>Ga0160428_1000110_pt1 | contig 102595 bp, 111 predicted proteins | sample SolpanmetagenomM_FD_108198 | JGI IMG/M metagenome (GOLD analysis project Ga0160428, IMG submission 108198) | Solar panel surface microbial communities from Lawrence Berkeley National Laboratory, California, USA - M | ecosystem: Engineered > Built environment > Solar panel > Unclassified ...
CGAAACCGTGCGTCGCGACGGCACGCCCGCGGAGCAGAAAATCGAGGAAAAAGCGCTTAAGCTCCTCTTTCGCACCTCGGATCTCAGCCAGATCAAACGCTACTTCCAGCAGCAATGCACCAAAATCATGCTGGGGACGGTCAGTATCCAAGACTTTTGCTTTGCGCGCGAAGTCAAGTTGGGGACGTATGCGGACAAAGGCCCGCCGCCACCCGGCGCACTCATTTCCACGCGCAGAATGCTCGAGGATCCCCGCACCGAGCCGCAGTATGGCGAGCGCGTGCCTTATGTTGTTGTCACGGGCGCTCCTGGCGCGAGGTTGATTGACAGGTGTCTTGCGCCGGAACAACTTCTTAAGGATGAGACGCTGGAACTAGACGCGGAGTATTATATTAGTAAGAATTTGATTCCACCTCTAGAGCGGATTTTTAATCTGGTGGGCGCGAATGTGAGACAGTGGTTTGATGAGATGCCCAAGGTGTTGAGGGTGAGAGATGCGGAGTTTGAGTTTGAGGGAGACGGAGGCGGGGAGCAGAAACAAAAACAGCAGTATATGCCGAATGGCCAGGTTGCTGTTGTTAAGAAGACGCTGGAAGGCTACCTCAAGTCTTCGAATTGTGTCGTCTGTCGCGCCAAACTTGCGTCCTTACCAACACCACCACCACCACCACCACTATCTGACCCGAGCGTAGCGAGTATAGCAACTGCAGCATTACCTCTCTGCACAACCTGTCTCGCCGAACCCGGCAAGTCGCTCCTAACACTACGAACTCGACTACAAGCAACGCAGAAAAAGGCGGCGGGCTTGGAGACGATTTGTAGGAGTTGTGCTGGGCTGAGGCCGGCGGAGGAGGTCAGGTGTGATAGTAAGGATTGTCCGGTGTTTTATTCTAGAGTGCGAGGCAGGGCCAAGGAGAGGAGGGTTAGGCGGTTGGTTGACGGCGTGGGGAGGGTTTTGGAGAGGGGGATTGAGTGGTAGGGTTGTATCTTTTTGTGTTCGGTTGAGGTTGAGGTTTGGTGGGTGGGATGGATGAATGGGTGGGTGAATGGTGTTGGTGCTTGGTGTGTTTGTGTCTGGCCTAGTTTGGTCCTTAGTGGTGTTGCAGGCGCAGGCTTATTGGGGTATTGGATTGGCTTCGAATAGACGGATCAACAAGGTATGAATTAATGGCAGACAAAGTTCAGAAACCATGGACATGCGACTTGATGTCGTTCAATTGCAATAGACTACACTATCAAGCTTTCCTTTGTGACTATATTAGGACGAGCTTCCTCCGCCTTGGTCCGCATCATCGTCCTTTCTGGGCTCAAAACTCAACTGTGCCACAATTAGCAACGCCTCTTCGACACAAACTCTCTGTGTACAATGAACTAACCTGGTTCCCATTATAAAATTGCCGCGACTCGCTATCATCGACTTGATCCCGCAATGTCCTGATCCGAATCCCAGTTGTGCCTGCTCCTGTAGATACTGCAGCGGAAGAAGAAGAAGAAGAAGAAGAGGTTTTCCCACTCGTCGCGTTTGAGGCAGCAACTGCATCCTCTCTTGCCTGCCGTCGTGCAATTGCAGCTTCGATCGCACCGGACCGGAAGGCGCCGCCAGCAACACCGACTGTACTTCGTCCGTCTGAGCCTGCTGATGTCGGTATTGTCGAGCTAGGTCCGGCTGACCCGCGCAATACCGCGATGACCCACATGACTGCTGCAAAGATCATGTTGAGTATCTTGCGGAGTAGCCCACTGATGCCACCGACAGCGTCACCTGGATATGCTGCAGAGACGCTACCACGTGCCGGCACCATGATTAAAGTAGCGCTGGGAAGGAGGCCGAGACCTTGCAGGGTTTGCGCTTCTTCCGCATCACTTATAGATCGCGAGGGCTGTGGTGTTTGAATGAGCTTGAATGTGTATGCTGTATTTTTGCCTTCTGGTCCTGCCTCGGATGCTATCCATGATCGGACGTCTTTGGCGATAGTAGCTGTAGCAGGAAACGTGTTGCGAACTGAACCTTCAGAAGGCAGTCGTATTTGCAATGCGCATGTTGTGCCTGTAGAAGCCCGAGACGGCATTGGACTCAGCTCTGAATGCGGTGCTTCCTCTACTTCTCCATCTTGCACAGCTCTGGCAGCAGCACGTCTACGCTCCTCTCGCTCCTTTCGCGCAATCTTGTCGTTTTCAATCTGCTTCAATATTCGTTCCCGATCTGCTTTGGCTTCACGTTTGCGTTTTGCTTGCTCGGCTTCGTAACTACGGTCTTTTCCTATAGATGATGTAGAAGAGGATGATGGTTTTGCAGCTGCTTCTTCAGCTTCTTTCTGCTTTCGAGCCTTTGCACGCTCTGCTGCTGCTGCTGTTTCGGCTTTTTCGCGAGCAATGCGCATGGCTTCGAGTCGTTGACCGCGCTCTTGGAGGAGGGATTGGATTCTGGGTGAGGGCTCTTGTCGTGGTGGTGGTTGTGCTGATTGTTGCTGGATTGGAGTGGATGGGATTAGAGGAGCTGGGTCAGAGGTGGATATTCCTCTTGACCCTGTCTCGTTTTGTGATTCAGCTGCTTCTGCAGATTCTGTCGTTCTGCTAATTTGTGGTGTATCTCGGTCTATTGCTCGCAGGACTCGCATAGAGAAGTCATCTTTTGTGCTGCCACTATTCAACTGATCCCGTAGTTGTCCTTGACTTGGATTGTCAGTGCCATGGTAACGCAGGAGACCACTGCGTAGCTCACTAAATCACAATCAGAGTAGGTGTAGTAGTCACTGGGCAGAATGCGCCCAAGAAGCCAGCTTCCTGTGAGCCTGCTTGAAGTCTTAGGGCAACTGCCGCCTGCTGGACAGTCGACGCTAGCTGTTTGTTATTAGTATAGACTTGTGCAGAACAAAAGGTGCTTATCATCCTCACCTGTTCATCGGCGAGCCACTGTTCCCACTGTGTTGCCTCTTGGCTATCATCTAGGTCTGATTAGGATCACCTGCAATGGAGAAACACCACAAAGGGTGCTCACCGTTGACAAAACACACCACCGACTTGGACTCTTGCACAGCTCGAGCTATGCCGCTTTGCAGGTCACCGTCATGAAACATAGTCTTTGTAAATTGTAGCACCTGTACGTAGGGAGAGAAGGAGTACGAGGATGTAATGTAAGGTAAATAGAGGGTAAACGATACACGACTCATGCGTCTTTTTTCTGAGACGACGATGAAACATCTTTCGGCAATAGCACACTAAACATAACCACCATCCACCATGAAAGTCTCACCTTCCCTCCTCCGCTACCTGCGCTCCGCCGCAGTCGATTTTCCACCACGACCTCTCCACACCCACACCACCACCTTCCGCTCCCCCCTCCGTCCCAAACCCACTACCCACCCATCACCCCTTCGCACCTCCATATTCCGACGGCACCAATCCAACCTCCCACCCCTCCAACCCGCGGACCGCGAAGGTTTCGTCTCTCTAATCGACGCCCCCGTCCAACTCGTTCGGGCCAACAAGCGTCACAACCTCGGCCTCGCCATACTCGCTCTAATCCCTCTCACGGCCTTCGCCCTCGGCTCCTGGCAAGTCCAGCGTCTCGGCTGGAAAACCGAGCTCATCGCCCGCTACGAAGACCGGCTCGTCCGCGACCCGCTCCCACTACCACCGTACATCGACCCGGCCGTCGTTAAGGACTTTGACTACAGACGCGTGGTGGCGCGAGGCGTGTTACGGCATGACCAGGAGATGCTGATCGGGCCACGGCTGCACGACGGCGAGAACGGATATCTCGTTATGACGCCACTGGAGCGGGACTCCGGCGTCGAAGGAGGAGAAAAAGGCAGTAAAATCCTAGTTTGTCGTGGCTGGGTCTCCAAAGAGAAGATCCTGCAAAAAGATCGACCACTAGGTGTGCCTCAAGGCGAGTACACAGTCGCCGGCCTGTTACGCGAACCCTTCAAGAAAAACATGTTCACGCCCGACAACATTCCCGAAAAGAACCAGTGGTACTTCCCAGACATTGAGCAAATGGCCGCACGAACGGGGTCTCAACCGGTATGGATAGAAGAGACGTTTGAGCAGGATATGATGGGAACGCTGGATAGACAGATGAAGGGAATTCCGATTGGGCGGTTGCCGGAGGTTAATCTGAGGAATAATCACACGCAGTATATTTTCACGTGGTATGCGTTGGCGGCGGCGACGTCGATTATGTTTTGGATGGTTGTGAGGAAGCCGATTGGTGGGGTTAAGGGGAGGGTGAGACAGTCGAGGGAATGGTGATGATGGAGACTTGTTCTTTGGAGTGGGTGGGAGGTTGTGGAAGATCACTACAAGAAAACGTACATTACTGTGATCATCGTCGGATCTAGAGAGGTTCTCTTCTTTGTTCAATAAAGATTAACGCAATGCCTCTTACTATGGGAGTTTGTGTATTGGGGCTCTAGCAGTGTGACCTTGTTCTGCGTATATTTCATGGGAGTGCGTACTATAGTGACCTTATGCAATTCACTACCAAGAGCTATTTGGATAACGCTGGTGATGACTTTACGGGCATATTTCTATTCCCATTTCGACTCTAATATAGCATCGACATGGAGTGATAACATATGTAGTGATGATAAACGTGGTCTCTATCACAAAAGAACAGCATAATACACATAGGTACAAGGTAGACCTCGCGGTATGGCGAATTGAAAAGGAAGATCATGATATTTTCATTGAGGCAGCCGTATAGGCGAACAAGCTTGATTGGTAATTTTCCACAACCCGCAAACTCACAACCTCTACCAGACAACTCCCATCAACAACTATCCGCCGACTCTCGCCAACTCCACATCTACTCCTCCTCCTCCTCAGCATCACCACCCTCATCCTTCTTCTCAGCAGCCTTCGCCTTCTTCCTCCTCACACGACCAGGGCGACCACCACCAAATGGCGACGTAAGCGAGAAGTCAATGTGCTTCTGCGAGTCCAGACGAACAATGAAAGAAGGAACGTTGACAATCTGCTTTCCAACACGGATGTGGCGCTGGCGGATAAGAACACGGGCGTGGTGGATAGACTTTGCGAGACCGAGCTTGTAGACACAAGTCTGGAGGCGACGCTCAAGGAAATCCTCAACCTTCAGGGCCAACACGTAATCGAGACGCATGCGGCCCTCGTCGAGGACACCGACGCGGACGAGACGGCGGATGAGGGCGTTTCCTTCGAAGAGACGCTTGGGGTCCTTTTCGTCGAGGGTGAGAAGTTGACTGTAGTGGTTGCAAAATTAGAAGCGTGCTCTTGTATATTGATGATTTTCTTTTGCTTTTGCTTTATGCGCATCAGACGTACCGGGCAGCACGACGGATCTTGGAGAGGGTGAGCATAACGCGCCACACCTCACGCTTGTTGCGGAGACCAAACTCGCCGACGAGCTTCAACTCGGTGTCCCTGAACGGATCATGTTAATCAAGAGGTACCAATGACTTGAGCAGAGAACCAGCTCATGCTCAGTGGTCAGGAATAAGTGGTAGGTCTTACAAACGAGCAGACTCGAAGGGCTGTAGAGGTCATGTCAGTGAATCCATACATTTTGAATGGGCGAATGTGCGATTATTTGAGCTTACACGACGAGGGACCTTGTAGGTCTTGGAGTATGATTGTCTGCGAACAGAGGTTAGTCTTGAAAGCTACTAGACTACTTCCAGCACGGGCCTATACGTACTGCACCATTTTGTATGAGTCGACAGGTCGTTGTTGTAGGAGAGTGTCGTTGGCAAAGATTCTAAGTCGGCGTGTGCGCGGTGTGGTTCACGTGCAGGTCGAGCAAGCGGAACTTGCCGCAACAACCCTAGATTAGTCATCCATCCAGTCTGACCTCGTTCACTCCCTTCTAGTGGTGCAGCAAGTATACGTCCTTTTTGAAGGCAGTCTGGTGGCCTCTTGCTTCTCGAGAAGCCGTCATCCAGGCCAAGTAGTATTTGCTCATAGCGACATGATCATGCCAAACTTTGGTAAATACTTCTAGCTCAATAACAGCCTCAGTGATGGAGCATGCTGACTGGATTGGTTGCTGTTCAAGAACAATGTACGAAGTATTGCACGAGCTGGACTAGCTACACAAATTAGTCCAGATCACGAAAATGAAGTGAGCAAGTTTGATAACACGGATCATGTTCAAGGGAGTGGACCCAAAAGTCCAATTAGGCCATCGAGCAATCGTAATCGTTATATCATTATGTCGTCTATTGAAACCATTGTTAAACACTACTCAAGCCTGCAAGTTCAAGCATCATCATCAGTAATTCCTAATGCCCTTTTCTTGATCTGCAGATCCGCCTCCAAATTCTTCAACTTATCTGCCAATCTCCTCTTGAGCAGAGGGTTAGCCTGTTTCGTGTACGCCTCACGCTGCATAGCCAATTCCTTCTCGAGGTATTCGACCTCTTCTCTTTGTTGTGCCAGCTCTTGCACTTTTGCACGAGCATCGTCATCTTCTTCATCGTCCTCTGCATCTTCGTCGTCCTCGTCTTCATCACTCTCTTCTTCTTCTTCGTCTTCTCCTTCTGTTATGCCTGTTGCCTCTATGTCGGTGACCATGGTTTCTTCCAGTGCTTCCATGACTTCTGCTTCAACAGTGGGTGTTGGGACATCAGGGGCAGCGGCGATGGTAGTTTGGTCGACAGTGGATATTTCAGGTGCTGTTTCTTCTCTGTCCAGCATTTCTGCCAGACTGGCAAAGAGGTCTGTTTGGTCAGCACCTTCCTCATCTGGCTCTCCTTCGGCGTCTTGCTCGTCATCGTACTCGACTTCTTCGTTTTCTGGTTCTTCTTGTCGTGGATCGACAATTACATCTTCCACAGTTCCACCCATATCTGTACACTTGCGGTCTTGCTCCAATAGCCGTTCCACCTCCGCCTCGCAAGCTTCAATTGTACGATGACCAACTCTCTTCCTGAACCGTCTCTTTCGTACATTATACATTGGTGGAGTCAATCCATGCGGCCACAGCCACGTCTTTTCGTTGACTTCTGCTGGTAACGAACAATGTCTCGCATCGTCCTCTTGCTTCACCTTGCGAAACACATACAGCATTTGACAGATATCTGCGCTCTTCCACCATCCTCTCTTGTCCCAACTCTTCATCGTCTCCACTATGCAAGGCAAATCCACCAGCGCAGCCGCATAGTATGTCCCCTTTATGTTGACCACAGCACGACGTCCATCACTTCGAAAGAATCGCATTCCCACTTCAGCACCTCCTTCTCGGACTGGAACTCCAATTTTGCGCTCTTCGATTGCTTTACGTAGATAGTCACAGTCTTCGCCGGGCATCATACGCAGCACAAAGTGTTCTTCTGTAGCCGGATCTTCTTCCGCGCCTTCTGCTTCAGAGTCATAGCCTACTCCTAGAGGTCGAGGTGGGATCTTGCCTTTGACCTTGATCTTGACTCTCGTTGCCGATGGGAGGGTAGAGACGCTGTCTGTTCGTGTCTTAAGACTGATGCTTTTGCCAATTAATGATGATTTGTTTGCGCCGAGACGGATCGTGGCTGTTGTTGCTGGTTTCTTGGGTTTGGTGGATGATTCGCCGTCATCGTCTCGTGGTCGCTTCTTCGAGGCGGCATCTGATTTGGGCTTGGAGATCTTGAGCTTTGGTGTAGATGTTGCTGGTGCTGTCAATGCTGAGGGTGGAGGAGACCCTGCTGCGAGAGAGGTCTTGAACTTGATCTTGATGCCTCCACCGGGTGTGGGAGTGGATGCGCTGAGTTCTGAGGGTGCGGGAGGTTGTGCGCTTGAAGTGGACAGTTTGAGCTTCATTGTGTCTCAAGGTGTGCCCGGAGGCAGAGTGATTGCCAAGAGAGAGAATGAGGGAGGATGAATGGAGCTGATATGGAATACGTGTTGATGATAGTCGTTGATAGAGCTTTGGCTTGGCAACAACTTGCGATCAACCAGCAGCTCTTCTTTATTTCAAGTTGGGCACCCCCACTTTGCGCAAACATGACTTGAACGCTTGAACATTGGGTGCTGACGAGCTATAATACATGCATTCAACTCACCGCCATCTCATGTGGTAGCCCTCTCGCTTGACCACATTCACTGCACACTCCAAGCATTTCCAACACTGAACAACAATGTCCTCTCAAATACCCTTCCATCACCACCTGCTGCGCCCAGCAATCATCCATATCCTCCGCGCATCCGGCTTCCACTCCACTCGTCCCTCCGTTCTAGACACTCTCACCGACCTCGCCGCTCGCTATCTGTCTCTCCTAGCCCAACGAACCGCCTACTTCGTCTACGACCGCACAACCTCAGGCACGTTCGACCTGGAGCTCCTCACAGAAAGCGACGAATCACCACCGTTACCTCTCCTCCGCACCCTCGACGCCAACCTCCCCACAATCACCGATATTCGCCTCGCCATGTCCTCATGCGCAGTTTTCAGCTCCAGCGACACAGCCACCGAAGAAATCTGGGCAGAAATGCTACGCAAACCAATAACCGCCTTCCCAGTCATTGCGCAGGACAAAGAGCGAAGAAGACGAGACTACGAAGATACGAAAGATGTGCATGAGTTCTTGGACTGGGTCGTGGGACCTGCGAATCAGGAGATACTGCGGATCGCGGGTCTGATGAATGAGCAGAGCGCGGCTGTGGCTGCTGCTGGAAGTAGCGCGGCTGGTGGAACTACAGCTGCTGCTGCGCCGACTATGGCGGAGTTGGGTGAGCCGAGGGAGGATTATTTGGCGCAGATGAAGAAGAAGCGAAGTAAGACTGGAGAGAGCAGCAGATTTGCTGGGACTGCGTTGGGCAAACTGGAGGATAGAGGTGGAGTGAAGATCGAAGGCGGGCCTGAGAGTTTGGAGCAGTGGCAGATGGAGATGAGAAAGCGTAGGCTTGAAGGAATACAGGAGGAAGCGTCTAAGAAGAGGAAGGAGACATCTGTGTGAACGACCAAAAGCCTCGCCCGATCAAGGATTAATGAGTTATGATGTTATGAATAAGTCTCGGGATCTAAGCAAGATTGAAGACTACTGGTAGGTAGTAAAATAAGAACTACTCTGACGACGAGAAGTGTCTTATGATAGTCTATCCTATCAATTTGGCACCATTGGACCTGCTTCTGACAGAGATATCCACGAGCTGTCTTCCGCAACACAACATTTGGGCCATGGCGCAAATAGACATTCCACTACCATTCCCCAGCAGCTTTCACACGTCACCTGTTCTATTCATCACAATTTTCGATTTTAGTAAAGATATGTGTTTGAGATTGAAGGCTTCCTAAAGATTGTCACGATGAGAGCCGAAATCGTAGCAAAGCGTTGAGAGCACGACAAAAGCCCTCCGGCAATCTGTACAACTTTTTCTTCTTTGAGTTACAATTTCCAAACATTCCAAAATCTCAAGTGCCAGACCTTTGGGATGAATCTTCATTACCACCAAAGATCTTGATAAAATAGATGGAACGATGCTCGGAACAAATGTAATTCGAAAGTACTGACAGACTTTACACATGTATTCACTAACATGTTCGTATCCTATCCGTAGTCATTCCAACGACACGATCCTTCCGCAACAGTTGAACTAAATGGAGGTTCCCACGGCATCGAGCTCGAAAAGGCTCAAGAAGGAAAGCATGTCCAAAAGCCACCAAGGCACCAGTATTGGATTCAAACTCAATACTTGTACTCAGGACCTCAGTCCACTCTGAGCCGCAACATCATACCCACGATAAATAATGCGGCAGAACTTTGACCGCTTGCCAACTTCTCACATGCGTAACGCAAGACTCTATCGCAAACGAGCCTCTTCGTCACAATCGAATTTAACACCTTGAATCTACGCCTAAGGTGGTGTCGTGTAACAAGCTAATTACTTCAGACAACCACTCTCCTCACAACCATCACCGTCCTTCACCAAACAGTATGGCCGCCTTAGACAACATCGACATCATTCGTGTCATTCTCGCAGGGACTACGGTCGCTATATTGGCGCTTTTCATCGGGTTTGGTTTTGCACTTGAGCTCCTGCAGACAGTCATGCTACACAAGGAAGCTAGTCGCAAGTGTCGTTGTTGCGCCAGATGCGGCAACGACGTTGAGCCGCTGCGGAGCGATAATTAGAGTGATACGATCTTCGGGTCTGATGGTGTGCCGGAGCCTGCGCAGGCCTTGGGGCGCTATGCTGAAAGCAGATTGGGGTATTCGAAGGGGTTGCGGTCTTGAGAGACACAATTGGTGGTTGTGGGGTCGACCTTGCTTATGGGCACAGAATAAAGTACTGCAGGCTTTAGAAGGAGCAGTTGGAGCAAATAGAAGTCAGCTTGAGACGAGGGTGGATGTTCGAAAACTCAGCAAACGCGGAGCTATCGTCGTTCTTAGGCTATGGGTTGATATCTGGTGTAAAAGCATCAATTCCTGTAGGAGTTGTCTGACTCTTTGACGTTTGAGCTGGTAGCTTCGATCTTTCCGAGCCTTTGACAACCATAGCGATGACTCCGGGACAATGAACTTTACCATTGCTTAGGGTTGCTGGAGGTCTTCCAGATCGACAGACTCGAAGAAGAGTTTGACATCCATGTTGAGAGGTGTTGGGGATGATAAGAAGGTTTTGGTGGTGACAGACAGGACTTCCGCTCCTATCTGTGAGTGGTACTATCAGGCTTAGTAGATAAGTTATCAGCTTTAGCTTGTTGATATCTCGGTCAAAAATCGGTTTCCAGCACACATAAGCTGGTTCGCCTCGTCACAAAGTTCCTCACACAGATTATGTTTGTGTGCATGTTTTGTGTTTCATATTTGAATTCATAGCTACCAGGTGAAAGTTCCTTCTGATTGAACTTTTTGTTTCATGGTCATTCAGTGTTCTGTGTGCTACCTTGAGATTCGCCACGTTCCACCCAAACCACTGGGATCTGCCAACCTTCTTTGTTGATATCCTCAAAGAATCTGTATAAATGTGTACATAGCATCAGTGAGGGACTTTCCCGCTCCTCGTGTCCCAAATAGAAGCCGTTGAAATCTGAAACAAGTTCTCTTTCTTGGTATCTCCTTAGCATGCAGTCAACCAACGACACGACTGGCACAAACAAAATCTATTCCTTCAAATAATACCTAGCTTACCGTAACCTCCGAATCATGGTGCCCCTTAAACTATTGCGTGTGCGATAGAACACACTCCGCTTGTGAAACATGCTCTCATACTCTTACACATCTTCCCAATCCAGCTCAAGCTCATCCTTGGAATCAACAGTACGCGTACCGTCGCGATCCGCTGTACATACTAGTGAATCGTTCCAAATGGCGGGTAATCTGAAGCTGCATTCACAAGTCATGCAACTTGTTGGAACCGTTTTGCAAATGTGTTCTCCAGCTCTCAGGTAGTCACTGTATCTGCGCTAGATTTTCATGCAGTCTTGGGCCTAATTCGCGCCAGTGCTCGTCCTTGAGTAGAGTCTCAAGTACGCTGTGCACATTGGTATCACGCTGGAACACGTAGCAATAGTGCGTCTTACAGTTCCACTTTGACGGCCTTTGGTCGAGATCGGAAGGCGAGCTGTCCCTTTTGGTTCCTAAACGAAGAATTCGATATCAACTCGAAACAAGCCTTGAAAGATATGATAGACCTAGACGCCATCGTATTTTCAAAAAGGTTGTACGGCCTGCCGTAGATGTATCAATTGAAGAGCATGTTGGAAACGCGGCTACAATGCGTAACCATCGTTCACGGTGTTATAGACCTAAGTTTTAGTTTTTGACATGGAGAGAGATTGGGGGAGAGTCCAAAGTCCGCTGGAGACTTGCTTGCGATTTCAAGGACATTCGAGCTTATTCTTGGAGTTCAGACTATGTCGCCGGTCCTCCCTGGTATCTGGGTAGAAGTCGTAGTCTCTTGGTCTACTTCAGTTGGTGGGTGTCTTCACACCTAATCCTGGCGTCCAAGCCCTCTGCCAAGGAGATGAGTTCGGATAATGGGAGTAGTCTTCTTTAATGGTATTCTTCCACGGCCTAAAGTAGAACTTGACGCTGGCGTTACACTGTGAACTAAAGACAACAACTCCCAAGTTCTTGGTTGTTGTTAGCGTTCGTGCGTCGTCCTGTCTCGCGTTATTTGTTGCCGAAAGGGAAGATCCTTTGCTTCGGGCTATTCACTGCCGAGATAAAAAGCTCGACAGTGGTACGAGCATCATAAAGAGGTAAGTAGAGAGGAGAGAGGATGAAAATATGAGTATTAACGTATGATGATGCAACTAATATATACAGATTCCTTTTCGAGGCGAACGATCCAGCGTATTTATGTACAATGTGAGTTATCCAGGACCATCATAAAAAATAAAACTCATTTAACATTGTTGTTGTTGTTATTATTACCTCCTCTTGTTCATTTCCCACTCCAGTCATGAGTGTGTCTTAGCCATAGTTGGTCCGTTCGTGACTCGCTGTACAACAGTCCGCTGCTCAAAAAATGCCGCAAAATGATCGATCATCGATCTGATCATCGCTCAGTGCTTGCAAGCAGGAGCAGTAGGCGCTGTGGTGAAGTAGGTACGGTTGTACACGTTGTTCTTAACCCACTGAACCTGGCTAGCAGGTGGTGTAAGTGGACCACCAGTCTGGGAAGGGTTTTGGTAGAGTCCGGAGTAGTTGGGGCTGTTGGGGCTGAGCGTATTCACAGGGCATCCCAAGAAGGTGCCAGCAGGGAAAGCATTGTCCAGCTTGTTCAGAGCCCACTCAGTAGCAGCAGCGACCTCAGCCTCAGTGCCGGCAACAAACAGAGGTGTAATGGAGTTGATACCCTGGTAGATCTCGCACATAATGGCAGTAGTGTTGAAGTTAGGAGTTAACAGTGAGCTGACACCAGGAACGATGATGTTCTTGGGGTAGATGTCGACGTAGCCGGCGAGGAGTGTCTCCACAGCGCCCCAAGGAGTGGAACGTCTGTACCATCCTTGCTCGGGCCACTTCTCGGGGACGTACTCGAAGTTGCCGGTGGATTTGTCGTATTTGGCGCCGACGATGGAGGAGATGGACTCGTAGTTTGGAACACCACCGAGACCGTATGTTCCCTAGGTTTCATGTTAGCATTTATAGGAACCAATGGATTTGATTCGTACTTACATTTGAGAAGAACTCGGGGTAGAAGACGAAAGCTCCAAGAGACACAATCATGGGGAAGGGGAAGTAGTAGAGGTATGGGTTGTACGTCTTGGACTCGGCAGCATAGGCGGCATATTGGTTTCCCATGACGTTCATACTGAATGACTTGCTGGGATCGGCGGCAGCGAGCTGAACGTTGCGCTTGAAGAGACGTGATGAGAGGTGGTGGTTGTCTCCGCATCCGAGGTAGAAGTCCTCTCTGTTGGGAGACACATCGGCTTCGACTGTAGAGTGACGGTTGAGACCACCAACGTTGGTGGTTGGGTCTGTGCCGATCCACCAAGATTCGGTAGCAATGTCACCATCTGTGAGGATAGCGAAGAGGGCGAGCACGGTGGAGAGGTCGGTGGCCATGTTGAAGCCTGCAGCGGTAGCGGTAAGGACTTGGTCAAAGTTGACGTGACCATTTCTGGGCAAGTACCCGTAGTTGGCTACGATGGTGAGTTAGCATGTGGAGTGTGATTTATGATGCTAGAAACTAACCAAGTAAGTTCAATCCTGGACATGGTCCACGAGAATCATTGGGTCCAGGTGCTTGGAAGACATATCCAGGCTCAGGACGCCTGTCGGAAGGGTTGAGAATACCTTCAGCAACAGAACCGCTGATACCCTGGATGACTTGGTTCAAATCATTTGTAACAGTGCCGAGAAGACTTGAGACCGGGTCAAGAAGACCAGCAACAGGAGAGGGATCGCGCTTCTCAACAGGAGAAGGCTCACGCTTCTCAAGCTCGGCCTGATTCATGAGGTCCTTCAGCATGGCGCGTGTGCTACCCGTCATTGCTGGGAATGCAGTAGCAGTGCCCGCGAGGAGCGCTACGGCGGCGGAGGTATAAAGCATATTGAAGTGAGGAGGGTGGGATTAGAGAACAAGGTACTGCTGACCTAGTAAACTCTGAAGATGGATGTTGATGAAAAGAAATGTCAACTTGGGCACGCAAAGAGCTTTATATAGAAGTCCTGCTTGCCAGTCTGCTGTTGTTTTTCCGTCGCCTTCGTCATCCCTAGAGCCTGTAGCATAGGATGATGTTGGCGCCGATGTTGATCGTCCGGAGTGTGCGTGTGTGGTTGAATGATCACCATTGCTAGTGGTCATTTCATCCACTTCACTCTGTTATTTCGTCGTTGATCATGGAGGGGTATGTGGAGGCATTGGGAATTCCTTGGTGGTCATTCGTCGAAGAAAGCATTGGAGTATCTTCAGTAGCTGCGCCGCAACAACGTAGTGGAGCGATGGATCTGAGCTCACAATGTTCAAGCTCCCCACCTGTTCTAAAGGGGTGCCAGGCCGATTGCATCAAGCCTAACAGGGAGAGATTACCAAGTGTCGGAGGTCGCAAGCGTAGACAAGCGTCCGAGTGTCAAGTATGCTTATTCAGATACCCTGGTCGAAAGCTGCCGAGCTCCCAAGATCTTGAAGGAAAAGGAGAGCTAAGAGAATGATGTCGCTTGTTCGAAACAGTAAGAAGATAGCAACCATCCTGAGTACTAAGGCGTATGTGGCAACTTCCAGTATCACAAAATAGCAGTCCACCGAACCTAATGCACAATATGATCATGCAATTCTCAAGAAGAGGATATTTCTGGCAACTTTGCCGTGCTTGCGGTTCTTACTTGCCCGAGCAGCACTAGTGCAGCTCAGGTTGAGCAGGTATTCACGATCAGGCGACGCTAGCAGTGGAGCAGATCACTGTTGTAGCCTGTAAGCTGTCTATCACCCGCCAGATCAGCTCTAACCGGATTCGAATTATGCGAAAGGTGAGCAAGAGATCGAAATCGCAGGACTCCATCAACGAAGGATCAATGGTTGTTGATCTGGCAGAGGATTGTAAGGCTAAAAGATTTGTCAAGCGCGGTACGACCGCCCAACCTGTCGGGACTCGGCATAGACACCACCAAGGATTACAAGCTGAGTGCCGCCCATGGCGTAACACTAAACGAAGTGCCGCGGTGTCGGTGATGCAATTCTAACGTCACTTCGTGCAATCACAATGACTTCCTATCAACCTCGCAAAAACAGTGCAAATGGGCTATTTTGACATAACATAAAGTATATGCCACGCTTCACCACCACAGTACAGTATCTGCATGCAGGCACTCGTGGGCGTAAGGCAGCACAATCAAAGGACAAAGCTCTCACCGTCGTCACACAGACGAATTGCCATCCTCCACTTTAGAGTTAAAACAGCCACAACGGAGACATGAATAAGCGAAACACAATCGAAACAACATACAAGGCTTTTAACCTGGTCTTCACGATATGCTTTTCACCTGCCGGAGTGTCCAAGACTTGGCTTTGTGGCTTGCGCGGATTCGGATTTGGCGTCCGCGGATAGACGTCTTCATTTCTCGGTGCAACCGCTTCGTCTTGCAAGTTGTGCTACGATTATGCTTTAGATCGGTGATTGTGTGTTTCAGCTGAAGAAGTACCCTGCTTTTGCCTTTTCATTGACACGGAGTTTTCCTACCGCCTTGCTGTCTACACACCTGTAGTCTTAGGATGCTACAACAAGCTACGAAGGGGTTGTTTTGGTATAAACTCGGTATGGTCGGTCTGACCTGCTTCTGCAACGTAGCATCTGAGGTCGATTAGGTACGTCCTGGTAAGGTTGCCAAGCAAATTGTATCGAGGTGTTGTGGGGGATGGAAAGGATGTTGGTGGGCAGGATGCGGAGGTTTGAGATGTGGGTGGTGATTCTTGTATGTATGTTGGAGACATTACACTATGCTTTCTTTTGGTCATGAAATATCGTGACAACACGTTCACTAGCTAGACAACCATTTCGCCCCGGAATACTCAAGCGCCTTGACTAGCTCGAACGTATGACAAACAGTACTATAATACCCATCACACTGAGACTATACTATGCCATCAGCCCCTCCCACACCGGGCGTAGTAAACAATCTCAATCTCGTCTCACGAATTCTCAATCACGAGCGCGCCATCATCTCCTCAGCTGAAAGACCAGCCCGAGCCATTTGTTCCCAGTTTGCAGTATTGACGTATACAAATTCCTTGATACTGAGTGAATTGATAGCTCGAGTAGGTTCGAACTGGATTTGTGGCAGTGCAGTGCGCCCTCTGATCGAAGTGATGAAATCGTCGCTGGCGGCTGGTCCTACACGAACAGGAGGAGGAAGCATGCCTTCATCGACGTGATGCTTGACTGCCTGTTTGTATTCTGATGCCCACTGCCTGACATCTGCCCCAAGCATTTGCACGCCCTCGATGTTTTCGAATCGAATGCTGTCATCCAACTCGTTGCCATTGTAGCCGATCGCGCGAAGTCTTAGGAGCTCGTCTTGATACTCTACGGGACCCAAAATGGTTGTTCGAAGCTCGAACGGCTTTCCAACTGCACCGAACGGCACAAATCCTTTCATCTTTAGGAGTGTAGCTTTTGCATTTTTGGGATCAGCCTTGCTGTAGTATTCGTGAACCATATCGCGACAGCGCATGAATGCGGTCTTCGGGGAGATGTCTAGCGCCTTCTCGAAGAAATCCATGGCAGCGTTGTAGCGACCAAGCGCGAACGAAGCCACACCACGAATTTGGTAGGACAAGGCCAACTCCGTGGGAATGAGATCAGGGTCGGGATTGTTGTTGGGATCCACAATCTTTCGCCACATTCGAAGAGCATTGGTCGCATCCTTGGTCATGTATGCAAGATGCAAGAAGACAAGATTAGAGTTGACACATTCCAAGAAGAAAAGATGTTGGAGGTCGTGGTTCAGGATCTGATCATCTGTACCCATAATGTGAAGCACATATTCTGATCCCCCAGCTTGTAACTGAGTCAAATCTTCCTGGTGGTCCATGGCTGTCAACCACTTGCGACTCGTCATCGCATCTGTTGAAAGACCATATTTGAAAGCGAGCATATCAACGTACTCCCGATATTCGAGCCTAGTCCAGTAAATCGGCTGTGTCAGCTTCGCTTCGACCTCAGTTTTGACGCTCTTAGATGCATCCCAAACTTTGCATATCTGGTTGTGGCCTCTGATGTCGGTGAAAGGGTAGAGCAACTCGCGTTGAAACTTTTCAGGCAATAGTTCGCCGTTGATCTTTGCGAGTACGAACAGAAAGCGAAGCCTTGGTTGATTGAGAAAGGCCAACATCTTCAGAGTGATCACGAGGAGATGTAGGTCGGCTTGACAGAGCATGAAAAGATCCTCGCCATCAGTATGTTTCACATTGACTTGAGGTGTCAAGTGAAGACGCATGTAAGGCCATTTAAATCGCAGCAGCTGGTGCGTTCTCGTCCAAGCATGGCCGGTATTGTTTTGAAACAGTTGGCAAAGCTTCGGGTAGTCTGTAGACACAGTCACAAAGTGATTAGCACGCAGCACTTCGTTACCAAGTGCGTTGAGTCCTGAATGTACACGTAGTACTTGTGGATAAAGCTTGTAACGCATGATGTGATGCTCTTTGTGTGGAATGACCTCCTTCCCTTCTCTTGTAGAAAGTAAATGTTCGAGGATGCGGCGCAAGGTATCGTCTGGAAGTGCGAGCAAAGAAGGTGGGCCTTTGAGATCTGTCCGAAGTGTCAACAATGTCTTTATACTGTCATCTCTTTCGACTTACTAGGACGTGGCTGACTGTCGGTTTTGGCTACAACCAAGCTGATCCGCGTCGACGCAAGTGCTGACATCTCTGAGGTTGATCAAGAGTCGGATTGAACTTGGAACAAAGAAATTCGAATAGATTGTCTACGAATGAAACAGTGTGTGGGAAGAAGATTGTTGAGAGAGTGAAAGAGCTGAAATTGCCTGGCAACCAATCAATTCAGTGCAATATATGCAGGTGCCCGCGAAGAGCTGTTTCAGGTTAAGAAGTGACGAAGCGACATATAAGGAAAGAACTTAGGCAATTCCATTGCTCGTATCACAAGAAGACAATGCCGCCATGTAGAGAGGATAAGCTCTGTTAGGATACATCATTCGGTTCGGCACACGTTGATGTCTTTCGCATCGTGATAGAGAACGAAGAAGAAGGAATGTATCCTGTGAGTCACGTGACCTGTGTGGCATCTTCTCGTCTCACATCTCTTTCACCAGCATTGAACTCGAAGTTCTTCGGTATAGAAAGATGGTCAAGATCGTGTAGCAAGATGAATCTCACCACACGTTTTACATTTCAGCTGGACCCTAACATCTGTGTACTGTACCACTATTCTGAAAGCATGATTGTGCAGATCTCGATGGAACGTCTGACGAATCATCATCGAGCAGTACCGCAACCACTATATTCCTACCAACATCATATATGCGTCAAGAAGAAGCCATGTCGGCGCAAGCTCATCTGGCCTTCATTGCCATTTCATGCCGGTAGCAATATCTTGCTTGTAACAGTGCATCATGTCTCATCCTCCGATTGAAGACACTCCAGATGGTGGATACGGCTGGATTTGTGTCGTGTCGCATCTCACCCTCCATGGCTTTACTTGGGGCATAGTAGCAGTAATGCTCAGTCATTGTACCCGAATGTCCGTTGTCTGCTATTTCTCAACAGAGCTACAGCGTGTACCTTTCGTTCTATCTTACACACGGCCTCTTTTATAGTGGAACTACTTGTTAATCAGTAACATCTAACAACCAGTATTAGGATAGATGTCCTGAGGCGTTCCGTCCTAGGTGAGGTACGCTACGACCGTCGCGTAGTAAGAGAGAGTTAAGATGAGGTTGATTACTTCGTAAGGTTGTCAAGCGAATTGTATCTGATAGGCGTGTATTTGATAAGAAGCAGCTCCTTTGTAAATAGCTACAGGTAGAATACTACGGTGTACTCTGCGCGAGAGTGACGCCTGGGTGATGATCATTAGACGGGAAAGTAAGCGAAAACGGACTTATTTGAAGATTGATGCTTTTGTAGCAAAGTAGTAAATTGATGACAAGGCCAATCCTACACTACCACTGTACATTCGAAGTCGTCCCTGCTGGTGCTTCGTTCCAGTTACCCTCCACCCCATGCAGTGCAGGACCACTAGCTTTGTCTTTCCCTTTCTCCTCCTCCTTCTTGCTGCTGTCCTTCTCCTTCTTCTTCTCGACAACAACTTCCTCCTTCTTCGCTTCCCTTACAACCTCCTCCTCTCCGCTCTCACTCGAACTCTCCAGACTACTATCCGTCGCATACCCAGCCTTTGCTTTCGCCTTCATGAACATCTCCAAAACCTGCTCCTTTGACAACTCTTCCATCTTCCCTCTCAAACTTACACGATCTAGCTTGATCTTCTCAACGTCAACCTGCAGAATTTCCGCCAACTTCTCCCGGCTTCTGTACTTGAAAACAAACACCGCATAGGGCTTAGCCATGGTGTCGAGATAGTGTGGACGGGCTGTGCGATGTGTGTAGGGGATGCCAGCGCCAGTCTGTAGTTGGTGGGTTATCTTAGCAGTGCTGGCGTGGGATTCCGGGATGGTCGGAGGAGGCCCGGCTGGGAGTATAAAGGTGGATGCGGTGGTAGCGGAAGGAGATTGAGTCCAGGTTGTGAAGTAGGGTTTGAGGTGTGGGTTGGTAGGGTCGAGAGGTGCAGAGGGTGGCGTTGGCATTGATGAAGGAGAGGGTGGTTTGGGGTCTTCGATCGACTTGTCCTTCTTCTTGCGGCGCTTGGCTGGTTCGGTGGTGCGCTTTGTCTTGGTTGGCTTTGTAGAGGATGCTGCTGCTACCGGTGCTGTGGTAATTTCCCAACTTTGAGTGTTGTTGTCTTGGGTTGAATCATCACCAGTACTCCATCCATTGGAATTATTCTTGTTATCATCACCAGAGGGCTTGTCATCCACTGGAGTCGGGATCGCCCATGCATCTGGATCCCTGCTTGTGTCCTCCTCCTTCTTCTTGTCCTCCTTCTTCTCTTCTGTCGTCGTCACTTCCCAGTCCCAGGTAGCTGGCTCTTCAGCCTTATCTTCAGGCTTGTTGGAAGTTGTGCTCTTGGTTTCGCCCCAAGTAGTATCTGCCGTAACAGGATCGTCGTCTTTGACTTCACCATTTGCGCTCGACGCGACGCTCGCTGGTAACGTAACCCATCCATGAAATGCTTGGCCGTATGCATCGAGGAATTGTGCAGGCGCTGTTTGGCTCTTCGGCTGCTTCTTTGCATCGTCTCCCTTCTTCTTTTTTTCCTTCTCCTTTACGTCCGTATTTGCGTCACCTTTCGCTTTTTCCTTTGCAGGACTACCTGCTGCAGCCCCATTTGTGGACTTGTAGGTTTGGGTGCCTACAAAGCGCTGAAACGGCTGCGCGTTTTGATCATACTGTGGAGGGTATTGCTGGAACTGTTGAGCAGGATGATATTGTCCTAGGGCATTGTACATTGCTGGAGGTCCATAGGCCTGGTTGAAAACGGGCGGTCCTGGAGGGACTTGCTGTGGAGCTTGCTGACCGTAGTATTGATATTGTGGTCCAGGATAGTACCCAGGTCGAGGTGCTATACCCGTGGTCGAGCCTGCAGGTGATTGTGGAGGAGCAGGTCTTTGCTGTTGCGGTTGATTTTGTTGTTGGAGCTGTGGAGGCATCTGTTGAGCTAGAAACTGGTTGTAAAATTGGTCGTGAACACCATCGAGGCCAAGCATCGAATCATACTTCCGTTTGCTATCCGAAGCGCCATCCAATATGAAGCTCAAAGCACTGCCTTTGATCTTGACGTTGAGTTTCTTCTTCTGATCACTCTTCTGACCATCCCTTTTCTGTTCCTTCCCGCTCTGCTCGTTCCTCTTGTCTCCTGTCTGCTTCGCCATCGCAGGTTGGCCTTCAAGTTGACAGCGCAGGATTATGACCTCAATGGTGCCAACAGAATTCAGCACATCGGCACTGACGCTTGTTTGAGCCGCATCAGCAGCACCTATGAACGTGAGTCTTCAGTGACAATGATCATATACAACATTATCTTACCGGTGTTCAGACCAGCAAACGTCCATTCTCTTCCTACCCACGTCCCATCTGCAAGCTTCTCTTCCTTTTGTCGAACACGAAACTCAACCTCGTACTCTGATTTGCTGACACCAGCTCCCGGTAATAGTAAGCCAGTTCGGTTGCGATTGCACTGAGATACTCCGTCAACAAAGACATACATAGCTAGACCAGGCGCGATGTAGCCTTGAGTAGCGACTTGAATATTGAACTTGGCAGACTTTGGTGGCACAACGATAAAAGAAGAGACGAAGCCATCGCTGTAGGTGGTCTGATGTTCCCGTAGCTTAATGTCGTTCTCAGTGTATACCGAGCAAGTGACCTGCTTGAGCGTTGGCATGACTTATGACTGTCACTGTTGTGCTTGTCGATGATAATGGAGAGGGTCACTTCTTCGATGGAATCTGAAGATCAAGCCTGGCAATTTGTAAAAGAACTCGATCTGAAACATGATGTGGACGTGTCGATTACGCGTCGAGAGCAAGCATGTCAACAAAGCCCTGACTTCAACGTGACGACTGTTTTCCAGCTTCCAGTAACTCTGTGACAGTAACAAACCTGTAACCCTTACGTCGTGCTTCAGGTAGTACTTTTTGCAACATAGGCAATGTCCAGCTTCTACGATCATGACAGCAAACAATACCTCCTGACCTTAGCATACTCACTATATGTCTCGCATTGACCCACCAATACGGTATCTGAGGGTCATGAGGATAGATCGAGCAGAGGACGAGTTTGTAGTCCATATCAGCAACAAGCTTCCTCATTCGCGTGCTGAAGAAACCCGATCCTGGTCTGAAATAGTGTGGAGGTCCATCGACACCGGCAGCTCTGTATGCTTTGGCGATCTTAGCTTCTACAGATTTGATTTCATGTCTAAGGTCTTCATCGGTTAAAGACCGTGACGGCTCATCGTGCATAGCATGATTGCCAAGTTCGTTGCCATTTGAGACAATTTCGATAAGTGTTGATCGTTCGTACTCTCCGTCAACTTGTCCACCAATTACGAAAAATGTAGCAGTCGCTCCATTTTGCTTCAATAGTTCTACTATTTCGCGTGTGTAGGCAGATGGCGCGTCGTCAACAGTCAAGGCTATCAACTTTAAGTTGTTGTCGACTCGCCACAAAACATCAGGCCAACGATATTGAAAGTATCGTATTAGTAATGCTGGCGGTTTATAGATAATGTAGAAGGGTGTAACTATGATAGCTAGTAGAGATAATATCAGTAGCATCGTGGCCAGTCTTCGTTTCTGAGCTCGGCGTCGTAGTCTGTATGGAAGGCGTTGTAAGAAGGATAGAATACGCATGCTCCGCGGGAGAGTCAGAATAACTGTTCAATAACAAGATATGTGTGTCCAGACCGTGTGAACTGTCACAATACTTCATACCATTCTTCGTAGAATTCCACACAATACCAGGTAAGTCGTGTGACACGTGATGATACCCTGTTAGAAAGACGCGTTTCAGATTTTTCTTGGCATGTTTCAGATCTGCATTCTTTGATGTACGGTGATGCTTGCGAAAATTGGCATATCTGGAACAGAAAAACACAGCGCTTAGCCGATCTGCCAAGAATCTGTGAGATCAAGTCATCGACATGTGCTCGAAGGACGCAAATATATGGCTATGCGTTCGTAGAATTATCTAGCATTCTACCTACTCCTTCCACAATATTGATTGACCAGCATCAAATTCGAAGCAAAGATGTATCAAGCAACATCAAGCAAACAACCTCATGTCAAATCGTTTTCAGCATCATCCTCAACCTTTATATGCCTTACCGTCCATAATTATGCAAATGCAGCGAACGCCTAACAAATATCCATGTAACACATCTCCTACACAATCTCACAACATCCATACACCAACCGCAATTGCGCCCAGCACCGAGAAAATTCGGCTTGCGGAGTTGACGTTCCCTGAGTTGCCTTGATAAGGACTGATTGATGGAGAGACTGGTCCAGCTGAAGAAGGCACAGTACCAGTAGGGCTCCAAGTTGATGTGTATGATGAGTTACCTGACCATGACATGCTTGAGACAGCGGCAGGTGTACCAGAGACCGGAGCAGGGGTAGAGCTGTGGTGGCAGTCACAGACAGTCGTGGTCAAAGTGGTGTTTTGGTACATGGGTGCAATGACGGCAGGAACACTGCTCATAGTTGTGGTGGCAACACTGGAAGTGCTGGAAGGAGGAGTCATAATTGCCATGGTGGTCGGAGACGAGGTGGTAGGAGGGATCGATTGTGGTTGGACCGAGACTGGGGCGGAAGTTGAGGTGGTCATTGGTGCCGAAACCGAAGCAGCAGTAGTAGCCACAGCAAGGTTGAAAGGTGGCCAGAAGTTGTAGGTTTTGGCATCATAGATACCCATCGCATAAGTGCCTGGAGTTAAAGTAGATGTAGGCGTGAAGGTGAAGCTGCTACCGCTTCCAACGAAAATGGTCTGAACGACGACCAGGTTTGTCATTGGGCCCTGTTAGGTTCTGTCAGCATTTTCAGATCAGATATGATGTGTTGAGGCACTGGCTACTCACAGTGGCAAGGCCAAGAGTCACAAGCTCATTGTTTGGAGCCGAGTAAGCAACGGTGAGCGCGTCACCAATGTGAGCTCCAGTAGGAGGTGGGCCGCTGCCAATGACGAGGCTATCAACGGCTTCGACAGCAGCCAGCAGAAGAGGAGCGATCGCGACAATAGCACGAGAAGAAACCATGTTTGCGTGTGTTTGAACAGTGGTTATGAGAGAAGGTGGAGGTTACTGGAGAGTGAGGTGGAAGATCGAAGAGAGTGACTGTTAGTTGTTGCTGTAAAAGAGTGAGAGCTTTTGCGAAGCCTGCGCGTGAATTGAAGTAGAAGAAAAGGTCTGACTTGCAGAGAGTTCAAAGAAGGAAAGAGCGAAGACTAAAAGAAGAAGGAACGAAAACAACAACCCACAACACAAACACATTCCTCGTCGCAAGTAGACACATGGAAGATGGTGATGTTGACATTTTGCCTCTTTGGGATGACCCCTTTCCACATTCACGCACAAGGCTACAGGTTGTTTGCTTCTTCTTTGTCCTTGAATTCCTCAGTTTCGGTGGTATGGCCTCGATTGGGAATGCTCGAGTTGCAGCTTCTCCGATCGCTGGCAAGGGCCTGTTTGCATCGGCCGATATCAAGGCTGGTGAGCTGATATTCACACTAGCCAGGCCAGGCGTTGCGGCACTGGACACTGTAAACCTCGATACCGTTTGCTCGAACTGTTTTGTATCAGCTGCCGAGCCATCGATACTGTATGGCGGTGTTCAGGAAGCTGTGACTGTAAAAGCTTGCGCAGGTTGCAAGACTCTATGTTATTGTTCAAAGGTGAGATAAGTGCAGGAAAAACTTTGTGTGTGCCGATCGTATGATGTAGTGCTCGTACTACCTGGTAGTCTATGGTGTAACGAGATCAGTGAATATACCTCATTGAGTCCCAGTCTGACATTGAGTGTTTCAAGCAATGTCAAAAAGCATCATGGACGCGAACTCACAAGTACGAATGCAAAATATTCAAAATTACATTAGCACGAGGGCAAATGCCACATGCAGCGCGAGCTCTCCTACAAATGATGGCCATGACATCGAATGTTGAAGCCTCGCCGTTTGTCAGTCTCAACTCTCATCTGGAAGACATTGCCAGAGCTGGTGGACAGCGGTATGAGAATCTGCTCATCCTCGCAACGGGACTTCATCAGTATACGCAAACGAAGCTCAGCCTAGACTACTTGAAGCAATGTTTCGCAATGGTATGCCGAAACATGACAGCATGCGCAATCTTATGAGAGCTGACACGCACAGATCCTGACAAACACCTTCAGTTTAGTGACACAAACCTATGACAGCCTTGGAGTATGCTTAGATCCTTTTGCAGCAAGGGCGAACCATTCATGCTCACCGAATGCCTATATAGTGTTTGACGGTGCTCAAATGTCTTTCCGTTCGCTTGCGCCTATAAGGAAGGACGAGGAGATATTTGTGTCATATATTGAAAGCTCAAATCCATACCACCTGAGACAGAGAGAACTGCTCAAACGTTACTTCTTCCGGTGTGAGTGCACCAAATGTCAGCAAGGTGTAAAGACCGTCGAAGATCGCTTCCTGAAGAATCCCGAAAAGCTAGGTCCTCGCTGGGACAAGGACATTACCTGGCCACAAGGAGCAATGAATGGCTTCTCGCAAACAGATGCGGAAGACAAATCCAACTATGTCAGCGACAGCACGGTCGGAGCGAGTCTGGAGTCAACACAGTGGCTAGCTCGGAAGCAGCTAGAAATTGCTCGACGATATCCCCAACCAATCCCATCAGAAAAGATGGAGGAAGCCGTTGATACAATCCAGCTAGGACTGTCCGTGTGCCTGCAAACACACATCTGGCCCGAGCATCGGCAGCCATTAGCCGCAATCCGCCAATTCATATTTACGACCTTTCTCTCATTCAAGCAAGGCCTGAAGATATACTTCCACATCAACCCAATCCTGTATCCACAAACTTTCCACCCACTTCGTGTTATTCACAATTGGACGCTTATGAACCTCCTCCTCTACTACCTCGATCCCAGCGCAAATCTACAAGCAGAGGCGGAACTGCGCGACGCTGGAGTCGAGTTTGGTGTGGTAATTTACGGACTGCTTCTCGAGGTATACGATAATGTGACCAGCAGTCATGGGCGAGATAGCACGTTCGCGAAAGAGGTCAGGCGGAAAATGGAAGAGGTCATTACGGATATGACCAGGGGTGATGCGAAAAACTTGCAGGGAATCAAGAACAGGATTGAGCCACAATGGCGGATTTTGCGTAAGCTGGCAGAGTCGCCTGAGTTGGAGAGTGTGCTGGGATGATCATGGTGTATGGGCCACTCTGCAAGAGACAAAGGCTGAATTGTGCCTGTAAGATATCAGTGGCATTGTACCCAGATACCGCTTGAGGTTACATTACAGTAACCTAAAACAATCACTGGACGCATGGACTCCGGGACGATGCCCTTCGATTTGATGTGGGCTCTGCAGAAGTTATCTTTGAATAGGCACTTGATGCTGTTAATGCCGAGGAGGATTGGTAAAAATGAAAGAGTTTCAATGAACCTCGTCTGAAAGGCCCTTAAACAAGAACGAAAGAAAGTCCGATGGATCTGATATGGGATACACTCAGACCAAGACTGAAAGAAAGCGAGGATGGTAACGTATTCAGATCTTGGCGCTACGGAATGAAAGTGCTCTTCTGAATTCGTCTACACTATACAATCTCGAGTTGTAATTTCGTCATCTCATTCTCAAGACTCTTGTCATTGCTATAACAGCAAACCGAAGGGCAAGCAGATCCAACAAGCGTACAATCAAGCTCTTTGATTTGCCGCATTAGAACTGCTTCCAGACATCTGTTATGAACATGCACGTCCCTAGTAGTCCTCATGGAAGTAGTCAGCAAGACCACTCAATCTCCACCTCCACGATTCTTCCTCTGATCTGCTAGGCGTTGCAATGCAGCCTTTCTTGCATTCTTCTCCTTTCTATGCTCGCTCTCTTGGCGCAAAGCCTCAGCATCCTCCTTCTGTGCTGCTCGAAGACTTTCCATTTCTTCACGTTCCAGATCGTCATATCCATAAGCCTCCATGTCGTCAGATTCATCGTCATAATCATCCTCATCTTCCGATGCAGCATAGATGTACCGCTTTTCGCCAGGCAAAGGTGAAGGCGAGCGACGACGATCCGGAGGTCTTTTAGTCATTGATCGATCCGCTATTCTCGTTGTGTTGCTTGGAGCCTTCATAGTACCAGTGTAGCTGGGTGCAGCTGCAACAGGACGCATAGTCCCTTTGTATCCAAGGTCGACAGGTGCCTTCTTAGGCCGCTGTATGTCTTTGTCTGGTGGCGCAGCTGATCTGTTTCCAGGCAGTGGTTTGAGACCTGCTGTAGCGCTTTTCACTGATCGCGCCTCAGACTTTCCTTTGCGTTTCATCTCTTCTTCCTTTGCAAGCCTCTCTTTTGTTGAGAGCTTTTGGACTACAGGTATTGGTTTATGCTTGATTGTGCCTTGCTCAGCCACTGCCTTTTTCGCAGCTTCAGCACGTTCGAGTATAGCCTTGTACGAGCTCTTTGCTGGTGCTCGAGCGGGTGCAGCTGCAGGTGTGACGCCATTAGGTCTTGCTGGAAGGGGTCGTGATGATGCTGTGAGTGGCGATTTATTCTGGAGTAATGCGGCACTGGTAGATTTGATATTCGGTGTTGAAGTGCTAGCTTTCAGGAGTGGCCGAGGAGCGGCTGGGTGCGGCCTTGATACAGCAGGTTGTGTTGGCGGTCTGGCGATGGGAGCTGATGGATTCGGTCGAGCTACTTTCGCTGGTGGACTCGTCGCGGGTGCATCTTCTGCTTTACGCTTCGGTGGCGGCGCCAGATTTGGAGTAGCGGATCGTGAGATACTCGGGGTGCTGCCTGCAGAACCATTCTTGCCAGGCTGATCTTGTGGTTTGAGATGTGAAGGAGGTGCTGCTGCGCCAGTACCCCCGATAGAGGACAGGACTGAGTTGAGAAACTGCAATATCAGGAGTTAGCTGCAGCCTGTGTCACGAGCCAGAGACTCGACGGAAACTCACGCTCATCACGCCGTCAGTGGTGAGTCACTGTATCCTGTTGTTACGATAACATGCTTTGATGGGCGATGGATGACTACAGTGAGTCACAAAGATGAAGATGAGCAATTGGAACGCGAAAGCGTGAAATAATGGGATAATGAAAAGATGACTGACTGCTGCAGTGAACAACAGGCACTTATAAACGCGGAGAGGTCCAGCTTGTAGTAGTCACGTGCTGGTCAAGGCCCCCACACAAAGAAGGAATATTCCGCACCATCGCTCCTTCCACAAAGGTGAGTTCTCTGCTTGATGCTTGTCTCTCATCACCAACAACTTACATTCGAACTCGACGACTCAGTCTCCGCCAGGCCGGTTAAATCGATTGTTTCTCCTGTTCTTCACACCTTCACAACAAGTGAGTGCACCTCCACGCGCCCTGTCAATATCGGGTACCACAACACTGGGCCGATCGTCAAGCAAGAAAAAAAGTTGTTGGAAGAGAACCAAGAAACTAACACAGAATAAAGAACAAATCAAAATGAAGCACCTCGCAGCATACCTCCTCCTCGGTCTCGGCGGCAACGCCTCCCCATCTGCCGACGACGTCAAGGCTGTCCTCGAATCCGTTGGAATTGAGGCTGACCAGGAGCGTCTCGACAAGCTCATCTCTGAGCTCGAGGGCAAGGACATCAACGAGGTATATATTGGAAAAGCAGGACTTGCGATTGACCACAAGACTAACGCCCTTTTTAGCTCATCGCTGAGGGTAGCCAGAAGCTTGCTTCTGTTCCTTCTGGTGGTGCTGGTGGTGCCGCTGCTTCTGGTGGTGCTGCCGCTTCTGGTGGTGCTGCTGCCGCTGAGGAGGCTCCTGCTGAGGAGAAGGCTGAGGAGAAGGAGGAGTCTGACGACGACATGGGCTTCGGTCTCTTCGACTAAGCGTATTGAATCATACATCGGAGGATTGACGACAAGAATAATGACAAGTATACGCTTGGACAGGAGACGGATGTCTGGGAATTTCACACATGGGTGGATCGGATATTCGCGATTGATCTAGGTGGTAGCCTTCAAAAGTCAAAGAAAACATGATCGATTCAAAAACATTCTTCATCTCGGCATCATAAGAAGAAAGACATGCAGGCACTGTTGTCCGTGCTTGTTCAGTTTTCACACAGCGTGCAAGTGGCTGTGGTATTCTAATTTCGGGAGTTCCCTGCTGTTGTCTATGTCTTTCCCTAGCTCGAGTGCTCGTTCCCTGTTCCATTCTGGACGTCCTTGCCTACATATTTATCATCTCTGAATTGGTAAGCGACACATCCAGTACACGGCATAGCAGCCACACTCGATACTCAAATACTGAGCAAAAAACCACTCACCACTTCTTCTCATGCTTGTTACGCACTATTTTGCTGGGAAAAGTCGTCTAACCCTAACCCGCTCGTGAGTCAAGCACACACAAAGTAACTGCTTTTCCCTCCTCCCCCCTTGTCCCGACATTGACGAGAGAATCTTCTATCACACACATCGCAATCATGGCTGACGCAGAATACGTGAGTGAATGAACGATGCAATGATGCTTGCGCTCTTATGCTGACGATTAATCTAGAACGCCGAGGAGGCTGCTGGTACGTTTGGAGCGACACTCCTGGAAGATGGAATAAAGAAAGAGCAAAAAGACTGATCCGAATACCCTTACAGAGATCAAGCGCAAGAGAACGTTCCGCAAGTTTTCATACCGTGGTGTTGAGCTCGACCAGTACGTCTACATCCAGGCCCTTCCGCAATCTACACGCTGCTTCAAAATCACGATTACTCGGACATGAAAAATAACTCAGCCTAACACATCACTCTCCAACAGACTTCTCGACCTCTCCTCCGAACAACTCCGCGACCTCGTCCATGCTCGTGCCCGCAGACGGTTCAACCGTGGTCTCAAGCGCCGCCCTATGGGTCTGATCAAGAAGCTGCGCAAGGCCAAGTCCGAGGCTAAGCCCAACGAGAAGCCCGACCTCGTCAAGACACATCTCCGCAACATGATTGTTGTGCCCGAGATGATCGGCAGTGTCGTTGGTGTATACTCTGGAAAGGAATTCAACCAGGTCGAGATCAAGCCTGAGATGGTTGGCCACTACCTTGCAGAGTTCTCCATTTCTTAGTACGTCCAAAATTGCTTTGGCTTGCATCAAAGGAAAAGATACTAATGACTATAACAGCAAGCCCGTCAAGCACGGTAGACCCGGTATTGGTGCTACCCACTCTTCTCGTTTCATTCCCCTCAAGTAGAGGAGCTATGGTTATGTTGCATGGAATGTTGGGAATGATGACGGGAGGGCGTTTCGATATCCAGATGCTATTCATGATGATATAAAAGGTAGCACAAAAGAATCAAAACGATCTCGCAAGACAACAAATACCCAAAACTCTCGTGATGCTTGTCATACCACGCGAATCGAAGGGAACGTGCTCAAGATTTGGCAGGCAGATGGGTTCTCTCACGAGCGGACATCACACCAACAACTGTCCGTCTTGGACCCGAGACCATCGCCATTATAGTGTCAGGATCTCAGTTGCACATTACAGATGTAGGTCACGAGCTAACACAACCACATCAAGCAAGTGACAACGCATGGCTTGGGCTTGCATTTTGACTGAGTACACCTATCCTGATGCTTCTTTGGCCATCATCGCTCATACCTCTCTGTTTCTTCCTTCCTTTCTTCCTTCCTTCCATCTTGACCACCTCACTCTTGAACCAAGCAGACCATTAACACAGACTGTCCACCTCAAAACTCGCCACAGCCTTCTTTCTAAGCAACGGTGTGTGGTCCACCAGAAACCCGCGTGCGTTGTGTGTTCACAATGACATCCAAAACAACAGATTAGGAACACAGAAAGACAAAAATGCAGCATTGATTGTGGTAGCATCTACGGGTTTCGACCCTGCAACCTCCGGATTATGAGCCTGTTATGATTTTGGTTTTGATGTTGTTGGTGGTGCTGAGTATGTATGAGGCAGGTACCCAGCGTTGTTCCCCTGACTAAGATGCTGTTGTTGTTGTGTTGGTTGAGGCAGACGAAGATGTCAACGATTTGGACGACCTTCTAAATCAACAGATCAACAAAATGATAATAGTGAATACAGCGCCGACGAGGAACTTGATCAGAGCATCGTCCTCGTCCTCGCTGTCTTGCTCTTGATAGTGAATCGCCACTTTCCACACCACCATGACCAACACCACCATAATTAGGTGTTGATTCGATAAGCGCAGCAGCACTTCCTCGATAACCGCGAGCATCCACTCCACCAGTCAGTGCAGTATCGCCGACACTACACAGTCCATTGGTGTGCTTGGATGAAGAGCGGTGACAATTGCGAGGAGAGTAGTCGTTTGAAATGATTCGGTTGCTCAATAAACATCTCTGGTCTGGATTTTGGACTGTCGGATTCTGTTGTGATAAAAAGCCTCGTCTGCAACAGAGTGGTCAAGCAGGGAACTTCTCCGTACTATTTATCGTGGGCATAGCGTTACGCTCAGAGTGCACAAAGTCTTGAGTGTGAGTATTGAGTTTGAATACAATCCGTAGGACCGCAGCGACTAAGCTCTCCGTCAGGATGGATATGACCTGTCTCAGCCTAGCATGGTTCTACGAGATTTTCCACCCAGTGTATAGTGGTGTCTATGCTGAAATCGAGTCTGTGGCATATATAACATGATACGGTAGACTAGACTGCTCCTCACAAGCGGGAATCTCGCGTAAATATGCTTATAGATCTCACAAGAGCACTCAGTCACTATACTCTATTATCAAAGCATGCCGGTGGTTTCATGTTGTCACCGTTTCAAATCAGAGGTGTCTGCCGTAGGGCTGGGAATGGGTTGATTGAGGCCGAGCGCGCGGCTCTTTCAAATTCCACTCGCATACTTGTGCTACTTGTATACATCTATCTCTCTTCCCCTCGCGTTGCCATCCCCGCCTTTCATACCAATGCACTGCCGTCTACACGATGGGAAACCACGAACAGTGCTCTTCCAAGACTCAGGGGGCGAATGTTATTTCCGCACAGAAATGCATGACACAATGCCGAGCTTATTACGCACCGCAGGAACGACCTTAGACCTCAATACCTCAATCCAAAGCCCCAAACATGACCGCACGACAACCCCAGCCGACTCACAAAATGCCCTCAGCTGACTTCAACATCGTCACGCTTGACTTCTGCGATCATTGCCCTTCACCATCTATAGACGCGACATCCTTCTCATTGCCATTCTTCCATACCAAGACCTTGGCCGAATTGGCGCCAAGTGAGCGTGTAAACTACATCACTGCGCCTCTGCCTACTATGTCTATGGCAACTGGCAACCGACAATATCTCTTCCAGTGACAGTCTCTACCTCGACCAGAAGAGCTTCTGAGATCAAAGACCACCTCAGCTGTTCTCCATACTCATACCATACCCATAGCACAGTACACCACTGCTTGGTGATACACATCTATCATGCAATTCCAGCTACTTTCTCTCCTGTCATTGCTTCCGCTCTCCCTAGCTATTCCCTACGACCTAAATCAACCGGGTTTGTTATGGCGACGACCAATGGAAAGAAGAAGCGTCTCAATTGACACAAAGTCTAGATACAATCAAGTCTGCCGCAAAGACGGTGGCCAAAGACCTAGTTTCCTTCTACCATGGCAATGAGCCTGGAAACACTCCTGGAAGGCTTCCAGAGCCATACTACTGGTGGGAAGCTGGTGCCATGTTTGGAGGACTCATCGACTATTGGTACTACACTGGTGACTCGCAATACAATGACATAACAACACAAGCAATGCTCTACCAAGTTGGCGACAAAGACAACTACGAACCCAGCAATGTAACAGCACAGTTGGGAAATGACGATCAAGCATTCTGGGCAATGTCAGCACTCACAGCCGCCGAGTACAACTTTCCCAACCCTCCTCCAAACCAGCCTCAATGGCTACATCTAGCTCAAGCTGTGTTCCAACGTCAAACTACAAGATGGGCAAATAACGAGTGTAAAGTCCAGGGAGGATTGAGATGGCAGATTTTTCCATTCAATGGAGGATACGACTATGTCAATAGTATTTCAAATGGCTGTTTCTTCAATATGGGCGCAAGACTTGGCAAATACACAGGCAATCAGACCTATATCGAATGGGCAGAGAAAACTTGGGACTGGTCCGTAGCAGTGGGCTTGATCGACAGCAAGTATCGTGTTTGGGATGGAACAGACAGCAGAAATGGTTGTATAGACCAGAACAACTTGCAATGGACATATAACGTGGGGGTGTATCTATATGGAGCTGCGACTATGTGGAATGTGGTATGTTTCTTGAGTCCGACCTTTCTTCTACCCGACTCCTACTAATCATGTCATCTTTGCAGACTCAAAGTGATGTCTGGCGCAACCGAACTCAGTCTCTCCTTGATGCACTCGGCTACTTCTTCACCGACGATTATGTCATGTGGGAAGCTGGTTGCGAGACGCAGCTGAACTGTAATCTCGATCAACAATCCTTCAAGGCATTTCTAACACGCTGGATGGCTGCGAGCACCAAAGTGGCGCCCTGGACATATCCCTTCATAATGTCACGCCTCAACCCTTCGGCTGTCGCTGCAGCTCAAAGTTGTGTTGGCGGAACGAGCGGAACAATATGCGGCACGAGATGGTGGGATCCACGCGGATGGGATGGCACGACTGGTGTCGGACAAGAATTGGCTGCGCTGGAGGCACTGATGAGTCCCTTGATTACTCAGGTCCACGCACCACTTACCAACACAACGGGAGGAACGAGTGTAGGAAATGCAGCGACTGCAGGCACGAATGGCGATGATGATCTCGCGTCGAAGTTTGGACTATTTCACATTACACAAAAGGATAGGGCGGGAGCAGGTGTCCTGACTGCATTGGTATTGGGTACATTCCTGGGTGGTGGTGTATGGGCTATGTGTTAAGGAAGCATGACTGGACGGCGTTTAGATTGTATACTACGTTGCATTGGCTAGGGCGGACAAATTGATAATATTCTTATGAAGGACTCGGCAGTCCTTCTATCACACCTGGAATTGCACCGCACTTTTCACAGACGAGTCTCCTTTGACGTGACATTGTCACCACCGCCGACCCAATCGCGGTAGTCGTCGTTGATGCATGGAGTACACTCGGAGTATGTGCTTCCACCGCTTGCACGCCTTATATACCTTTTGAAATCCTCGATCTTGTGTTGCGGATCAATACGAAGCCGATCCAAGTCAAGATACCATAGCCAGACTGGTCCGATCCAATCTTCCCCGAGTGAACCTTCTAAAGTCTACACTAAGCTTCCCGGAACTGGCTGATACACGGCTCAATATCATAAGCACTGCAGGTCGATACTCAGTCTTCCATTGATTACCTCACTTACTAGAGTCAGTGAGGACAGTACCACATCAACCAGAACTTTCTTTGCTGGTCAGAAGAGTGCTAAAAAAGTAGTATGTCAGGGCATTACTGGATTTCATGAAGATTTTCAGCATCCACCGTACTCACCCCATATCACATCTTTCGCCGGTGTGGTGCTGCACGGTCGGATAACATACAGACACGACGTCACAGACGACGAGAGTGAATTCCTTGCCTCAAGGCTCTTGTCTACGTCTTCTCAAACAATGGGATTTGCAAGTTGGAAACAGCGTGCGTTATCTGGAATCAGGTACAGTCTCTGGAACGGAAAGCAGTCGGTCAATTGCTTCGACCTCTTCCACTTCGCGCTGCTAGGACGTTTGCTGTTCCACCGTCCAAGTTCGCCGTTTTCCTGGTATAGCATCCAGTATAGCTCCAGCTCTAAGCTTCTTGACTGGGCTCCTAGTCAGATCACTGGTGTATCTCATGGGAGTATTATACCGCGCTCAAGTGCTCTAAGAATCCATGAGGTAGGACCCGAGCTAAGTAGACTTCACAACCTCAGTAATCACTAATCTGAGGTGGTACAGCAGGGTAAGCCGTTAGGCATGATCGAACTTCAATGTACCGCTTCGCATGTTCAACTATCTCTCGGTATTCCATGCCCCAGTCGAGTCGTATGTACAAAATAAGGTGGTAGATAGGAAGAGCGATCTCTTTTCTATACATCCCGCGCTTTATAGAGCTATATCTGCTGTTGTTGTCGAGATATCTCGTAGGGATACGCAAAAGATGGAATCCCTACTGATTTTGGTGAGGCATTAGCATGTGATATCACCTCAATTAAGCGACCCCTGAGGAAGCCTTTTCCGGAAAGTTCATCGACCAATTAGGAGACGCTGTGTCTTATCTTTCGTAAGGCTGACTGCCACGTGGCATGCAGGTACGACCCAAGATTCGGCTGATAAGCGCGACAACCAATCGCACTCTTCTTCTCGCGCACCCCAGATTCTATATCTTGGTAAATCCGAAATCAAAATGCTTAATTCGAGCGACATCAGACCTCAAAGGTCACATCTCCCATCTGCTGTGGCAAAGAGGACGAAACAAGTGTCGCGAATGTGTTTCGAAAAATCCGTGATCAGTATGCCAAGCCGCACTAGGGTGTCGACTATAAGTCATACCGCAACAAAACGCACTCATGCTCGTGCCTGTGAAAATTCGCTCACATATGCAGATAAATCGCGCATTCATTGTCTCCTGCCTTTTTGCATGAATTGTTCTGTGACTATCTATCCACCGCGCTTAACCCTGGAAGGGTCGGGGTTAAATGTTGTTGATGAGAGAGGATGTGGGCTGCTGAGCCTCTTTTTCTCGAGCGTGCTTGGTATAAGTACTTGACGTGGTCTGCGAAAATAGAATGCTTTTCTCCCCTCATCTTGTTTATTTTTGAGCCTTTCGTTCTTTGCGATCTAGCTTGCGCCACAGAATCTCTGATCTGCTAGAGTCCTCTCCATCCCTCACTCCTTTTCTCTCAGCTTCCCCAAAGCATTCTCCACACCACAAAGGGTATGAGTACGATCCGCATCGCAGACGGGCCTCATCCTGAGAGAAACAATGGCACCACCAGCGGGTCTGGTATAAATGCTGTCGTTCAGATGCGCAGATTGTCAAAAACACAATCCTTCGACAAGAAGAGTTTCACCTCTTCATACGAAGCTGATGACGACGAGGATGCGGATCTTCGTCGCACACAAGACTTTCCAGCAAAACAGGTACACAGTCGATTCACGTCACACCGTACTTGCTTTGGACTTCCACTAACTTACCATGATAGACCTTTCGTGGCAAACTCCTTCTCTGGCTTGCCTACCAATCCATCGGTATCATCTATGGTGATATAGGCACGTCTCCGCTCTACGTCTACTCGTCCACCTTCACTGGTCCACCCTCTTATAACGACTTGGTCGGCGTACTTTCTCTTATAATCTGGTCGTTGATCATGATGGTCACAGTCAAATATGTCATCATTGTTCTCCATGCCGACAACGAAGGTGAAGGCGGTACCTTCAGTACATATGCTCTCCTCTGCCGATACGCCAATCTTACCAATCGCGATCCACGAGAAGGTCAAATGCTGAAGATGGAAAGACATATGACAGATGATCTAGGCAAAGGTGGTGGAAGAGTACGCAATATCTTCGAGCGCAGCAAGGTTGCCCGCATTGTCCTCAAGATCATGGGCGTGCTTGCCGTGACGATGGTTCTGGCCGATGGTGTACTCACTCCAGCTCAATCAGTCCTGGGTGCCGTACAAGGTCTGAACGTCGTCGTCCCCACAATCTCACATTCAGCGGTAGTGGGTGCTACATGTGGTATCTTGATTCTACTATTTGTCGTACAACCCTTTGGCGTCAGTAAGTTGGCATCTGGCTTCGCACCTGTCGTCATCATCTGGCTGGCTTTCAACGCTGCTTTTGGAATCTACAACCTCGCCCTGTTCGATGCTTCGGTGCTCAAGGCATTCAATCCTGGCGAAGCCTTCTTGTACCTCATCCGCAATGGTGAGCAGGGGTGGCGTTCACTCGGTGGAATCCTGCTTGCCTTCACCGGAGTCGAAGCTTTGTTCGCAGATCTTGGTGCTTTCAGCATGCGTGCTATTCAACTCAGTTGGCTCTGTTATACCTTCCCTTGTCTGTTACTGGCGTACATCGGTCAAGCTGCCTACATTTCTGTTCACCCAGATGCTTACTCCAATCCCTTCTTCAACTCTTGCCCTCCTGGAATGGTCATCCCTTCTTTGGTCATTGCCATCTTGGCAGCTATCGTCGCCAGTCAAGCCATAATTACCGCGTCTTTCCAGCTTGTCACTCAGGTCCAGAAGTTGTCATACTTTCCACAGATCAAGGTCGTTCATGTGTCCAAGATCTATCATGGTCAAGTGTATGTATACAAGCATACCTTACTCACTCTAGTCTGCTAACACACTCATAGCTATGTTCCATTAGCCAATTGGCTGCTCATGATCGGTACTGTCTTGATCGCCGGTATTTTCAACAACACCACTGCGCTTGGTAACGCTTACGGTGTCTGTGTCATCTTCGTCACCTTCTTCGACACTTGTATGGTCACACTCACTGCCATCTTCGTATGGAAGTACTCACCTCTTCTGGTCTTCCTCCCATGGCTGACTATAGCTCTCATGGACGGCGCTTTCTTGTCATCAGCACTAACCAAATTTCCACACGGCGCCTGGTTCACCATTCTTCTTGCCATCTTACTCGCGTGCATCCTCCTCGAATGGCGCTTCGGCAAGGAACAGCAATGGGCCGCCGAAGCCACAGACCGTCACCCAACCTCTCACTTTATTAAGCGCCGTCGCGACAATCGCCTGCAACTGACGGAACGCTACGGCGGTACGGTCCTCTCGCCCATCGCCGGTCTGGGTATCTTCTTCGACAAAGCAGGCGAGACTACTCCCCTCGTCTTCAGTGCCTTTATCTCCAAATTGGTCGCGGTCCCGGAAGTCATGATATTCTTCCATATGCGCGCACTCGAACGCCCTTCCGTGGGCGACGAGGAGCGATATCACGTCACTAGACTTGGAGTCCCAAACTGTTACCGGCTGGTGCTTAGACATGGCTTCAACGATCGAGTCGTCACTGAAGATCTAGGCGCAGTGGTGTACGACGTAGTGCGTCGCTACATCGCAAACGGTCCAGCACCAAGACCGACAAACACCCTTGACGAAATGGACAATGATGTCGTGCACTGCCTTGACCCCAATGAGAGGCAAAGCAACGACACGACAACACACTCGTCCAGCTCCGACAACAAGCCCATCACCACCACCAAAGCAGGCGTCATGCACACATCTGCACCTACCAGCAGTCGCGCTGACGCAGAAGCCCAGCGTGCTTCCGAGATAGTCAAGCTGGATGCAGCATACACTCACCAGATCTTATATATCATTGGCAAGGAGGAGATGAAGGTGAAGCCGGGGACGAACCTTGTGAGGGCGACGTTGTTGAAGACATTTTTGTGGATGAGAGAGAATTCTAGGACGAAGGTGGCGGATTTGCGGGTTCCGGGTGATAGGGTTATTGAGGTTGGTTTTGTTAAGGAGGTATAAGATGGTGCTACTAACTGAATAGAGAGTGGTGCGGGGAGATTGGATAGAGAGAGCTGTACCCCCAAATGGGGCGATTATCATGACAACGAATGCTCGGAAGGAGTCAAGATGCGAATTTAGCCAAGCAGGCAACATGTATATACCCATATATGAGAGATTTTCCTGCATGCTCCTCCCGCTCCTGTATATAAACTGACCGGCCCCCCAGCAATCACTATCTTTCTGCTGATGAGGACTTTACAGCTGTCTTCTCGTTCATGTGTAATTGCACTTTCAGTTTGAGGGATATATTATGTTATTGCGTGATCTTACAAAAGACGCCTGCGTTTTATTCGTGAACATATTGAAAAGGAAGAATGTGACTATTAGTTACGAGGAAGATTTCTGTTCTCCCGGTCTTTTGGAAGATTCGTCCACTGCCTCGTCTACCTCGCCTTTGCGCTCTTGCTTTCTGTCATCGGCGTCTTTCATTTTCGTTGTTTCGGGGTCAATTACCTCCTCTTCTGATTCCTCTTGTTCATCTTTATCTTCTTCCTCTACCTGCTCTTCCTCCTCCTCCTGTGCCTTCCGCTGCTCATGTCGTTTCCACGCGGTATGCTGACTCGGCTTATCATCCCCTTCGTCGACTAACTCATCACTTCCAGACCCAGCACTTCTACTTTCCTTCCTGGCCTCTTCTTGCCTCTGCTGGCTCATAAACCTCGACATATCAAGTCTCGGTCGATCATTATCATCGCCCTTACCAATCCTACTTTCAAAATGCATCTCACTCTGCAACTTCTTCAACAACCTATCTAGTATCCACTCCGGCTCAGCCATCTGACTCAACAGCGGACTTCTCAGACTAAGCCAACTCCACTCCTTCGACTTGCCATCATGATCCACAATCCGTCCTGCTTGCGGCCCTTGCTCATCATCTCGTTTGGGTTTATTATACCGTTTCGTGTGCAATTCGTCGTCTTCCTCGTCGTGCCCAATCAGCTTGAGAAAATACGCCCATTCATCATACGTGTACGTTTTGTTCTTATCCATTTGCGAGTCACGCAGCACAGTGCGGATTTCCTTTGTCAGCAGGAAGTGGTAGAAGAGTTTGTCGCGCTCTTCGGAGCTCTCGCCTTGTTCGCGACCATATCTGTCAATGGCGTTTTGTTCTGAGTCGGTGAGTCGGGAGCGAAGCAGTTCGTGCCAGCGACCAAGGCGGGATTTATCGTGGTTATTACCTTTTTTCTTTTTTATAACGTGGAGATCGTCCTTGTCGAGTTTGGTGTTGTTGTTATTGGGGTGTTTCCGGGATCCGAAGACGATGTCGATATTGCGACGGAGTCGACGCCAGAACTCCTTGTCTGTGGGTGCCACGGTGAGCGAGCCGATGAGGGCAGTCAGCTCTGCAATAATGGAGACGATGGTGCCGCCAAGATCAGAGACGAGGACTGTAAGCGTAGGAATGGCAAGTAGGGACCAAAGGACGAAAAAAGATTTGCCTGCGTTACTGTATGGTTCGAAATCGCCGTACCCAAGAGTGGTTAGAGAGGCAAAGGCAAAGTAGAGAGATTCAAAGTAAGTCCAAGCCTGGGCGTACTCTGCTTTGTAAAAGACTAATGCGCCGATTGTCCACAGACTCACTGCCGCTAGCGAGGAGAAGAAGAGCGCCATCCACTTTTGCTTATTTTCGGCATCAGCTTGGATCTTGCGCATGGCGAGAAACTCTTGTCTGCGTCGTTCTCGCTCGGTTTTATAGTGCGTGTCGGCGCGCGGACTTGGTTTGTTCTTTTTTCGACGAAACAGACTCATGATGGGTGATGCTGCGTGATCTGCGTCCTGGAGATGGAGGACTTTTTGTCTCCTCTTTTCTGTGGCTCGAGCATGCATCTTTATCGCGCCTTTTTCCAACAACATGGATCGAATAGAGCCAATGACCAGACCAACCGCAATCAAGCCACCAAAAAGGTATGGAATCAGCAATGAGCGTCCAGCATGCGTCACAGGCACGAGAGGTGTGCCAAAACCGATAGTCAACAGCGTCACATCCGCCCAAAACACAGCATCAGGATACGACCATCCCTCCAACTGCGTATACACCGCCGCACCGCCGATCAAATAGCACATAAAGGCTGTCGTCTGCAACATCAGCGTGCGCTGACTCCCGTTAAGCTCAAACTGTCGCGGAAACTTGTTCGTCAAGGCGCCATACACCGTAACCAACATCAACACTGTGATGACAAAGTACAGTCCAGCGGCCCAACAAGCATAATACCAAGCTTGCGTCATCGCATAGTCTTGGGGTGGGCTCGGCCGGAAACCAGGCTTCGATGTGATGGATACCAGAACGATCAGGATGATGGATGCAAGAAAGAAGCCGATGATTGTGATGGGCTGTGCCCAGGCAAAGCGCAGACGGCCGACCATGTTGAGACATAATGCGATGTTTGCGACTACAGCAAAGCCAAGCGATAGGCCATTTATACCGAGGAGCCTATAACCTGGTTAATCATGTTTACACTCCCAAGGAGGTTGTCATCGACTGTCTCCTCACTCACCAACCCGGATCCTGTATAGCCGGCGAGTTGTCCTCGCCCTTTCCCGGCAACAAGTGCTCTCGCCAGAACTGTGCAATAGCAATAATATTAAACGAACTTGCCATCGGTCCAACAGTCCCAGCAATAAGCGGACTTGCCGTGCTAGCAAACCACCATCGACTATACTCGATCCATGTAAGCAAGGTCATCGCATCAAGCCATCGAGAAAGTCACCACAGCGACTCACCTAGGCGCTAGCAAGAGATCTTCCTCCTCCTGTTCCTGTCTGAGGATATCACGCTGAGTCCACTCTTGCGTGCCATGCTTCTCCGCATCAGCAATATTCGTCTCCAATCCAGGATCGTTCATCTTGGCGATTCCACTTTGATGTTGTTGACTTTTTTATCGTTTGCGGATCTGTCGCCGGTTTTGACTATCTCACATAGAGTACACAAGAACTCACATGTCACAACAAGAGGGACTGGACAGGGAGAAAGTCAGCAACAGGAAGATAAGCCAAGACAGACATTATCCTATCTCGCAGAGGATATACATGTATCTTTTGTCTTGGATGTTTTGGGGGTCGACCAGGCATAGAATAAATGTGGGGAATCAGCCAACCACATCATCACTTGTAACGATCAAGCTTTATTCAACTACCAAGCTTCATTTTCATAAGGTACTGTTTTCAGAATCTGGTGCTTGTTTTAAAGTCTATCTGTGTTTGCAACGTCAACACTCTTCCAGCATAGGATCTCAGAAGTGTACTTCATTCGCCTATCTCAGGAGAGACTCATTCCATATGATTATAGTGTATCAGTCTACGAAGACTTATTCTGTAGCAACTACAGACTCGACCACACAAGCACCCATACGCCTCAATCATCACTCAGGGTGAAACGTGACTTTGCGCGCAGGCTCGGACCCCATCTCCACAAAGCGAACGGAGCAGGTAGTCCCACCACGAGTATCACTAGCGCAAGGATCGTATTACCTGTAGTATTATCAGTATCACATCATTGAACGTTCTCTGCATATAACATACCCCAGCCATATCCCAAACCCTTGAACATGTTCTGAGCGAAAAGTGGGAAGCCGAAAGCGCACAAGCTGCGTAGACATATGACTGCTGCGGTAGCGCTTGCAGAATATCGTCCATAACAATCGACAAGGTATGCGTTCGTACATTGGAAGATCACATCACAGCCAAAAGCGAATATAGCAATGCCAATATCAGGCATCAGCCAGAAGAGCCTCGCAATATGTTAGTTTATACACAAGCCAGATAGACCTTGTTTGACTCACTTTGCTTGTGCAGACCACCCGTAACAGAGCAGGCCCAAAATTACGAATATGGTTGCTGGGATTCCGACAAGAGATCGAAATTCGGGCTTATCCACTCCATGGTTGCTTTCCTTCAGCCTGACATAGATTACATCGTTCAAACGACCTACAAGTTGCGCCCCAAGAGCGAAGCCAATAGCAGGCGCGAGGTACTGTAGCCCACTCTCGCCTATTGGGAAGCCGTACCGTTCTGTCCAAAGTGAGGAAAATGTTGCATACACGAGGAACGTCAGCCCATAGAAGTAAGCCTGAAAGATTGCCAGTGACTGAACGATTGGCTGAGTCGCAAGGAATCTCACAGGTCGGAATAATGCTGTCCTGATCCTTTGCGGCATGGCTTCGTTGGACAAGTCGTACTCTGAAATGTACTTTTCGTCGCCAGTCTCCTTGCGAAGCCTTTTGGCTTTCTGGTGTAGCAGAGTTGGACCAAAAGTTTCTTTCAGTAGGAGAGCGCCAACAAGCTGGATTGCAAGATCGATCATGCTAGATATCCAGAACACCCATCGCCAGGAGATGCTTTGTGCGATAAATCCACCAGCAATTGGTCCTGTGAACTATCAATGGAGGACTTCCAACGCTATGGATTCGTCCTTACCCAGTGCTGGACCTATCAATGGTGCCAAGCTATATATTGAAGTTGACAAACCTCGTTGGTCGGTCCGCCAGCAGTCGCTAGACATACACATTAGCAGGTGCAGTTAAGGTGTACACTTGTCTTGAAATTGTACGCAAGAACTCCAGTGCCAATAGCAGAAGCTGCACTTCCTCCAAGCCCCGCGAGGAATCTAAATGCCATCATCTGCGCCTCATTTTGAGCAAATCCACAGGCCAGATTGAATATCAGGTAGAGTACATTCGTAGCCTGAAGCACTCGTATTCGACCGTAGATCTCCGAGAGAGGACCAAACACTAGCGGACCAATGGCAAAGGCTAGCATGAAGATGGAGAGCATCATAGTCTTCTCAACTTGATTCGTGACTCCAAGATCTTTAGCCATGGGATTTAGGCACGGAGCAATCATCGATGAAGTGAGTGGTCCCATGAATGTGAAAAGAGACACCAGTACTGTAGCTGACCACTTGCGGCCCATCCTCCAATTCTTCGGGTCTTCTGGATCGTCCTCACCCTTGAAAGTGACGATATAATTGCCAGTGACTGATTTGATTGTGGATTTCCTGCGAAGGGTGGGAAAGTAATCTTTGTCGGGCAGTACCGGCTCTTTGAATAGCTCCTTGATACTCTGTCGGCGTGTTCTTTGCTTCTGAGACATGCCCCCCTCATCTTCGAGTTGTAGGAAATCCGCTGGCTTTTCTTCCACTTCATATTCCGTGTTAGGGTCGAAAGACTGGAAGCGAGGCTCATCATGAATGTTATAGGTCGAGCCGATTGGCCATGGATTTGTGCTGAAGCGAGGACGTTTGGGTTTCGTGGTCTCAGTCGTCTTGACAGTATCACTACGTTCGATCTGTTTGTAAGGAGGGAGGCTGGGGCTACCATCTATGCCGGTTTGTATGGTCCTTGAATAGCGTCGGGCGGGTTGAGATGGATTGGACGCCATCCGAATCAAAATGAAGTAAGAATACTAGTTAAAGATACCGAGTAGAGTGGGAGAGAGGATGTTTTAGGAGCGGACAGGTCATGCGAGATACCAGGTGTACAGATATGAAATTAGGAAATTTGACGCTCAGACTGCAAAGTCTGCGCTTGGCTTGTGCACATAACATAAACGAGGCAGGCACGATGGAGCTCTTTCTCTGGGTTTAGAAAACCTTCAACCAAGTCCAAGGAGCACTCTTGTTACGCTTTAGAATATCATCACAAGACATTTGAAGCGCTTGCTCATAGTTCGCAGACATACAGCGGACGAGGATGTCAAATATCACCATACGGAAGAGAGTGGCCAACAAAATGTCCACTAATTGAGTAGTATTGCGGCCGATAGCTAGCCACGACATCAATGGAAGAGGCATGGTGAGACATACGCAGCACAAAGGGCTCTTGGTGCTCTGAAATGCAATTTGTAGACCATGATTGAGGTAGAAAGGTAATGCATAATTTGGAGGTGATGTTTGATGGGATTCTGAAACGCTCACGTGACGCCAACGACGTCACATTAGACAGCGGGGTAAACTTCAGATTTGTGACTTATTGTATATAATCTCAACTATACCAGTCCCCAGATCAAACTACCAGGTAGCAAAGCACATCTTCAATCACAATGGATAAAGCAACACTAGCAGAAGCGCAATCCGGGCTAGATCCTCAAGGTCCTGCACAACCTAACCTCAACACTGCCTACGAAGTCAAGGGCAATGCCGCTGATAAAGAGCCTGCTGAGGAAGCTACTGCACAAGCGAATTCGACAGAGAATGGCGGAGCTGTAACAGACCAGAGAATACCCACGAAGCAAACCACGTACGCAATCCTCTTACACTTCTATTGCTCCTCTACTACCAAGTGCTAACCGTACTTCTCTTGCAGTAGCCAAGATGAAGCAACAGAGTCGTCTCTTATGCGCGGCGTACGAGGTGCTCCTCCCGGAGAAGAGGCAAAGGGCGAGACTGAGGAGACTATGGGACGACACAATGAGCTCGATGGCCAACAGATGCGAGCATCAGGAGAAGGACAAGTTGCGGATGTAGTTGACAAGAAGCCGGGAGCTAGTGGAGTACAGGAGAGCTTCACGAGTGACCTGGACAGGAAGAAGGCTGAGCAGGCGCCTGCAAGAGAAGCGATCAAGGAGGAGAGGCAGAAGGCAGTGGATGTAGGAGGGATTCTTGGTCAAAGAGGAGGACCTGCGAACCCAGTCGACAAGGACGGATATCCAAATGGAAAGTAATGATATAATGACTATGAAAGATTTCTACATATAGAGAAGAAAGTCCACATTTGCGTTGATTCACGTCTAACAGTATGTTTTGCTTTCGAAATTTTCCCCATGAAATCAGGCAAGACGATATTAGCACACGGCTTGGAAGCTCATAATCAACCCAAGTCGAGTTTTGTCACAAATGACCGAGCAATCCAGCATTTCAAGAACTCCAAAAGAGTTCCAACGAGCAGAACTTGAATCAATCCTATACGATTGATGGAGTTCTGCTCCTTCTCACCCACCTGTCTCTGTTCATGAACGTGAAGTAGTTTTCGATGCTACTCAACCTACTTCCTTTGTATCAAGTCACCGTGAGCGCAAAACAGAACATGCACAGCCGCTTCCCCTTCAAACATATACATGGTCGATGCTTATATTAGTCAGGCCAAAATAGTCGCAAGGTTCAGAACTGGCTTTGGCAGCAGCAAGGATTGTGAAATGGTGACTGTGCCCTCGTTTGAGGTCGTAAGTCGGTAGAATGGAAAGCAGCATTAAGATCAGCACGGCCTTTTTCAATAGTTAGCTGGTCTCGAACATCAGGCCAGCTAGCAGGACAACTGACGGAATAGTAGTCGAATGGTCCCAGCGTGCTAGTGCTGCTGTAGGCTCGTTATGGCACGTCGATTTACTCTACTGCTGTGCTGGGTAACACGCAGTGGCCAATTCACATCACACATCGAAGATACAAAGTTGAGGTCGCCGTAAACTAACGAGATTTGATCGACATGGTGCTTTCGGAGGGTTTGAGGCCTTGGTATTGGGACAAAGCATAAGGAAAGTGGCTGGGACCCGTTCGTTGATTGCATCGGAGGATTTATAAGGTAGTCGGTCGAGCCTGAGAGGACGTCTTTTGACACGCATATGTATGAGATTTGAGACTGCTTAGCATAATGCTATCGGAGCGGAGACTCAGTATCGCTTCGGTGGTGTTTTCCTTGAAAAGAGTAGCCCTGCTAATGCATGAGGATGGTTCAAGCAAGAAGCGAGGAGCTTGATGTGGCTCCTCCAGCCAAACCTTGGTGGCCGGTGTGTGCTTTATGTTACTTTAGGATAGATCAGATTGAAGTATAGCTGTCACTCTCCACTCTTCCTTCTGTCATAGTGTAATAGATTGGACTATGAGCTGTTGTTGTTGTTCAGGAATCAGATATCGGACAGGGAAGTCGCACGTGTGAATGTGATGGTCACGTGAGCAAAGATTTTTGTCGAAAATATTGAGAACCCTGCTGTCCAATAGTATTGCCATCGAGATTGTGCAATAGAGAATCACGTCCAGAATGTCAGAGTCTCCAGATCTATCACCACGAAGTTCGGCCTCGCCAGCACCAACAAGTGGCAATGATCGCAAAAGAAAAATCATGGACGACGAGGAGGCGGACGAAAAAACCATCACTGAATCCAAGGCATCAACTAAACGACTAAAAAGACAAAAGTTCAAGGAGAAGAAAAATGCCAAAGCAACGGCGAATCCCGATATTGATACTGTGACTGGTCTCAACACAGCTATAGGGAGGATGGACGCCAGCCACCTTGCGGACTATGTTGCAAAGCAAACGAAGAAATTCCAACCTGAACTGAGCGTGGTTGAACTCGAGGACCGAAGAGTGCCAGGTAAGGTGGTCCTTGTCAATATGTTGATCGTCACGAAGGCACACAAGAACGAGGAAAAATGGCAGATTGAACTTGAAAAGCACGATCTGGCACATGTTGAAATTGATGATCACTCGTGAAGTTCATTTTGCCATGCGAATGCGAACGATCTGCATGGGAGGCAGTAGCGATCATGCCTTTCAGATTTTACCAGATATTCGAAGAGAGAGCTAACTTTTCAATACAGAGCCTGCATTCATGGACACATCTGCTTGGAGAAGACCACGAACACTAGACAACATATCCCTCTTTCTGGAAAAGTATTCAGTCAGAAACAAGGGATCTTTGCAGCATACTCCAACCGAGAACAAGGGCGAACCGCATACCCTTGTCATTTGCTCGGCAGGACTTCGAGCGGCTGATGTGACAAGGTTAGTCGTGCTTGAATGTCGATCGCTCGTGTACAGGTGATAACAATTTTGTCTCCAGAGAATTAAGAGTATTTCAAACGAAGTCATCGACCGTCGCAAAGCTATTTGCGAAGCACATCAAGATCAAAGAAGCGGTGGAGTCTGCCAAAAACACGAGGTATGTCACAACTAGATGTGATGTTGGATAGCATAGCAATGCGCTTAGTATTATTGTGGTGGAGAGACGAGCTCAAGCACTTGCTATTGAAGAAGGTGGATTCTGGACATGAAAGATCTAGGCACTTGTCGTGTGCTCCTGACGATACTCGCGATCGAGCTTGATGCTTGAGCGTACAAGAAGATTGTCAATTTCAAGCGCGAGGTTGCTGTGGCGAATTCGAGTATCTCAGCACAGACTCGAGGATACACTGATAGACGTTTGTTGCCTGCATATGCTAACTGGCATAACTTTATAGAATGGGAATAGGTGTGGGCACGCCTCGCCGATTAATCGATCTAATCGAAGCAGGTGAGTGGTTGGAAATCCTTTGCGGCTGTTGCCTCCGGTCGTGTCTGTTGTTACAGAACACGAGACAGACTCTGATTCGGAGAATTCTTTGCTAACATTTGCATGTGTGTAGGTGCTGTATCATTAGCATCAGTCCAACGAATTTTGATCGATGCATCGCACATCAACATCAAGAAGCAGGGTATACTCGACATGCCAGAGCTTCAGACACCGCTCACACAGTTACTGTCACGAGAAGATCTGCGCGCACGATATGACGCAGGGGATGTGAAGATTATCGTATTCTGAAGCAAGACTTGGTGAAAGCTTAGAGTGCGTATCGTGTGGCTCAACAGTCAGCTGCGCCAATGCGACGATCTGGCTAGCTACCCTTATACAACTAGAGGCTGAGTTACAGGGTCTGCCAAACAGGAGGCGCATAAGGTCAAGATACGGGTAGCATGGCGAAACAAACTGAATATGTGTCGCATGGTGGTGGCCGTTGTGTCGCATACAATGATAAGCCAGAACAATTGATCCAGGAGTACGCTGAACATCGCGCATCGATCTAGAGACTTCAGTGAAATATGAGTACGGAGCATAGCGTATCAAGAAGTATTTTGCGATGCACACACGATGATACAGTATTAACCTAAATTGCATGCATGCGACACCGTTTCACACCCGCTGCGGGCCGCTGCAGAATTCAGATGCGGCTATCTGCCGAGCCAAGAAAGAAGCATAACGGGAAGTGACGATGCATCAAACTGCAAGAGGCAAGCAGGTAACAGAGATTTGGAAAAACCTCCGACGATAATCCTCCTTGTGCATTCTAAGATGAACTGTCAACACTCCAACCCCACAGCAATTGGTAGAGTCCACCGGCTGCGAAACTACACTGGCTAGCAATACGAGCTCTATCCAGCTACGAAAATCCTCCTTCACCAATTACCAACCCCACACAAGCCTCACTGACGCCGTCACCATTGTTGACACCGCGCTGACCTGGCCGTGAGGCCCGCCGCTTCATAAACCCAGCTGACTTCCTCTCAATCACGTCTTTTCTCGTTCTTATCCACAACTCGCACACACCCTCGCTTTCAGCTTTCAGTCAATCGTTTTTCATTCGCTTTTTCCTTTAGCCACCAAGCCGTCTTCACTCGTTCAGACGCCGGCCTAGCTCTTTTAATAATACACCCCTCCGACAATCTACCCTTTTGGATACCCTTGAATAATCAATACAAAAAACAACATAACAACAAATCATCAAGATGCACTTCTCAACCATTGCATCTTTCGCCCTTGCTGCAGTTGGCGCTTCTGCCATGGCAGTCAAGGCTCAAGCTGGTGAGCAGCTCGGTATGTTGACACTTCTTCCAGCCACCACTTGACCTTGACTGATCTTTCTTTTCTCTCAGGCTGCGTCTCCAAGTGCTGGTCCAACTCTCAATTCGTGTCAAGCTGCAACGGCAACGAGAAGTGCCTTTGCGACGACGCCGAGTTCCAGAACGCCCTCTACCAATGCTTGTACTCTCAGTGCTCCACTGCTCAATTCGGTGATGCTCTTCACCAGTCTCTCGGCCTCTGCACTGCCGCCGCCGCTGACAAGTCTATCCCTTACGTCGCTCCTGTCCGCGTGAACGACCTCCGCAAGCGCCAGATGCAATACGGCAGTGCCTCCGTCAGCCACACATCTAGCAGACGTCCCACTGGTAAGCCTATCAACACAAGTACCAGGTCCATGAGCAACAGCACCAGGTCTGCCGAACCGACAGGCGGCCCTACTGGCATGCCTCCTGTCTACCCATCGCAATACCAACCTGGTTCTCCTTCTGCATACAAGCCTACCAGCAGCCCCTCTCCTACCGCCGGTCCTATCTCTTATGGCCCTGGTGCGCCCACCTCCTACACTACTGTCACGACCGTCATCGCTGGCACCACCTACACCACCACTCTTCCTTGCCCCAACAGCGACGCACCTGTTCCTACCGCCGGTCCTATCTCTTACGGCCCTGGTGCTCCCACCTCCTACACTACTGTCACGACCGTCATCGCTGGTACCACCTACACCACCACTCTTCCTTGCCCCAACAGCGACGCTCCCGCTCCTACCGCCGCTCCCGTTTCTTACGGCCCTGGTGCTCCCGCATCATACGGTTCTGGTGCTCCCATCTCATACACCGTCGTCACCACCGTCATCGACCAAGTTACTTACACTACCACCCTACCTTGCCCCAACAGCGCCACCACTGATGGCCCTATTGCAACTGGTGGTGCCGTTACCCGCACGAACACCGATGTTGTTACTGCCACCTGCACCGAGAAGCACTGCCAGTCCACTGCTGCTCCTTCGATGTCCATCTCTGCTGCGCCCGTTGCCACTGGTAACGCTTCATCCTCGCCATACTACGGAGCCACCGTCACTGTCACCGTCGACCCCGCGGTCGTCGTTATCACTGTCACCGTCACTTCAACGTCGTTCTCTACTTCTTCCCGCGCTGTTTCTACTGTCACAGTCGAGCCCATCCCGATGGCTCAGCCCACACCTTACAGCTCTTAGAGTCTTACTAAGACGGGAGACGACCTTCATGAGCTAGACAGGAAATTATTTTTGTTTTGGATTGACTGCAATGATTGGCTACAGCGGCGTTCTTTTTTTGGATTTTCGACAAACGAAAGCATTGGATGGAAGCGAACAAGACCTTGGATAAGAGGCACTAATTGACGAGCCCTAAACAACCGGATGACACTCTTTTCTGAATGTTCTGAGAACAATCTTTTTTCCCAACTACCACTTCCGGCCGTTGCTGGGCCGACTATGGGCTCGTTGATGTGCGCATTCTTACCGAGTAGGGTCATGTATCTAGAGAGTATCTGTAGTGTAGATAACATTTTCAGACGGGCAGTAATTACGAAGCATGTGTAGAGGAATTCAATATCAGATACTACCAGAAGTCTTTTTTTCCTCTTGTCCTCGTGAAATTCATCTTTGTTTCTGATCACGTCTTCACCTCTCAGATTATCATCTACGTCGTGTCAGTTTGCCTGACGTGCATGTCGACAATCGGAAATGATATTATCATCGCCGGAATAGTTCGCTTCAGCTCGAAACACGTAAGATCTTAGCTCCAACACACGTAAGAGGGACAATTCTCGACGCGTCTTATTACGCATGTACCTCCGAAATTGCTTTGTCATACCTCAAAGCTCTCTGTTCAACGCTGCCGCCCACTGCTCTTAATTCACGTCGCAGCTCAATACTCGGACGATCAGGTTCCTACTTACGTTGTTTCACACTGCTTGGATTTGCATGTAATGCAATAGCATCGCTGAGATATTTCAGCTCGAAAACACGTAGGATTTCAGCTCCAAAAGACGTATCAGAGGAAGAAATTTGAGGCGTCTTGTCACTCATGACATTGTAATATGACTTCTGATCACCGACAGCCTTCACGATGTCCAGATTCATTAGATACTCACCATTCACTGTTGTCTTTTCCCATGTCGAGGCTCAATACTAGCAAGACCGGTCGTCGTCGAAGTGCTCCGAAAGGGGAAGGCACGAGGAAAGCGGGGTTGACACATGCCAATGCCAGGCAACTTCACCTAATCCATTTGGTCCCAACATCCCTTGTCACTTCTGCCAGCCAGCTGTTTTCGTGCAACGTGAGGCATTTTTTCGTTTGTCTGTGCGTTGTAGTCTGTCGCTTAAACGCCGTAACGTAAGTCTGCTATCGCTGTTCGATCTTCGCCACTTTCGTGGTCGTCTTATCTCGCTGGTGCAACAAGGAGGCACGAGCTGGTTCAAGGGAAGGGCACACAGCGAGCAGCGGTGGACGTAGCTTCGGACGTCTTTGTCTGGAGGAAGAAGCCTTAAAGATTCAAGAACATCCCAAACGAATCAATAGCGGTTTCTTTCTCGACTACCAACTTTTACCTCCCTTTGCTTCCTCGCCTGGCTTGAAACCCCCCACGAAACCCTGAAACCGCATTGAAGATTAAGCAACCTTGAGGGACCGAACCATTCTATAAGCGATCCGAACCTCAGTACAAACACATACAACATGGCGTCTGCACCAGCTACACAGTCGTTAAAGGTATAAGTGTTGCACGATCAAGATGTGGTCGGAATGCTGAAACTGTGTCTAGTGTGTGGTTACAGGAGACGGTGCTGTCGGCAAGGTGAGATTGTCCTCTATCCTACTGCTGAGCGAGACGTACTGACCACCCTGCTCCATAGACATGTCTTCTCATCTCATACACTACAAATGCCTTTCCAGGCGAATACGTCCCTACAGTGTACGACTTCCTCATAACTCAAGCTCAATACAAGAACCCTAATCACTTATATGCACAGCTTCGATAATTACTCGGCGAACGTCATGGTCGATGGCAAGCCTATCTCACTAGGTCTCTGGGATACAGCTGGACAAGAAGATTACGATCGTCTGCGCCCACTATCATACCCACAAACCGATGTCTTCCTCATATGCTTCTCCATTGTCAGCCCCGCATCGTTCGACAACGTTAGAGCAAAGGTCAGCAATAATAACTTTCCTAGGGCTTGACCTCGTTCAAGATACTGATCGGCAAATAGTGGTATCCGGAAATTCAGCATCACGCCCCGGACGTCCCTATCATCCTCGTCGGGACGAAAATTGACCTCAGGGAGAACGAGGACGTCAAAAGACAATTAGGTGCAAAGAGAATGGCACCAATACAATATGAACAGGCTGTGCAGATGGCGAAGGAAATTAAAGCTGTCAAATATCTGGAATGTTCGGCGTTAACGCAGAGGAATCTGAAAAGTGTCTTCGACGAGGCTATCAGGTAGGTTTACAATGGACGATTGCATGAGGTCGTGGACTTAACTGACAACATTGTCAAACAGAGCAGTGCTGAACCCACGACCACCACCAAAAGCCAAGAAGTCGACAAAGTGCACCATTCTATGAGCTGGAACTCCCTCACTACAGACGACATGCAACGAAATCATCTCATGATACTCTACGAAGCGCCGACCGAAACATAGTCATGTGGATGACGATCTCTTTTTCCTTTCTACACGATTCGACCCCATACAAGAGGGGTCTTTGTTATGACCTTACTAGCAGGATGGACCTGCGTACTTTGAACCATGAGTGTTAGCACTCTCCCATGATCAAAGGCTTTCTCAGCAAGACTACCTTTGCTCTGATATCTATCGCTTCTATGAGCAATGGCAATATTTATGAGCAAGATGAGGATACAGCTTGTCTGATTTTGGCTATCAAGTTGGGTAGATATGCATGCACTATAATGGAGATATAAGAAGGGTCAAGCTGGCGGTTTTGCTGCTAGTGCAGCTCGAGCAAATATCTCGCCTGAATAAAAGCTTTTGAGGGATGGAAGCATAAACAGAACATGGAAGATTAGAAGGATACAGTTAGATGTTCTATGGTTTCTGCAATGACATGAAGATAATTTAGAATGTATCTTTGTACTTGAAGTCAAGTACGGCTAAATGTCGAGAAGATGCATCTATATGAAAAAATGTTACATGTCGTCTATCCGTACATCAACGATATCCAAGTACAAAACTTCATTACCTTCCAGCCGCATTAGCAGCATTCACCATAGCCATCCTACTCGGATGCACGCCGCTCATTCCCACATCCTCCTTTGTCTTCCCATCCTCCTCGTTCTCACCCTCACCCTTCTTCCCCCTCCCCTTGGCAGCCTTCTCGTCCTTCTTCTCCTTCCTCTCCCTCACCTTCGCCTCCTCCACCTTCCTCCGCTCCCTCTGCTCCTCCAGTCTCACATTCTTCACCTTGACCTTCTCCATCCTGCCCTCTGTATTCCCACCACCGCCCGCGGTCAACTCCACATTGATCCTCCGCACCTTCTTGGGATTGTCAGGTGCAGAGGGATCTGCGAACTCGGAGTGGTGGAATAGCTTTAGGGCGGTTTTCATCCGGTCGTAGGAGGCGAATTCGATGAAGGCGAAACCCCGCGGTTTGTTGGTCGCTTTGTCGGTTTGGAGACGGATGCTGATGGGGGAAATGGAGGCGAAGTGGGTGGTCAGACTTTCGACTGTGGCTGTGAAGGGGAGATTGCCGATGAAGCAGATGTAGCGGTGCTTTGAAGATATGGATGTGGTGTCCGGTGTTTCTGCGTCTGCGTTGGATGGTGTGGATGTGTCTGCTGTGGAGTTGGTGGTGCCGGTTGGGGCAGAGGCAGTTTTGTCCTTTTTCGACTTTTTGCTTTTGCTGGCTTTCTTCTCTGTTGTTTCTGTTGTTGGTGCGGCATCCTCGGTAGTGATGTCTATTGCTGAGGTAGACTCCTCGGTGGGGGTGGTTTCTGTGGTCTTCTCGACTTTGCCCTTTTTGCTTTTCTTGGACTTTTTGGATCCTTTCTTTTCGTCTGCGTCTACTGGTGCATCGACCATTTCAACATCTGTGTTTGCGGTGGGGTCTGCAGACGCGACGTCCTTGTCTTTCCTGCTCTTTTTGCTCTTCTTCGTAGACATAATATCATCGTCTGCAGGTGCAGAATCCACTGATGTTGCAGCTTTCTTGGCTTCCTTTTCCTCCTTCCTACGCTTCTTGCGTGCTGCTTTTTCTTCCGCTTCTGTTGTCGCCGCGTCTCCATTGGAGGCTACTGGCACACCACCAGCCTCTTGCTCAGCATCTTCGGCATGCTTTCTCTTCTTGTGTGATTTTGACTTTTTCTGTTCTGCTTCCTCTGGCGCATCGTCTTTGCTTTTGCGCTTGCGGGATTCAGTGTCTAGAGACATGATGATTGAGATATCAGAGATAGCTGTGTAGAGCGATAGATATTTGTTTACTTTTTGAATTTATTTTCACCTCAGGATTTATTTTCGAGGAAGATCAAGGGTCGAAAGTTTCAGCGCAGCCCATGGTTGATGACGTTTCTCGCTGTGGCTTGTGCCGATTGTGGGGAGTTGGTCAACGCGCTTGTGTTTCAGAAGCCAAGGGCTGCGTGGTGCTGAGTGGCTTGGTCTTGGTCGTGGTCGTGGTCACCGCTCTGTCATATACTTGTACGACACACTATGCTAAATTGAAAACCCCGTCTAGCAACACAGGAACAGCAGTCAAGCATCCATTGACTTACTCCTGTACGCCTCTCCTGGTTGCCGCATCACAACAAAGCTCCAAACACACTCGTGTGACCATGGCCGACTCGACAGGCATCGATGGGCGGTCGTCGCCAGCAGAGATGGAAGCTCCTTACGAATCGTCCACCCCTGTACGGACTGGCATTAATCCACAAGCTGTAGACAATGTCATGTTCTCAGATGTACGTCACAGGCCAATTGACTTCAGATAATACTCCAGCTTGCTTACCACATGATTAGGTGGGCATCAACGTCCTCCTAGCACGACTAAAACAAAGTATCTCATCCGCACGAGAGTTCGCCGACTTTCTCAAGAAACGCTCCAGCCTCGAAGACGAGCACCAGAGAGGTCTCAGGAAACTCAGTAAACTTACCTATGATGCATCCAAAAACCCAGAAGCTCGTACTGGATCCTATTCTCTTCAGCTTGCAGACGTCTCACGAGCTCAAGAGCGCATGGCTGCCAATGGTGATCAATTTGCAGTCTCCTTACAACAAATGCACGACGACCTGGCCGAGCTTACAAATCGCATGGACAAAGAGCGCAAGCACTGGAGGACAGAAGGTACAAACAACGAGAAAAAGGTCAAAGAGGCAGAAGCTATGATGGAGAAGGCAAAGCTGAAGTACTACGGTTTGGCTGAAGACTATGATCGTGTAAGGACAGGCGAAAAGGGCACGGGAAAGATATTTACTGTCAAGGGACCCAAATCGGCAGAGAAGCATGAGGAGGACATTCTGAGGAAGTTGGAAGCAGCGGATAGAGATTATCAGACAAGAGTGGCAGCAGCACAAACGCAGAGACAGGATAATTTGAGTACGCTTCGACCGCAGGCTGTTAGGAGGTTACAAGATTTGATCAGAGAGTGCGATGCGGCGTTGGTATTGCAATTACAGAAGTTTGGTATGTTTGATCTTTATCTCGATGTGTATCAGGACTGATTTGATAAAAGCTGCGTTTAGTGAGAAACTGCTGGTCAACAACGGTGTGGTGATCAGCCCCATCAAGAACGAAGATGATAGTGCTGGTGGTGCATTGAGTATGCGCGACATGGTATCTCAGATTGACAATGAGCGCGACTTTCAAACACACATCACCAGTCACACCTCCACAGTACCACCAAAACCTGCAGAAATCAGATATGAGAAACATCCTGTATGTAAGAAAGAGCATCCGAGCTGGAACTTGGCTAACCAGTTTGATTTCAACAGACATTAATCACATTAAGCTCTACCACATCTGGGCCGAGATCTGGTCCATCTACTGTTACTTCACCTACAGCTCAATCTTCATCACAGCCTCCAGCACAGGCAAAACCACCACCAGCATATTCACAATCTGCAAGCCAAACACAAACACAGCCACCACCACAATCACAACCTTTACCACTCAAAGCTCAACCTGCTATGCGTATAGCTCAACCACCACCTCAAATGCAGATACCTCAGCAACAACGACCTCCACAAAACATGCCCCAGCAGTCACGTTCTCAGTATACCTCACCTATTCCCGACAAAGCGCCGCAACTGCCATCGCCTGTAACGCGAGCTCCAAGTTATGGTCTGGATCGCACAGTGCAACCACAGCAAGCGCCATATCGTGGTCCTGTGCAACAGCCAGTACATCCAGGACTACATACACAAAAATCACAGCAAGCATTAGCTGCAGCAGCCGCTATGCAGAACGGAGGCTACGGCCAGTCGCAGAATCGCTCCCAGTATAATGTCCAACCTCAACAGCAGCCTCAATATCCTCGTAATGTCCAGAATGGCAACTATGCCGCGGCGCCTCCGCAGCAGCAGCCACGATCATATGTGGATCCTGCCAAAAGGGTGTTCGGAGAAAGCCTGGATACGCTTTTTAGACGCGATGAACTACCAGTACCACTTGTTGTCAGTCAATGTATACAGGCGATTGACCTTTTTGGACTCCAGACAGAAGGAATTTATCGATTATCAGGCAATACTGTTCACATCAACCAGCTTAAAGAAGTCTTCAACTCAGGTAAGATATGTTCGAAATACGCTATGAAGGAAAGAAGCTGACGTCGCGCAGACTCCTCACGAGTGGACTTCCGTAATCCCGAACATTTTCATCACGATGTCAACAGTGTTGCTGGTCTATTGAAGCAATTCTTCAGAGAATTGCCTGACCCTTTGATGACATCGGAACTGTACATGGAATTCTTAGCAGCAGCAAGGATTGAGGATAATACTGTTCGCCGCGACTCAGTTCATGCGGTAATCAACAGCCTACCTGATCCAAACTATGCTACATTGCGGGTTCTCATTCTGGTATTTTGAAGGACAATTACTCAATATCATTGCACAGCTAACATCTCAGCAGCATCTCTACCGCGTCACTGAGCACTCCAGAGTGAACAGAATGAATGCGAATAATCTCGCTATTTGCTTTGCACCGTCGATGATGGGACAAGGTCGTGGATCTCAAGTGGCAGACGCGGCGTTGCAGGCGAGAGTGGTGGAAACAATATTGATCAATACGCTCCAGATATTCGATGAGGACTAAATGTACTGGGCTAGCAGTACTATGCTAGACAAGTAAAAATGCTTGGTATGATCGCAGTCAAGATAGCGCATGTAAGAGCATTGCTTATGAGTTCAAGTGGGTCGCAGTCAGAATAGCATATGTATAAGCATTGCTTATGAGTTCAAAAGTCTTTGCATCATCGCTTCAGACGACGCTTCTATTGCGCTGTATTTTGTAGCTGATGTCAGACGAAATCACCCCCACATGCTTGTTCTTACCAACACCCACCTGTCCACACTCTTTCCCACGTTTAAACGACGATTCAGACCACAGTGATTGACTAACATCAGCCAATTTCCCATACTCAATCAGCTCTCCGCGCTAGAGACTCCAACTTGGTCATTGCTCAGATCTGAAGGCGCACCAGGTTCGCGCTCAGATTAGGCAGCCAATCTCGGGCACTTTAAAACACAACCTCACCTGCATCCTTCACACTGGCAGAGTATGAACTTCTGTTGATCGCAAATACAGCACTATGCTTACTTTACTACCTTCTAGCATCTACGTGCCGTCGCCAGGCCATAGTCGCAATGGCTCGGCGACCACTCCTCCTTCAAGCCCACCTCTCCCCGGGGTCTCCACAACCCCTCAGCGCTTCTTCAACAACACTCGGAACATGTTCAGATCACAATCCACTCAAAACCTGAAAGCACAACCACCACCGCCGCAGCAGACATCAGGCTCAGTGCGATCTCGAAAACCTGCGCCTCTAAGTGATCTAAACACACTGCCTGATCCACGATTATCCAGCCCAATACAGCCTAGTACCAGAACACCTTCCGTGTCTGGGGACTATTCGGGTTCATACCCAGATTTGAGTAACGAGGTCGCTGCGCTGAGTACGAAACTCATCAATGCGATCAATCACCAAACGAACTTGGATGACAACTTGCAAGCTACACGGCATGATCTCGTCGTCGCAAGAAATAGGATACAGGAACTCGAGGCGAAGGTGAATCGGCATGAAGAGCAGGTCTCGAAAGGTGTCTTGGTGCCTCGAACAGAAACGGACGCGGCTATGGCTCGTGTACGGACTTCACTCGCAGAAGAGAGACAATTACGAAGCACAGCGGAGAAGCAGAAGAAAGGCGTCGAACAGGAGATTGAAACCTTGACAGCGTCTCTCTTCGAGGAGGCAAACACGATGGTGTCGCAGGCAAGGAGGGAGAACGAGCAGTTGAGAGGTCAATTGAAAGACTCGGAGACTTTGAGAACAGTGCTACAGGAACAGCTACAAGATTTGAAGGGTGTACTTGAGAAGTTCCAGGACGAGAAGGACGAGTTCACACTTGCCTCGAGTGCGCCGATAACACCTACAGCGCACTCATTCGATGGTGCGTCACGACCTTTTGATGCTAATGAACGTCCACCACGGACACCTCAATACCAATCAGTTTCAGCAGACCAACCACTCAAGTTCTCGCACTTGCTTCGACCTGTTCTCCGCGATGATCTACCTGCATACGAAGATTTCCTGAACATGATCCGCTCAGCACGTCCCACTCAATCAGCATCTAGAGCAACATCAAACAACAGCGTGGGCGCCTTCTCAAACGCCAGCCAAACTAGTATCACAACTAGCGGCCAAGTACCGCCAGTCACACCAACCGCAGCACAACCGCCTACATTTGGCAGTCAAATCGCGTCACCAAGTCTTTCCTCATTACCAGGATCCTTCAACCCTTCTTCACCGAGCCTAAATCTGGACACCAGTCCAACTCTCGAAAAGTCGAAATTATACAAACGGCTACTCTCAGAGGATATCGAGCCCACTCTCCGTCTCGATGCCGCTCCTTCTTTGTCGTTCTTCGCCCGTCGATCGGTGCTTTCTTCACTGGTGGCTGGCTCATTAGTCATTGAACCCTGGTCTCAAGACTCCCGCTACTACCGCGCAGGCGATCCATGTGGTCTTTGTGGCGAAATGAGAAAAGGTGAAGTACATAGACGTCGGCACCGCTTTCGGACAAGCGAGAGCGAAGACGCGCAACGACATCCTCTCTGTGGCTATTGTCTCGAGCGAGTACGCGCAACATGCGAGCTCGTTGGCTGGTTAAGATTGGCACGTAGTGGCATGGTGAAGTGTGAAGCCGGCGATGAAGTACGAGGGGCATGGGAGGAGTGCACGAGATTGAGGGAGAGGATGTTTTGGGCAAGAGTTGGTGGAGGTGTCGTCCCTGCTGGTGCGACCATGAGTGGTGGTGGTGCTGGCATTCCTAGGATTTCTGTCGAGCAGAGCCGTAGAGAACAGAGGGAAGAGTCACCGGAGGCTAATGCCGGGGCGCTGGAGCCACTGGATGTGACGAATGGCCCAAGGATGTCTGTGGAGGATGATAGGGTGTATGAGAAAGAGAAGGGCAAGCTTCCCATACTAGAGGGAGAAGGTCAAGGTCTTAGCCGGACACCATCGGAACAGATCAAAGTGCCGGGTGGGTTCGACTAGGTGTATCTTGGTGTGGTGGTATTACAATGGACAGAGGATGAATGTGTACATAGTCGGCTTATGAAATCATGGTTGTATGATATTGTTTGTGCCACACCCGTCCAGCTACTTCTCAGAGTCCTAATATTGACAGGTACTCTTCATGCTATGCTTTGGCTTCACATCCCCAAGCTGATTGAGCTGAGATATAAAGTTGGTGTCAGGAATTACAACACATAAAGTTCTCCAGCACTCTCCACAACTTTTTTTCCTTTGAGTTTCAATTCTGATGTCGCAGAAATCTGAACGTCAAAGCTTTGGGATGTGACGGGTGAGTATGAGAAGGAAGGTGACCTTGCTTTTCGCTTCGGGGACGTATCATGGATGTAGTACGGCTAAGGTAGATCCTCATCTCTTACGTAGTAACAGTGGCGGCGGGTAAATCGGTTGGCGCGTGCCTGATTCCAGGTTTCATGTTTCATCTGCGGTTCGTCGTTGGTGGGACTAGCGCAGTCGGCCCTTGTCCACCCACTTTCCCCAAGATAAGGTCAACAACGTGGACATTGGATGACCATCATCACATACATACACATAACACACAGACAGACAGACGTCTCCTCTTCACCGTCTACGTCGTTCGCATCCAGCGCGATAACAGTATCATCGCCTTCTTTGTCGCTCTTTTCTGCCTCTTTTCACCTACTGGTTATCACCTTTCACTCGGCTCTTGTTTCCGACTTCGACTTGACTTTGCGCTCAGGTCGTTCCTTCCTTGTAACCTTGTTTCTCTGCCCAGGCTGGTCCGCGCAATCCTTTACCCTCCAACCAAATAACCACACCTTGGACTGCCTATTGCTTCCTTCTGAGCGCACTGGCCTTGCTGAGCCTCATTGCTTGTTGAACACTGCCAAGCCACACTAAACGCTATCGCTATCACGGCTACGAAGTCAACGCAGGAAGATACTCGACTTTCCGGACTCTCAATATTCGTCCGCAATCAGGACAATACTCGACACTTAACGACAATCATTTGAAGCTCGCGCTACACGAGAGTGACGCGCAGGCACGATCCCAACCACATCTTTCATTTCATATATCTGGCCAGCACCAATAGTTCTCCACACAAGACAGAAGATATCAGCCCCATGAGACAAGCTTGTGTGGCTTCACTACTTTGCCAAAGATGATGCTCCGCCCAGCAACTCCATTGACCTTCCTCTTCTTCGTCGCCTTCATTCTCCTTCTCCTCTCAACCTTATCGACACCAATCATTCACGCGATACCTTTATCAAAGTACAGCGGATACAACTTTGGAGTCTTTGGCTATTGCGAGATTATTGATGGAGGTGCTGATGCCTGTAAGACTAAACTAGGGTATCTTACACGTAAGTTGCGCTGGGAGGCTACATTATATATCTGCTGTACTGATAAGCATAACCTCCAGCCATCGTAAGCGGCGACAACTTCACACTACCACAAGATAGTCGAAACAAGCTTTCATCGATCCTGATCGTACATCCTGTGGCTGCAGTATTGACCTTGCTCTGCACTGTTTTAGCCGCTGCATCGCATCTTCGAGGACCTTCACACTCTCCTCGATATCTTCTCGCCCTCCTCATCCTCACGTTCCCGACTCTGCTCGTCACTCTCCTGGCATTTCTTGTAGACATCTTGCTCTTTATTCCCAACCTGGCCTGGGGTGGCTGGATCGTTTTAGCGGCTACACTCATCATCACAGCATGTAGCGTCCTCACTTGCGCTATGCGACGCACTCTGGTTAGCAGGAAAGCTAGGAAGAGAAGGATCGCAGAGAATGCTGATATGAATGGAGAGAACTTTTATGCTATGAAACAGGCACAGTCTTTTGCTCGCGCTGAATCTCCGCCCCGAACGGCCATTGAACCTCCCAAGTTTGCAGTCTTCGAGCAGAACAATGGACGCTCGAGTATGGACGACCGCACCCCGCTTAATGCACAGGCGCCTTCCATACGCACGATGAGCAGCACAGGTGGACCTTCTGCAAGCCAGCCTAATAGCACACCAGGCGCACCAAATACGGGTCTATCTGGATCAACAGCGGTTTTCGCAGCTGGCGAGCCGAACATGACCCCAAAGACATATAGCAGGGAAAACTCAAATAGAGGCACTCCGAGCGGCACTTTCGGTCCTAGCGAAAATGAGCGGCTACGAGATCCTCAATCTGACCGACCTAGACGGAATGTTTACCCGCCTTATAGAGGAGGACCCTCTTCAAGAGGCGCACCAATGTATCCGCCTGGTCGTGGTGGGTACCCTCCTCCACGAGGTAGTGGTCCAGGACCTAGAGGAGGCTTCATCAGAGGAGGTTATGGTCCTCCAGGACCACAAGGTTATCCTTCCAGAGGCAGCTTTGGACCTGGTCCACGAGGCGGTCCTCCAGGCGCCTGGAATGGTCGTGGTAGAGGCATGCCTGCGAGACGTGGAGTCGGACCTAACTATAGTGTCGGACCATATAGCAGAAGTCCACCAACCAGTCCAAGGGAGTTCGAGGCTGGTGGTCTACCGCCATCCCCAGCAGAACGTGCTACACAGCCAGTGATATATGATCCGAATTTTGTACCCAATAACGTCGGTACCCAACGCACACCGCAAACGCCATATCAAAACACCGACCAAAGTCAGGAGGATGATGCAGCTGCAGTGATTGATGCATATAGTAGTCGTTCACCAGAACCTCCAACAAACAGTAGCTTCGCGCGTGATCCGGCATCGTTTGGGTTTAGTGGACGACAGTCTCCAGCACGAGGCCCTCGAACATCACCTCGACCTTCGTCAGACGTACCTCCAATGCCAGCACACAATATTTCCGAATTAGACGCGGGACAAGCTGCGGAGTTGGATTCGATGCCGAGGACAGATATTCCAGGTGTCGTATCCGAGTTGGATGCAAGTGAACCAATTCAGCACTCCTCCGCGCCAGCAGGTCCAGGGTAAGTCACAACAGCCAAACGCTTTTAAAGGAGCGAACTGACATCTCATGCAGAGGAATACCACTATGGCGAGAAGCAGACCCTGTCGAGCTGGGCGACAGTAGTCCACGACAACATGACTTTTCACACAACCAAATACCGGATCAAGAATCTCCGCCTATAGAGCTATCTGCGGAAGCCGTCCTGGCAATTACTGAAAATCAACCATTACAACATACACGTAGTGCTAGTAGCAATTATTATGAAGACGTCGATCCGAAATTCGCAACAGATGAGCCTGTCATTGCACCCGTCCGACCCGTGGTCAATACACAACTAGAACGTCTTCAAGCAGAAAGCAGTTATCGACGCAATTCCAACTCCTACGAAGATTTACCGAAAGATGTCGACCGAACACAGGGCAACCGCTCTCCGGCAGTATCCGAGACTTCGAATTTTACATCAATTTCGCAACGACCCATCAACCCGTCCTGGCGTCCACCACCTCCACCTCCCATGGAGGGTGTACCATACTCTCCACGAGGCCGAGGTTGGGGCATCGGCAGAGGAGCACGTGGTGGAAGAGGTGGAATAATCAGAAAGCCCTATGCCGAGTCTTCTCTGTATAGTGGACCGGCCAGTCAGGCATCTGCAAGATATCGCGCACAAGAAACTGTCTTGAATGCGAATCCAGACTTTACCATCCCCAGCCCAATGTCGCGGAGGATGGTGGGAAGTCCGCCTAGGACTGCAAGGCCTGCTCATGACAGAGTGTTGAGCAATGGCAGTCATCATTACCCTGATCCATGATGAAACATGGCCATAGTCTTATATATGCAATAGGCACGAAATAGGAGAGTTAGGAGATGATTATGATGGTACGGCAACTTTCGACACGACTACAAAAGAAGGAGGGTATATTCGATTGTTTGTTCTTTTCAATTCGTTTGTAGATATGCTTGGAGGGTTTTGCTCCTTGTCTTCTCTTCGTCTTGGTGTTTATATTCTTTGTTTGGTAGAGGTTATGTTATGGGGGAGATGCTCATGAGCATCATGTTAAATGTACTTCATTTGATCGACACGGAGAGATATGTGTACAAGTGCTTTATTGTGTAGAAATGTATGGCAACTTGATCCCCGCTACTTGAGTAAGCAATTGGACATCCTCGTCCACTCACTTCGTGAAACTTGTTTTATCGTAGGCTTCTCATGTACGCCTTGAAAGTGGCCGCTAAGACATAGCAGGAGTGAGTCACGTGACTTAAAATGACCTCTTACCAGAATTTCCTCTGCCAAAATGTCATCCATATAAAACATCAAATGGCGTGAATCTCCTTATACTCCTCCATCCACCGTGCCCGCAAAGAAATGAGCGAAGAAGCCGAAATGTTTCGTGCCCCGGTGAACCGCAGCATGCGCGTCCTCGACCGTGCCTTTTTCCATCGAGACATTCCCATTTCTGCAGTAAAAGTCTCTGATATCAAGAATTTGTCTCGTGTGCGGCAGACGTTGTTGAAGTCAAGCGAGATCTTGAATGTTAGGCAGTATCATCCGATCCAGTCGCTCGGGGAGGAGAAGAATGGGGCTAAGTGCGTGTTGCTGAAGCCTGGGATTGCGTGTGATGGTAGGTTATGGGAGAAGCATGATGTTGTGGTGTTGTTGTGTTCTCTGATGAATAGCGAGTGGAATGTTGGGCTGATTGTTTGTCTTACTTGTAGATCAGAAGACGTGGAGTCGTGAGTTGAATGGCTTGGTGGAGGCACAGGATGTTTCGCTCATTCCATGGACGCTCAAGCTTGACTATAAGAATTGGAATTATCGTGAGCCATTTCCTTTTCCCCTCTCGAGCCTAAGTGCACTGCTGAGATCGCCATTGCTAACATTCAAGCACAAAGATGAAATCATATCCTCTATCCTCCCAGAAGAACTCCTCGACGATGTCCCTGGCGCTTTCGCACACGCTGGCCACATAGGTAAATCACACACACCACTACACAGCATTCTTCGGCACACAAATCATCTAACCCACGTCGACAACAGCCCAAGTGAACCTCCGCGACGCCTACCTCCCCTACAAATCCCTCATCGGCCAAGTAATCCTCGACAAAAACCCCTCCATCCGCACCGTCATCAACAAAGCCGACACATTAAATTCCGACAACGAATACCGCGTCCTCGACTTCGAAGTCATCGCCGGCGACCACGACTTTCTCGTCGAAACAAGAGAAACAGGCGCCATTTTCAGATTTGATTATTCCAAAGTTTTCTGGAATTCGAGACTGAGTACGGAACATGAGCGGTTGGTGAATCTTTTCGAGCCGGGAGAGATGGTGTGTGATGTGATGGCGGGCGTGGGACCGTTTGCGGTGCCGGCGGGGAAGAAGGGGGTTTTTGTTTGGGCAAATGATTTGAATCCGTATACGGATGAGTGTTTGAGGGAGGCGATTCGGTTGAATAAGGTGAGTTTGAAGATGATACCAACAGACATACACACATATATCATATTTACGAAGCAAGCTCGACAAACCTGGCTAACAAAACTCGCACAACCAACCAGGTCACAGATTTCGTCCACTCCTTCTGCGAAGACGGCCACACCTTCATCCCCTCCTCCGCCACCCGTCTCCTAACCACCACGCACACCGCGCGCATACCCAAAAAGCTCTCTCGCACCACCCTCAACTTCAAGTCCCTCTCCGACGCCGACCGCTACACCTCCATCCCCCAACCCCTTACCTTCAACCACTACGTAATGAACCTGCCCTCCACCGCCATCGATTTCATCCCCGACTTCATCGGTCTCTATGCCGGCCACGAATTGCTATTCACTCCACACACAGATACAAAATTGCCAATGATACATTGTTACTGTTTTGCGCCAAAAGCCGAGGACGACGATCCTGAAGGTGTTAAGCCACGAGAGGAGATTTGTAGGGAGTTGAGTGAGAAGTTGGGGTATGAGGTAAGGATGGAGGATGCGGAGATGGAGATTAGTGTGAGGAATGTGAGGGATGTGGCGCCGAAGAAGAGACAGTATTGTGCTAGTTTTAGACTGCCGAGGGAGGTGGCTTTTAGGAAGAGGGTCGTGTAATGTGATGGGGTGAGTCGGGCGAGTGGATGACTTTATCGTATCTGCTGGAGTGGGGCGTCTGTCGTCGTGCAGCTGGCGTGCCAGAAGACGGATTGATACTGAATTGATCTGGTGAGCGCTTGGCACGCCATTTTCCGTCAGCAGATTGCGTCTCCGTCTGGTGTCCGACAAAGCTACATCCACCAATAGCCACCCCCAGCTTGGCTCATACGCTGCATATAGTCGAGCCAGGCACGAGCGCGACAAATACACAGTATGCAAATCTACACCAACACGGACCAAAGTCAACGACTGCCCCAAGGCGCTCTAAAACAAGGAACCTGTCTAACGCGCATCACACCACCGAATAGTACACAACATACAGATCGATGTTAACCAAGCCCAGGCCCTTAGACATTATTACAACAGCATAGTAGCAGGCCGTCCTCCGTCCTGCAGATATATCATGCGTGGCTCGGAGGTTGCATTATTGGAAGATAACGACAGGCATCATTCAATTTTACACAGTATCGTTCAGTCTAGTACGAGGAGGACGTCAGATAATCCCGACGTATACTGTAGTCATCCGACCTTTGACGACGCCTTCTCGTCTGTGTTTTCAAGGCATGGTATAGCATGGCACAGCATTATCTACACAAAATCATCCACACCACAACAAGCTTCCCTTTGACCTCCCCCAAAAAAAGAAAGAAAAAGCACGCGGCTTCTTCTTAAATCCAGGCCCTTGACCCAAGACAAGAAGCACCAATCTCACGTCGCACCACGAACCCCCAGAATATAACAGAATGGCAACCCAGCTATCTTAAAATGTACGATGCTGTGTAGCTCAAACCATGCCTCCATCCATATTATCCAAGACATAAAACCCAGACTAATCGTATACAGTACTGTACATCACAGTCTCGTCATCAGCATTTGAAAAGATCAGGAGGAAAAAATTAAGAGAAACATTATCATGCATGCCTTCACGCGTATGATCCCCAGCTGGTCGGGATAGAGGAGCGGTCGATATTGTTCTCGTGTGGGCTGTACGATAGATGCGTGACATTGAGGGCTGACTTTATATACCAGCCGGCAAGGAGGGGACCGCTTTGATATACTCTACGGTGGCCAATCGAACCATTGTACCTACATAGTTTTATATATGAAAGTAAAAGTAAAAGAGGTAGGACTGATTCTCATCCAGCACTTTCAGCAACATGATAATGCTAACAGCGTGATGAGGGAAGGAAGGAAGGGATGGTGATATACCATGCCGGCTATAACTCACAAGTAAAAAGAGATTCATATGAGAGAGAGGTCTCAAATGATTGATTGATTAGGGGTCGATTATACCAGGTAGTTATTCTGTTTTATCAGCGGGAAAACGATATGCGTGAGTCTGCATGCCTGGTGCCGTCGGTATCCCAGGAGAGAGAGGAAGCAGGGAGATAGCGTGGATGTTTTCCAGTGGAGTCATGTAGCGTAGGGTAGCTGAGCTGGTCCATTGGTCGGACGTTGTTCTCTTTTTGTTCGTGGTGGGACGTGGAAGTTTGTTGTTTGGTAGGAATGAATGAATGAAAGCGAGATGAACAGCAACCACGAGATCATTGTCGCGGACTGCAACAATCCTGCCAGGTTTGAAAAGCACAAATATGGGTAGATGTGAAAAATTGTTAGAAGGAGCAGGTTTCACTCGAGTATTCTGTCACAGCCGTTCTTCGAAAAAGGAAGATCAAGGGGAAAAAGTCATTATTCAAGGGTGTATGAGGTTTGTAGTCGTTATGGTCGTCTTGTTGACTCCGGCCATCAAAATCCTTACTCGCCCAAGCACCCAGCGCCGAAATACTTTAGAGACCCCAGACACATCGACCATTCGTTGTTCTCCTACCCTCGCTCTTGCTTGAACACCCAGCTGTCGCCTGTATTCCCCCCTTAACAGCACATCTCAAGACACTCGCATCCCTCCTCAGCAACAAAACAACAGCACAACGTCGCGATACACGCCTTGAAGCATCCTCCACCACCTGAACTGCGCTGCTGCTGCTGCATGGGAGGAGGTTGCTGGTATTGCATTTGCTGGGGAGGGTATTGTTGTGGTGGAGGGTAGCCCATTTGTTGCTGGGGTGGGTAGTATTGGCCTGGTGGGGGTGCGTTGTATCTGTGAAGGAGTGTTAGTATTGGCTTCGAGTAAGGATGTGGTGGTGAGGGTGTAGAGGTCGAGGGATGGGAAGTAAAAGCCGAGATTAGACTGAGGATGACTTACGCTTGAGGAGGATATTGGGGCTGACCGCCTTGGTAGTAACCTTGGTTGGACATGCTTGTTGCTGCTTGAATGTGCTTTTGCTTTTCTAGGCTAGGTGATGAAATGCGCGGGAAGAAGTGTCTGTTGGCAGAAGACAAGAGATTAGCTGTTGTATTTGCCAAGCTGGATGAGGTTACGCAATGCGACGAACGCTTAGCTCAAAGCTTCGCGCGTCAAGGCCGTTGAGGCGTTTGGGTTCGGGGTGATGGCGATGAAGATGAGGTCGACTTACGATGCTTTTGTGATCTATGCGCCTGGTGAAGGGTTGGGTTGAAGATGAATAGAAGCGTCGATTGAGGAGCGATGAGAGGTGATAAAGGTTGATGGAGTTGAGAGGTAGGCAGCTGATACAGATGCAACCCCTTTAAGGTCTAGATCCTCTAGCTAAGCCTCACAAGCAAAGCAAAGCATTTCGCAACGTGCTTACGCGCCACTATCAGGTGTGCTAGTAGTATGATGCTTTGGCTATTATTATCGTTATGGCAGGGTGGTTACGTTGTCCTCCTATATGTTCATTCTTAGAAATAATTGCCACTTATCCTACATGTACTCAAACAACGCAAGATTTCCTCGCACATCCCACCAACATCTTCCACGCAGGTGCTTGGCCACCACTGCCAGTCCCATCACCTGCAACTCTTCGCGCTTCCGCCAAAGCACTCGCCACACCCTTTAACAAGTCATCTCCCGTTCTCCCCTGCTCTTCCTGTAACTTCAGAATCCATCTCTCCCATTCTACCGACCCTACTATACCTGCCATATCCTCTACTCCATCCGTTGCGTCCTTTCCACCTATAGGCAGCGCAAGTCTCATCCTCTTCGTACCCACAAATCCTGCTCTCCGCAATCGTGAAAGTATATGCCGTGCCGGTTGCGCATCATATCCAGCATCTTGCAGATCAGTCTCAAATGTACCAGCCATCTCATCTAGAAGCGTGCCAGCAGAAGACGTAGGCACCGCATCCATGACCGAAAAGTGTAGTATCCCTCCTGGTGCCAGCACGCGATAGATCTCTTTCAATGTGTCCTCATGCTCCATCTTGTGCAAACACATATGCAACGTCCGTGCCGAAACGACGTCGAACGCACCACCTGGGAACGGTAACGTCCACGGACTCGCTATCATAACAGTACGATGATTCGATGGTCCACGATGGACAAGCCAGTTCGCTCGGTTCCTGTCATTCTTGACAACAGCAGTATACACCTTTGCATCTCTATGCTCCATCGCCACAGCCCAACCAAAACCAGCACATGGCTGATCAGCCAACACCAACACTCTAGGCTTCATACCACAAGACTTCTTCTGGCTGATTTGCTTGGTCGCAAGAGATGGAAGCAGAGTGCCACCAATCAGATAACGCAGTGCTTCAAGATACCACACCGACGTCTCGACTTGCTCTCGCATATGTCGCTGTTTCTGTGCTTGAGCGATGGCTTCGCGACGTGCTGCCAGAACGCCGCCGTTTGGTGAGGCTGGGAGGTGTTGGAAACTGTCGGACTTGGGACGGGTTGTGCTTTGCATTGTGAATGTACCACGGAGGTTGGCGAGGTGGGCAGTGGAGAGGTATAAACGACGAGTTTCGAGGGCGTCTGCGCGGGTCTTTTGAAAGAGGAAGGGATCAAGTGGGCGTGTGCTGCGAAGAAGTTGTTGGAAGGTGTGATAGAGCAAGGGTTCGCTTCTGGTAGGCAGTTCCGAGGGGAGAATCGGCTCTGATAATTCAGTGACGGGATCTGCTTGTGTCTGCTCGATGGTGGTTGGGAGGACAGCGCCAACTAGACCAGCTAGATCCACCAGTGTGCCTTCGTTAAGGAGATCATCGACGATATGAAGTGAGACTACCTTTGTACGTGCAGCCTCAGGATGTCGCTTTGCTTCTAACCAAGCCTCTTGTGTTTGTAGCCACACTTTTGTTCTATCCAAATTCGCTTTGCTTTCGTTGAGCAGTTTTGGTTGGTAATCTTGATCATATTCTATGGGTATGTCGCTGCTGTTGAGACCCTCGGGATCATCGTTGTCGTGCATTTGTGGAATGGTTGCAGTCAATGGTGTTTCTGCTAATGGAGATTGCTCATTCCGCCATGGCACATCATAAAATGCTTCTGCAATGGCTGTGGTGGGCGAGACATGCCTGGAACGCCATACTTCCTGAGCCTCAGGATCCAGTGATGCAAAAAAGCCTCTAGGGGAGGGTACAGTAATGGAAGATAGCCTGCTTCCCTCGTCTGCGACTGGTGATCTATGGGCCAGGTTCTCGAAAACCTGCTCAATACCAAGACCTCTTTCCTCCATGTTCCTCATTGGAGCATTCGATGGGTCTGACGTCGGACTGGACATAAACTCATTTGGGTCTGGCGAGATGTGGTTCAGCATTTCCAGGGCTCGAGGATCAAGCATGATGGGGCAATCCCAGACTTCGCCTTCATCATCTTCACTCGAGAGCTCTATGGGTGTTGATGGAGCCGTGATGCTGGCCATCTCTACTGTTGTGGCTGTGCTGTCGAGGGATGGTATACTGCTGTTTTTCGTTCTTTTCTTGTAGCCCTGACCGAGAGCTGCTAGAGCATCAGGAGATAAAGGTGTAGGCGCCACTGGGCGCGTGATAACACGAGAAGCTTTGATGTTAGTTTTGTGATGAGGTATGGATAGAGATAATGGTCGTGCACTGTTCTTCTGTATTTGCTCCAAGGTCTTTTTGATTGATGGCGAGATCTTTATTGGTACGAACCATGCTCCCTCATCGAGCTCGTCATACTCAGAGTCTTCGAAGTAGGTCAAATCCGTGCCTGCGCTGTCTCTGACCTGGAATGATTGCTTAGTTGATACACCTAAAGGAGTAGAGTGTGCAGATGTAGCTTGAGAATAGCCCGAGCTCAGCAATTGATTGAGTTCGCTTGCTCTTGGAGTGGGAAAATCGTCCTCGATATCACTGTGTTCGCTGGATGAGTAGCTGATTGATGTTGGGACGTGCGAATGTCTTGATATAGCGTTACTTCGACTCCTTGTTAGAGACGGACGCTCGTTCTTAAATCTCTGAGCCAGCAGAGATTCGTCTATATGTATACTGCTCAAGGTGTTCATCCTCGGTCTGATAACAATCGCGTACAAAGTGACACTAGTTAGAGGCGAGGATGACAACGTAAAAGGGCAACCAGGCCTTTAGGTAGAAGAGCAGAAAGTGAGAACAAGATCTGACCAGCAGATATGAAACGAAATATGAAATAAAGAAACAACTCCCACTAAACAAAGCTCGACACTGATGAGATTGAAACAAAGATATGGGAGAAAGGTACTTTCTATTGGAACGAGACATGTAGTACAGTACATCACTAACATATACTGTAGCCGCCGAGGGTAGGCAGTACTGGTTTTAGTTTAGCTCAGGTCACACGGTAGGGCTGTACCCGCGGGAGCACAGCAGGTAGTGTTACACGGACAGCATGGAGTTACGCTGTAGTATCTGATTCACCGGGACATGTTGATAGAACTTCCAAAAGTGTAGCGACGTGGTTCCAGACTTGCTGGTCACGTGCTAGTGTGCCGAGTCAAGCTGAATTAGGGTTAACCATTGGACCTCATCCTCTGGCGACAGTGAGGTCGATGTAGACAATTCCATATTTGTAACAGGTCGAAGCAGTGCCAGCACTCGAGTTTGTCTCGCATCTCTAAAGCCTTGACCGTCAAGGAGCTTTCGAGCCTTATATCACCTCATCCACAAGCAGCATTCAGAACTACACCCGCACCTGCTCGACCTCCCCATACCTCGACCTCATCCTCACCAAACTTCGGCCACTCTTGCATACTTCAACGGCAGTCTGTTTACTACTTCGCAAGGCGCACGAGCATCAAACAGAGTCCCAACCCTCATCATGCCAATCCCCGAATCCGAATACTTTCTCTCCCGCAAACCCCAAGTCCCTCCCACCTTCGACGGTGTAGACTACAACGACAACAAAGCTCTCAAAGCCGCGCAAGATTCCATTATTCGCGAACAATGGGTCAGGAGTATGATGGCTCGCTTAGTCCGAGAAGAAATGGGAAAGTGTTATAGGCGAGAGGGTGTTAATCATTTGGAGAAGTGTGGACCTTTGAGGGGTGAGTGATATCGATGTGCTATTTGCGATGTTGTGGACTTGTGGAAGACTGAGGAGTAGACGTATGCGGAATATGCTGACTGTGCTGCATCTAGAACGATATATGGAGTTACTGAAGGAGTCAAAGATTCGTGGATATATCTTCGATCAGCAGAATTACGTCCCGAAGTAGGGAGACCATTGTCTGGCGAGGGAGAATACAAGGCCAACGGCAAGGACTCACGGCTATGAACTCTGCGACCACTGTATAGAAGCTTGTCGAGGTCAAATTTGCAGTATCGATTACTACGCTCAGTACGTGATATACATATCGTACAAACGAAAGCAAGAACATCAAGACAACCTTGTCCACCACCTTACAAGCTTTCTTCTACCACGACTACCACCATCTCCTTGTCCTTCCACTGCCACCACTCCATTGCTTCCACTCCTCAATTCCTTGATCGTCGGCCTTCTTTTCACTTCCACTGTTGTCTTTATACTCATCTTACTCTGCGCTTGTGCATCTATCTTATTTTCCTTATTATCAACAACACAATCAGCAAGAGACTCATCATTACCATCAACACCACAACACTTGAACTCCCAATCCTCTTCCTCCTCCTCAAAAATCTTCATCTTCTTTCGCTTGACTCTCATCTTTTTCTCTTCCTTTGCCTGCGCATCCATGTCCAACACCGCCTGTACAAACGATGCAGATGCTATTGCATTCCGCGGACGTGTTGCAGTCGCCGCTGTTACAGGCGCTATAGCTCTCCCCAAACGAGCCGGTAGCGTTTGTATTCCACGTGGTAGCGCCGGGCGAAGAGGAGGCCTGTGTGAGAAGTAGTCCCGCATGGGCACCTCGGGCTTTCTGGTCGAGCTTGCCAAAGAGTCCGGCAAGGCATTCTGATCTGCTGCAGTTCGAAGAAGAGGCAACATTGTCTTTGTCTGCAAATCAGCTCCATTCGCAGCACGTCGCTCCGACTCCAAACGATTCGCCTCCATTACTACAGCGACGAAAGCTGGTAGTTTTAAGTTATGGCCGTCCACCTCCACGGACGCCGGCACTGGCACTCGTGTAGGTACTGGCGGTGGCAAGCGCGCAGGTAATGACTTTGACGCTAATGAAGACGTAGGTAGAGGCGCGCCTGCGGGACTTTCTGGACTTGGTATCTGACTGACTGAACCACCACTACCACCACTGATAGGTGTGACGATGAAGAATGGACTCTTTAGGACATCCCACCATCCTTTGCTGCTCGCGCTTGAGGAAGCAGTATCAGGCTGATTCGTGTTCGTAGTGCTGGCATTTACAGCTTTCTGAACATTCCCGTCCTCGCTGATAGGGTCACTGTGTTGAACACGCTCTCCAGCAGAGTAAGTATGCCAACGAGGAAGGGCTAGAGGTCTGATTCCAGCTTCAGCATGTTCATTGTCATACTGCCCTCTCAACGTCTTCGCTCGTCGACACAACTCCTCGAAATCAAAACATCCACTAGTATCATCATCAGCATCCATCACCACCATCGACGTCGTTTCAGTATCCACTACTCCCGCTTTATCCGCCTGCGCCCGGAAGCATGCCGGCGACAATCCTACACCCGGTATACTCCCCACCGCATCTCGCGCCTGCATCTTGGCCTGCCACGCCGATTTCGCTGGTGAGGGCGTGTACGATTCTGGTAAATTTGTTGAGCTTGTGGCCTTGCTCGACTTCGCTGGACGGGTCATACTGGTGCTGTGTGCTGCGGGAGTTGTGTGGATGCGTAAGCGCTGGATGTCGGGTCTTTGGTGAGTGCGTGTGAGTGGGAAGGTGTTCGGTTTTGGGGGTTGTGGGGGTTGTGCTGAAGAGTGAGGATGAGGAGGGAGATGAGATGGTGAGAGTGACGAGGGCAAGGGTGGAGGAGTGCTGGAGTTGGTAAGTGGCATTGCTTGGTGTGGTATGGTACAGTAAGCTTGGTGATTTGAGCTCTTGAAAGTAGGCAAGTGAGATGAGGTGAGATGAGACGAGACGAGACGAGACGTGAAATAGCTAATCTAGGTTAACACGAGAGCTAAGAGGCTAAGTACTGAACTGAGTTGATGAGAGCAAGAAGTGGGAGGATCTTCAAGAGCTAGGAAAAGAAGCGCCTACAAAGACCTTGTGCTGTGCTATCCGATGCCTCGCACCACCGGAAGGAGCAGCGCAGGAGGACAGAACAGAACAGAATAGAGCCGCTCTCGACATTGACCACATGACGTGCAGCGTCTAAATCAATACACCCATGGCCCCAACGCAGCCAACCAGACGTCGTAACAAAGGTACCTCGAGCACACAAGCACACAAGACACAGTCACGACACCCCTCTCACCGATGTACCTCGAGCAAGTCCACATGATGACACAAGCACGCACGCAAAGCACTCACTTCCCATTCGGCAATAAGCAAAGCAGCATAAACGCAATAATATCCAGAACGATCCAATATCGAGCTCGGCGGGTAAGGTGTAACAGTACGTATTTCAAAAGCGAGCGCTTAGCAGGTATTGTTGGTGTTAACTAAGTACCAGCAGTGTCATGTCGTACAAGAACGCCTGACAAAGCTTGGCGGGTATTGTGACTTGAGACTTGAAAAAACAATAATTACGATGTTGAGGGGCATACAAGTATAGGAAATCGTTAAATTGGGCGACATACTCCCTCAGCTTGATAGATTGATGAGGAGAATGTGTTCATGTGGATTGTGTGCAAGGGCGATAATGTTGAAATGTTGATGTAGTCGATTCTACATATGTCATATTGATTTGTAGATACTCGTGTTGTCGTCTAAGTCCCAGAAAGCTATACATCTACATACAGCAAGTTTGAGCAAAGGATATACTAAGCGTAAATACGTCCGTCATGCAAACATCCTTCAGTGGCAGCAACATAGCCATTCCTTCTAGTATGATGGTCATGCCCTCATGTCCCCCCATTTTCGCCAATTGCAACACCCACAATCTACTTACTTCCCCTCCTCCTCCTTCTTCTCCTCCCTCTTCTTCATCCTCTCCCCAACCCAATCCCTAAACTTCTCCCATCTCGACCTATTCAACCGATTGCTCAACTCACGATAATGATACATTTCCCCCCAACAATCCCTCCCCCACTCACACCCCGCCATACTAACCACAAAATCCCGTTCCTTCTCACTATAATGAATAGTTTCATTCCCACCATCACCACAAGCTCCCGGCGGGAAACTGTTGATCTTGCGTTGCGGTATAAACGCGACATGCGGCCGGATCCACGGCTGGCTGTCGTACAGATATTCAAAGGCGTCTTGTTCCTTGTGCTCCCATTGCATGTGGCGTTGTTCGTAGTGGACGGGGTCCCACCAGATGTCGAGGATGCGGTCGGTCCATGCGGAACGGCGGACGAAGAAGGAGCCGAGGTTGAAGCCGCCGCAGTCTTGTGGGAGGATCATGTTGATTGAGTTTGCTTGGTTGTCGCCGGTGGGAGAGCGGGTGGTTGCGTCGAGGTAGGGGGAGGTTAGGGGATGCTGGACGTTCAAGGGGTTGTAGGCGCGGATGTCGCGGTAGGTGGTAGAGGGGAGGTTGTTGAAGATGTGGGATTGAAGTGACATGGAAGGCTCCATGATGTAGGTGTTTAGATCGAGCCACCAGAACCTGTTGTGATGTTAGTGGATGATGGTCCTGATAAGAGATGTATTTGTTTGGTATTACCACTCAGCATGAGGATATTTGCGCATCAGCTTCTTCAATGTGTCAACCTTCTCCCAACTTTCTCGCCATTCATGTGCATATCTCTTCTTAGTCGCCATGTCTACGATTTCAAGCTCGTAGCCCCATCGTTTCGCGTAAGCCTTCTTGTTGCGAACGCTATCTCGCTCGATGGCCCATTCTCTTGGACCTTTCCACTCCATAACACCTCCACCTTGATTCGCGCCTAGTACTACGACAAACTTGCTGCCTCCGCCTAGCCAAGATGTTCGTCGATATATTCTTTGTAGTGCTGAAAAGTCGGTCAGTCAACACAACCTCGAAACTGAAGTATTTTAATAACTTACGCGTAAGTTTGAACAACGATACTATCGTGATGAGCGCGGCTACCACCGCAAACAGCAGCCTCAACTTCCATCCCTGTCTTGCGACCATCGAGAACACATCTTTAGCCTTGTCACCCCATCCTCCACTCCGTCCTCGACCCAGCTTCTCCTTTTCCGAAAAGTCCTTTTCACTCGTTGTGAATCTTGGTAGACTGCTAGATAACGACCTGAAGTGCTTGCCAAAGAAACCCTCCTTGTGATTGCCATAGCCATTCACCTTGGCACTCCTCTCTTGCGCGCCTGCCCATGTTGGTGGGCCAGGAGTATCCAGTTGTCCATAGCTCTTCTTCTTGTTTATCACGAGTCCATTACGACCATTTGGCGATGGTGTACGCAATTCAGTCATGGTATGCGAGCCCAGACTAGCAGGAGGTTTACTGAAAGGATCGTAATGATCACGATCTCTCTCCCTGTAGTCTTCTCCTTCGTCCAGGGATTCGAGCGGAGACGGAGGTGGTAGCGTGGAAGATTCTGAGCGAAGACGAGGAGTTGTGGTTATTGTACTTGGGGCAGCATTCGATCGTCGGCGCCGATGTTGTGAAGAGTTCGCGAAGGAAGAGCCTGAGGATGGGCTAGGGGGGACGTCGGAGGGAGCCACTTTGGCGGTGAGGGCGATGAGGCCCAAATGCTACACAGTCTTGGAGTTTGTGGAGATAGAGCAAGTACTTTGCGGCACAATCGCTTGGCTCGAGCTTGCGAAGACAAGAACTAGCGGAATGGAATGTGATAGGGCGTGATCAGCGAGTGCGAATGAGGTGGTGAAAATAGATTGATAGAGAAGGGATCACGAGCCAATTGACTTGTTGTAAACAACACTCGGTGAAGATGAGACGCTTTGAGTAAGGATGTCGTTTCGAACGGATCGAATGCGCGATCCTCGAATACTGTTCAAATCGCTATGGTCTTCCGTGTACGAAGCAGAAGGATGAGATTACAGAAGTCAGCTATCCATGTTTATCACGCTAGTAAAGTTAGCAGGCGCGACTCGACAACGGCTATATCCAACCCCTGATGAGCCATGCCAATCTAGAACCAGCGACTTCTTTTGAACCTTGACGGTGAAAAGACGCAAGACAGTGAATCGACTATTTCAATCGTAGGAAGACAGCCGTAAACAATCCTGTATTAGCTCCTCTGTTGAGCCTTTATATACCATCATTCCCAGCCTCATATCAAGCGCCATATATACCTATTACCAATCACTCCATCTTGCCCACTGATCCTAAACCTACATCTGTAAAGAAAGCTCTGTCTTCTGATGCCAATAATATCTACCCTCTCTCGCGTTCGCCATTACCATACATCTTAGGATATCGTTCATGCGATATCCATCTCCCCGCTCGGCTCACTCGCATTCGAGCTCTGTCCTCTCGAACTGCCATATTCTGGTCTTTGCAGATGTGGTGCGCTCGAATAAGACATCGGTCCCTGCCCAATCACATAACCTTGCGGCGACACACCCAGTCGTGGACTTTGCTGCGACTCATTCGTACCATCAAGCTCACGTCCACCTTGCTCATGGGACGCGGAGGCCAATGCAGCCGCAGCACCAACAGCAGAACCCGTAGACGTCTGAGCAGAATGTCCACGAGTACTTTCTCCGTCATCGCCTAGATCGAGCTTGCGGCGCCATGAGGCTGGGTCCTGCATTCCTTTGCGCGGACTCGGTGGCACATCTCCAGCTTCATGTTGTTGAATCAGCCGTGCCTCGTGTACGGCCGCAGCGACTGGTGAGGGGTCAGGGCCTGTAGGTCCGTCGTGATTGTTTGGTCCAAGAGTGGCGTTGCTTTGACGTTCGCCCACGTTGCGATCGTGCTCGAGATTTCGTTCAGGATTACCGGGATGTTCCTGCATCAACCTGCCAAGGTCAACGCTTCGATCACTCAGACGGTGTTCCTTTGCTGTAGTCTCCCAGTGTGTCCGCATCGTTTCGAGCTCGCTAGCCAGGTTGTCCAAAGCAAGACTATTGCGAGCGTGATGTGAGACGTCAGTGTGTGGCGCTAATATACCACTAGATGCGCCACGCTTGTGCTGTTCATTGGCTGCAGAAGGGGGAGGAATTGCTTCTCCAGGTCCACCACCATACATCGAGTCACCACCGAGACTGGCAACGCTAATCTCGCGATTGTGTCCGGTGGTGCTAGATTGATGGTTAAAATTGCTAAGCATGCCCTCGGCAGACTGTGAATTACGGCGGTAATTGTTGACACTTGAGCCGACGGTGTCAAGAAGAAGCTGAATCTTTCGCTCCGCTTCTGCAGCACGAGCTTCTAGTGTGTTGTTTTGAGCACGGAGAGCTTCCACATCACTACGATAGGTGGCGAGTTCGCGCTGTAGAGATTCTGATGCGTTCTTATGTGTGTCGCGCTCGGACTGTGCAGCATTGATGGAGGTTATTTGTGATTCCAGTTGGGTGCGAGACGAGGAAACACTCTGTTGCAAACGCTCGATCTGTTCACGAAGGTTGTTGCGCTCACTTTCCCACTCATTCGATGCGTTAGAGCTCGTGGCAGCTGTGGCTGACCCTGTTGTAGGTGTCCCGCTGCGAGCTCTGGCCACCTCCTCCTCGAGTTCGCGAGTCTGTGTCTTGTAGCGTTGCAATTCCTGCTTCATTTTGCTGAGCATCTTCTCTGTGCCCTTGAGATACTTGACAGCGGACTGGTAATCATTGTCCAGTGTAGCAAGCTTTTCTTCCCATCCGCGATTGGCTTCCATTTCCCGACGCTCAAAGGAAGAGCGCATGTCTTCGTGAGCACGAGTGGTCGCAGCGAGTTGAGCTTCGAGGTCGGCCAGACGACTGCTGTTGCTCACACCATTTGTAGCGTTGTCGTCTAAACCTAGAGATCTGCTGGAGACATCTGATCCATCACCACCACGTTCTGACAACAAACCTTTCAAAGCTCCATGCTGGACTTGCAGTGTTGTCACGTTCAGCTTGTGAGCAGCAAGTTGTTGCTGAAGGCTGGCGTTTTCCGACTTCAACGACAATGCTTCCCGCGAGGCAGCTTGAAGTTGCCTACGCACGTTAAGCCCATCACGACTAGACTGCTCCTGGAATGATTCAAGTCCAGCAATGCGCTCTTCGGCCGCACGAAGTTTTGCAGCAGCGCTGTCTGCCGCATCCTGGTTGTGTTGCATGACTGCACGTGTATTCTGAAGATGCTGCTGCAGAACCACGACCCGCTCATCGTTGACTTTGACGTTATGAGCATCATGTTCAGTTAGACGACCCAGACCAGCGAGGACGGCTTCTCTGTGCTTTTGAGCTTCTTCTTTATGATGAGCTACCTCCGATTCCAGCTCTTCCGCACGTGAGACTGTTCTCGCCAGTTCCGATTCTCGTAGACTATGCTCGGTACGTAACTGAGCCAGTTGTTCCTCAAGAGTGGCGCTTTGTTGTCGCTCGTCCTGCAATCTGCGTCTCTCCTCCTCAAGTTTACGTTCCATCAAGCTCGCCTTCTCAGTGGAGGATCTAATGATATCGTGTAATGAAGCGAGGACGTTGTTGTGATTGCGAGCAGTTTCTTGTGCAGACTCCAGCTTGGCAGTCAGTTCATTCTTGTCGATGGTCAAGAGATCCATGTCTCCCTTCGTCTGCGTTTGCTCGGAAGCAGCTCTTCTGGCTAGACCTTGCGATTCGTGTAATTCTTTGCGCAAACGCTCCATTTCAGATACATTTTCCTGTTTGTGAGTGTCCAGCTCCTGAGCTCTGCTGTGTGCTGCATCCGCGGAATCTTGGGCTAATTGTCTTGCTCGTTTCTCTGACTCTAGTTCCGAAGACAATGCCTGCATACGTTGTGTGAGTTCGTTATGAGCTGCAAGAGTCGAAGCTAATCGACGGTTGACGTCCTCTGAGCGATCGGCATCAGGAGTGGGTGTATTTCTCGTGCTGTCGCTGAACTTTACACCACGTGCAGCAACTCTAGTCTTTGCATATACAGCTTCTTGGATGGCCGCATCGCGCTCTTTTTGTACTTGCGCAATCTTTTCCGCAGCTGTATTGCTCTCTACAACCAGAGCCTCCTGAACTTTACTGAGCTCGGTTCTCATCTTGAGTAATGCTTCAACTAATGGTTTTTCATTCTCAGCGAATGCTTCTCCACCACGTTCTCCAGGCGGTCCATCTGAAGACGTAGGTCGGTATCCTGATTTGCGCGCGAGTGCAAGCTCGGAGGCGTACCAGGCATTTTTGCTGCGCACAGTTTCCAGCTCTTTCAACAAATCCTCATGACGTTGACCTGCGGCAAAGGCATTACCTGACGTTTGATGTTGGTTCTGCCTCGCATGGAGATTATTCTGTTCTGTTTGTCGGCCAATACCGTTTCGTGCAGACCCGTTCATCATGCTGGATGCGACACTATCGAGCGAGGCTTGTGCAACATGTCCTGTAGATGGTTGGCGGTATACTCCGGACGAGCCTGGGAGTTCTCGAGGTTCATCATCGAATGACTGCTTTGGTGTATATTGGCCTAGTTGTCCAGGACCTCTTGATTGGAATTGTGAAGTCGCTTCCTTCTTCGTGTCTGGAGCAAATCTGCGCGCATAGTCGTCCTGACTAGTGGCAGACTTGATAGACCCAGTCATCTCAGTATTGAGCTTGCTAAGTGAGGTTTGTGATTGATAAGGAGGAGAACCAATGTTCGGCGACTGTCCCGATGTGACCAGACCATTGGGAAAGGTCAATCCATTGGCTGAATCCGTCGATCCTTGAAACTGGCCTGCAGAAATCAGGCTTTCCTGCGAGCCCTGTCGCCTTGCTCGTCCATTGCCTGCTTCTCGTGGCTCTGCCCGAATTCCTTGTCTTGACGCAGAGCGTTCTTGTGATGGAGTCTGAGCTCGATCAGTTACACTAGGTCTTCGGCTTGTGTGCGATCGAGTTCCAGGATTATCCAGCGGATATTTAATTTTGGTTGTGTCCAGTATATAAGCCAAGCTAAGCTCAGACGGATCTCGAGGTGTAGTGCTAGGCTCACCGCCGACCACAATAATCTTATTGCCATAAGCTGTCATGCCGTGTCCCGATCGTGGAGAAGGCGAAGGGCCCATGTTCTGGAAGGTATACCATCGTCGAGTCGTGATGCGAAAGGCTGCTAAATCACCAAGATCTTTACCTTCTTCTGTTCTGCCACCCAAAACATACATTACATCATTCACAATTGCAGCAGAGTGACCTTCGCGAGGAACGGGAATATAGCCAATGCAATCTTGTTGCGCCCAGATGTTCGTCCTAGGGTCATATATCCACACATCGTTGAACCACTTGTTACCATCTGTACCTCCGAAGCTGAAGACGCACTTGTTAGCACGAAGTCCAAGGAACTGTATCAACCTTGTACTTACAGGACAAGCTTGTCGTTCCAAGTCACAATAGTATGGTTAGTACGAGCATATGGAATCTGGCCACCCTTGACCGGTGGACCGTCAGGATTATTTGGCACCAAAACGTCCCATCTACTGTTCGCTTGCTGGAGAGCGTTGAGATCAAATGCAACGAGATCGTTGAAAAAATAGCCTTCGACTTGACCTCCGAAAATGTAGATCTTGGAGCCTAGGATATTCAGTGTATGCCCATACCGTCCAGAAGGTCTTTGGCCTGGTGGGAGCGCTCTTGACCAATGCTTGGTGGCTAGGTGTTGTCAGTCGACCATTATCAACCCTTCTCTAAAGTGTACGCACAAGTGTTCAGTAAGTAGAGTGTATCATCCAAAACATCATTCTCCTCAACCTTTGTGTCACCACCGAATACAATGAAAGCGTTGCCGACCAGTAAACTGGCGTGCCCTACTCTTGGTCCTGGTCCTTCAGCTGTTGTCTGTACTGGATAGCAACTTGGTGGGCGGTTGCCTCCTTCAATGATCCACAAATCGCCCTTGACGTTTGTGCCGTTGACCAGACCACCAATCATGTAAACGTCACCTTCTCTTGATGCTGCTGAATTGATCGCGGCGCCGTATCGAGGGAATGGGTTCGCCTGTGCAGTCGCGAAGTCGAGTCGTTCTTGCGACCATGGGAATAATGCTGGATCTTGAGGACCTTTGGAGATGGGGGATGTAGGCGCAATAGCGCGCTAGTCTGTGTTAGCATGGGCGGTACGTGATAACAGCAGCCATAAAATCTGGCCAAATAGTGCTACGAACCTGAGACGGATGCATACTGCCAATGATTGGTGGGCGGTCCGAAGGAGGAGTTGGAGATGCCACTCTTCGCACTAATGGGGAACTGTCTTGAACTGAAATAGGAGATTCACCACCGTTCCCGAGCAGACTGTTAGTACTGGGCGCGGTTGAGCCATCTGCAGAATTGAGTTTCCTGGAGGGTGCAGAATAGCCTTGTCCAACTACTTTCTTCGTGGATGTAGCCCTGAACCAGGATGACATTACAACGGCAGAGGGTGTAGAGGTCGCACCGCGGGTGGAAGTAGTCTTTCTAAGAGTCGCGCAGCGTCATGCGACAACTAAGAAGGGAGATTAGGGACGGTTAGGACATCAATAACAGAAAGCGACAAGGGTGGTGACGGTTGTAATTGAGTTTGCGAGTCAGGACGGGACAGCAACCAACAGCAGTGTGAATGGGAGAGAGAGGAGCTGTCGACGTCGAGCCGGTAGCGACGGGTATGCTGGTGCGTAGTCGACAGTAAGGTGAAGGGTGGAGGTGTGATAGCGGTGCTGGTAATAATGGGTGGTCGTGTAGCAGACGGACGGACTTGGTCTTTGGCGTCGTTTGAGTTGGCGGGCCCTGGATCTGAACCAGATTAAACTTTAACCATTGTAGTCTAGCGTGGATATCTTACGGGAACAAGCACAATTTATAGAACCTGGTTCCTGGAAGGACGAGCACAAGGGACAGCATATGTGACATTCTGATTGGGATTATACAATTTCACACGACCTCCCTCCTGGCAACGACCCAGACTCGGGATGATTGCATGTCTGTCGACAAGTGCCGATTCTCCATCAAAAGCATTCTAACAGACGTCCTTGCACCCATTTACTATGCTTCTCTGCTCAATTGCCCATCCAAGTCTCCCTGATCTAGTAGTCCTCAAACTCCTCCTTATCGTACTTGTTGAATTGCTCGTGGAGGTGCTATAATGAGTGTCAGTCTCTGATAACAACGCCAAACATACACCTGAATCCTGCTATCACGGAACAACCAGAGTGCTTGCATGTGGAAACAAGGGCCTTCCAGCGATACGTAGGAAACGTAGCACAGATTAGAGGAGTACAAGACTGACCTTGGGTAGGTTGACGTTGGGGATAACAACAGAATGTAGAGCACTAGGAGCGTCCTTAGGAGCAGCATTGGGGTCACCACCGGGGTGGTATTGGTATTTTCCAGAGGTTCCTGATTGCCATGGTGCCGAGTTTGGCGCCATACTGACTGGCTGCTCAGATGAGGAGGAAGTGGGCTTGCGTGCTACACTCGCAGACGTTAGCCATGTTTCTTTCATGTTACCTGCTCTAAGGTCTCATTTCGAATGATGACAAGGCAGCGTACCAAAGTAAAATCCAGCAATTCCGTAAGCGAAACCCATTATGCCCAAAAGGACCTGTACGGAAAATCGTGTCAGTCTATGTTGTGACCTAGCCACCTTATTGTGAACTGATTTTCATGGTCCACGTCTTCATTCTCCGAGCTCTTTCCCATGCCTAATTCTCTTGCTTGACACTTGGCTATCATCGAAGTCTTCTGCCCTTTCGCGTTCTAGCGTACAAGTGCCTCTCGGTGAACCCCCGTCTCTTTCAATGGGCTCATTTTGACGATATCCCTCGGACTAGATTGGTGGGGATACACACGTAAAGTTCTGGGTCTCTCCTAGCACCCTTTGAGAGGACCTGCTTCTTTGTTCGGTTCTGGTCGGCAGCATTAGCTTCAGTGATGGTGCCAGAAGTAGGTCCAGCAGCGCGAAGTTGGCGCGAAGCGCGGAAAGCGGTTCTGCCGATGATAGACATTGTAGTGTATGTGTGAGAGTGGAGTGGTATCTGTAGGTCAATCAGCTCTCTTTCCAGGTGAAGCTACATAGGTCGTCGTCCATTGAGTTTGTGACGAAAGGGTTAGGGCGGGTGCTCTCTTGGTTGATCCACTATATAGAGTTAGTGTGTTAGTGTCCGTGCTCCCCAGCCAACCAATCTTATGTGCATATTCACAAACCGAGATCGACGTCTTTGTAGACGAGCAGTTCGAGCAGTTCAAAGTTCAATATCTGTATACAACTTATCTGAAACATTCAGCCATTTGTACAGTCGCATTTCCATCATCACCAGCTCACAAAACAACTTGCCGGCGTCCTGTTTCCGTCTCGTCGTCCTCCGTCACCCAAGTACTAGCCACTCCGCAACCATGTCGACTAGCTGCATATGAATATCTTGGTCATTACTTCTTTTGAATACTGTAAAAGTGTCCAGATGCCTTCAGCATGAGCTCCCAGCACTCTAGAATACCTTCCAATGGCGACCCGCGCTCTTCAAACCACTCAATCGACCGTGCGACTGGCAGTGAATATACAACTACCGGGGGCGCATCTTCAAGACTGAGCAATGTCGCAACATTCGGCAATGCAGAGTCACCTCCTCCTCTACCTACTACACACAATATAGCAATGTTTGCTGGACCAGATATCGACACCTCCAATGTCGAGACTGTCAAGCGTCGGTCACGGCCACTGTCATTAGCAAATTCACTCGGACCAGAAAACGGACCACTGTCGCAGTCATCAGGCTCTCTTCCCCTGGAACAGCTACACCGCGCTAGTTCAGAAATGCTCAGTAACAATGGCGCAACGACACCTGGCAGCAGTCACTTGGCATCTTTGTCATCAAGAGCCTTCCTCGCTCCAATGAGCTCACAGCAACTTCAAATGCATCGAAATCAGAGACCCGTCTCACAAGATACACCTAACTATTATGAAGATGGAAGAACCAGCGCCGCGCACAGGAACAGCACAGGGTCTGGATTTACCATTCGAACTCATCATGCACTTCCAACGCATTACGATACCGACACTGTGCCGTCTGACTCTCGAGCTACATCAAGAGCTACATCAAGAGCGAGCGAGCGCAGCCAATGGGCAGTGACGAATGACGTCGACAGAGATCGTGACTTTCGTGAATTCATGGCCGGCCAGCAACAGCCTCCGCAACAAGCAAATGGTGAGATCAATGGGGAGCATGGAAACGACAACATTCAATCATATCAAGACTACATCAATCACGAGCAGTACATCCCGGATCTGCAAAACCGACACCAGCCACAACGTCAACGATCGTTCATGTCAGGTTCGAAACGTGACAGTCTTCGAAGTGCTATCTTGGGTCCACCTGCTGGACACTTACAACTGCTCTCAGCTGAAGCATCACCTCGACTAACTACAATGGACCAACAAAGAGAGCTTGTCAAGGAGAACCTAGGCCGGAACTATGAGTACTTTACTGGCAACACAAAGTTCTTCTGGGGAGGAAGACTACAAAATGCAAGAGACCGTCCAGTAGTACTGGCTACGGCATTAATCATAATCATTCCCGCAATTCTTTTCTTTATATTTTCGTGAGTAAAGGATATATGTAGGGGCAAACATGGCCAGCACATCTCTGACAGCTTCTAGTGCTCCATGGTTATGGCACAATATTTCGCCTGCAATACCAATAACTTTCGCCTACTTATTCTACATCTGCATGTCATCCTTCATCCATGCCTCTGTCACAAATCCTGGCGTAAGTAGTAGCCACTCTTCATCCTCCACCACGTCACTAACACAAACTAGATCCTCCCTCGCAACCTTCACCCCTTTCCCCCAGCCGACCCTACTGAAGATCCTCTCGCCCTCGGCCCTCCAACAACAGACTGGGTCATGGTCCGTTCCGCGACCGCCCAGCACGGCGCCTTTGAAGTGCCTACCAAATACTGCAAATCCTGCAACATCTGGCGTCCCCCACGCTGCCACCACTGCCGTGTCTGCGACAACTGCATCGAAACCCAAGATCATCACTGCTTGTGGTTAAACAACTGCGTCGGTCGCCGCAACTACCGCTATTTCTTCACTTTCATCGCGACCGGTACTTTGCTTGCTCTCTACCTCCTCGGCGCCTCCGTCGGCCACATCTGGGCTTGGAAAGCACAGAATGGAGGGACTTCCGCCCATGCTATCAATAGCAACCGTGTCCCTTTCGCCATGTTCATTTACGGATTGTTGGCCTTGGGCTACCCATTACCGCTGTGGGGCTATCATACACTACTCATCAGTCGTGGCCAAACAACACGCGAATACCTAAACTCGAACAAATTCGCGAAGGGGGATAGACATAGGCCGTTTGATCAGAGACCGTGGTGGAGGAATTTTGTGGTTGTGTTAGGACGACCCAGGCCACCGACTTTTTTGAACTTCAAGGAGGCGTACGTACAAGGGGATCAGAGGTTTGGGACGAGAAGGGAAGGGGGAAGGACGATCAAGTTGAGTGAGAGGCAGCAGGGGGGTGTCGAGATGCAGAAGGTGGGTGATGATGGTGGTCATACGAACGGTAATGGTACAAGTAATGGTAATGGACCGAGCTTTCAAGGGCCGACCACACTTCGAGATTTTGCGACGGAGCAGGGAGGGGTCGAAAGATAATTGTAATTGAGATAATTGATGAAAGGGTTGGATAGTTGTTTTGACATTGCATGGAGCTAAGACCAAGAATGCAATCACTCCAACGGGTGAAACTCCACCTCCTGCATTGTTTACTTGTCCTACAACTTTATGAGACTGAAAACACTGCAACATTGGACAATAATTGCTCCCAAGCCGAATACTTGACTTGGAGCGGAGTCATAGCTGCTGTCCCGCCAAAGAGATATACTGTTGTACACGTTCTTAATTGACACTCGAGCTCGTGTTGAACGTGACCGCGTCGACGCGTTTCAAACTACATCACTTCTCTCAGCTCAAACAGCACAACCTGAAGAGTCTCGAACTCTAACAACACATTAAAAGCATGGCTCGCCTAGTGGAGAGTCGTCCGCCCTCTGCAGGCTCTCTGGCGTCGAGCGCTACTCGACCATCCTCGTCCCAATCTACCACAAACTTTTCCCGCCCCTTGTCTGCTGCTGGTAAACGAAGAAGTACAGCTAGTTCAGTGGCACCCTCTACACGGCCTACGAGCATGGCAAGCACGATGGACATGATTGCAGAACAAGATACACCTCGACAAGAACTGATGCCAGGTCAACTGCAGTCTAATGTGTGGAAGGACAAACATGGTCGGTTCGGTGGACGATGGGCTTACGTTTTGGAGAAGCCTAAAGCTCTCTATGACACAGACTCTGAAGACGAAGGGGAGAAGGAAGAGCACAGCAAAACACCCGAGGAGAGTGCTGCTTCACGACGTCGCTCGAAACGTATCAGTATCCTTTCCACCATGCAAGATCTTAACGACTCCTCAGAGATTCGTGAGCGTCCGGCAAGTCGTAATGTTTCTGGTGAAACCCTTGTCTCCGCGGGGAATAGCACTGCACGATCAGAACGTGATATCTTGGACTCTGCACTGGATATGGATTGGGAAATAGAGAAACTACCCGTACCTGCTGCAGGATCACAGAATGCAGGTGACAGGAAGATGAAGAGGCAGAACTCACGTCTGAGCATGATTGGGGGTGCTATTGTGTCTACGATGTCAGTTCTCGGAAAGAGAGGTAGACAAGTAATTGAATCTGGAAAGGATAAACTGCAGTCTTTGAAGGACGACAAGGGCAAGGGGAAACGAGCCCGCAAAGAAGATGTTCAGGATGAGCAGGAGGAGGAGGAGGAAGAGGAGGAAGCTGCTCGACCGGCTAAGAAGGCACGAGTTGCAGTGGTCGCTAGAGCAAAAGCTGTCGAAGTTACAAGCACGTCTGTGGCTGCTCCTCATCTCCATGGTTGGCGGCGAAAGCGTTGGCTTGGAAAAGGACTGTATATGGCACAAGAGCGTGACTTCGATCCTAGATTGAATGAAGCCAGGAACAAGAAGAGGAGAGCATCTCAAGCCGGTGTCACGACCGCATCGAGGACAGTCTTGCCATTGCCTATGTTTCGAGGTGAACAACTTCTCGAAAATGGACACAGGGACTTCAAGCTACCTTTCGACGTCTATTGCCCACTCCCGCCAGGCTCAACCAAGCCGGATACGTGGGGCAAGTTCTCAACGAGTTAGTAATAGTTGACAACGAAACTTACTCCTATACTGACGTTCACAGATCGTTTCGTTGGTGACGCTGCAGATGAATGGAAACATCACAAACCTCTTCCTCCATCAAAGTGTCTCTGTACACAAGATGAAGGCTGTGACGAAAACTGCCACAACCGTTTCATGCTCTATGAATGTGACGATTCTAATTGCAACGTCGGCGTCGAATTCTGCACCAATCGTCCTTTTGCTGACCTCAAGGAACGGTGCAAGACAGGACGGAAGTTTGATGTCGGGGTTGAAGTTGTGAAGACTGAGAGCAAGGGCTTTGGAGTAAGAGCGTGTAGGACATTCGAACCCGGCCAAATCATTGTCGAATACGCAGGCGAGATCATCACCCAGGATGAGTGTGAAAGGAGAGTCGCCACGGAGTATGCTAACAATGCGGTATGTTCTGTTGAGAAGTTCCCTGCCAGTTGTCACTAACAACTTTCTGAAGTGCTACTACCTTATGACGTTCGATCAAAACATGATCATTGATGCTACGCGAGGCTCAATGGCTCGCTTCATCAACCACTCTTGCGAACCAAACTGCCACATGGTGAAGTGGATCGTCGCTGGCAAACCTCGAATGGCACTCTTTGCAGGCGATGATGGAGTCATGACTGGAGAGGAATTGACCTACGACTACAACTTCGAGTGAGTTACATTTAGTAATGCTGTGTGCGCCTACTAACTTTTGCAGTCCCTTTTCACAGAAGAACGTCCAAACATGCCACTGTGGGGCTCCGACTTGTCGTGGCTTCCTTGGACCGAAGCTCAACAAGCCCGCACGACTCTCTCGCTCAGCCTCAGCTGAAGAGGACGAGCAACAAGGTCGCCCTAAGCAGAAGAAGAGGTCGAGGAGCAATGATCTCCTGAAACGTGCTAGTGCGAGTCTTCAAAACCTCCTTGGGCCCTCCGAGGACGTTGGCAGTAGTGGCAGCACAAGTAGGAAGCGTAAGTCAACTGGCACAATGTCGAATGAGCTCGAAGTTGGTAAGAAGCGTCGTCGGAACACTGACAGTAACGCTATGATGCTTCTGCGAGATGTTGCATCGGACAACAAGCGTATCTTCTCAACATCTACTGGTGGCAGCACACTCGTTGAAGGATCCGGCTCTGTCAGCAGTAAAGACGTTCAGGCCGCCGACGACGACTTGCCCACTCGCAAAAACACACTCAATGCGATTCGAGACGTCGCCAAAACTATCAAGCGTAATGCTACCTCCCTGCGAGCTCGTGCATCAATACGTCGTGCGACGAACAAGCAAAAAGCGGATGAGCGAGAAACGGAGGACGCTCAGCTCCTGGATGGAGATGGAGAGGAAGAAAGTTCAAGCAACTCGCTGAAGCGTGTCAGCAGAGTACCCTCACTAGAAAAGCTCGTCCTGGACTTTGGTGATGGTGCTGCTGATGGTACAGAGGCAGACACCGAGAAAGCAGACGCTGGGATGGGCAAGGCTGCTGTTTTCGGAGAGACTGCACGGGACGAGGAAGAGCAGGAAGATGATGAAAGACCAGGTACAGCAAGTACAGTGACTGGCCCAGGCATCGTGAGAAGCATCAAGGGAAGTCGGCGAGTGGCTGCAGCCAAGCGAGCTGGGGTCACATATGGCAAGAAGATGGGAAAGAGTATGAGGATCGTGACGAATGGGACGACACGCGGTGAACAGTGAAACGATGGCGCGAGATGAATTTCTTTCTTATCTCAACACAACACTCATCATATTCGTTTTTGCGTAGGTTTGGAAGTTTTCCATACATGGAGGAGTATCTTTTGAGGCTAAAGGCTGGCTTGGAGAGAATAGACACTTTTGGATATCATAGCATGAATGAATATTATACTGGGTTTGATGTTCGATCTCTGGTAGACGAGGAAGCAATAGGGGCAATGGAAACGACAGGGGTTGTACTCGTATTTGCCACCCATCCCTTCTACAATTGTAAATCAACTTAGCGAAGACTTCGATCTTGCTCGCTTCTTCAGATGTAGCACGCTCGCGTTTGCTAACTGTACGCTACTGTCACTCCAGCTGCCACGCAGTGTGATAATGGTGCAGGCTTTCAGCCTCAGTCACCGGAGGATTGTATCGGCTTCTTCCCTACGGGTTCCTGCAGTAGGTAGGCTCTCAGATACAGGTCGGAGACTTCGTATTTCTCCATTAGGTTATGACAGAGTATGCTCAACGCTCAAGCACTTATGATCCACTCGGACTTTGTTGTCTCACAACAGGCCATGTGTAAACACTCCGCGAACACGAACCCAAACAAATACTGGTGATAATGCGCGTCATGCTCGACGACGAGTGGCAATTGATCAATATTGACTATGACGACGTGTGTGATGAGTTAGAAAGAAGAATAGACTGATACATATATTTCTGCTATGCTTTATTTATAACTCTCATCATTCACTACTGTAATTCGTGTAGGTATAAGACTTTGCAATATCCCCTGAGCTGGTTCTTGGAGAAGCTGTTTTGATTATATCTTACCATTCTTTCAATATTCTTATTCAGCAAGCACAATATCAGTCACTATGAAGTCCTTCCTCACCACAGCAGCAGTGCTGCTACCACAATGCCTCGCCTTGGCCATTGACACAAACATCGAGTCGCCCATCTCTGTAGATGCTGCGCAGGTCGTAGGATTTCCCAACCATGAGGCAGACATTTTCTGGGGTGACAAGCACAGACGGGTGCGAACAAACGATGGCTTCAGCGTTGACATTGAAGACATGATCAGAGATCTCGGTATGTATTGACCACCCAGTACCGTTAAATCTAAAGCTAACAACTGTAGGCATCTACGACGAGCCTAACCAGAAGCGTGATCAACCAGCTACACATTCTAATTCTACTATTAATGTTCCACCTGGAACTACTCCAGCGCCCACTGGCAATGTCACAGTCAATGGCCTGTTAAAGTCTAGGACTACTATGAAGACTGCAACTAGAAGGAGCACCACAAAGAAGTCTACTACTAAGGAGTCCACTACTAAGCAGTCGACAAAGACAAGGACAACCACAACGAACAAGTCGTCGATCGGGAAGACATCTGTAAAGGCGACCAAAACGTCAGCGGCCGGTCCTGTAGATAAAAGGGTACCTTCCTCAACTTATCCATCCGGTGCTGCTCAGATGACCGCCATCATCACGCCTAGCATTCTGACCTACACCTTGTTCGGCGCGCCCACACACAAGCCTGTGCTTAGCTATATTAGTGACCAAGCCAGAGTCTCCATACCCAGCATGACCGAGTCACTTACTCCAGTTGCCACTGTCGAAGGTGTTCTAGCAATGAAGCCGATCAACCCAAACACAGGTAGCTTGGTCGTCAATGCTGGTAACAGAGATAGCATTACTCCACTCAAGTTCAAACCCACTTACTCTCGTGATCAAGGCAAGGGTGGTACCATTGACGGTAGAAGCTTTTTCGTTTTTGCTGATACGCTCACGTATGGTCCTCCAAAGGGCAGTACTGCTGGCAATTTCACTGGTGCAGTCTCGAACTCGGTCGCCATGGATAAGGGCAGGAACCCTGCTTATGGCAAGTCATTGATATTATCGGATCCTATCGGTGCTTACGCAGGAGTCAATGGAGCTCTTCGCGGTTTCGTTCCTTATACCCAGGGAGAAACCTTCTTCAATGGTCAGTTTGGTCGTATGGCAATCTGGCCCGAGTCGAGTATCATCCCTTTGACTGGCACTTCCGCTGTCCAGTACGCCCCAATCGTTTTATCTAACAAGACCGGATTTTATTACGCTGGCACGACAATGTACGAGATCACAATTCCTGGCGAAGGTGGTCCCGTTGCGAACCGTATTGCTACTCGTCTCTTCGACACTGTTGGTGGTGTCGAGTGGGGCTGTCTTGGTGGTCTGCGCTCGTACGGTTCAAGCGGAAGCACAGGCGGTAACATCTACATTGTCGGTGGGCATAAGGTAAGAAAGAAAGCTTCAAATATAAAGATCTTCAACTTCTGCTGACACAATCGGCAGGGCGGCTTGATGCTGGGCAGAGCGCCCGTGGGCCGAATCGCCGACGCATCTGCATACACCTACTGGCAAGGCAACGACAGCTGGACCTCCGAGCGTCCCACCAAGCTCAGCACAACCAACACCTTCCTGGGCGGCACCTTCAGCACCGTCGACATCTTCTACTCCCCACGCCATCTCACCTTCATCACCGTCTTCTTCAACCAATACGTCGACAACACCTTTTACTGGCGCTACCTCGACAGCGACAAGCCCATTCTCCCCAGCTGGGCCGGTGGCGACCAAGATGACATTGTCGAGCTGATGACGCAGTATTCGTGGTCTAAAGGCGAGGCAATCTTCAAGACACCACCGCCTGCGAAGAGTTTCAACTATGGTGCGGGAATGAATAAGGGCTATTTTGGAGCAAATGATATTACGAATGGGGGTGATCAGATGTTGTTGCATTGGGATCATCCGACTGGTTTGCCTGCGGGTAGTGAGCGGACTGGATTTGATCTTGCGAGCGCGGTTGTTACGTGGAGTTAGGCATCAGTTGGGGCATCAGTTGGAGTGATGGCTTAACAAGAGGTCCACATGCTTCTTCGTTCGGATTATTGGTAAAACAGTATCTTCCTTTATAGCACGCTGCTTACATATGCTTGTGCTCGAGAGAGGTCACTCAGTTCTGTCCATATTCAGGACAGTCTACCGCGAAAAGCAATCTATGCGTAGCTCCTCGTTGCTGTTTCCCAACGACCCAGGGGGTGGCGAAAACCCTTCTTTCAACTCTTCTGCAGCATCGTGCTTACTATTCGCTTTCTGGACATAATTCTAGTCATTTCAAGATGGTGTGAGATCTCTATACAGAGATGGACGAAAGTAAATGAATGTGAAAGTGTTGTTGCTGTGATTGATCGCCACCTCACCCGGTACAGTATTGCCGAGGTCTGTACTGTAGTACCTCTTCCCCCTCATGCCATGCCTTCTTGCCTTTAACGAGCGATATGTCTTTATACTTACCATTGCCACACATCCAAATCACCACTGATTCCACATTGAAAACCCCAACACAGCTAGAAACAAGCAAACCCTACTACAATGGCTTCCGTGACTCTCCTCGCCCAACCGGGTGACAGCACAAAAGAAACACCAGCGATGCATACCACCGTCTCTGCAGAAGACGCAACCAAAGTTGAGCCTGCAGTGAAAATGCCAACAGATATGATGAATGCCATGTTACCCAAATTCGATGACCCGTATAAAGCTCGCGAGTATTACAAAGGCAGACTGGCCCTGGCGTTTCGTATCTTTGCAAAGTATGGCTTTGACGAGGGTGTTGCTGGACATATCACGCTCAGGGTAAGTATACACAGTGCTGTTGTTTGATATGTGTGGGTGTGTGGAGAGGAGAGTGCTGATGTCTGGTATAACAGGATCCTGTGGATAAACACTGTTTCTGGGTGAATCCCTTTGGCGTGGCGTGGCCATATCTCACGGCCGACGACCTTATCCTTGTCAATTCAGAAGGCAAGGTCATAGATGGCGGACCCGTACGCCTTCTCAATGCCGCTGGTACGTGACACTATCCAAGTACACGACGCTATAACCAGTCCATTCCAGTCCATCTAACCAAACACAACCAACAGCCTACATGGTACGTGACAATATCCAAGTACACGACGCTATAACCAGTCCATTCCAGTCCATCTAATCAAACACGACCAACAGATCCATCACGCAGTGCATGAAGCCCGTCCAGACGCAATGTGTGTGGCCCACTCTCACTCTATCCATGGCCGCGCTTTCTGCACTCTCGGCCGCACCCTCGACACAATCACTCAAGACTCCTGTGCCTTCCACAATGACCTAGCGCACTATACGTCCTTCAATGGCGTTGTCCTTGGCGCCTCTGAAGGACGTGAGATTGCTGCTGCACTAGGACAGAAGAAGGCGGCGTTGCTGCAGAATCATGGATTGTTGACTGTTGGTCGTAGTGTGGAGAGCACAGTTTTCTGGTTTTTATCGTTGGAGAAGGCGAGTCTTGAACACCACGATTGATTTGAGCGGTTATTAACCTTGAATACAGTGTTGCCAGGTCCAGCTTATGGCTGATGCAGCAGCGGGTGGAAGAGGAGGAGAGACTGTCAAGATTCAGGAAGAGGACGCAGCATTTACTTATCAGACTGTGGGGACGGAAGTGGCGGGCTGGTTTAGTGCGAAGCCTGCTTTTGATATCATGCAAAGAGAGATGGAGAGGGAGACGTTGAGGTGAGAGGTCTGTTAGGTATGGATCTTCGATGTTATTTCGAATATATTGCATTCGCTGTACGGTTTTTTGCTATTGAGTGGCATTTGTGCTGAAACGTTAATTGTGTCACGATCCTGGGAGACACTCACACTAAGGTTTATGATGGATCTCTCTCAAGAAGTTTTGGACAGGTATTGGCTTCTTGGGGAAACCAAAGAGTCAATGGATGCACCCTTCATGCTATACTTCAAGAGTTATATTCACCAGAAATATTGTTACACTTGATATGGGATATCTCCCAGATTTCCGCTGCTGTGTGACAGAGATTCGAGGAGGGCACCCTTCACAGCAGACCTTAAAACTGTGTCACAGCTCAGCCAAACATTCGGGCTATCATCACATTCACCAAGCTCAAGGACACTTAGCCCGGTTACCCAAAGCATTAGGCGGGCTTCTTTCACTAAGGTTCTCTAATAGCCGTTTTCGACTTCGTGATCTTTAGGTAAGCTTCCTTGTCACGTATTATCGGTCTTTCGTAGAAAAGAACGCTAAAGAGATCTAGCACATTACGCCCTGATAGGGGCATAGTTAGACTATTCTTCGCTTCATCATTGCCAACTTCGCCTGTGTAGCCATGTCATACCGTGTGCTAGCGAGATGACACTCAGGTAAGAGAGTTTCGTTCTCCAAGCCATCCCACTGTACTAGTGATTGAAGCTTTACGCAGGATATATAATACATTGGATGAGCAGCTCTTTCTGAAGTCGTGGATCCTGGGCGACAAGTTGCTTGACCACGGCTACTGAACACTTCATAAAGGTTAGCTGTTTTGGGCTAAAGATACCTTTGCGTTTCGTTCCCCAGACTTCAAACTGGACAACTACTGGCGTACACAACCTTGACGACTTATGCGGTACGCTCGTGAGGGAAGGGGCGCTCTTGGCTGGGAGATGGAGAAAGCGTCAATTTGTTGGACCATCGTTCTCAGGAAAATCCTTGTGTTGAATATCTCGGACCATCAGCCATTGAAGATTAAGGCCAAAGGGTAGGTGTTGGCCTCTTATGTAAATAAACATGAGAGTCGATTGATGCACTCTACACAGCATACTTCGACAAAAGGCATCATGATCAAAGATATCTGTAAGCCTGATCTGGGATAAATCTGTTGTGGGACAGAGAGATTGAGCAGGGCACTCTTCATAGCAGACCTATGAAGGAATATACCATAACTCTTGTTTCTGCTGCTTCTGCTACACCAAGTCGGTATGGTACCACAGAGCTGCTCCTGAACACATAATCGTTCTCCTGTTATGAGCGGCCCTTCTGTATGACATCCGTGCTGTCAAGACTGAACTCTGGCAGTATGCATCGCTTTACATGTCTACACAGTGTGGCCACATCCTTGGCTGGTGCGAAGAGACTAGAGATTGGATTTATTCACAGTACTTGAGGACAGCTTCAGCGATGAGGTGAGATGGAAAAACATGTCATTGCTCAATTGCCAGGAAGTGGGTGATTGGCACCAGCAATATCTAGCCAGATTCACCTGGTCAAGTCGAGTGTGTTTTTGGGGACCAGTAATGTTTGAAATTAATTCCTGGCGCTTACAGCCCCAGGATGACTGAAGTCGTTGCTTGTTCTACAGTCGATCTTTAAGAAAGCCACAGGTATGTCGGCGTGGCGGTGCAGGTTCAGCGGGGGTTTCGGCGTCATGGTTAGAGGCTCGTATAGATTAAATTGAGGGTGTTTTCTGTCCGGTCTCCTCTGATGGATAACATTCACGACCCGAGAAGACCGGCAGCGAGGCAGAGCCGCCGGCCTGGTTCAGCTAATGACACCGTGTCGTTAGCTAGGAATGACAGTAGTCTGCGAAGTTCCATTGCTCACCTCTCAAGGAGCGAGCTCGGACCAAGCCAACAGCGCCAGGTCCTTCTGGTAGAGATGAAGACATTTGGTACTGACCCAAGAAGACACACGGTGCGATTCGCGTGAACCCGTTTTGCTCTTGCCAACATATTCATACAAAAAGCACCATCTTCAAGTACATCACTCTCCCTTCTTCATCTTCCACTCTCACCTCTTCCCCAAACCTTCACACTAGCATCACCACTAACATGATACAGCCACTCCCCTTCCTTCACTTCATCACCCCTATATTCCTCATCATCCTCATCGGCACATCCCCCTCGCGTCACTCTGACAACTCCACTCACATCTTCAGCCCAGCCAGTCCCTAGCATCCTGCAACTAAGTACCCACCTCGCCATATGTGCCAAGCTGACCATGAATGCTGCATTATCTCTCGCTAGTGGCTCAAATCCACTTCCACTACCAGAATTCTGGCCATTATTGTGGAGATGAGCTACTGCGGCATCTTCTGCTGGTGCTAGGAATGGCGTGTCTGCAGGTATAGCGGTGATGATTGAGTGGACTCGAGGGTTTGCACGAAGTGTGAGGAGGAAAGAGGTGAGTTGTGGGGTGGTGATTGGTGGATTGGTGGTGTGCAGGAGTAGAGATGGCGTGTCGAGGATGAGAAGGACGTTTTTGGTTGTGAGCGAGGCTATTGCGTGCGTAATGGTGTCTTGAATGGAGGCGAGAGTTGGTGAGGTGAGTGTGGGCGTGGATGTTGCTTGTTGTGGAGTGTCGCCTAATGGCTTTAACTGCGGTGGAGGGGTCCGGGTCACTGGAAGAGGCTGACGGGTTGGTGGCGTACGTGATGGTGCAGGTCCTCTCACAGGTAGTGCAGAGCGAGAAGATGTAGTCGTTCGAGATGAGAGTGCAGAAGAAGGGTTTGGTCTTTGAACGGCAACCAGCAATGCAGTGAACAAGTTGTTCAGTCCATCGACGAAAGCAAATCGTCCTTGCTGTTCTAGTCGTCCTAGATCGACGCCCTGTACAAGGAGCATGTATCAGAATGCGCCATCCACAGATCTGCTCGTAGTACTGACCACTGCTCTTCGGGCCTCCGTCGTCCAAAAAGATACATCTCTCATCCAGCTCACGAGTACGACACCTACATCTCCAGCCTCACTACCTTCTGCGGCTCCAGTGCTTTGTGCATGTCCTCCGAGAGCAGCATAGAGGTAGCGAAGCAGCACCCAGTTGGCGGTAGTGCTGACTGTGCTGGTGACGAGACCGAGAGAACCTGGGCAAGGCAATGCGATGTACGATGCGAGAAGAGGTGGGATTCGTTCGGAAGTGTTCATCTTGAAGATATCACAGATGTGAAACACGAGATCGTCATATCCAAAAGTTTGTGTGGGGCATGGTCATTGGCTTTTGCACGACCTGAAACATGCCTGAAAACAACAACAGAAAGCTCAAATTCCCAACATACAAGATGAGCACAATGGAGATAACGGCGACTCTCTTTCACCGTCTCGCAAATGCAGTGCCTTCTGCGCATGCCCATCTGGATCCTTCCACTCTTGTACCTTCCTTCCTCTCGACTATACAATCCATAACATCCACCACCGCTTCCATACCACATACCTCTCGCATCCTCGATTCGCCCAGCGCCCCTCACATTCTAAGCATCACCTTCACCTCACCGAGTCCCCTCACGAACCTCCGCAACCACCCCTCTCTCACGACCTTCGAAACAGCCAACTCCCTCCAACTCGTCCTCCTGCCCACCTCCAACCCCGTCTCCACCACTGCCCCACCGCCATTCCCAATCGAACTCGCAGTCTTCGACATGGACTCCACCCTAATCCAACAAGAAGTCATCGACCTCCTAGCCGCCCACGCCAACGTCGAGCCCCTCGTCGCTTCAATTACCCACCGCGCCATGAACGGCGAACTCGACTTCTCCGCCTCTCTTCGGGAGCGCGTCGGTTTGTTAAAAGGCCTCGATGCATCCGTGTTTGAAACGCTGAAAGACCAGATCACGATAATGCCTGGTGCGCAAACTCTCATCACTGTGCTGAAGAAGAAGGGCGTGAAGACGGCTGTGTTGAGTGGTGGCTTTACGCCATTGGCTAGATGGTTGGCGGGCAAGTTGGGGTTGGATTATGTGCATGCGAACTTCTTGGAGGTGGACGCGGAGGGGAAGCTGACGGGCCGCTTAGAGGATGGGAGTCGGATTGTGCATGCGGAGTTCAAGAGGGAGAGACTGTTGAGTCTAGTAGATGAGTTGGGGATTACGAAGGAGCAAGTTTTGGCTGTAGGTGATGGTGCGAATGATTTGTTGATGTTGGGAGCTGCTGGTGTGGGTGTTGCGGTGAATGCAAAGGAGAAGGTGCAGAAGGAGGCACCAGCCAGATTGAATGGAGAGGGTGCTTTGGGCGATGTCTTATACTTGCTGGGAATGACGAGTGATGAAATTGATCACCTAGCACAATGAGCATAAACCAGACATGCCATAAGAGTGGGAAGTACTGAGGCTGATTGGAATCTCGAGCTCGCAGAGAATAGTTCAAGGACTTCGACAGATCACAAGATTTACACTCGACAGGTTTATCTCACACAGGTATGAAGTACACAGACACCCATCCTCTTTCTAGGTCCATCATGTTAGAGAGATGCAGCAATAGTCACAGATGCTGACAAGAGAAGGACAACAATGTGGCTCAGTACGCATTGAACACGCCATGAATAGCTAGTAGCTAGATGAGCTACAATTAAGCAGCCAGTGTCCTCAGCGGCTTCTTCACCTCCGAGACGTCAGAATCTTGTGGCTGGATCATGCAGTGGGGCTGGTGCTGTTGAAACGTTGAGCAGTTTGGAGCACCTGGTGGCAGATGTCGCCTTTGTATGAGAGGTTATCGGGAGGAGTCTCTTCGATGCAGACTGTATGGCGCTTGAATACTTGTCGTTCCGTTCCGGGAAGCCGCGACGATCTCATGTACCAGTACGAGCCACACGCAGCTATCTGCCTCCCAGTGTCTCACTGGATAAGCATGCCATCCAGATAGATGATCCCTCAACCGAATCTGCCCATGCTAGGCATCGGCATACTCTTCAGAGCGTTTGGCCCGAACACACTACCACCAAGCTTTCCTCTTCTGCCAGCCAGATCTCCACTGTTTGTGCGCGACACCATTGGCCTGTATCTTGGATCTCTTCCTACACGCTCTGGCGCCTTGACCCATTCGAGCTCTCCGAAGAAAGTCTGTACTTTGCTCTCGCCGAAGGTGCTCTTGCCAGCGCCTAAGGCCATATTGCGGTCAATACACCACTCCGGTGGCTCGACAAAACGTGCAAAGTAATCTTTATTACTAGTAGCTGGATGTTGTGTAACGCAAGCATTCCAGCGTGACATCGGAACAACTTGGCGTGTCACCAGAGACTTCTGAGTGCTGTACCAGTGTAAGTTCTCGAACATGGGGACGAAGATGCCCATTGCAGCTTCGGCATCATCCTCCATAGCCTTACCACAGGCAGAAAGGTGGCGATCAATGTACTCTTTTTGACGTGATCGTTTCTGCTTACCAGAACGCCAGAATGTTTGGAGATCGGCTTCGACAGGCTTGCGCTGGGGTACAGACCCCAGAAATGAGTTTGGATTGTAAGTGTGCGGCACAAGAGGGAAAGAAGCATGAAGCTCAGCGTCAGTCAATGACGATGGTTCTGCATTACGAACGACGTTGAGCATCGAGCCTGTTCGAGCTGGTGGCATTGGGCGTGGTCGATTACTGCCAATTGGATCGAGACTGTGCTGGTTTATCGCGGTAGGGGCAAGGCCAGATCCATATGACATCGTGGTTGAGCGACTGAGGCTTGCATAATCAGATGGGTACTCCTGCAAAGGCAAAGCAACGCATGACGAGGACGCTTGCAGGGTGTTTGAGCTAAGTGGGCCTGCTCGGAAAGGATCGTGAAGGACAGTCCGTCTCAAGTCAGCAGACTCAAACGCGTGTGATGACAAGTTTGGAAATTCTTGACTTCGAGAAGGCACAGCAACGGATATCTGCTGTGGTTGAGTCTCCGTTGCTGCTTGGAATGATGATGAGCGAGAAGCCGCATAGCTGCTTGATTGTGTGGTAGGTGCTCTGTCGTTTGCAACATCTGTCGCCTTGTAGTTTTCCAGTATGATCCACATCTTCTGCGACGGCGACCACCGCGTGGCCACCACAACACCGTTAGGACGCATGTATGTTCGGACTGGACCTGAGAGAGCATCCTATGCATCAACTTGTCAGCCTTGTAACTTAACCGACCTGGGTTACTCAATTTTACCTCTTGAGGCCTGTCGACCTCACCTGGAGTGGTGTTGGAGGCTTCAGCATAACCCTCGTCAAGCTCGAGTTTGAGTGTGTCAGAGTGGTTGTCGGCCTTTTCGGGCTTCTGAGGCGATGTTTCAACGAGATGCTCGATATCGGACGTGTAAGGAAAGCTCGCGAGTTTGTCATCACTGGAAGCGGTCGTGATTGTCTTTGAACGACTTCTGTCACGTCTGTTGCCAGACTTTGGCTTCATGAAGTCTTCGAGAGACATTGGAGAAGAGGACAAGAGATGTTCGCGGATGGGATGGCGTCTGCTGCCCAGAACTGGTTCCTCACTCACTGTTAGCAAGAGTAGCCAAGAGGATCAATCGAAGCGCCATGGGGTTCGAGGGCGCACTGTTTACCTATTCTGTTGTGCAGGCGTTGATATTTGTCATCGGCAAACACATTCAGGTAGTCACCGCCTTCTTTGTAGGACGTCTTGTCTGTCATGTCGTGCGCAACCGACGGTGATGACGACGAGTTCAATTGATCAAGTACAGAATCTCGACGCCTGGGCGATGCGTCCTGAGTGGTTGAGCTTGTCGAAGCTGCAGTTTGTGGACGTTGGAGAAGTTGAATCTTAGGACGGGCTTCAGAGGAGGAAGTACGGGGAGTGCCGACAGGAGCGCGGCTGAGATCAATCGCAGTACTTCGTCGCTGTTGTCTGGCTGAAGTAGAGAGTCAGTTTAACAACAATGAAACTGAAGATTAACAGTGGTGAAGAGCTTACTTGAGCGACGACTTGCAACCATATCGTGCGACTGAAGTGTGAGTCGATTCAGTAAGGTGAGGTGAGGTAGTTGAGGAAATGTGAAGCAAGAATCAATTTGGAAAGAGCGTGAATGAACCGAAGAAGCTGGAGTCACGTGGGAATTGACTATTGTTCGCTCTGTATATTGTATTCTGTCTTGTCATCATAATGGCTCTCCGGGGCAGTCGCGCCAAGAACGATTTGTTATTGAGTGGACAGAAACCATAACCATGATGAATATCTGCTGCTGCTCCTTTCTATAAAGTAACTCGAGGTCTCATGTAATCAGTGCACAGACCCTAAAATCGACGTGTTTCAGGTTGAGCCACAGAATTGTGAAACGTGGATACATGTACGAGGAGAGAATCGCTTGCCGGCTGCTCAAAGGTGGCTATAGATGACAAACATACAGGTATTGCATCTTCCAAGACAGCTCTGGAAAGCTGAATCTATAAGGTCGTATTGCATTGATCAAATAGACCACAACAAGCCAGTTACTGTAATCACAATACAAGACCATTGACCCTCATCCACCAAGTAATTCCTGCTCCTCCTCCTCCTCAACTTCATCGCCACAACCACTTCTCTTCACCACCCAAACCTTGATTGTTCCCGCTTTTATCCTCGAAACCTGCCTACTCACCCTTGCTAACACTCCAAGATTCGTTGACCATGTCATCCAACATGACCATCTTCTTCTTGGTTTCATCAAGCCCTTGGCCACGACAGAGCATTTCGGATGCACTTGATTGTGGCATATCAATGAGTATGGTCGGGTTGATGGCTTGCATGATAAGACGAACAGAGTCAATGGGAACTGTTTTTTTATCAACAAAGCTCACCGTCTTGTTGGAAATTACAGGCAGATGATCATACAATAAAGACTGGGCACAATGGCTCGACCATGCGCCTTTACGTGATTTGAGGCAAGCCTGTTTGGATAGATTCGTTGGCGAGCGCATCAAGTGACTACATCGAGCATCAGTGCCACGATAATAAGGCGATAGAATATAAGGAAAGAGTGCATTTGGAGGTGTATGTAAGACCGATGATTACAGAAAACAAGTAGCAAAAGGAAATCGAAGCTCGCGCGCGTCTCGAGTTGGCGACCAGCCAATATCAAGATATGTGATTTGACTGCATAACTCGAGACAAGTAGTAGCTCCTCACCAGAATAACCGAGAATAGCAATTTCGAATCCTAGCCTTCTGCTCAGGATTAAATGAGCCACCATGACCATCATTTCTAATGTCACTCG
>Ga0160428_1000111_pt1 | contig 102558 bp, 120 predicted proteins | sample SolpanmetagenomM_FD_108198 | JGI IMG/M metagenome (GOLD analysis project Ga0160428, IMG submission 108198) | Solar panel surface microbial communities from Lawrence Berkeley National Laboratory, California, USA - M | ecosystem: Engineered > Built environment > Solar panel > Unclassified ...
TCCCCCACAGGAGAGGCCAACATTATCCGTCAGCCGATCTTGGCCGCCGCCAGCGCCTTCATGTCGACGTTCGGACGCGCGCCGAAATGGCTGATGATCTCCGCCGCGCATACCGCGCCGAGCTTCAGCGAGGCTTCCAGCCCCTTGCCGGTCGCCTGCCCATGCAGGAACCCCGCCGCGAACAGGTCGCCCGCACCGGTCGTGTCCACAACCTGCGCGATCGGTTCCGCCTGCACCTCGGCGCGCGTGCCGTGCTGGATCGCGCAGGCACCCGCGGCCCCGCGCGTCACCACCAGTGTCGGCACCTGCGCCGCGATCTTCGCCGCCGCCGCCTCGAAATCGTCCGTCTCGGCCAGCGCCGTCAGCTCGCCCTCGTTGGCGAACAGGATGTCGATCATCCCGTCCGCGATCAGCTGGCGGAAATCGCCGCCGTGCCGCCCGATGCAGAACACGTCCGACAGCGTGAAGGCCACCTTGCGCCCGGCCTTGCGCGCCGCCTCGATCGCCGCCCGCATCGCGGCGCGCGGCTCCTCGGGATCCCACAGATAGCCTTCGAGATACAGGATCGTCGCATCCTCGATCACCGACAGGTCCAGCGCGCTTTCCGGCAGGAACTGCGACGCGCCGAGATAGGTGTTCATCGTCCGCTGGCCATCGGGCGTGACGAAGATCAGGCACCGCGCGGTGGTTGGCTGGCCCGGCCGCACCGCGGTGTCGAAGGCGACGCCCGATGCGCGAATGTCGTGGGCGAACACCTGGCCGAGCTGGTCGTCGGCGACCTGGCCGATGAACGCGCAGGTGCCGCCCAGCGCCGCGATCCCGGCGACGGTGTTGGCCGCCGAACCGCCCGACACCTCGCGGCCCGGCCCCATCTTGGCGTAGAGCGCGTCGGCGTCCTCGGGCGAAAACATCAGCTGCATCGATCCCTTGGCGACGCCGATCGATTCGATGAAGGCATCGTCGGCCTGTGAAAGGATATCGACGATGGCGTTGCCGATCGCGACCACATCATATTTGGGCTGGGACAAGGCTTGGGGCTCCGGAAGACACAAAGGCCCGTCCCTAGGGTCCAAAGCCGGCCGGGGCAACGGCGCGGACGGTTGACGCGGCCGCCGCCGCCCGCCACCCCGGCACGATGGTCCGGGCGTTCCTGCTTTCGATGGCGCAACTCGGCGACGCGGCGATCCTGCGCGTGCTCGGCAAGTCGCTGCTGGTGACGCTCGCCCTCTTCGTCGCGGCGGGCGTCGCGCTCTACCTCGCGCTGCACGCCGCGTTCGCCCGGCTGGTCGGCAGCGATTACGGCGGCGGCCTCGCCGGCGTCGCGGCGGTCGTGCTGCTGACGCTCGGTGCATGGCTGCTGTTCCGCGTCGTCGCCATCGCCGTCATCGGCGTGTTCGCGGACGACGTCGTCGCCGCGGTCGAGGCGAAACACTATCCCGCCGCTCATGCCCGTGCCCGCGACGTGAGCATGGGACGGTCTCTCCGCATGGGCATCGGGTCCGCCGCACGGGCGATCCTCGTCAACCTGCTGATGGTCCCGGTCTACATCGCCTTGCTGTTCACCGCGATCGGTCCGGCCGTGGCCTTCTTCCTGGTCAACGGCTGGCTGCTCGGCCGCGACCTCGGCGACATGGTCGCGAGCCGCCACGGCACCGATGCGACGATGCGGGGCTGGCGCGAGGCGACGCGGGGACGCCGCTTTGCGCTGGGGCTTGCCGGCACCGGGCTGTTCGTGGTTCCGGTCGTCAACCTGCTCGCGCCGATCCTCGGCGCAGCGATGGCGACGCATCTGTTCCACGCGTCGAACGAGGGGAAAAGCGCGTGAGACTATCGGGGGTTGCCGGGCTGGTCCTGATCCTGGCGGTGAGCGCCTGCGCCGCGCCCGGCACGGTCGCGCCCCCGGTCGGGCGGACAATGGTGCCCTATACCGCCGCCGGCCTCGAACGGGTGATCGGACAGGATGCCGCCGGCCTCACCCGCCTGTTCGGCCAGCCCGATGCGGACATCCGCGAAGGCAGCGCGCGCAAGCTCCAGTTCGCCGGCCCGATCTGCGTCCTAGACGCCTATCTCTACCCCAAGGGAAGCGAGCCGCCCCGCGTCACCTATCTCGACGCCCGCGAACCCGACGGCAGCACCATCGACCGCGCCAGCTGCGTCGCCGCCCTCACCCGCCGCGACGGTGGCAAGTAGCGGCAGCCGCAAGTCGACACCGTCCGGCGTAACCGTAGCCACCGGCTACCCGCGGATCCGCCCGATCGCCCAGTCCGCCGCCTCCGCGACCACCGGGTCGGCATCCGTCCGCAACCGGTCGAGCACCGGCAGCAGCGCCGCCGATCCGCTGTTGCCTGCGGCGATCGCGGCGTTGCGCATCATGCGGTTCCGGCCGATCCGCTTGATCGGCGATCCGGCGAAAACCTGGCGAAAGCCCGCATCGTCCAGTGCCAGCAGGTCCGCCAGCGCCGGGGCGGTCAGTTCGGCGCGCGGGTGGAAGGCCATGTTGGCGGCGGCGCTCGCGGCGAACTTGTTCCACGGGCACACCGCCAGGCAATCGTCGCAGCCATAGATGCGGTTGCCGATCGCCGCGCGGAATTCCTCCGGAATCGGCCCGGCATGTTCGATCGTCAGGTACGAGATGCAGCGCCGCGCATCCAGCCGATAAGGCGCGGGAAAGGCGTCGGTCGGGCACGCCCGCTGGCAGGCGTCGCACGACCCGCAGCTATCGCGGCCCGGCCGGTCGGCGGCGAGGTCGAGCGTCGTGTAGATCGCCCCCAGGAACAGCCAGCTGCCATGGTCGCGGCTGACGAGGTTGGTGTGCTTGCCCTGCCAGCCGAGCCCCGCCGCCTCGCTCAGCGGCTTTTCCATCACCGGCGCGGTGTCGACGAACACCTTCAGGTCGCAACCCGCCTCCTGCGCCAGCCAGCGGCCGAGCGCCTTCAGTGCCTTCTTCACCACGTCGTGGTAATCGCCGCCCTGCGCATAGACCGAGATGCGGGCGCGCTCCCCCTCGCCCGCCAGCCGCAGTGGATCGGTCGCCGGGGCATAGCTCATGCCGAGCGCGATCACGCTGCGCACCTCGGGCCACAGGCCGGCGGGCGCGGCACGGTGATGCGCGCGTTCCTCCATCCAGATCATGCCGCCGTGCCGCCCCTCGGCCAGCCACTGATGCAGCCGTTCTCCGCTGCGCGGCGCGGCGTCCGCGGGCGCGATGCCGCAGGCGACGAAGCCGAGCTCAGCCGCCTTCGCCTTGATCCGCTGCTCCAGGCCGGGTTGTCGCTTGTCTTCGGGCACATGCGCCCGCTACCACAGGTCGAGGCCTCTGGTGAACGGCGGGTAACGCAATTGCATGACGGACAACCGGCGGTTTTCGCCGAACATCTGGTGAAGCGCTTCGGCGAGCGGCGGGTGGTGGACGGCATCGATCTGTCGGTTCCGCGCGGCGCGATCTACGGCGTGCTCGGCCCGAACGGCGCCGGCAAAACCACGACGCTGCGCACGCTGCTGGGCATCATCGAACCCGATGAAGGCCGGCGGTCGATCCTCGGTCATTTCGCGCCGCGCGAGGCGAGCGACCGCGTCGGCTATCTTCCCGAGGAGCGCGGACTCTATCCGTCGATGAAGGCGCGCGACGCCATCGCCTTCATGGGCGCGCTGCGCGGGCTCGACCGGCGCGTCGGACGCGCGCGCGCCGCCGAACTGATGGAGGCGGCGGGGCTCGGCCATGCCGTCGACGAGAAGATCAAGAAGCTGTCGAAGGGCATGGCCCAGCTGGTGCAGTTGCTGGGATCGGTGGTGCACCGGCCCGACCTGCTGGTGCTAGACGAGCCGTTCTCCGGGCTCGATCCCGTCAACCAGGAAAAGCTGGAGGCGCTGATCCTCGCCGAGCGGGATCGCGGCGCGACCGTCCTGTTCTCGACCCACATCATGGCCCATGCCGAGCGGGTGTGCGACCGGCTGGCGATCATTGCCGGCGGCAAACGCCGCTTCGAAGGCACGGTGGACGAAGCGCGCGGCACGCTGCCCAGCCGCGTCCGCTACCTGCCGACGCATCCCGACGCCGCCATCGCCGACGTCCTGCCGCACGATGCGGAACCCGATGGCGGCGTGGGCCAGCCCGGCGGCTGGCGCTTCCAATTGCCTGCGGAAGGGATCGAGGGGCTGCTGGTGACGCTGATCGACCGCGGTTACGGCATCGGGGGGTTGTCGATCGAGCGGCCCGGCCTGCACGACGCCTTCGTCCGCATCGTCGGTCGCGACGCCGCCGGCGAGGTGCCGGCATGAACGCCGCGCGCACCCTGCGCCAGGCGCTGACGATCGCGCGCCGCGACTTCATCGCGACGGTGTTCACGCCGATCTTCCTGCTGTTCCTGTTCGCGCCCGTCATCATGGGGTCGTTCGGCGCGGTCGGCGGCCTCGGCGCGGCAAGCGTCGCCGACGGTCGCGCCGATCGCAGCCGCATCGTCGCGATCCTGCCCGACCGCGACGCCCGGACGATCGCGGAGGCGGACACGCGCCTGCGTGCCGTATTCCGCCGCGACGACGAGGCGCCGCCCGAACTCACCACGCTCCATCCCGACGACCGGGGTGCGGCGCAGGCGCGTGCCGCCTTTGCCGCCAAGGATTATGAGGCGGTTGCCGTGCTCTACGGCCCGATCGACCGGCCGCAGGTGATGTATGGACCGCGCGGCAGCCGCGCGGCCGATTACCTCGGCCTGCTGGCCGCCGAAACGGTGGCGGCGCAGCGGCTCGACGGCGCGGTGCCGCGCATCACCGCGGTCAGGACGGCGATGCAGCGGCCCGGCGGATCGGCGGGCAACCGTCGCCAGTCCGCCTCGTTCGCGGTGTTCGGCGTGTTCCTGCTCAACCTGTTCCTCGCCAGCCAGGTCGTCGGCACGATGGCAGAAGAGCGCAACAACAAGGTGATCGAGGTGCTGGCGGCGGCGGTGCCGCTCGAAAGCGTGTTCCTGGGCAAATTGCTCGGCATGTTCGGCGTGGCGATCCTGTTCGTCTGCTTCTGGGGCACGATCATCGCCCAGCTCGGCGCGTTGCTGCCGCCCGAGGTCGCATCGGCGCTGGCGATCCAGGCCGCGGTCGGCATGCCCGCGTTCATCGCACTGTTCGTGCTGTATTTCACCATGGCCTATCTGCTGCTCGGATCGGCGTTCCTGGTCGTCGGCGCGCAGGCGTCCACCCCGCGCGAGATCCAGATGCTGGCGCTGCCGATCTCGGTGTTGCAGATGGGGATGCTGGCGCTGGCGCTCGCCGGCACCGCGCGGCCCGGCAGCTGGGTGGCGACGCTGGCGGAGATGTTCCCGCTCTCCTCCCCCTTCGCCATGGCCGGGCGCGCCGCGACCGCGCCCGAACTGTGGCCGCACGTCGCGGCGATCGCGTGGCAATTGCTGTGGGTGTCGATCTTCATCACGCTCGGTGCGCGGCTGTTCCGCCGCGGCGTGCTGCAATCGGGCAGCGTCAGGCCGTTCTGGCGTCGCGCCCGACGGTAACGCGCCGGCACCTTGCCAATTGACATGAGTGTCAGTTGGGTATCTCCTGTCGGCAAAACGACAGGAGAGAGATGATGGCAACCTTGGTGCGTGAGCCGGAACCCCGCGTCGATCCGCTCGACGTCAGCCGGGCCGAACTGTACCGCGACGACGTGTGGCAGGCGCCCTTCGCGCAGCTGCGCGCCGAGGCCCCGGTCTATCGCTGCGAAACGAGCGACTATGGCCCTTATTGGTCGGTCAGCACCTACAAGCCGATCGTCGAGGTCGAATCGCTGCCCGAACTCTATTCGTCGGAGGTCGGCGGCATCACGCTCGCCGACTTCATCCCCGAAAGCGACGTTCGCATGCCGATGTTCATCGCACGCGACCGGCCCGTCCACACCGGCCAGCGCCGCACCGTCGCACCCGCCTTCACCCCGTCCGAGATGGTGCGGATGAGCTCCGATATCCGCGCGCGCACCGCCGACCTGCTCGATACCCTGCCATGGAACACGCGGTTCGACTGGGTCGATACCGTGTCGATCGAACTGACCACGCAGATGCTCGCGATCCTGTTCGACTTCCCATGGGAAGATCGCCGCAAGCTCACCTTCTGGTCCGACTGGGCCGGCGACATCGAGCTGGTGAAGAACGAGGAATTGCGCAAGCAGCGGCTCGGCCACATGTATGAATGCGGCGCCTATTTCCAGAACCTGTGGAACGGCAAGGTCGGCAAGGAACAGACGCCCGACCTGATCAGCATGATGATCCATTCCGACGCGATGAGCCACATGGATCATTTCGAATTCATCGGAAACCTGATCCTGCTGATCGTCGGCGGCAACGACACGACGCGCAACACCATGTCCGCGCTCGCTTACGGCCTCGACCTGTTCCCCGACGAACGCGCGAAGCTGGAGGCGGACCCGTCGCTGATCGCCAACACGACGCAGGAGGTCATCCGCTGGCAGACGCCGCTCGCCCACATGCGGCGCACCGCGACCCGCGACACCGAATTGATGGGGCAGACGATCCGCGAAGGCGACAAGCTCGCGCTCTGGTATCTGTCCGCAAACCGCGACGAGAGCGTGTTCGGGCCGGACGCCGACCGGATCGTCGTGGATCGCCCCAATGCGCGCCGTCATCTCGCCTTCGGCCACGGCATCCATCGCTGCGTCGGTGCCCGCCTCGCCGAACTGCAGATCGGCATCCTGCTCGAGGAAATGGCGAAGCGCCGGATGCGGGTGAACGTGCTGGAAGAGCCGACCCGCGTCGCCGCCTGCTTCGTCCACGGCTATCGCCAGCTGCCGGTGGAAATTACCCGATATTGAAGCCGTTGCGGAGCTATATGACACGATTGTCATCGCGCTTACCGGCATCGGTCATCCGCTGACGCCTAACCCTTCCCCCATCGTCTCTGGGGGGAGAATGGTTCGTGCGGATGCCTGGGATCGCCATGCTGGCGGCTATCGTGCTGGTCACCGGTCTGGCCGAACCGCTGCCGGTGCGGGCGGGCGAGCCGAGCATCATGCATGCGCTTGCCAACGGCGGCCCCGTCACGTTGCTGTCCTATAACGTCGAAGGCCTGCCATGGCCTTTGACCCATGGCCGGACGCAGGCCGCCGCCGACATCGCCGCGACGCTCCGCAACCAGCCCGACCGGCCTCAGGTCGTCGCGGTGCAGGAAGCGTTCGGCGACGCGCAAAAGGGCATCGGGCGACAGGCAGGCTATCGCTTCGTCGCCTATGGACCGTCGGCGGAACAGCCACGCACCGACGCGACCACGCCCGGCGAACGGGCCTTCGTCGCCGCCGCCAGCCTGTGGCACGGCGAAACCGAAGCGCCGCGGGAAGACAGCGGTCTTGCGATCTTTTCCGACTATCCGATCCTCTGGGCGCGGCGCGTCACCTTCCCCCGCTATGCCTGCGCCGGCTACGACTGCCTCGCCAACAAGGGCATGCTCGCGGTCGCCCTGCGCATACCCGGCCAGACCGCGCCGCTGATCGTCGTCGACACGCACCTCAACTCGCGCGGCGCTTCCGGCGTCGCCCCCGGCCGCAGCCTTTTCGCCTACCGCGCGCAGGTGGACGCGCTGCGGGGGCTGCTCGCCAGCCTCGGTGCGGCGCGCGTACCGCTGTTGCTCGCCGGGGATTTCAACGTCGGCAACGATCCGGCGCGCCGGGCCTATCTCGGCAGCGCGCTGACCGAACACGGCGGGATGACGATCGCCGCATCGGAGACCGTATGCGGCACCGACTGTCGTGCGGTGACCCCGGTGGCGAGCGTCGATCATGCCAAGACGATCGTCGCCTTCCGTGGCGGCGGCGGCAGCGTCTCGACCGAGGGCGCACCGCGCAGCTTCGGCACGACGGTCAGCGGCCGCATGCTGTCGGATCACGTCGGGGTCATGCGGACCTTCGCCTTCGGCGCATGATCCGGCGCGCGGGCCGGCCGGATCAGTTCGGCTTGACCGTCTCGGCGCGGATCACCTCCGGTGCACCCGAACACTCCGCCGTGTCGAGGGGAGCGATCGCCCCCGGCTTCGCACGTCCCATCGTCCAGTTCGCCTGAAGCCGCACCCTCGGGTTGGGCGCGCACCAGATCTCGCCCGTGTCGTTGATCGCGGTGACCCAGATCAGATTATGCTCTTGGCCGTAATCGATGACCGCAAAGGCATAGCCGGCGCCCTTGTCCAGCACATGGACGGGCAACGGCGGATCAAGCTGTTGGAATGACATAGGTTAATTGCACCTCTCCACCACCAAGCGCTCGGCGGATCGCGAAGTTCCAACCTCGGTTTGTAACACGGATCAGGGGATGCGCCGTGCTCCGGCACTTCCTATATCCTTGTCATGCCTCACGAACCCACCCGCCGCTCCCTCCTGTCGCTCGCCGCCGCCGGGGTCGCCGGCGCCGCGCTTTGGGGCTGTCGCAGCGCCCCGGCCGTCGCCGCCGAACGCTACCCCGTACAGATGAGCGACGCGGCCTGGCGCAAGAAGCTGGGCGACGCCGCCTGGACCGTGCTGCGTCACGAAGGCACCGAACGTCCCTATTCCAGCCCGCTCAACGATGAACACCATGCAGGCACGTTCGCGTGCAAGGGCTGCGCGCTGCCGGTCTTCTCGTCGAAGACGAAGTTCGAAAGCGGCACGGGCTGGCCGAGCTTCTACGCGCCCCTGGCCAATGCGGTGGCGACGCGGACGGACGGATCGCTGATGATGCAACGGACGGAGGTTCACTGCCGCCAATGCGGCGGACACCTGGGCCATGTCTTCGACGACGGCCCCAAGCCGACCGGCAAGCGCTATTGCATGAACGGCGTCGCGATGACGTTCAAGGCTGCCTGATCGACCGCACCGCGGATATGCGGCGCGGGGAGTAAGGTCGGGCGGCGCTCGGCGCGTGCCGCCCGATAAGCTTGTCAGGGAAAACGGGGAGGACAGCCCACGGCGCCCTCCCCGTTTCGCTTATGCCTCGGTCTTGGTCGCGGCCTTCTTGGCGCGCGGCTTCTTGGCGGGTGCGTCGGCGGCCTCGGTGCCCTCCGCCGCTTCCGCTGCCACCGGCGACGATTCGGTCACCGCGGTCTCTGCCTCGACCGGTGCGCCGGCCTTCTTGGCACGCGGCTTCTTGGCAGGCGCCTCTTCACCGGCACCAGCCTCGGCGGCCGGAGCCTCCTCGACTTCGACGCCGGCATTCTGGTCCTTGGCGACCGGCTTCTTCGCAGCGGCCTTCTTGGCCGGCTTGGCCTCGCCCTCGCCCTCGGCATCCGTGTCGCCCTTGGCCTTCTTGCCGCGCGGCTTGTGGTTGTCGTGGTCGTGGCTGTGCGTGCCCGTCGCGAAGCCGTCCTCGCTCTCGATCGCGGCTTCCAGCTCTTCGCGGGTCGCGTCGCGGTCGGTCACCTCGGCCTTGTCGAACAGGAAGTCGACGACCTTGTCCTCATACAGCGGCGCACGCAGCTGGGCAGCGGCCATCGGCTCCTGCTGGACGTACTGGATGAAGCGCTGCTGGTCCTCGCCGCGATACTGTTGCGCGGCCTGCGCGATCAGGCGGTTCATCTCCTGCTGCGACACTTCGACGCCGTTCGCCTGGCCGATTTCGGACAGCAGCAGGCCCAGGCGCACGCGGCGCTCGGCGATCTTGCGATAATCGTCGCGCTCGGCTTCCATCTCGGCAAGCGCCGCGGCGGGGTCCTCCTCGTGCGTCGCTTCATGCTCCAGCTGCTGCCAGATCTGCGCAAACTCGGCTTCCACCATCGACGGCGGCACGTCGAAATCATGACCCTCGGCGAGCTGATCGAGCAGCTTGCGCTTCATATGGGTCCGCGTCAGGCCGTTATGCTCCTGCTCGATCTGACCCTTGATCAGGCCGCGCAGCTGTTCCAGGCTCTCGAGGCCCAGGTTCTTGGCCAGATCCTCGTCGATCTTGCTCTCGGCAGCGACCTGGATCTTCTTGACGGTGATGTCGAACGTGGCGGGCTGACCGGCCAGGTCCTTGGCGCCGTAATCCTCGGGGAAGGTGACGTTGAGCGTCTTGTCCTCGCCCAGCTTCACACCGACCAGCTGCTCCTCGAAGCCCGGGATCAGGCGGCCCGAACCCAGCTCGACGCCCATGTCGGTGCCGGTGCCGCCGTCGAACGCGACGCCATCGGCGGTCTTGCCGACGAAGTCGACGGTGACCAGGTCGCCCATCTCGGCCGCCTTCTCATCGGCGTCGTCCCACTTTTTCGACTGGTCGGCGAACTTCTGCAGCTGCTCGTCGACCAGTTCGTCGGCGACCGGCACCGTCAGCCGCTCCAGCTTCAGGTTCTCGATCGCAGGCGTCGGCACGGTCGGCAGCACTTCCAGCTCGACCGTTACCGCGGCATCCTTGCCCGGCGCGTAATCGTCGTTCAGCGCGACCGACGGCTGCATCGCGGGGCGCAGGTTGTGGTCGGCGAGCAGCTGCTGCACGCCCTGCTGGATCGCGGTGTTCAGCGCGTCGGCGGCGATCGATTCACCGTGCATCTTGCGGACCAGGTTCGCCGGAACCTTGCCGGGGCGGAAACCGGGCATCTTCACCTGCGGCGCGATGCGCTTCACTTCGGCGTCGACCTTGGTGTCGATGTCGGCTGCGGTGATGGTCAGCGTGTAGGCGCGCTTCAGGCCCTCGTTCAACGTCTCGACAGTCTGCATATCCGGCCTTCAATCTGGAGAAATCGTATCAATTCTTGTGGCTGCCGCCCCGCCTTGCAGAGACGGGACTGGTGCGGGCGAAGGGACTCGAACCCCCACATCTTGCGATGGCAGGACCTAAACCTGCTGCGTCTACCAATTCCGCCACGCCCGCACGAAGGACCCGCCGTGGGGTTTCCCATCAAGTTAAGACCTTGACGGGCGTTCCCCTTGGGCGCGCGTCTATACCAGCGTGGCGTGTGCAGGCAAGCACCGAGGCAACTTGGACCGACACGGCGCGTTGAGCGGGGGAAGGAGACGTCATCATGGCTACCCAGCCACCACCCGAAACGCCTGCGCCGTCGACCCAGCCGGTACAGCCCGACGCGCCGCCGCCGGAGGTGACCACGCCCGGCCCCGACGTGGACATCCCCTCACCCGGCATGCCCGCGGGCGATCCCGGCACCGCGCAACCGGCGGAGATCTGAGCATGACCGGACAGGACACCGAAATCGAGTTCATCCCCGAAGGAGCGCCCGGCGAACAGCCGGACGCGAACGGCTCCGACGCCCGCGATGACGAGCGCCCCGACATCCAGCAGGCGGTCGAAGCGCGGTCGGATGCGGTCGCCCGCGGCGAAGGCGGGCCGGAATCCTCGCGCTTCACCGACACCGGTGCCTTCGACGGCAACAGCGGCACCGGCGGCGAGGTGAAGAACCAGGACCTGACGCAACAATAGCGCTGGCGGATGGGTAACGGAGGGCGGTCCCCGCGGGGGCCGCCTTTTTTTTTGCGCGCAGAGGCGCGGAGGACGCAGAGACTGCGGCCAGCGCACACCGATCGTCATCCCGACGAAGATCGGAAGCCATGGACGGGCACTCTTTGTGAGTCGCGACGAGCAAGGAGGTCCCGGCATTCGCCGGGATCACGGATGTGAGGGACACGCGCGCCCCCCAAAAACCGACATCTCTGCGCCCTCAGCGCCTCTGCGCGAACGCCCCCACTTCGACTTGCCCCCGGCGCCTTCTGCAACGGCGTGCCGAAAAAGACGTTACTGCGCCACCACCCGCCGCGCCGACAGCACCCGAACCGCCGTGACCGGCACCTGCCCCTTGAACGAACCCCGCACCGTCGCGGTCGGCGATACAGGCGCATCCATGATCGTCACGATCGCATCCATCCCCTCGACCACGCGCCCGAATGCTGCATAGCCCAGATTGTCGCCGGGCTTGGTCGGGTCGGCATCGAGCGAACGGCTCTGATCGCCGACGCTGATCGTGAAATCGCCGGTCGCGGTGCCGGGAGCGAAGCGCGCGACCGAGATCACACCATCGACGTGATGCAGCCCCGTCTGGGTGGTGGGCTCATGCTTGATCGGGGGCAGCACCCGCTTGGGATCGCCATTGGTGCCGAACTGCACGAAGCCGAACCGGTCTGCCACCTTGACCGTGCGGTAGAAGACGATCCCGTCCAGCCGCTTGCCGTCGACGTATTTCAGGAAATTGCCCGCGGTGATCGGCGCATGCACCGTATCCGCCTCGATCACGATCCGGCCTGCCGTCGTCTCCAGCGCGACCCGTGGCAGGGGTGTCGGGGCGGGCGCCTGTTGCGCGCCCGCCGCCCCGGCGCACACCAGCAATCCGGCGACGAACATACGACGCAGCATCATCCCAGCGCCTTCTTCAGCAATTCGTTGACCACCGCCGGATTGGCCTTGCCGCCCATCGCCTTCATCGTCTGACCGACGAAGAAGCCGAATAGCGCTTCCTTGCCGCCGCGATATTGCGCCAGCTGGTTGGGGTTCTTCTCCATCACCTCGGCGATCACCGCCTCGATCGCGCCGGTGTCGCTGGTCTGCTTGAGGCCGCGATCCTCGACGATCTTCGAGGGCGCATCGCCCGTTTCCAGCATCACCTCGAACACCTGCTTGGCGAGGCTGCCCGACAGCGTGCCATCCGCGACCAGTGCCAGCAGTTCGGCGGCCTGCATCGGCGACACCGGCGAATCGGCGATGTCTCGGCCGGTGCGGTTGAGCGCGCCGAACAGTTCCGACGTCGTCCAGTTCGCCGCCGCAACCGGCTTGGCGCCCGCATCGAGCAGCGTGTCGAACCAGCGCGCCGCCTCCACCTCGGCGGTCAGCACGTCGGCCTGATAGGCGGAAATGCCGAGCGCCTCGTAGCGCTTGCGCTTGGCGTCGGGCAGTTCGGGCAGGCTGGCGCGGCAATCCTCCAGGAACGCATCCTCCAGCTCCAGCGGCAGCAGGTCGGGATCGGGGAAATAGCGGTAATCGTGCGCGTCTTCCTTCGACCGCATCGACCGGGTGGTGCCGCTCTCGACGTTGAACAGCCGGGTTTCCTGGACGATGCGGCCGCCGTCCTCCAGCACTTCGACCTGGCGCTTCGCCTCATATTCGATCGCCGCCATCACGAAGCGGACCGAATTGACGTTCTTGGTCTCGGTCCGCGTGCCCAGCTCCTCGCCCGCTTTCCGCACGCTGACGTTGACGTCCGCGCGCATCGACCCCTCTTCCATGTTGCCGTCGCACGACCCGACATAGCGCAGGATCGCGCGCAGCTTGCGCAGATAGGCGCCGGCTTCGGCGGGGGACGCCATGTCCGGGCGGCTGACGATCTCCATCAGCGCGACGCCCGACCGGTTGAGGTCGACATAGGATCGCGTCGGATGCTGATCGTGCATCAGCTTGCCGGCATCCTGTTCGACGTGGATGCGCTCGACTCCGATCGTCTTGGTCGCGTCGGGGTTCTTGTCGTCCGGGCTGATCTCGATCGAACCCTCGCCGACCAGCGGATGATACAGCTGGCTGATCTGATAGCCCTGCGGCAGATCGGCGTAGAAATAGTTCTTGCGATCGAACCGCGACCAGCGATTGATCTTGGCGTCGATCGCCATGCCGGTCCGCACCGCCTGGCGGATACATTCCATGTTCGGCACCGGCAGCATCCCCGGCATCGCCGCATCGACCAGGCTGACCTGCGTGTTCGGCTCCGCGCCGAACGCGGTCGCCGCGCCCGAGAACAATTTGGCGTTCGACGTCACCTGGGCGTGCACCTCCAGCCCGATCACGACCTCCCACTCGCCGGTGGCGCCCTGGATGCGATAGCTGGTCTCGGTCATGGATGGGTCTCTGGCGTGATGAGGGTGAGGTCGGGGAAATAACGACGGTAAATACGGCTGTCGCGGGTAAGCAGCGGCGTGCCGAGAGTCAGGGCATGGGCGCCGATGAAGAAATCCGCGAGCGGCCGTTTGGGGCCTTCGCCGCCACGCTCGGCCCGGGCTTGCAGGAAGCGATGTCCGGCGACGAACGCCGCGGTGTCGTCCAGATCCCGCAGCGTCAGTTCGAGCGGCGCAATCGCATGGTGCAGATCCGCAAGCGCCGGATAGTCACGGCTGAGTTCCGCGACGACGATGGGATCGATCACCACGTGATCATCCGCGCGCGCGTGGCTCAACTGCTCGATCGACCACGATTTCCAACGCGGGTCGCCTTGCAGGACGTCGATGATGACGTTGGTGTCTACGAAGATCACCAGTCGTCACGCCGATGCGGCCTGATGAAGTCCATATAGTCGTCGGTCGATGCGAAGCCGGTGTCGAGCGAGCCTGCGACCGACTCGATTTGCGCCCGGATGCGAGCCTTCCGCTGTTCACGCGTCTCGCCGTCGCGGCGCGGCAGCACGACGACCTCCCCTTGCGCATTCAGGCCCACGGTGATCTCGCCGCCGGGCACGAGTCCGACGTGATCGCGCAGATGCTTGGGGATCAGCACCTGCCCTTTGCTCGTCATGTTGCCGTTGCTGACCTCGGTGATCCGGCTATGGGCATTCATCGCTCGCCTCCAGTATTACCATAAGTAACACCCGATCGCTTATTCGTCTACCACCAGGCATCCGGCCGCGCCGTGAACCCCGCCCGCTGCTCGATCGCCAGTCCCGCGTTCAGCACGCCCTGCTCGTCCAGCGCCTTGCCGATGATCTGCAGCCCAAGCGGCAGGCCGTCCTTGTCGAGCCCGCCGGGCACGCTCATCGCGGGCAGGCCGGCGAGCGAGGACGGCACCGTGAACACGTCGTTGAGGTACATCGCCAGCGGGTCCGCCGACTTTTCGCCGAGCGCGAAGGCCGCCGACGGCGCGGTCGGGGTCAGCAGCACGTCGCACTGCTCCCACGCACGGTCGAAATCGCGCGCGATCAGCGCCCGCACCTTCTGCGCCTGCGTGTAATAGGCATCGTAGAAGCCCGCCGACAGCACATAGGTGCCGATCATGATCCGGCGCTTCACCTCCGCGCCGAAGCCGTCGGCGCGGGTCGCGGCATACATGTCCTGCAACCCCGCCCCCTCGGGCAGGTCGCGAAGGCCGTATCGCACGCCGTCATAGCGCGCGAGGTTGGACGACGCCTCCGCCGGCGCGATGATGTAATAGGCGGGCAGCGCGTATCTGGTGTGCGGCAGCGACACCTCGACGATCTCCGCGCCGGCGTCCTTCAGCCAGTCGATGCCCGCCTGCCACAGCGCCTCGATCTCCCCGGGCATGCCATCGACGCGATATTCCCTGGGGATGCCGACCCGCTTGCCCGCCATGTTCGACGACAGGCCATGTTCCCACTTCGGCACGTCAAGCTTCAGCGAGGTCGCGTCCTTCGCGTCGAAGCCCGCCATCGCCTCCAGCATGATCGCGCAGTCGCGCACGTCGCGCGCCATCGGCCCCGCCTGATCGAGGCTCGATGCGAAGGCGATCGTCCCCCAGCGCGAACAGCGGCCGTACGTCGGCTTGATCCCGCTGATCCCGACGAACGCCGCCGGCTGACGGATCGATCCGCCGGTGTCGGTGCCCGTCGCTCCGGGCACCAGCCGCGCGGCGACCGCCGACGAACTGCCGCCGGACGATCCGCCGGGCGCGAGCGGCGCGGCGTCGCCCGGCCGCCGCCATGGCGACACGACGTTGCCGAACGCGCTCGTCTCGTTCGACGACCCCATCGCGAACTGGTCCATGTTGAGCTTGCCCAGCATCCCCGCGCCGGCGTCCCACAGGTTCTGCGACACCGTCGATTCGTAGGTCGGCACGAACCCTTCCAGGATGTGGCTGGCGGCGGTCGTCGCCACGCCCTTGGTGCAGAACAGGTCCTTCATCCCGATCGGCACGCCGGCGAGCGGCTTCAGCGTCTCGCCCGCCGCACGCGCGGCATCGGCGGCACGCGCGGCGGCCAGCGCATGGTCGGGCGTTTCGACCAGGAACGCGTTGAGCGGCTTGGCCTTCGCGACCTTCACCACGAAGGCGTCGGCCACCTCGGTGGCGGAAAACGCGCCGGTACGCACCCCGTCGCGGATGCCGGCGATGCCGAGATCGGTCAGGTCGGCCATTATTCGATCACCTTGGGGACGGTAAAGAAGCCGTGCTCGGCCTGGGGCGCATTGGTCATCAGCGCTTCGCGGATGCCGCCGCCGGTCAGCGGATCGGCATTCACCACGTCGTCGCGCAACCGCAACGTGTTGGGGATCACCGCGGTCATCGGTTCGATGCCGGTCGTATCGACCTCGCCCAGTTGCTCGATCCATCCGAGGATGTTGCTGAGTTCGGGGGCGAGGCGGCTGGCGTCCTCGTCGGTGATCGCGATGCGCGCGAGCGCGGCGACCTTCTTCACGGTGGCGGTGTCTACGGACATGTCCGTGCGGCTAGCAGAGGCGGATCGTGCAGCGCAACCGCGTGTTGCCACTTCGTCGCCCCTCGTCCATCAGGGCGGCCCGCCCTGCCCCACCGGAACCCGACGCCTTGGCCCGCAAATTCCTCTACGTGTTCGCGTTCCTGATCGCGCTCGTCATCGCCGGGGCGCTCGCCTACCGGCTGTACGGCGTCCAGATCCTGCGCATGGCGCTGGTCCCGTCGGAAACCTTCAAGGCGCAACCGCGCGTCGATCCCCGCGTCTACGCGGACAAGGCGATGTGGATCGCCCGTCCCGACATCCCCGGCAATCCCGCGCTCTGGACCCCCGCCGGCTATGCGGCGGAGGCGCATCCGAAGGCCGCCGTCTTCTTCATCCACCCGACCTCGTACATCGGCCGCGATCACTGGAACGCCGCGCTGAACGATGCCGAGACCAACGCCCGCGCCGCGATCTTCCTGCGCGGCCAGGCGAGCGCATTCAACGCCGCGGGCGAGATCTGGGCGCCGCGCTATCGCCAGGCGACGTTCGGCGCGTTCCTGACCAGCGTCGCCGACGCCAACCGCGCGCTCGACCTCGCTTATGGCGATGTCGAAGCCGCCTTCGCCGCGTTCGTGAAGCAAATCGATCCGAAACGCCCGATCATCCTCGCCGGGCACAGCCAGGGCGCGCTCCACCTCACCCGCCTGCTCCGCGAACAGGTCGCCGGCAAGCCGATCGCGAAGCGCATCGTCGCCGCATATGTCGTCGGCTGGCCGGTGTCGAAGGCGAACGACCTCGCCGCGCTCGGCCTGCCCGCCTGCACCCGCGCCGATCAGGCGCGCTGCCTGTTGTCATGGCAAAGCTTCGCCGAACCCGCCGATCCGCAACAGATCACCGATCTGTACGACCAGACCCGCGGCTTCGACGGCCGCCCGCGCAAGGGCAGCGCGATGGTCTGCACCAACCCGCTGACCGGCACCGCGGACGCCGCCGCGCCCGCCGCCGCCAACCTCGGCACGCTCTATCCCAGCGCCGACCTCGGCACCGCGACGATCGCCGCCGGCAAGGTCCCCGCCCGCTGCGCCGACCGCGGCTTCCTGCTGATCGGCGCGCCCCCCGAAGTCGGCGGCTACGTGCTGCCGGGCAACAATTATCACGTCTACGACTATAGCCTGTTCTGGGCGAACGTCCGCGCGGACGCCGGCCGCCGCCTCGCCGCCTTCGGGCGCGCCCGATGACCACGCTCGACCGCGCCGTCTTCCGCGCGATCCTGCCCGAAGGCGGCCGCCTGATCGGGCTCGACCTCGGCACCAAGACGATCGGCACCGCCTTGTGCGACGCCGGCTGGAGCTTCGCCAGCCCCGCCGACCTCATCCGCCGCACCAAATTCACCAAGGACAAGGCGGCGATCGTCGCGCTGGCCACCGCCCAGCACGTCCGCGGCATCGTCCTCGGCCTGCCGCTCAACCTCGACGGCAGCGAAAGCCCGCGCAGCCAGTCGACCCGCGCCTTCGCCAGGAATTGCGAAGACCTCGGCCTGCCCATCCTGCTGTGGGACGAACGCTGGTCCACCGTCGCGGTCGAACGCACGATGATCGAACAGGACATGAGCCGCGCCAAACGCGCCGAACGGATCGACAACCTCGCGGCGGCGCATATCCTGCAAGCCGCGATCGACGCGCTGGTGATGGTGTAGGCGCGCGTCGGCGCAGGCGATCGCCTAGGCCGACGCGCCGCCCTCACCCGCAAGCCGGTCGAGCCAGGCCTGCGCCTGCCTGCGCTCACCCACCGCCTGCGCCCCCACCGGCCCGCGCGCCGCCAGAAAATCCTGCTGGAGCGCGAATGGGGGCAAGCCGAGCTGATCGCGCATCGCGTCGATCTCCCCACCCAGTTCGGCCAGCGCATCGATCGTTGGCGCGATCGCCGCGCGCGCCCGTTTGTCGCGCTGATGATCGAACAGCCCGACCGCCCCCGCAGCCGCCTGCCTCAGCGCGGCGACCAGCGCTTCGCGATAATCCCCCTCGAGCTCCAGCCGACGCACATCGAGCCGAGCCAGCCTGTCCGCCCTCGCCATAAGCCACCCGTTACCCCCGCCCGCCGAGGCACGCAACGCGCGCTTGCCGCAGATCGGTAATGCTCGGGCGGGCCCGTCGTCCGAATTTGGTCGGAGGCGGAACGGCGGCTTTTGGTCAGGTGGGTCGTATATCAGACATTGTCGGATAGCTGCCTTTCCCAAAAAGGATGGTTGACGGGGAATGTGAAATTTAAAGGTGTGCGACGGCTCGCTTCATTGAAAATTTGTGAATGCCGAATATTCGGTGTCCAGGTGAGCTTAGAGCGGATTATCTTGGCAGGAACCTTCTAGATGCGAAAAAGGCTTTTCGGCTTTGCGGTCGCAATCAGCGTGTTGGGAACGAGCGCAAACGCGCAGCTAGCAGGCCTGCTGGGTAAATCGCTTGGTCTTCCTGGTTCCGGCGAAGTTGGAGCGCGTTACCAGTCTAAAAACCAGATCAGAACATATATTACATCTACTCCGATCAACGAAGCGCTGCTGTTCGATAGGCTTGTCGCCAAGGCAGCCGAGATGGCTAAAGCGAAGGGATTCTCGAAAATCGGAGTCACCAAGACTAATGCGCTACCGCAATTGTACTTGGATCACCAAGATCGAAGAGTTGCTACATCATAGCCGTTATGCTGAATATGAGCGAGACGGCAGAGCCACGCGGAAATCATGAGATTCAGTACTATAACGTGCAAGATGCTGGGCGCAATATAACTGGCCACGGTGCCGATGGAGCCGCTAAATTGGTGCCACGCGGAGCCGCTCAAATCTACGGGGCGACGAGCGTTGAAAACCGGCCGCACCCCGACGCGGCGGTTGTCGGTACAGTTGTGCGCAAGCCGCGGCCGGTCGGCGTAGTGCCTGTGTGGGGTACGCCAGCACCGAAACCGTCATCCATGGAAAACTCGGTCGCTCGGCAAGGCCCCGCCACTCCTACAGTCGAAGAGCGCTTCGAGCAGGCACGGAAGGCAAACCAGCCAGTACGCGGGCGCGACCCAATCTATGGCGCGACAATCAGCGACTGAGCCTGTTCGGGAAGGTCGCGAGCGTTTCGACGCTGACCAACGAAGGCCGGGGTGACCTCTTGCCATAGGGGCGTTCACACAACCAAAAACGTAGAGGGAAGGTAGCTGCGCCGATCGCGCCGAAAGGGGTCCGAAGCGTCCGCTTTCTGATAATCTGTTCCCCCTTGCTCTTTTCCGAATTTGGCCTTCGGCACGACAAAATTCGTATCGTGCTGAACGAAAGTCTGTTTTCGGAAAGACACATTGCCCGCCTAAGCGTCCGGGTTTGGGCGCAAGCAGCCAAACGAAACGGACGCAGCAGCGTAGTCGCCTGTCCTACACGCCCGCGATCTGCCATCATACCCTATGCCCCGCCACGCCCCCGCCCCGTCGCCCGTTCGCGACGGAGCAATGCGGGGAGCGATTTCGACGCCGACGTACCGGCAACTTCGGCAACTTCCGCGCACCGCGACTCGGATCGACGCTCCGGCCGCCCCGCTTGCCCCCACCCCCTCGCGGCGCTACGCCGCGCGCTTGATGCAACGCTCGGACCACCGCCCCGCCGCCCTGATCCAGGGGGGCGCCGTCTTCCCGCACCGGCACCTGACCGGGATCGACGGGCTTCAGCCGCATGAGATCGCGTTCCTGCTCGACGAGGCGGAGACGTGGGTCGGCGCCAACCGCAGCCACGCCGCCCCCGACAAGCGGCTCGCCGGCCTCACCCAGATCAACGCCTTCTTCGAAAACAGCACGCGCACGCTGCTGAGCTTTGAGATCGCCGGCAAGCGCCTCGGCGCGGACGTGGTCAACATGCATGCCGCGACGTCGAGCGTGAAGAAGGGCGAGACGCTGATCGACACCGCCCAGACGTTGAACGCGATGCGCGCCGACGTGATCGTCATCCGCCACATGGCGAGCGGCGCGGTGCGGCTGATCGCCGACAAGGTCGATTGCCCGGTGCTCAACGCCGGCGACGGGCGGCACGAACATCCGACGCAGGCGCTGCTCGACGCGCTGACCATCCGCCGCCGCAAGGGCAGCATCGCCGGCCAGCGCGTCGTGATCTGCGGCGACGTGCTGCACAGCCGGGTCGCGCGGTCGAACATCCTCGCGCTGACCGCGCTCGCCGCCGAGGTGCGGGTGTGTGCACCCTCGACGCTGATGCCCGCGGCGATCGAGCGGATGGGGGTGACGCCGTTCACCGATTTCGATGCCGCACTGGTCGGCGCCGACGTGGTGATGATGCTGCGGGTGCAGAACGAGCGGATGGCGGGCGGCTATATCCCGTCCAGCCGCGAATATCGGCTGCGCTACGGCCTGACGCCGGAGCGGCTGGCGAAGCTGCCCGATGCGCTGGTGATGCACCCCGGCCCGATGAACCGCGGGGTCGAGATCGACTCGGCGGTGGCGGACGGCCCGCAATCGGCGATCACCGAACAGGTCGAGATGGGCGTGGCGGTGCGGATGGCGTGCATGGATGTGCTCACGCGGCGCGCGCGCGGTGTGGAGGGCTGGGCATGACCGCGACCGCCTTCCTGAACGCCCGTCTCGCCTGCCCCGTCGGCGGCGTCAGCGCGGGCGGGCTGCTGGTCCGTGACGGGGCAATCGTCGCGTCTGGGATGTTCGACGTGCCGTCCGATGCCGCGACGGTCGACTGCGGCGGCAGGACGCTCGCGCCCGGCATCGTCGATCTCGGCGTGTTCCGCATCGACCGTGCGGCGTTCCGGGCCGGCGGCATCGTCCGGGTCGCGTTGATGCCGGACGGCAACCCGGTGCTCGACGATCCCGGCATCGTCCAGCGCGCCGCGCTGATCGGCAAGCCCGACCTGTGGATCCACCCGATCGCCGCGGCGACGCGCGGGCTGGCAGGCGCGGACATGGCGGAAATGGCGATCTGCCTGTCCGCGGGCGGGCGCGCGGTCGGCACCGGACGCGGCTGGATCGCCGACAGCGGCGTGATGCTGCGCGTCCTCGCCTATGCGCGCGACCTCGACGTCGCGGTCGTCACCCATGCCGAAGATGGCGCCCTCACCGCGGGCGCGGTCGCGACCGATGGCGAAACCGCGACGCGCCTCGGCCTGCCGTCCGCACCGGCGGTGGCCGAAGCGCTCGCGGTCGCGCGCGACCTGATGCTCGCCGAACAGACCGGCGCGCGGCTGCACATCCGCCAGGCGACGACGGCCGCCGCCTTCGACCTGATCCGTGCCGCCAGGCGCCGCGGCGTCGCAGTCACCTGCGGCATCACGCCTGCGCATCTTCACCTGTCCGATATCGCGATCAGCGACTTTCGCACCTACGCCCATCTGTCGCCGCCATTGCGCAGCGACAGCGATCGTCAGGCGGCGCTGGCGGCGGTGCGCGACGGCACGATCGACGTGCTGTCCTCCGGCCACGATCCGCACGGGGCCGAGGAAACCCGCCTGCCCTTCGTCGATTCGGCGGCCGGCATGGCGGGCGCGGAAACGCTGCTGCCGTTGGGATTGATGCTGGTGCGCGACGGGCTGCTGCCGCTGGAGCGCCTGATGGCGATGCTCGCCGCCAATCCGGCAAAGGTGCTCGGGCTCGACACCGGCACGCTGGAAGTCGGCATGCCCGCCGACCTGATGCTGTTCGATGCGGATACGCCGTGGCAGGTGGATGGCACCGCCTTCACCGCCTCGGCGGGCAACACCCCGTTCGACGGCCTGCCGCTACAGGGCCGGGTGCTCCGCCTGTGGAAAGCCGGGCGCGAGATCGCATGACGCCCGCTCCCCGCCTCGGGGAGCGGATCGCCGGATCAGCGCGACGCCATCTGCACCGGCGTCCGCAGCCATTGCGCCATGCGGTCGCCGGCCTCGCGCCGGACGAAGCAGGCGCCGCCCTTGGCGCGATAGCTGCGGCACATCGCATCCGCCTCGCCGCGGGAAAAGCCGCCGACCGACAGGCGGTACAGCGAGCCCTGGCGGGCGGCGAAGGTGGTGCCGGTCGGCTGATGGCCGGACAGGCCGGCGAAGCGGCGGGTGGCGCTGGTCCAGCCCGACTTGGCGACCGCGGCGTTGCTGAACGCGCCGATCTGGACGAACCAGTCGCCGGTGTGCGGCCGCACATAGGGCGTCGCGGCGGGCACATCCTGGGCGACGCGGCTCGCGCCGGTCGACGCCAGCGCCAGCTTGGTGGGCTTGGCGTCGGCGCGGATCAACATGGTCGACACGGCCTGCACCACCTCGTTGCGCGGGCCGAACGACACCTTGGCGAACTGCGCCGCGACCGGGTCGGCAACCGGAGCCGCCGCCTTCGCCACGGCGCCGGCATCCGTTGCCGCGACGGCGATCGGCGCAGGCGCAGGCTCGGTGGCGGCGACCTGCACCGGCGAATCCTGGGTGGGGGAGACGGGCACGGCGGCGTTGAGCGCCAGCGCGACCGGGCGACCGGTATCGGCCACCGGCGTCACGCCGAGCAGCGTCGCGACCTGGTCGGATGCATGCTTGGGCTGCGCGAACTCGGCCCATTGTTCGATCCGCGCGTCCAGATCGGCGGGCGACATGTCGGCCGACGCGGCCACGCGCGCCATCTGCCACTGGCCGGCCAGCGCATAGCTGAGCGCCAGGTTCTGCCGCACCTTGGCGTCGGCGCCCGGCGCGCGGGCGGCGGCGTTGAGCATCGCGATCGCGCGCTGCGGATCGCCGGACAGGGCGACGGCAAGCCCCAGGTCGCTGACCGGGATCATCGCGGCGTGAGAATCGAGCGTCGCTCGTGCGGCCGACCAATCGCCGGTCGCGATCTGCGCCAGCGCCAGGTTGAGCGCGGCTTTCCCCGAGACGCCCTTCTGGTCGGGCAGCAATTGCAGCACGTCGGCGAAGGTTTCGCGCGCCGACACGAAGCGTCCCGCCTGCAGATATCCCTGGCCCAGCATGATGCGATAGCCCGCGTCGCGCGGCGCCAGCGCGACCGCGCTTTCGGCGAAGCCGACCGCCGCCGCGCCATCGCGCTTCGCCAGCGCCCGTGCGGCCTTGTCGGCCTCCTTCGCAGCGGCCTTGGCGGCGAGAGCCTCGCTGCGGTCGCTCGCCGAGGCGATGCGGCCGCTGGTGCCGGTGCAGCCGACCATCGTCCCGCCCAGCACGAGCGCGGACATGCCGAAGGTCAGGATCAGGCGTGGTGTCATCGGATTACCCCCCAAGGTTCCAAGTTAACGACTTGGCTTTGCCAGGGGCAGTTGCGCGACGAGCGCCTCCACCTCGGGCACGGCACCGAGCAGCGCGTCGAGCGCTTCGGTGACGAGGTCCTGCGCGGACCGGTTGGTGATGGCGGACGCAAGGCGCAGCCGCAGGTGACGGTCGGCATCGACGCGCAGCGTGAAGGCGGCCTTGCCGCCATGCTGCGTCTCGCGCCGGATGCGCGTCGCGGTCGCGACGGAAACGGACTTCACCGCCTCGGGCGATGCCACCTGCGCCGTCAGCAGCTCGCGCTGGACCAGCACGGTCGGCACCGGCTCCATGGGCGCGTTCGCCAGGGGAGCGACGGCGACGGGGGCGGGGGCGATCGGCGCGGCTACGGCCGGAGCCTCCCCGCCGCCCATGTCGTTCCAGCCGAGATCGTCGATCCCCTGCGGCGCGGAGCCGAAGCCGGCCAGGCCCTGGCTGCGCATCGCCGGACGCGCCTGTCCCTTGCGGGCGAGCAACCCCGATGACAGCGACGCCATCGGCTTGGATGACGAGAACATGTTCACCCTCCCACCACACGCCGGCCAAAGCCGCTCGCGGCGGGCCGCGTGCCGAAGCCGGGGCCGCCGCTCGCGGTGGGCACGCTGAACACGGTGCGGCGGAAATTCTTTTCCAGCCGGTCGGCGATATAGGTCCACAGCTGCGCGATCTCGGCCGCGGACTTGCCGTTCGGATCGACCTCCATGACCGTGCGCCCGTCGATCATCGACGCGGCGAAGTCGGTGCGCTGATGGATGGTGATCGGGGCGACGGTGCCGTGCTGCGACAGCGCGACGGCGGCGTCGCTGGTGATGCGCGCCTTGGGTGTCGCCGCGTTGACGACGAAGATCAGCGGCTTGCCGGCCCGGTCGCACAGGTCGACGGTGGCGCCGACGGCGCGCAGGTCGTGCGGGCTCGGCCGGGTCGGCACGACGACCAGTTCGGCGACGTTTATCACGCTCTGGATCGCCATGGTGATCGCCGGTGGCGTATCGATCATCGCGAGCTTGAAGCCCTGTTGCCGCAACACCTCCAGGTCCGCCTGCAACCGCGCGACGGTGGTCTGCGCGAAGGCGGGATATTCCACCGTGCGCTCGTTCCACCATTCGGACAGGCTGCCCTGCGGATCGATATCGATCAGCACGACCGGGCCGTGGCCGGCGATCTGCGCCTGTACGGCGAGATGCCCCGACAAGGTGGTCTTCCCCGAACCGCCCTTTTGCGATGCCATCGCGAGAACGCGCATAGGCCCCCTTCGAAAAAATTGCCGCTATTACGGCATCCCACCTGCCAGACCCGGCCTAAGAAGCGGTTAAAATCAGGTTGGCTAAATCGCGTGCTTTTCGCGCGTGTTTTCCAGTTGTTTTCCACGTTCTATGCATGTTCTGCGTCCTCCCACCGGCCGATTGCTGCCGTTCCGAGCTTCCGATTGTTGCGACGTCTCGCATAATGTTCGACCATAGCGAGCGACTGGCCGGAGATCGCCGAGGTCTCGCCGACGGAACATCCAGCCTCCAGCAGCGCATTCACCGCGTTCTTCCGCAGCCCGTGCGTCACGATGTGGAGGCCCTGTTTAGCGGCCCACTTCTGGAGTCGTGCGCTGAGCGACGACGCGAGGATCTGTCGGCCGCGGTATTGGATGATCGTGCCAGTTCGCACCGTCTGCGCGTCGAGGATCTTCACCAGGGCGGAGTGCAGCCGGATCTCCAGCGGCTTGTCCGTCTTCTCCTGGACGACCGAAAGATATCCCTCTTCGATGTCCGTCCACTTCATCTGGCAGACATCGCCTACCCGCTGCGCGGTGTAGTAGAGGAGGGCGACCGGTAGTCGGACGTGCGGATCGGCAAGCGCGGCGACGATCAGCTGCTCTGGCCAGGGCTCGTGTGTCGCGTCTCCGCTTTCCACGAACTCGACATCCCGTGTGGGATCTGCCTGCGTCCACTCCCGCTTCAGCGCGCGCTTGAAGAGGTTGCGCAGCACGGCAAGGGTCATGTTCGCAGCGCCTGGCCGATCCTGCAGCTTGTCGAGGAGGGCCTGCACATCTCGACGCTCAATCTCGCTGACCGGCGCGTCTCCCATCTCCTCCTCAATGCCCCGCAGATAGATCATGTACGTCGATTGCGTGCGCGGCTTGCGATTCCGGAACTCGGGCGAGAGTTGATAGGCGCGGCTGAGGTCGCGCATCGTTACCGCGGCGGCGGCGCCCTCGCGGGCGTGCCGGGCTGCGACCATCCCCGCGTAACTACGGCCGAACGCTCGATCATCGCGCGCCGGCAGCCGGCGGAGAACGGGCTTGCCGCCCTCAACCTTCCCCGTGACGAAATACTCGTACACCTTGCCGCGCGACCGAACCGTTTTGATGTACGGGAGAGGCTTACCCGCTCGTGCCATACAGCCTCGACTTCTCGCGCCAGCTGGGCGCGTGCTCGCCCGACAAGCGTGCGACGGCGAGATCGATCGCTTCCTTTGACCAGTGCTCGTGGTTGCCGAGCTTGAACGGCATTGGCAGCCGACCGGCGGCCACCTCTCGTTCGAACTCGGGCAGCGAGAGCTCGACATACTCGGCGGCGGTGGCGCGCTTCATCGCCCGGGGAGCCCACGCCCTCACCTGCATTCTCCCATTCGATATTGGCGCCAGTACCGATCCCACCGGACGGCGGCGCCGGCGGCGATTGCGGCGCAGCTGAGCGAACGGCCGTCGGGCAGCGTGCAGCGCGCGACGATGCGGCGATAGCTGCGGCCCTCTGGCTGGCAGGACAGAAGCTGGTGGAGCGTCAGGCGCTCGACGATGCGCTGGCTCCGCGCGGCGGCGCGATCGTCGCAGGTGTAGCCGGCGCGGGCAGCGGCCGGGCGATGGCAGGGCGCTGCCGATTTGAAGTCCGGCGCCTGAACACCGGCCACCCGAACCTTTTCTCCTGATCGGCACCAAAGGGGGCCGTCACCATCATGCACCTTCACGACCTCGCACACGAACACAGGCACCGGGGTCATTGTTCACCTAGCTGGAAGTTCGCTTGCCTGCCCGTCGAAACCAAAGCCTGACTACGACATGGCTTCTCACTTGTGTCGTTTACCATACCATGCTTGAAACAAACGCAATGGACTTGAGACGATCCATGATGAGGGGGGCTGAATTGTTTTTCGTCGAAATCGTAGGAGCGTGGGTCACGCTGTCGGTCGCCATCGGGTTGGTGTTTGGACGAGCAATGGCCGGACGACAGACGACGCTTTGAAATAGATGCGATGATGGCTGCGACACCGCGGCGCGAGGGAGTGCTTGCGACGTGGGGCGTCGCCGGAGCAGCTGGGTTAACGGGGTGGCCGCGATAGGCGGCGACCATGCGGTGCCAGTTCGGCGCGACCGTCGAGACGATCGTGCAGACGGCGATCACAAGGATGGCGAGCAGACACGCCCAGCCGATCACGAATTGTGCGGTGTCGAGCATCAGCGTTGCTCCCTCATCGAGTAGATTGCGGGGGTCCGGTACGGGCGCGCGGCCCATCCGTCGGGGTGAACCCAGGCGACATCGCCGCTGGGCGCGATCACCTGGATCTTGCCGTCGGCCTTGATCTTGCCGGTCGTGGGGCACTCGCAGTGGAACACCTCGGGAAGGTCATAGCCGCCCCGCCAGATCTCGTTGTAGAGTGCCTGGCGCTTCACCAGCATGGCCGGCGCAGTCGGAATGTCGCGGCCGAGCTCGATAAGCGCGGCCTCCTGCTCTTCGGTGAACCGGTCACCACCGACGAATGCCAGATCAGTCTGCGTGCCGTTGCGAACCGTCCCGAACCATGGATAGCGCGGCTTGCTCGGCGTCCAGATCGCGTTGAGCGCCTGGCGTCCGACCGGCTCCTTGTCCGGGTCGAGGTGGAATCCGATGCCCATCAGCGGCTAGCCTCCAGATACGTGATTGCCTCGGCGCTGGCCGCGGCGCGGCGCGCGAGGATCTGCTCGGCGATGATGGCGAGCTTGATGTCGGCCGCAGCCTCGATGCGATCGCGTTCGGTCGTGTCGGCGACGATCCGGACGGCGTTCAGCAGGGCGCCCAGCGCCGGCACCTGGTGCTTCTTCGCTGTCCGCATCCGGTTGGCCTGCTCGACCAACAGGTGCAGCGTTCGCGCGCCCATGTTGAGCCGTTCGGCTCGCTTGCGGATCGTCTCGCGCAGGTCGCCGCGCTCGAACCGCATCCGTGCGAGCTCGCCGTATTGGTTGGCGGCGTCGACCTCGAGGATCTGCTGCTCGATCCGCTCCAGCCGCATGACGTCGAACCGGAGTTCGTCGATCGCCTGCACCAAGTCGGGATCGGTAATGGTGCCGGCGCTCATCGGTCAGCACCCGCTGCGAACTGGCGCTCCCACTCGGTGCGGCCGGGCCACGCCTGCCAGTAATCGTTGGCCAGCTTCTCAGCATCACCACCCGGCAGGGTCATCTCGAACTCGGACCAGCCGATCACGTCCGTCTGCTGCTGATGGCAGCCCATCGACAGCGGAACGCAGAAACGATCGGCCACCTTGCTGCTGAGCCCCTTCGCGTCGGGCGTGCCTTTGCCAGCATGGTCGACATGGGCCGATTGGATCGGGCCAGCGCAGAACGGATTGGCGCCCTGGCACGCGCACGGCAGCTTGCGCAGCCAGCGCTTGAACTCTTCGGCGCACTTCCACGCTGGGCGGCCGGCGCGCTCCGGCTTGCGCGGCTGGAACGCCGAACGCGGAAGGGAGCGGCCTCGCGACAGGCTCATGCCGCCCTCGACAGCCGGACGGTGTGCAGCTGGGCCAGCGCGGCCGGGAGATCACCCCCCTGCCCTTGGATCGACGCGCCGTTCACATGTGCATGCACGGTCCACAGCTCGCGACCGGCGACATGCTGCATCGACATCGAGCAGCTGCCAGTAGCGCCCGCGAGGCGGCGAACCGCTTCCGCGGCGCCCGTGACCGCATCCGACACCGCGATCATGCCGCGACATCCAGCGCGACGGCATCGACCATCTTCACCCGCGCCACCTCTTGGATGACAACGAACGTGCTGGCCGGGTGCAACAGGTTCAGCCGGCGGGCTTCGGCTTCAGCCTCCTCGATCGTGCCGTGCCGCTTCCACGGCAGCGCGATCCCGTTGACCTTCATCCGAAAGCCATGCGCGCTCAGTTTCCAGACGAGGAACAAGCCCTCGAACCGCTTCAGATCCTGCTGCTGTGGGACGGCGTCGGCCATCGGTTGCCTCCTCGTTGCCGTCTGCGGCCGCGTCGCGCGGCGCTCAGGCTAATGAGAAGACAGCTACGTTATTCGTAGCTAGTGGTCAATACGATATTCGTAGCAATTAATCGTCGTAGATTGGATCGGGCCAGAACCCATGACCGTCCGGCGCTTCCTGCTCCACAGGATGGCGCGGCGCGGTGAAGCGCGTGGTGTTGCTGAGGTCGACGATCGGCTCGCTGCCGTCAAAGGTGACGCGGATCCAAGGTCCAGCGTGCGAGAAACCCTGAAAGACGGCGCGCACGGTGGCACCAGCCTTAAACTGCCCGATCAGCAACACTGCCCGTACGGACGCAACATAGCCCAGCTGGACGCCACGGCAGGAGTAGACCGCGATCGCGTTCTCGTCCGCGGGGTTCTTAGGCTCGGGGCGCAGCTCGATCGGCTCGCCTGGCTTGAGCAGCTCAAGCTCAAAGCGGCGGGTCGGCCCCTTCTTGTTCGGGTACTGAGTGCCGACGATCGCGAGCGATAACGCCTTCAACGGTGCGCGGCAGCGCCGCCCTCCGTCATCGCGCGCATTTAGACCACGCAACCTGATTGGTCGGGGCGTCCGGGTCGGAGGCTTCCGTAATCAGCAGCTTGCCCGTGCTCATCTCGAGCCGAACGACACCGGACGAAAAATGGAGCAGCTCAGCCCACCGAAATGTGCCGTAAAACCCCGGCGGATCGGATGCCTGATTCAGCTGGGCAAGGTCAAGAAAGCCGTGTCGCTCATAGAAGTCGATCTGCCGCGGGCCGATGTGAACGCTCGCAGGCCCAGGCTCAGAGCAGTATTTTGCGTCAAGAGCCCAGTGCCCCTGATAGGCAGCTGGAATGTCTGTGCGGTCAGCCGGCGTGTAGCCGTCGCCGGCCGCGGCTTGGAGCAACATTGCGAGCACCGTGCCGATCACAGCTCCCTCGCAAACCAAATCACCCTGCCCTCGATCCGGACGTCGGCGGCGTCCACTTCAAAGTCGGGCACCAAAGGGTTATCAGACCCGATGTGGAGCTTGCCCTGGCCTGCGGCACGTAGCCGCTTGATTCCATGCATCCCCAGGTAGTCGATCCAGTAGATGCCATTAATCCGGGAGAGCTGGCGTTCGTTGATATCGACCAGCACCTGATCTCCAGTGCGCAGGGTCGGCTCCATGCTGTCGCCGATACCCTTGACGAGCCGCAGACGATCGGTGGGCGTGCGGGTGATCGCCTGAATGAAACCAAGGCTGATCCTCACGGGTTCGCCATCGACGAAATCCTCGATAAAGGTGCCTGGCCCCATCGAAAGCGACAGGTCGAGCGCGATGATCTCGGCGGTGTCATCATCATCGGCCGCGCGTGGCGGCGGCGGCGATCCGTTCAGCCCGAATTCCTCGACGATCAGCTTAGCCTCGTCGACGCTAACCTTCCGCTTGCCGTCGTAGATCTCAGCAATGCGCGAGGATGGCAGGTCGAGCAGCCGGCCCAAGGCGGCATTGGTTGTGCGCCCTTCATCGCGCAGCCGCTTCAGTGCAGCGAGGAGATCGGCGGAGCTAAGCACCACGAAGTCATGCCCCGTGAGATGATGCCTGTCCGCAACGAACTTCGTAGAGACACTTGCGTATCTGCTACGTTTATCGTAGTGGTTGAGCATGAGGACAGCGGCTCAAATTATCGACGCGCTTGGGGGCTCAGCCGAGATCGCCCGAGACACCGGCTTCCCGCTTACCACAATTGAAAGCTGGAAGAAGGCGGACTTCATTCCCGAGTGGCGGCGGGAGCCCCTGCTCGGACTTGCCGTTCGCAAGTCGGTATCACTCGGGGCAACAGACTTCCCGCCGCGCTCGACGCGGACGGCCGCGGCCGCCCAGGCAGAACGAGCGGCCGCGTAGATGCGCGCCCTCCTCATCCTCGCGCTGGTCGTCGGCTCTGGCTTCGCTGCTTCGGCGGCATCTGGCCTGCTGACCGGTTCCTTTGCCTCGGGGTACTGGACCGGCTCGGCTTGGTTCGTCGCGGCGTCCTTCATCCTCAACAGCCGGGCGGCGCGGTCATGAGCGAGGCTGCGATCACCGTTGCTGCAGTCGCCGTCTACGCGCTCGCCTGCATCGCTGCGGGCAAGTTCATCGGCCTGTATTCGGGCGACGAGCGCGCGAGCGACGGCGAGGCGGATCTCGCGGGGCGCCAGGTGCAGGGTGTCCGTGTTCATGGAGAAACTAATGCTCGCTGATCGGCAGACTGTACGCCCGCCCGTTGCGCTGTTGACGGAAGACGACGCCCGCGAGTTGCTGGCGAAGCCGCTGCGTGCGCTGTGCCAGGAACACGGGCCGACCCGTGTCGCCAAGGCGCTCGGCGGAGTCGACGAGAAGACGGTACGCAACGCGCGCGACGAGAAGTCGACGCTGTGTCTCGACACGGCTGCCAACCTGCTGTCGCTCGACCCTCACGCCCTCGACGGCTTCCTCGCGCATTTCGATCGACGGTCGGTGCCGAAAGGATCGCTCTGCGACACCGACGCGCTGCCGGCGATGACCGGCGCTGTCCACAAACTTGTCATCGCGACCGCGGCTGGTTCCGACGGTGGCGTGGCGATCACCCGCGCCGAGCTGCTCGACGCAAAATCCGACATTCGCACTGCCTTCGATGCTCTCGGCGCCCTTCTATCGCGCATCGAGCACTTCGAGCGCAGCGCAGCCTGAGGACGATCTAACCGGCGGCAACCCCGCCCAGGAAACCATCAATGACGATGCGTAAAGCGTCGGCTCCGTCGGAGGGCGGGTCGGCCGAAGAATTCGTGCGGCCTAACGCAGAGCACTTTACACGGCCGACTACGGGTGTAGACGGTGTGTATCAGCGGCGTAACACAGCGTTCCCTCGCTTCTCTGCTACGCCGCTGACCAACCTACCGGTCGCCGCACCTGACAGTGCGGAGACCGGACTTTTTGCACGTCCGATTGCGCATGGCCAGTTTCGGCTGCTGCCGGTGCCGCTCGACCGCGATCCCGAGTGGAACGCGCGCATAGCCGTGTGGGCGCGGTCATGACCGTCGGCAACGTCGCTCAAAACGCGAAGGCGAGCGATTACGCACGCGCGGCCGACGACTGGTATGTCGAGCCGCGCTGGTGCGTCGAGCAGCTGGCGGACGCGATCACCTTCACCGGTGACGTGATCTGGGATCCGTGCGCCGGCGGTGGCACGATTCCGGAAACGTTCCTGGCGCGCGGCAAGCGGGTGCGGGCGACCGACATCGTCGACCGCGGCTATGAGCATCTTGCGCAGGTCTGGGACGCGACGACGCCGTGCGCTCCGCTGGCCATCGCGCCGGGCGAGCGGGTGGACGTTGTCATGAACCCGCCCTTCAAGCTGGCCGAGAAGATCGCGCGCCGCATGCTGGTGCTGGCCGATCACCGCGTCTGCATGCTCCAGCAGCTGTCGTTCCTCGCCAGCCGCGGCCGACAGGGGCTGTTCGCTGAATTCCCGCCCAGTGACATCCTGGTGCTCTCGCATCGGCCCTCGCTGCCGCCCGGTCACCTGATCGCTGAGATGGGCGACAAGGCATTCCGCGGCGGAACGACCGACTTCTGCTGGATCGTCTGGACCAAGCCCCACGACCGCGAAACCCGCACCCGCTGGCTGCCGATCGGGAGCAATGATCGTGGCTGACCATATCGACGAAGCCCAGGCATTCACCGAGTCGCACATCGATCGCAGCATTGCCGCGGCGCGTGTGCCGATCGCCCGCGGCCAGCCCGGCGAATGTGAGGGGTGCGTAGAAGACAGCCCGCGGCTGGTGATGACCGGCGGCATGATGCTCTGCGCACCTTGCCGCGACAAGCGGGAGAAGCGCCGGTGACCCTTGCATGCAGCGATTGCTCCGCTCCGATCACCCGTCAGTCGAAGACCGGTCGATGCAGGACGTGTGCGACCCGCGTCACCCTCGCTGACCCGGTCATGGCAGCGCGTCGGAAGGCTGCTCACCGGGCGGCCTGTGCCCAGCCCTCCTACCGCGCGATGATGTCCGCGGCCCGGGCGAAAACCGAGGCCGAGCGGAGAGACGACCCTCAGTGGAAGGCGTACAAGGTCGCGTCCGGCAGGCGGCTGCGCGCTGACTACAATGCAAGCGAGGCAGGCCAGGCCGCGAACCGGGCAAAGCGGGCGTCGGTGGGTCAGAAGGCACGCGAGCGGATGCTCGCCTGGTGCCCCGCCGACCGCCGGGACGAATATACCAAGCTCCGCGAAAAGATCGGCGCTCCGGAAGCCCGCCGCATGATGGAAGCCGACATCGCGCTGCGCGAGAGCGCCCGCCTCGCCGCCATGACACCGTTCGAACGGCAGATGGAGCGCGTGAAGAACGGCGCCCGTGTCGTCGACAAGCCCGTGTTCCGGAAAGCCGACCACGACTTCACCCTCGGTGGCGTCGCCACCGGGCTCATCTGATCACCAGCGAAGGACGCATCACCATGCCCGATGAAGAACACGACCCCGTGACCGGCGAGATCCTCTCGTCCCGCGCAGCAGACGGCACCCGCCTGCCGCCACCCTCAGCAACGCTCGCCGACACCATCCGCCTGCTCAACGATGGGCAGTTCGACCTCGATGCCTCTGCGGAACTGCGCGAGCTCGTCCGCAAGATCCAGGATCATGCCGACAACGCCAAAGGCGTGGCGAAGGGCGCGATCAGCATCAAGCTCGACATCAAGATGATGAACGGCGCGCACGTCGTCACGCCGACGATGAAGGTCACCGCCCCCACGCCAGACCAGCCCGGCACGCTGCTGTTCTCGGATGATGACGGCCGGCTCTCCCGCAATCGCCCCGACCAGGGCGTGTTCTTCGGCACCCGCGTGGTGTCCGACAACTCCGCCCGCGACGTGCGGTCGGTCTAACCCAAGGAGGAACGACACATGTCAGATCAGAACGGAGCGGAGCCGATCGCCGCACTTACGCTCACCAGCGCTGCGCCGGCGGCCGGCGTGGGCGACATGTTCAAGGCGACGCAGGAGTTCGTCACCGATCATTTGCGGCCCGTAATTGCTCCGATCACCGACCCAGATACCGGCATCACAGCACTGGCCGTCATCGGCAACGACAGCGTCGAGCCGCTGAGCGAACGTTTCTTTGATGGCGCACGCGACAATCCCCGCTTCCGCCGCGGCACGGCGGCCCTCACGCGCATCGAATCCTTCATCCAGCACGTCAACCGGTTCGGCGATTTCGACACGGTCGTCTTCGCCGATGACAGCCGCACCGCGCCCAAGCTCACCGCGATCCTCGACTACCACAGGGCCGACCAGAACGAGGTGGACGTCGACGGCAACGCGCGCCGGCAGCACGGCGACTATCGTCACGGCAAGCACCGCACGAGCTTCGCCTTCCCGCTCTCCGACGAGTGGAAGGCATGGGTCGCAAAGGATGGCGTTGTGCTGTCCATGGCGCAGTTCGCGCTCTTCCTTGAGGATCGCATCGGCGACATCGCGCTGGCCGGCGACGACTTCCCCGAGGACGTCGCCCGATTCGTCGCGGTGAATGGCGGCGAGAGCAGCATCGCAGACTATGCCACGCTGATCGAGCTGTCCCGCGGGCTGAAGGTCTACGAGCAGGCGAACGTCGAAGAGGCGACCAACCTGGCATCTGGCGAGGGCCACATCCGCTTCTCGGTTGAGCACGAGACCCGCGGGCGGACCGGCGGTGTCCTGAAAGTCCCGACGATGTTCTTCATCGCCATTCCGATCTTCAACAAGGGCGCGTTCTACCGGATCGCCGCGCGGCTCCGCTACCGCAAGACGGCGGAGGGAGTGAAGTTCTGGTTCGACCTGTATCGGGCGGATCGGTCGTTCGACCATGCGTTCGTCGAAGTCGTCGATAAGGTCGAGGCAGAGACGTCCGCGAAGGTGCTCTTCGGCTCGCCGGAGGCATGACGGTGCGGGGCCTGATTACACGCATATTCGGCGGTCAGGCCCCGTTGCCTGAGCCAACGTCGTCGCACGGGCTCGCCGCCGACCTCGATCGCGCCATCGCTGACCAGCGCCGGCGGCGGCTGGAGCGTGCCCAGCGGCGCGTGTCGAGGCGGTTCGAGCACGCTCGGCCCAAGGTCGAGCAGCTGCGCGCCGCCCTCACCCAGCATGCGCAGAAGCTGCGTGACGAGGCGGGAGCGTGATGGACACCCAGACCGGCCTGTTTGCGCTGCTCGCGCTGTTGTGGGTGGCTTCGCTGCTCGCGCGGCTAGCGCGCGGGGTCGAAATGATCGGCATTGAATTGGGCCGTCTGCGTGAGCTTGCCCAACGGGGGCGCCAATGACCGGCAACGTCTATTTCATCGCCGCACCGACAGCGTGCATGACAAAGATCGGTTTCACCCGCCACGCCGTCGAGCACCGCCTTCGTGCGCTCCGCGCGGGTAGTCCAGTTCACCTCGAGGTGATGGCTTGGGCTGCCGGTGGGCGCGAATACGAGCGTGCTCTGCACGAGATGTTTGCCGAGGATTGGTCGCACGGTGAGTGGTTTCGCTCCTCCGCAGCCTTGGTCGCGTTCCGAACGGCTGTGGGGTTGGGCGGGGATCTTACGATTATGATCGATCCCTCGCGCTATCCCCGTGGGATCTTCGTTGCCCATATGCTCGCAGAGAGTCGGCGAACGTGAGCAATCACCTCATTTCGGCGGCCTATAAGCGCGATCTGCGCACGCCAATGCGTAAGTCGGTGCTTGCGCTGCTCGCCGACAAGGCCAGCGACGACGGCTCGGGCATCTATGCGTCCAAGCAGACGATGGCGGACGAGCTCTGCTGTTCGAAGCAGGCGCTGCTCGACACCATCAAGGCGTTCATCGTCGAAGGGCTGCTCGTCGAGCTTGGCAAGCGGCGGGCGCCGAACGGGTTCACCGTCGAATACGGCATCGTGGTGTCCGCGCTTGAGGCTCTGCCTCTGGTGAAATGCCATGCTGATCGCTTGGCCCGCCAGTCAACTAGGTTGACCGGTCAACCTGCTGGACCGGTCAATGAGATGGACCGGTCAACCGGGCTGACCCCACCAGTCCAGCAGGTTGACCCTAACCCTCCTGAACCCTCCTCTTCGAAGGCTACGCCTTCTTCGAGGGCGCGCACTCGTGATCCGAAGCTCAAGCCATTCCGAATGCCGGAAGACTGGAGGCCAGTCCGTTTCGCTGATGACAGCGTCGCTCGGGAGATCGTCGATCGCCGTGGCCGTGAGTGGGGCCGCAGGGCGCTGGAGAGCTTCCGGAGCTGGGCAGCCAACGCTGACGACAAGGACGGAATCGGCCGCAAACTCAACTGGCAGCAGGCGTGGGTGAAGTGGGTGATCAAGCAGGACAGCGATGATGGACAACGATCAGGGCAGCGTGTGGCAGGAAACGACCGAGGCGGTTCAGCGGGCGATGGTCGAGGGACCACGCTCGCAGCTGCCGACAGGTTCCTCGCGCGGCGCGGTCTCGGCGGAGCTTGAACCCGCCAGCGCTCGCGAGTTCATCACGATCCTGACACCGTGCCTGCAGTTGGTCGCCCCCGTCGGGATGGGCGAGGACGACCGCGACATTTGGTTCGAGGCGGCGCAGCTGGCGCTCGCGGATGTGCCGGCCGACCTCCTGCGCCGCGGCGCTCAGCACGCGATGGCCCTCGCTGATCACCCGTCGAAGATCGTGCCGGCGATCATGCGCGAGATCGCCGATAGCCTGCGCTCTCGGCGCAACGTCGGCGCTACCGAGGCGGCAATCTGGCAGGGTGCGGATAACCGGCCGACCGCTCTGCCCGCACCACGCGGTGAGCGCGCGACGAAGGATGAGCTCGACAGCATCTGCCGCCAGTACGGCGTTGGCCGATATGCCAAGGCGTCCACGGCGGCCAGTTCACACCGTCCAGCTCAGGTCGCCGCCACCGGAGATCCGGCGCGCGCGTGCCGCAACCCCTCGCCCGAGGACTATCAGCGCCTGTTCGGCATCGACCCTGCAGCCGAGCGGGCGAAGGGCGAAGCGATGCGTGCGGCACCGCAGGCAAAGACCGCATGACGTGGCGTGGCACGATGGCCGCACCTTCTACGGTTGCCGCTGCGGCGCGCGAGACGAACGGACCGGCGAGGCACCGGCCACCCTGCCCTGCTGGAACTGTAAGGGCGGCATCATGGCGAAGTGGGTGCCGCCAGCGGTCGCGGCCGAATGCGCGCGAGCAGCACCCATAGCGTGACGACGTTCTATAATTGTTCTATATCGACAAGGCGAGCGGGAGCGGGAAGATGGCGGGGATTGAGGGGCAGGATCGGAGCGGCACGGCGCGGCGCTGGTGCATCCTGCGGACGGCGGGATCTCGGACGCTACCGCTGACGGAGTCGCTGACGGCTGCCGGCTTCGACGTATGGACGCCATCGCAACTTCGCCGCAGGCGAGTGCCGCGGAAGAAGGCTTTCGTTTTCACCAGCTACCCGGTCTTGCCGACCTTCGTATTCGCGCGCGCCGACCATGTGCTCGACCTGTACCGGCTGCAGTCGCTCCCCGTGAGTCCGCACCCGAACTTCTCCCTTTTCCGGAACGGACTGGGCGTGCCGCTGATATCCGACACCGACGTGAACGGCCTCCGCAGGGTGGCGGCTGACATGCAGGCCGTACTGGATGGCGAGGTGTCAAAGGAGCAGCGGGAGGCGATGAGACAGCACCGGCGTGACTTCGACGTCGGGTCGCTGGTCCACACGGATGCAGGTGGGTTCGCGGGTATGACCGGCGTGGTGCAGCACGGCGATGGCAAGTGGGCCTGGGTGCTGTTCGGCGGCCAGATGAAGGTGAAAGTTGACGCTTTCCTTTTGAGAACAGGTGCAGTACAAAGCCAGCATCCCGTTGTCGGGGTCGCCGCCTGAGCGGCTATGCGAGAGATGCTGGTTTCGACTGCCCTCGCCACCAACGCAGAGACGTGTGTCTCGGGCGATTGTCCTACGGTATGGACCGGTGCGAACGGAACCAGAGTGTGCCGCTAATAGCGGCAGGCCTCTTCGTGCTTTCAAGTAACAATGCCCCTGTAGCTCAGCTGGTAGAGCAGCCGCCTCGTAAGCGGCAGGTCGTCGGTTTGATCCCGATGCAGAGCTGGCCAGCAAGCGCACACGGCCATCGGCGATCGTATACGGCCTCCAATTAGGAGCCGCGCCCGCCAGGGATTGCGGCCCCATTTATACCCAGCAAACGGCATCAGCGCGGGTCTACGGGCAAATGCAGCCCGGCCTTTACGGTTGATGACGCTCTAGCGAGCGCGCTCTCAAAGCATCTTTTCCAAGAAAATGAACAGTCGCGGGCGATTATCGGCCACCTGTCGATGCGACATCGTGCATTTGCAATATTTACATAGGAGAATACCAAGTGAGCGATCCCGATCAGCTAGCCAATGACATCATCGTATTGGGCCGTATCAAAAAGGTCAGTGAGCCAGCAGCACAAGCCAGTTTGACCAACTGGTTTGAAAATCGGCAGTATGGATTAAACACTCAAAACCCAAACCCCTATCAAATCGACACAAGCGCCAATTTACCGCCTTCGGAGATCGTCTCACGGGCCTGTGACTCCCTAGCCCTGGCCATCGAAACGTTGACCAATTTGGCTCGACATGCCCTAAATCCGAACGAAGCTAAGCGACTTGACGCACTCGTAACAACTCTTAAACTTCTCGCCCAAGGGGTGAAGGCTGGGCAGATCGACTTAGCCACGGCACGATCAATGCTTCAGACGACCCTTGCGGCCACGCTCGACTCAATTGCTGGTGGGGGCATGAGTGTGCTGTTCGGCGCACTCGGATCGTGGGCTACAACCGTGGTGCCTAACCCGATCGTCAAAATCTTCACAACGGCTGGATTTCTCCTCCTTGGCATGGCCGCGAGTTGGTACATCTCGGATACCAACGTTGCCAACGCCGTTGCTGAAAGGTTGACCAACGCCCTGTTCGATGGCCTTGAAGCACTCGCACGCGCGATTAACGCGATTATAAACGAAATCTACAACGCAACCAGCTATCATCCTGATCCGGATGACGCCGCGTTATCTGTTCAGGGTACGGACGCTGGTGGCGGGTTTCAGCAGGTGACGATTTACAGCCAAGGCGATCCGCACGTTATGATTGCCGATGCTGCAAATGTTGTCGAATTGCCAGTTGACTGGTCGACCTATACGGATCCCAAATCTCCTTGGAATGATCCGACCCCCATTTGAGACCTTCTAAGCAGCGCGCCGCAGTGTTGGCGCGCTGCTTTGTGCTTTTGAGTAGGTGGAAACGACCATGGGTAAGCTGAAAGCGCTGCCTAATCGACTGACCAGCCTCAAGCCTGGCCTCGGCGCCTTGCCTCCCGTTGAGCGCACCAGAGACGAAGATCGAAACCTGCACGCGCCTTGGCGCAAGCTCTATAAGACAGCTCGCTGGCGAGCGCTGCGCATGGTCATTCTGACGCGCGATATGTTTACCTGCCAGTGGCCGGGATGCGGGCTAATGACCTTCGATACCTCCCGGCTAGTTGTCGACCACAAGAAGCCGCATCGCGGCGACGAGGCGCTGTTCTGGGCTGAAGGCAACCTGCAGACGCTGTGTGCGCCCTGCCACAACAGTCGAAAGCAGCGGGTCGAACGGGCACAGCGCCACTGACATGACGCATTAGACCGGGGGGGGTGGGTCCGAACTGGGCCAAGCCCCTCCCCTCTGGACCCCATAGGCTCCCACGCGGAGAAAAAATCCCGCTGGAGTGTCAGGGGGTGCGAACTTTGAGCCGAGGAGCCCTCGATGGCGGCCCGCAAGACAACTACCGACTGGTCGCGCATCGAGCTCGAATACTTGGCCGGTGAAGATTCCATCCGCGAAATAGCTGATCGATACGAGATTTCGGACACGGCTATTCGTAAGCGGGCAAAGGCGGAAAAGTGGGTTCGCGAGGCGAAGAAGGTTCGCACTGCGAACCAGCGCGAACCTGAGCGTTCGCCGCCTCCCCCTGCCCCGTCTGATCCGGAGCAGCCAGTTGAGGCGGCGAAGATCGCGGACGGCGGCCGCGGCCTGGTCTGGCGCATGCTCGATGAGCTGGACGTGATCACCAGCCGGCGCGGCGAGCTGGAGGACATGATTGTCGACGCGACCGACGGCGACGAGGATGAAGCGCGGCGCGAGGCGATGATGCGGGCGGTGAGCCTCACTAATCGCGCAAACACGATGAAGACGCTGGCACTCGCGCTCAAGACGCTGAACGAAGCGTCGGCACCGCAGGGCAAGAAGGCAGCCGTGCAGGACCGGGCCAACGCCGTCGGCGGCGGTCGTCGCTTCGGCGCGATGGGTCCGCCCACGCTGACCGCCGTCAAGTAAGGTGCCGACCTGGTCGACGGCGTGTCCTGATTGGAAGGAGCGGATTCGCGAGCGCCGCACGCTCATCCCGTTCTCGCCGCTCTATACGGCGTCTGCGAATACCAAGATGGAGGTTTTCACCTCCCTGAGCATCGCCGACCTCGGCATCAACCCGGCGACGGGCCGGACCTGGACGATCGGCGAGAGCGCCGACACCTGGCTGCTCGACTTCGCCGCGGCGATCTTCGGCGCCTACGACCCAGAGACGGGGCAGCAGCGGATCCGCGAGGGCCTGCTGCTCGTGTCGAAGAAGAACACGAAGTCGACTATCGCCGCGGGGATCATGCTCACCGAGCTGATCTGCGGCTGGCGGCCCTCGGACGAGAACCTGATCCTCGCGCCGACGATCGAGGTCGCCGGCAACAGCTTCAAGCCGGCCTGCGACATGATCCGCGCAGACGAGGAGTTGAGCGACCTCCTGCACATCCAAGAGCACATCCGGCTCATCACCAATCGCGTGACGAAAGCCACGCTGAAGGTCGTGGCGGCGGACAGCGCTACGGTGTCGGGCAAGAAGGCCAGCCGGGTGCTGGTCGACGAGCTCTGGCTGTTCGGGAAGAAGGCGACCGCGGATGCGATGTTCCGCGAGGCTTCTGGCGGCCAGGTGTCGAGGCCGGAGGGCTACACCCTTTACCTGACGACGCAGTCCGACGAGCCTCCCGCAGGCGTGTTCAAGGAGAAGCTGGCGTACGCGCGCGACGTGCGCGACGGCGAGGTCGACGACCCTGAGTTTCTGCCGGTCCTGTACGAGTTCCCCAACGAGATGATGGCGGACGACGAGCACCTCGATCCCGCCAACTTCTACATCACCAACCCGAACCTCGGCCGGTCGGTCAGCCAGCAGTGGCTGGAGAGCCAGTTCCGGAAAGTGTCGAACGCCGAGGACGGCACCAAGCAGGTCTTCTACGCCAAGCACCTCAACGTCGAGATCGGCGTTGGCCTCCGGCACGACGCATGGATCGGTGGAGTGTACTGGCAAGGCGCACGGGCCGACCCGGCGCTCTGGGACGGCACCTTCGAGCAGTTCCTGGAGATCTGCGAAGTAGTGGTGGCCGGCGGTGACGGTGGCGGTCTCGACGATCTTCTCGGCCTGGCGCTGCTCGGCCGACACAAGGTCACCAAGCAATGGCTGCTCTGGTGCCGCGCCTGGGCGCAGCAGGACGTGTTCGATCGGCGCAAGGACATTGTCAGCCGGCTGAACGACTTCATTGCTGAGAAGACGTTGGTGCGCTGCGAGGCGCCGACACAGGATCTGGTCGAGGTCGCCGACCTGCTCGAGCGGGTGAACGACGCGGGACTGTTCCCAGAGCAGGCGGCGATCGGTCTTGATCCGCAGGGTGTGACCGCCCTCGTCGACGAGCTGTCAGGTCGCGGCTTCACGGCCGAGCAGATGCTGGCGGTCAGCCAAGGCTTCCGGCTCTCTGCGGCGGTCTGGGGCATGGAGCGCAAGCTGAAGGACGGCACGCTTGTTCACGGCGGGCAAGATCTCATGGCCTGGTGTGTTGGCAACGCGAAGGCCGAGCAGCGCGGCAACGCCGTCCTGATCACGAAGCAGATTGCCGGCAAGGCGAAGATCGACCCCCTCGTCGCCGCCTTCAACGCGGTGATGCTGATGACGCGCAATCCCGAGGCTGCCGGTTCCGGGCCAAGCGTCCTGTTTATCTGAGGACAAAGCCATGCAGAATCGCGCCTACAGCGTCTTGGCAATCAAGGCGGTCAACGATGACGCGCGCACCGTGGAGGGCATCGCGACCACTCCGACCGTGGACAGGGTCGGCGACATCATCGAGCCGCTCGGCGTGAAGTTCACCAACCCCCTGCCGTTCCTGTGGCAACATCGACATGACCAGCCGATCGGGACGTGTGAGTTCGGCCAGCCCACCGCCAACGGCATCCCGTTCAAGGCGACGGTGGCGAAGTGCGACGAACCTGGCACGCTGAAGGACCTGCTCGACCACGCATGGCAGTCGATCAAGCTCGGCTTGGTGCGCGCGACCAGCATCGGCTTCCGGCCGATCGAGTACAGCTACATGGAGGCAGGCGGCATCCGCTATTCCGAGACCGAGGTGTTCGAGCTTTCTGCGGTCACCATCCCCGCGAACGCCGACGCCATCATGACCGCGATCAAGTCGGTCGACGCCGGGTTGCGACAGGCAGCCGGCGTTCCTGAACCCGAGATCCCTGCAAACCCGGAACCTGCCGCGACTGGCAAGTCGGTTCGAGTGGTGAAGCTGGATGACCCCGCCCGCGATCGGGCCAAGCCATTCGTCATCAACACCATTCGAAGGAACGTGAAGTGAGCAAATTCGCTGAACAGATTACGGCCTACGAGGCCAAGCGCGCCTCGACCGTGAGCGCCATGGAGACCATCATGGCCAAGGCAGCATCCGAGGGCGCGACCCTGGACGCTGCGCAGTCCGAAGAATACGACGGCCACGCCGCCGACATCGAAGCGATCGACAAGCACCTCGAACGCCTGCGGGTTGCCGAGCGCACGACTGCCAAGTCGGCCAAGCCGATCGAGGACGTCCGCGACCCGAACAAAGCATCGGATCAGCGCGGCGGCCACATCCAGGTCAAGACGCAGCCGAAGCTCGCGCCCGGCATTGCCTTCGCGCGCTATGCCAAGGCTCGCGCGGTGTCGCGGCTCGACTCCGAACCCGTCCTCGCCGTCGCCGAGCGCATGTATGGTGCCGACAGCGATGTCGTCGGCACGGTCAAGGCGGCGGTCGCAGCCGGTTCGAACCAGCCCGGCAGCTGGGCCGCAGCGCTCCACAGTCCCGAAGGCGCGGCGTTCGTCGACTTCGCCGAGTTCCTCCGCCCTGCGACCATCCTCGGCAAGTTCGGCCAGAACGGCATTCCCGAGCTGCGCAAGATCGGCTTCGACGAGCCCGTCATCCTCCAGACCGGCGGTGGCCAGGGCTACTGGGTCGGCGAAGGCAAGCCCAAGCCGCTGACCTCGTTCAACTTCGAGCGCAGCACGCTTGGCCGCCTCAAGGTCGCCAACATTGCCGTGCTGACGGAGGAGAATGTTCGCAGCTCGAACCCGAGCTCGGAGGCGATCGTCCGCGACGCACTGAAGGCCGCGCTGGTCGAAACGCAGGATCTGGCGTTCATCGACCCGACCAATGCTGGTGCTGCGACCGTGCGGCCGGCTTCGGTGACCAACGGCGCCACTGCCGTTGCGTCGACGGGTCGCGATGCGGACGCGGTTCGCGCCGATGCGCGGGCGGCTGTTGCCAACTTCATCGCGGCGAGCAACTCGCTGACCACCGGCGTGTGGATCATGTCGGCTACCAACGCCCTTGGTTTGTCGATGATGATGAACGCGCTCGGCCAGAAGGAGTTCGCGGGCATGACCATGCTCGGCGGCACCTTCGAAGGTCTGCCGGTGATCGTGTCGGAATATGCCGGCACGACGGTCGCGCTGGTCAACGCTTCGGACATCTACGAGGCGGACGAAGGCGACATCGCCGTCGACATGAGCCGCGAAGCATCGCTTGAGATGAAGGACGGCGGCCTAGCGCAGGACGGCCTCGCCGGCACGGGCACCTCGCTTGTGTCGCTCTGGCAGAACAACCTCGTCGGCCTGCGCGCCGAGCGCACGATCAACTGGCGCCGTCGTCGTGCGTCGGCAGTGGCTTACGTCACCGGCGTCCGCTGGGGCGAGCCGGTCACGCCGTAATCCACGGTTGATCGAACAGGATGGGCGGGCCGTCATCGCGGTCCGCCCCTTCGTTGCAGGAGACACCAATGCCCGATCTGATCGCAACCCGCGACATGCGGTACGCCACCCGCGCGCTCTCCGCCGGCGAGCCGTTTCAGGCAAACAACCGCGACGCCCGCCTACTGGTGGCGCTGAAGCGCGCGACCCTCGCCCCCGCCGACGCGCAGGCTGAACCCGCCGCACCGTCTATCGAGGAGCTGCGCGACCAAGCAGCCAAGCTCGGCATCAGCGTTCACGTACGTTGGGGTGAGAAGCGCCTACAGGACGAGATCGCGAAGGCCCAGGCGGGCTGATGCGCCTGTTCGGCCTCACGATCGGCCGGAACCCGGACGTCGCCGAGAAGGCGATCCACCGGTTGACGGAGCCAAGCGGCACATGGCTTCCCATCGTACGGGAGAGCTATGCCGGCGCATGGCAGCAGAACGTCGAGGTCGATGCGACCGCCGTGCTGGCGCATCACGCCATCTTTGCCTGTATGACGCTGATCGCGTCGGATATCTCAAAGCTGCGGGTCAAGCTCGTCGCGTCGAGCAGCCTCGGCATCTGGTCTGAAGTCACAAACGCCGCCTATTCGCCGGTGCTGCGCAAGCCGAACCCTTACCAGACCCGAATCCAGTTCTTCGAGTCGTGGATGCTGTCGAAGCTCAGCCGTGGCAATACCTACATCCTGAAGCGCCGTGACGCGCGCAACGTGGTCACCGGCCTCTACGTGCTGGACCCAAACCGGGTGCGGCCGATGGTCGCCGATGACGGAAGCGTCTTCTACGAGCTGCAGCAGGACCACCTCTCAGGGGTCGACGGGCCGTTGCTCGTGCCCGCTCGCGAGATCATCCACGATCGTTTCAACTGCCTGTTTCACCCGCTCGTGGGTCTTTCGCCGATCTACGCCGCAGGGCTCGCAGCGACGCAGGGCCTGCGGATTCAGGACACGTCGGCTGTCTTGTTCGGCAATCAGGGCCGGCCTGGAGGGCTGATCACCGGCCCGGGCAAGATCAGCCAAGAGTCTGCCGACGAGCTGAAATCCAAGTGGTACGAATATTATGGCGGCAAGAACTCGGGCAAGGTCGCCGTGCTCGGCGATGGCCTGAAGTATGACGCCATGGCCGTTACCGCGGCAGAGTCACAGCTGATCGACCAGCTCAAGTGGACCGCCGAGATCGTCTGCTCAACCTTCCACGTCCCGCCTTACAAGCTCGGGATCGGAAGCCTGCCGACGAACAGCAACGTCGAGAGCCTCAACCTCGAATATTACACCCAAGCGCTGCAATCGCTGATCGAAGCCGCCGAGCTGTGCCTCGATGAGGGGCTTGGGATCGGCGAGAGTGTCGGCATTGGCACGGAGTTCGACCTCGACGGCCTGTTGCGAATGGACACGAAGGCCTTGATCGAGGCGGAGGCGATCGGGACGAAGTCGGGCATCAAGAAGATCGACGAAGCCCGGGCCCGGCTCAACCTCGGCCCGGTCGAGGGTGGCGACACACCATACCTGCAGCAGCAGAACTATAGCTTGGCGGCCCTTGCCCGCCGCGACGCGCAGGACGATCCATTCGCAGCCGGCGTTGCGGCCAGCCCGCCAGCACCCGACCCGGTAGCCGAGGCTGAGCAGGCACGCGCGCTTGCTGCCTTGTTCGAGAAAGATCTGCGGGAGGCGCTGCATGCTTGATACCAAGGCGCTGGCGCAGGCGACCGCCCTTATCGTGCGAGAAGCTGTCAGTGCCGCCACCGCACCGCTCCTCGAACGCATGGCCCAGCTCGAGGCTCGCTCGGCCGGGTTCGACGACGGCACTATCCGCCAATTGATCGATGCGGCTGTCGCCGCCATTCCGGCACCGCAGGATGGCAAGAGCGTTACCATTGCCGACGTCGAGCCGATCATTGCAGCGTCTGTGGAGAGGGCTGTCGGCGCCCTGCCCCCGGCGAAAGATGTGATGAGCATCACCGTAGCGGACATCGAGCCGCTGATCGCCGATCATATCGAGTGCGCGATCGCTGCCCTACCGCCAGTCGACATCACCGACGTCGTCGAGTCCGCTGTGCGCTCCGCCGTGAAGGCGCTCCCAACGCCTAGCGATGGCAAGAGCGTCACTGTCGAAGAGGTGACGCCGCTGATCGCCGAGCAGGTCGAGCGCGCCGTCGCCGCGCTGCCGCCTGCAAAGGACGGGCAGAGCGTAACAATTGCAGACGTAGAGTCCACGATCGCGACTGCCGTCGAGCGCGCAGTTGCTTCGCTTCCGCCTGCCAAGGATGGCGTCGGCCTGGCTGGCGCACTGATCGACCGCACGGGCGCGCTCGTGGTGACTTTGTCGGACGGCACGATGTGCGAGCTGGGCCAAGTCGAGGGCAACGACGGCGAGCCCGGACTTGGCTTCGACGATCTGTCGGTCGAGCAGACTGGCGAGCGCAACGTCACCTTCAAGTTTGCACGCGGGAATCAGGTTAAGAGCTTCGAACTGGCGGTGCCGGTCATCATCGACCGCGGCGTGTTCAAGGAGGGGCAGCCTTACGAGACCGGCGACGCCGTGACCTTTGGCGGGTCCCTGTGGATCGCCCAGAAGGCCACGACCGCAAAGCCCGATGGCCCAGACACGGGCTGGAGACTGGCCGTCAAGAAAGGCCGTGATGGCCGCGAGATCGCGCGCGACTAATTAGCATTTCCGAGTTCGGGGCCGGCTTCCGCCCTTTTGGCTGGCTCCGAAACCTACAGATGACGAGGTGCACCGATGGCCGATGAGCCCGTCAAGCTTGATCAAGTGAAAAGCCATCTACGGATCGATCCGACCGAAGATAGTGACGACGCGCACCTGGCCCTGCTTGTCATTGCCGCCCGCCGGGCGATTGAGCAGCGAACCGGCCGCGCGGTCGTCGGTGAGGCTGCCGATATCGGGGATGACGATGCCATGGTGGTAGCGATGTCTGTCCTGATGCTCGTTGGCGCCTGGTATGCCAATCGTGAGGCCGTGGTGGTTGGCAGCGCGGCGCCCGCCGAGTTGCCGCTCGCCGTCGAGTGGCTAATCGCTCCTCTCCGCCGGTTTACCTGCTGATGCCCATCGCAGCCGGCTCACTCAACAAGCGCGTCCGCATCGAAGTCCCGGACATGATCGACAATGATCGCGGCGGCCGCAAGCCGAACCCAGCCACCGGGGGCTGGAAGGAGGTGGCGACCGTCTGGGCCGAGGTCATCGCCCTCCGCGGCGAGGAGGCGACCCGCAACAGCGTCGAGCGCTCAGTGCAACTGTGGAAGGTCACGATCCGGATGCGCCGCGACGTCACGACTGCCTGCCGTTTGGTCTGGGACAAGATGGGGATCCATATGGACATCAAGTCTGCCGCGCCGAACGCTGAAGGCGACGGTCTGCTGATGACCTGCGAGAGCGGAGCGCGCGCCTGATGGCCAGATCCCGCCTCCGTGGCGCTGGGCGGTTCCGCCGGACGCTGAAGGCTCTTCCCGCCGCAATCTCGGGCGAGATCGTCGTCGAGCTGAATGTCACCGGCCGCGAAGTCCGTTCTCTGATGCAGGCCAAGGCCCCGAAGAAGACGGGTAAGCTGGCCGCCGGCATTACCTATCGCGTGCTGCCCAAGTCGCTGCGGATGCAGGTCGGCCTGATCGGCTCGCAGAAGCAGCGCAATGACCTTTTCTACGGCCGCATCCAAGACCTCGGCCGCAAGGCGCAGGTCGTCCGCGTGTTGCGGCGCCACGGCACGTTCACGCACAGCTTCAACCCGAACGGCACCCGCAAGAAGACGCTGGCGTCGACCTATGTGCTGCGCGTTGCTGCCATGGCGCCCAAGCGGTTCATCACCGGCCGCTATACGGACATGCGCGCGTCGCTCAATGCCAATTTGCGCGGGATCTGGACGCGGGCGCTGAGCGTAGCGGCAGCAGGAGGCAGCGATGAGTAGCGCGAAGTCGATCGTCGAATTGGCCTGCTTCGACGCCCTGCGGGAGGCCGTCGTTGGCGCCACAGTTTATCAGGACGCGCCGCAGGACGCCCCGCTGCCGGTCGTCATCCTCGGCGACATGAAGAGCTTCCGGCTCGACACCAAGGCAGCGTCGGACGATCGCCGAGTGCAGATCACGATCGTATCGCTGGTCGAAGCCGAGGAGCGCGCGCCGCTGCTCGCCATCATGGAACAGATAGAAACCGCCCTCGACGGCCAGACGCTGCTGCCGGATGGCTGGACGCTCGGCTTCCAGTTTGAAGAGGACGATGCCGTCCTCGCCGATGACGGTTCGACCTACACCGGCGTCAGCACCTTCACGGTCGTCGCACTCGCCGACTGACCTCGATCGAAGTTCCAAACACCTCCGCCGCGCTCCGCCAGCGCGGCTTTTTCACATGGGAGAAGACGCATGGCGAAGAAGCTCGGCAATGATTACCGCCTGTTCGTCCGCGCTGCGGGCGGCGCCACGTTCAGCCAACCTGCGGGCCAAGGCAATCTGACGCGCAACGGAGGCAAGAACTTCTCGTCGAACGCGACGAAGGACACGGAGGGCTACGACACGCAGCAGCCCGGCCTGCGAACGCTGACGCTGAAGCAGGACATGGTCCCGTCGCTGCCGGACCCGACCGGCTACACACGGATGGAGACGCTCGACAAGAGCAACGCCACCGAGATGTACCAGATCCGCAAGAAGCCGTTCGCCGAGGAGGACGTGGTGTTCGAGGCCATCATGTACACCGGTCTGGACGACACCTCCTTCAACCAGGGCGAGAGCGTGAAGGTCGGCGTCACCCTGACGCTCGCCGAAGCCCCGACCGTCGATGCCCTCGCATAAGGACCCTCAGATATGATCAAGATCGCAGGCAAGGACCTGGCCACCAAGCGGCCGTCCGATCTGGATGCGCAGCTGATCGCCTCAACGGGGTGCGGCGCGAAGGAGATCGAGACGCTGCTCGGCGCCGGTCCCGACCGCGCTGCTCGCGCCCTCGCGCCGTTCCTCGACAAGGATGCGCCGGCACTCAATGTGCTGGCGCAGCAGATCGCGGGCGATTCCGCCGCCATCCCGGCCATCCGTAAGCTCTATGCGGATGCACTGGCTGGACCGGCTGCGGTGGAGAAGGTGGACGCCAAGTGATGGCTGACTCCACTGCACCAGTGCTGGAAGAGCGGGGCGAGCTCGCGCTCGTCCTTGCCGGCGCCACCATGGGGCTGCGTCCGACCTATGAGGCGCTGAGCGCGATCGAGGCCACGCTCGACCGCGGCCTGGTAGATCTGGCCCGCGATGCGCTCTCGGCGAAGATGAAGCTCGCCGAGGCGGCGCAGATCGCGACCGAGTGCATCCGTGCATGGGGTCGGGAGAACGATGACAAGGGCGCGGCCGGCGCCGGCGCCGACCGTGTCGCGCGCCTCATCCTTGATAGCCCCGGCGGCCTGCATGACGCGCTCAAGACCCTATCAGGCATGCTCTCGCTCGCGGTGACCGGTGGGTACACCGCGGAGGGGGAACTCAAGCCGTCGACGACGACGACCACGACGACGCCGAAAGCCCCCGTCGACGGCTGATGGGGGCTGCGGTGGCCGCCCTCGGCTGGCGGCCGCGCGAGTTCTGGCGAAGCACCCCGGTCGAGTTCTGGACCGCAATGAAGGCATACGAGCGGATGCACCCCGCATCGGAAGAATAGGAGGCGTCGAGTGGCAGATCAGACCCAGCGCCTGCTGTTGCAGGTCGACGCCGCAACCGAGTTGCTGCGCCGGCACCTCGCCGAGGGCGAGCAGCCTCTAACCCGGTTCGAGCAGCGCGCCGACGCGATGGCGAAGAACGTCGATCGCTCGATCGCGGACATGGGCAAGCGGTTCGGCAGCTTCGCGGCGCTTGCGGAGGATGCTGCCACGCGCGCGCAGCGTTCGTTCGAGACGAGCTTCAGCGACGTTCAGAAGCTCGCCTCCAAGGCGATACAGGCGCCGACTGTCACCGGTGGACTGAACGTCGGGGCTGTCGACGCGCGCGAGGCCGCCGCCACTGCGCAGCGGCAGGCGCTCGCTACCCGGCTGATTGCCGACGCGGCCGAGCGTGCGGCGCAGGGCGAAGGCGTTCTGACCGAGCAGACCCGATTGTATGTGCAGGCTGCGCGGGCTGCATCTATCGAGGCAGAACGCCACGCGCAGGAGCTTGCCCGCGAAGCGGGCGCGCTGGAACGGGTCGAGATCGAGCTGGCGCAGGCGGGCGCTGGTGCACGCGTGTTCGGCACGAACCAGAACCGTGTGACCGTGCAGAGCGGGGCGCTGCGGGCCGCCATGCAAGGCGCGTCCTATCAGGTGCAGGACACGTTCACCCAGCTGAGCATGGGCGCGAACATCTTTCAGGTTGTCGCCATTCAGGGCGGCCAGCTGGCGGGGCAGTTCGCCAACATCGAGGGTAAGGCGGGCTCGTTCGCGCGCTTCATGATCGGCCCGTGGGGCCTTGCGATCACCGGCGCGCTGCTGGAGTTGGGACCGTTGACTAAGGGCGTGTTCGACTTCGGCAACGCCGTCGACGACGAAACCGACAAGCTGAAGGACAATGCGAAGACGACCGCCGTCGCTGAGCAGGCGAAGAAGGCGTTCCTCGCGACCGAAGCCGGCGCGATCGACGACGTCCGCGCACTAACAGCCGAGATTAAGAAGCAGAACGACGCGCTGAAGTCGAATGCGGAGCTTTCGAACATCCGCGCCAAGACCGATCTCAAGAACCTGCAGGATCAGCGTGCCCCACTTGCCAAGCAGCTGGAGGAGGCGCGCGCCGCCCTGCGCGCGACCAACAGCACTGCCGTCGGGGGCATCGCCGGCAGTGGATCCGTCATACAAGGTCAAGCAGCCGAGCGCGTCCGTGCGCTGGATGAGCGCCTCAAGGCGGTTGACGCGTCGATCGCCGGCGCACAGGCGGCGGTCAACAGCACGCGTGCGGACCTCGCTGACGAGGCGGCAAAGCGCAGCATCGATCCCATCGCGCAGATCAACCGGCGCTATGAAGGGCCGGATGGTCTGATTGCACGCGCGAAACAGCGTGCGATTGCCGAGGGCACCGTCAGCACAGTCCTCACCCGCCAGCTGGAGACGCTGCGCGCGCAGCAGAAGGCTGAGGTCGAAGCGGCGCAGAAGCGTGCTGCTGCCGTCAACCGCACGCCGAACAACAACCAGATCGGTCGCGACATCGATGTTGCGCAGGCGACCAGCATCGTTGCCAGCATCGGTGGGCACGTCACCAGCGGCTATCGGTCGAAAGCCGAGCAGTCGCGCATCTACGCCGACAAGCTGGCGGGGCGCCATGCTGGTCCCGTGGCAAAGCCCGGCACTAGCGATCATGAGCGCGGACAGGCCATCGACGTTGCATTCGGCCCCGGCATCAGTGAGGCCTCGATCAAGGCTGCTTTCGCGAAGGAAGGCGTCGCGATCAAGCAATTGCTGACCGAGCGCAATCAGAAGGTGTTCCACGTTGCCTTCGGCAAGCGTGGGCCGAGCCAGCAGACGATCGACAACAAGGTGGAGACCGCGCGGCAGAAGGTTTTGAGCGACGATATCGCATATGGGCAGGAGGAGCAGGCCGCCCGACAGCGGCTGACCGCTGCAACCCGCAAGTCGGCGCAGAGCGAGGAGGATCGCTATCGCGAGACTGTTGCCGCGATCAACGCCGACGCCGACGCACAGAAGGGGAAGATCGACCTTCAGCAGGAGAAGGGGTTGTCCAAGCCGCGCGCCGACAACCTGCGGTCGCTCAACGAACAGACCCGCAAGCAGCAGCTGCAAAACGCCGCTGCCGATCGTGCCCTCGGCATTCTTGACCAGCGTTCCGAAGCCGAACAGTCGAATCTGGAGTCGCAGCTCGCCGTCCTTCGCATCAGCGAGGACATGGCGATTACGGACCGCGACCGGCGCCGCATCGGCCTGCAAATCCTGGAAGCGGAGCAGGAACAGCGGCGGCTGGCGCTGGAGCGTGTCCGAGACACGTCGAAGGATCCTGCCGCGGTCGTATCTGCGAAGCGGTCGCTTTCCGCTCTGCCCGCTCTCGACAAAGCTGAACGAGCACAGTTCGATCAGCGGACCGCCAGCCCTCTTGATGCCTACCGGCAGCGGCTGAAGGCAGCGACAGCCGACACCAACGCGTCGTTGGAAGAGATCGGCGTGCGCGGCCTCGGCAACCTTGAAGACGCGGTGGCTTCGGCCGCGTCGAAAGTGCTGGGTCTGAAGGGCGCGTTCGGCGACTTCGTTGGCAACGCCCTGGCCGACCTTGCCCGGTTGGCGTTCAAGATGGCGGCGATCGCCGCGCTCGACGCGCTGTTTCCCGGTTCGGGTGCGATCTCGAAGCTGCTGGGTAAGGCAGGTGGGGGCAAGATCGAGGGTAAAGCGGGTGGCGGCAAAATCCATGGCCCCGGCACCGGCACCTCGGACAGCATCCTCGCTCTGATCGACGGACACAAGCCGTTGATGGTGTCCAATGGCGAATCCATCGTCACGGCAGATGCCACGTCCAGGTTCTGGCCTGTCATCGACGCCATGAACAAGGGTCGTTTCCCCGGCCTCGCCAGCGGTGGCATGATCGGATCACCATCGCTCGCAAACCTGCGCGCGCCGAGCCTGCCTCCTCAGGCGCGTGGCGGTTCAGGGCGCGAACGCATGCAGCTCGACGTCAGGGTGAAAACGGAGGCGTCGCCGCTGCTGATCTCAACCGTGCAGCACACGACGCTCCAGACGGTCGGCGCTGCGGCTGAACCCATCATGGCAGGCGCACAGAGCCGCACGATGCGGGCGCTGCGCCGGCCATCGCTGCCGGGGGCACCAGGATGATCGTCGACCTTCCGCCCGCACCGGTCGCGGCCAAGATCGATTGGAAGCCGCGCCAGCCAAGCCAAGTCAACCGAAGCGAGTTCTCCGGCACCACGCGCACCGTGATCCTCGCGCAGGCGCCGTTCTGGGCGGCCTCGGTAAGCTATCCGACCATCGTCGGGGAAGCGCGGTTCCGCCCGTGGCGTTCGGCGCTGATGCGGTTGCAAGGCCGGGTGAACCCGTTCCGGCTGGTCGCCTGCGAAGGGCCGCAGCACAAAGTTCATCAGCTCGTCGTCGTCGATGGTGCCGGGCAGCAGGGCTATTCCGTTCGGACGCGCGGGTGGCAGCCGGGCACGGGGCTGTCGGACGGCATGTTCATCACGATCGGTGAAAAGCTGCACCAGGTGGTCGCCAGCACTGCACTGGCGGGAGCGGATGGCAAGCTGACGATCGCCGTCATGCCGCACCTCGCCAACGCGCTTAGCGATGGCATGTCGATCGAGACGCGCCGCCCCTGGGCGCTGATGAAGCTCGCGACGGATCAGCAAGGCTGGACGGTCGACGTCGGGCAACAATATTCGGTGTCGTTCGACTGCGAGGAAGCGCTGTGAGCGGGCCGGACATTGCTGCCAGCGGCGCGCTCGCTGCCGGTGTCCGTCGTCCGGTCACCTTCTGCTACCTCGATATCGCGGGTGAGCCCGTGCGGGTCACCGACGCGCCCTATGACATCACCTTCACTGGCACCGGTGACGAGGACCTCGACGGCCACACGTTCATGGCCGTCGATGCGCGGGTCGTGTCGGTCGGTGTGGTGAAGGCGAAGGAGGGCGGCACCGACACGCTGACGTTGGAACTGTCCGGCCTTGCCGGAGTGGACGGCGAGCTGATGAACCAGATCGGCACTCGCTCCAACTGGCAGGGGCGCGACGCGCGGCTCTGGAAGGGCATGCTCGATCCCGTGACGCTGGCGTTCGTCGGGTCGATCTGGCCCTATTACACTGGCTATATGGCGGTGCCGAAGATCAGCGGCGACCAGAACAGCCAGACGATCAGCCTCGACGTCGAGACCTATCTCGCCTTCTTCAACCAGGCGTCGAACCGCACATATCTCGACCAGGACCAGTACGATCCCGCCGACAGGTCGGCCGAACTCGCCATCGCCATCGCAAACGGCGCCAACAAGCGCAGCTGACGGAGCGCCCATGTATCGCAAGCCTGACTGGGAGGCGCGGCTCGCCGCGTATCTCGAACCCTTGCGGCTGCGCCCTTTCGCCTGGGGCTCGCACGACTGCACCACGTTCACGGCCGGTGCCGTGCTGGCGATGACGGACGTCGATCCGATGCCGGAGTTCCGCGGCCGCTACAGCACGGCGATCGGCTCGGTCCGTGCATTGCGGCAGATCGGCGCCGGCACTCTGGAAGGGACGCTCGACAGCAAGTTCGAAGCCGTTTCGCCCAGCCTCGCGCAGCGTGGAGACATCGTCATGTCAGACGGTCTGCTAGGCCTATGCTGGGGCCGATTCCTGATCGCCGTCGGTAGCGAGGGCGAGCGCGACGGGCTGATCCGGATCGAGCGACCGTTGTGGTCAGGCCCGCGCGCATGGCGCGTGCAGTACGGCGCCTGACTAATGGCGAAGGCCCTCAAGGTCGCGGCGTTCGTCGTCGGCGCTGCCGCGCTGACGATCGTCACCGCAGGTGCAGGCACCGCGCTACTGGCCGGCGTCAGCCTGTCGGCCGGCATCGGCGCAGTGTCAGCCGCGATCGGCATCTCGGCCAGCACGCTATTCCTCGCGGCCGGCGCGCTGTCGGTCGGCGCGGCGCTGCTCGCGAAGCAACCTACGGTGCCCCCGTCGCAGACGGAGCGGCTGGTCGCCAGCATCGATCCGCGCGCGTTCCGCAAGGAAGTGCTCGGTCAGACCGCCATGGCGACCGACATCCGGTACGAGGAATGGTCGGGCACCGATCAGGAATATTGCGACTGGATCATTGCCCATGCCAGTCATGCGGTCGACGGCATCGAAGAAGTCTGGCTTGACTCCGAGATGGCGTGGTCGGCCACCACCGGTGTCGTCGGTCGCTACGTCGGTTACTTCTCGATCCCGAACATCGTCCTGGAGGGTTCGCCCGCCAGCGCGTTCACGTTCGGCAGCGGCAAGTGGAACGCGGCGAGCGCACACCTGACCGGCTGCGCCTATTCGCGCTTCCGCTTCAAGGTCACGGGCAACAGCAAGAAGGCCGAAAGCCCGTTCGCAAGCTCGATCCCGACCCGGATCACCGTCATAGGTCGCGGCGGCAAGCTCTACGATCCGCGGCGCGACAGCACCGTGCCAGGGGGCTCGGGGCCGATGCGCTGGAACGACCAGTCGACGTGGCGCTTCACCGCCGATGATGGTGGCGTGATAGGCGAAAATCTGCCGCTGCTTATCCTGCGGCGTCTGCTCGGCTGGCGCATCCGCAATCCGCTGACAGGGGCGATGAAGCTGGCGACCGGCAGCGGCATCCCGGCCAAGCGCATCGACATGCTGTCCTTCATTGTCGCGGCCAATCAGGCGGATGAGTTGGTCAACCGCTCGGCAGGCGGGCAAGAGCCGCGCTACCACGGTGCTGGCGTGTGTTCGGAGGGTGATGATCCCAAGACGGTCCTCGACGCGCTGTGCGCCGGTTGCTGTGGGCGCTTCCGCGACACGAGCGGCAAGCTGTCGCTGGTCATCCCGCATAACGATCTCGCGGACGCCGCGCTGGACGATGGTCTAACAGCCGACGACGTGATCGGCGGCTTTACTTGGGATCCGGATCCAGCGCTTGAGGCCGCCCCCAACATCATCCGCGGCCGGTATGTGGATGCGTCGTCCACGTCGCTCTACCAGCTGATCGACTACCCGGAAGTTCGGATGCCGAGCTCAGATGGCATCGACCGCGTCTTCACGCTCGATCTCGGCTTCGTGGAGAGCCCGAGCCAGGCGCAGCGCATCGCCAAGCAGGTTCTGCAGCGCAAGCAATACGAGCGGCGCTTCGCAGCGCCCTTTGACATCAATGGGTGGCGCTATCCTGTTGGCAAGGTGGTGCCCTTCACGTTCGCGCCTCTCGGCTTCGATCGAACCCTGTTCCGCGTGAGCGAGCAGGACATCGGCACCGGCAACAGCTGCGACATGGTTCTGGAGGGCGAGAGCGCCGATATCTACGCTTGGGACGCTGACGATCGTGCACCCGTCAACGCAGCTGCATCGATCGTCTACGACCCGACCAAATCTCCGCTGGTGCAGGCGATCGAGGAGCTCGGCGCGCGGGCCGCCTATACGATCCGGTCGCAGACTCCGACCTATCCAGTGACCACGACGGCCACCATCATTAACATCGCCGCTTCCAGCGGCGTTCTCGATGATGGCTCTTTATTCGACCTGCCTGCGGGGTCGATCAACGGGCTGGGCTCCGCAGCGCAGTACGGCGTCTTCGTCGTGCGAGCGACTGGAGCGTACTTCGCAGAGCTCTACCCAGCGCCTGATGCTCAGGCTTCGTCCGCCAACATCTTCTTCGGCTGGGCGACCACGCAGGCGGCAGACGGCACATACCCGGGCGGCGAGACGCCTCCCGGCGGCTGGGGCGGCGGTGGGCGCGAGCCGACGGTCCCCCGCCTAAACGACGCCTGATTCAGGAGAACCCAATGTCCAACGTTGCGCATCTGCCGATCGAGGCGGATCGATACGGCGCGTGCGTGCGCCAGATCTACATCCGTGGCCTCGATCTGACCGGAGTGGCGATGCGTGCGCAGGTGCGGCTCACCGGCGACACGCCTGGGGATCCGCTGGTCGACCTGCTGACGGTCACGAACGGCAACGCTGAAGGCCTGCGCCTGGTCGGCGTAGAGACGGTCGACGAATTGCCGGTCAGCCACGTCGAGCTCGTCATCAACGAGACCACCATGGAAAGGCTTCCCTATGCGGGTGAGCTCGGCAGCCCGACTGAGCTTCGGTGGGACTGGCAAGTCACGCTTGCCGGCCGCAAGCAGCGGATCGCGAAGGGCGAGTTCGTCATCACCGGTGACGGGGTGACGGGCGCAGACAACGCTCCGGCCAACCGGCCGCAAGCGTGGTCGCGCAGCTTCTCACCAACGGCAGGCATGCGCACCGGAGCGACGTTGACGTTCGGCGATGAGACCATTGAGGTGTCGGTCGACGGGGCCAACCTCGTCGCGGCGGAGGTCGTCCGGGCAGTGACGGCGCAGGACCGCGCTGAGGCAGCCCAGCAGCGCGCTGATGTATCCGCGGGCGCCGCACAGGGCGCGGCCCGCTACTTTACTACGCGTGCCGCCGGCGAAGCTGCGAGTTCGGTTGATCAGGCATTCTCGACCGACGACGGCGCAGGCGGCGTCATCTATTATCGGCGCACTAGCGGCGGCTCGGCGGAGATCGGCAGGGCTCTGACACCTGGATCGTTGAGTGGAGCGACTGGCGCCAGCTTAGTAGGACGGAAGGCGCTTGGTACTGGCGCTGTCACTCGGCGGCTGGATGCCACGCTCGACGAGTCGGGCGCGCTTGTGTCTGATTACAAGCAGGACGGCGATGGGACTGACTGGACGCCGGCTTTCGGACGGGCCTTCGATTACCTATCGAGCACGCGCACCGCGCACCCGCACTTCCAGCCGTGGGGGGTCGGTACGATAAAGGTAGGCAGGGGCACATTCCCTTTGGCCCAGCCGCTCTACTTTTCCCAAAGCCAAGTGGGCTTCGGGATCACGGGACAAGCGCGATTTGCGACTGTGTTCTCCAAAAATATCACTACCGGGCATGCTTTTTTCCTAAACCCGTCGGGCTACAGTAACTTCGAAGATTTCACTATTGTAAATGACGCCGCGACTAGGGGTGACAGCGCCGCGTTCGCCATTCTGGGCACAAACGGCGGTCACATGACCACGATACAGCGCCTCAACATCTCCAACTTCGCCTTGGGCGTGTCTGTATCGGGAACCACTAACGGCGATTTCACGCACATTGTGGACTCCGAGTTCGACACCGATACGGGCTACACGAACAACTCGAACAAGAATGCGGTCGGAGCCATGCTCGACAACGTTTCGCATTCGTGCCGCACAGCGTTGGTCAGCCTGGGTGGTAGTGGCGAAGTTTCGATAAATGGCGGTGGCGGCAACGTACATCGTAGCGTCGTACATTATCGTGAAGGTGCTGGCGTCGCCAACATCTACCCCCAGTCAGCCCTTCTTCACCACCACAAGCTCGAATATGGTGGTGCGACCGGACCAGATAACGCCCAGCTGCTGATCGATGGGCGCGACACAGTGCTCGGTCCAAACAGTGGCGGCGCGGATACCGTAACCATTTTCCGCGACGTCACTTACACCTTGGGCGACACCCCGCCTGGCGATCCATCCGGCACGGCATACGACGACCACCGGATAATTGACATCGCGGGCGGGCGCCATCGCGTTCACATGATCGCCGGCTACCTTCGTGGAGCCATCCGCTATCTCTCGGACTATGCCGAGGATCGGGCGCGTTGGCTGATCAGGGGCATGCGAGCAGCGCCGCTTCCATCGCGGCTGCTCTTGGGCGGCACTGGCACGCATCCGCTGATCAGATGGCACGATAACGAGAACGTCGCCGATCAGTACCGAGGCGGCACGTCGGGCATTCGTGTGATTCAACGTGGCCCCGCAGTGCTGTGGAGGCAGTTGCAGGATCAGGTGATCAATACCGGAGTATCGCAGACTGCGTTTCCCCAATCTGGCGGCGGCAACCGCTATGGTGCCGAGTTTACAATAGACCTGACGCTCCAGCCGCTCGATCTTCCGCCCCTGATCACCATTGAAGGGTTGGCACTATACGTCGAAAATAACGTCTACACCACTGACACAAAGGTTGAGTGGTTTTCGGACAACTTCTCGACGCTAATCGACTCCGCCACCATATCAGGCGGAGTGCGCGGCAAAGTTACGATCAGCACTAAAGAGACCACTGTTGTCGACGGTAAGATCCGCGTCCGCATAACGAAGCCGGGCACCGGCGATAACGGAACGGTCGGCGCGCTCGTGATCCCCTACTTCCCCTTCTTCGGGCGCAATTAACGGTGGAGGCTCCAGACACCGACAAATTTGTCAGTGATGCCGGCGCCGAAATCCGGCAGCAGAGCACCAGGCTCGCCAAGGTGCAGCGCGAGGTTGTGGCGCCGGCTGTCGGGAAAGCGGGTGTCCCAATTCCGCTTCACGCGGGGGAAAGTGGTAGCCAGAAGATAGCGACTGCCGCTCGCGCGTATATTAGCCAGCGCCTGTTCCACCGCCGCGTTCGGGAAGTGAATCAGGAGATCCCGGCAAAGAACCACGTCACCACGCGGCACCTCGGCCAACACATCGCCGGTCGCGAAATCGACGCCAGGACGCCGGTGCATGCTCCGGTTTGTCTCAATCAGCTCTGGCAGCAGATCAATGCCGAGGTACGCCATCCCGACCGGGAACTGCACCAACCGCATCCAGTTGAAATCGCCGCATGGCAGATCAACAAGAGATCGCGCACCCACCTCAGCGAGAAAGCTTTCCAAGGCTGCGCGGAAAGTAGATGTGAAAGCGACTGTCGAGCCGAGGCCGCTGTTGCTCTCGTCGGAGAACCACAACTTGCGCTGATACACCGTGCGGAACACATCCGTGTAGCTGGCATCGCCAAAATCGCGGCGATTACGGACTTCTCGGACCAGCCACTTGAGTGGGGCGGGGGCAAGGGCTCGGAGCATTTGCTTAAGCTGCTCCTCCCCGACTCTCCAATCAAGCGCAAAGCGCCGACGTTCACCGCTCAACAAAGGCTCGCTGCGCCATGACCCTTATCGCAATATTCGGGCAGATGGCGGCAGGCTTCCGGCTCGCGCTGGTCCTGTTCGCCGCCATGAGCTTGCTGACGGTTACGGCGTGGTCACCGGAGGCCCTGACCGACGCCCGACGTATGACGGCGCAACGGCTCAATGCGAGGGCGTGGACGTTCCTCGCGACGAGTGTCCTGGCGTTCTCACCTGCCCACGCCGCGTGGCTGCTCGGGCACCCCGTCATTCCCGTAGTCAACCGGGCAATGGACGCCCTAGCATCGGGGCTGGCGTGCATGGCGTTTATCAAGCTGCTGGCGTTCCGCGGGCTGATGCGGGGGCTGTCATGGCCGCGCATCCGCCGCGGCATTCGGGTCAACATGGGGATCATGGTCGCCGTCGTGGGTGCGGCATGGCTGACCCGGTAGGGCCGCTCGAAAGCTGGCTCGTCCGCAATGGCGCCATCATCGTCGGCCTCGGGATCGGCACTGCGGCCAAATACGGCCTGACCCTCACCGAAGGCCGCAAGCTGACGTGGAAGGGGCTGCTGATCGACCTGCTGCTGCTCGGCATGCTGGGCGTGATCGCAATTACGATCGCTGACTGGTGCAGCCTGACCGGCAATCCTCGCGTGCTGGTTGGTGCCCTCTCCGCAGTTTCATCTGACCGGCTGGTGCGGCTGGCGCGGGATCGCTTCATGAAGAAGGCCGAAACCGACCTTGGCATGACGGCGCGGGCAACGCCTGCAAGCGCCATGCGGGTGCCGTCCGGCATCGGCGAGCCAAACGAGGTGCAGGTGCAACCCAGCGTGGCCGATAGCGACCATGCCCGCGCCGGCAGCACGCTGCGGACCGCCTTCCGCGAGACGACGCGCCGCCAGCTGCCGCGCGACCAAGTCGAGATCATCAAGCGCCTCGGCGACGAGATTTAGCGCGGCCGAGAGGGTGGGGAGAGTAGCGCCTTGCTCGCTGGGGTTTAGGCACCCGCGAACAAGGCGCCGGCACTCTCCCCGGACGCATAATCGGAGTCTCTGCTCCTGCCCGCCTCTTGGCAGCGAGCCATTAACATCGGGAAACCGCATGACGGACGTCGATCGCCACTGGCGCTACATCATCGCGGTGATCCTGATCACCGGCTACATCGGCCTCGCCGCGATATCCTTCTTCCATCAGGTGCCGAGCAACAACACGCGCTTCGTCGACGGCTTCTTCACTGGTCTCGGCCCGATCGTCGGCGCTGCCGTTGCGGCCGTACTCAACGTCGGCAAAGGAAATACCACCCAGCAGGATGCGACGATCGGGACGCTTGTAGACAAGCTGCCACCCGCGACAATCGGCACCGGGCCCGCACAACCACTCGCGGATCAGCCGCCAGCCTGAACGCAAAACACCCCGCCGAGGTTGGAGCCATGGCGGGGTGTCAGGCAACCACGGATGAGCGCGTCGCCCAAGCATAAGCTGCCAACATTTCAGAGCCGCCGCAAGGGGCGGTGACGCGCCCCGCCGCCTCTCAGTTGGGGTGGGCGACAGCGGGACGCGGGCCGAGCTTACTTAGGGGACGACCGCAGCCCTGATGCCCCGGCGCGCCGCTACTTTCAATCGGAAGGATTATCATGACCAAAGAACCAGCGTGGCTGCTCGCCGCGCGGGCGAAGCTCGGCACGCGTGAAGCACCGGGTATCGCCAACAATCCCGCGATCATGGGCTGGGCGGCGCGTCTCGGCGCCAAGGTGCTGGGCATGATTTACAACGCCGACAGCGTTCCGTGGTGCGGGCTGTTCGTCGCCACCTGCGTCGCCGAGGACGGGCTGGTGCCCGCTACCATCGCGGCCCGCGCGAGCAGCTGGGCAACTTGGGGCCAGAACCTGCGCGAGGATCGCCTGTCACCCGGCGCCGTCCTCGTCTTTCAACGGCCGGGCGGCGGCCATGTCGGCTTCTACGTCGGCGAGGACCAGGCCGCCTACCACGTCCTCGGCGGCAATCAGGGCGACCGCGTCAGCATCACGCGCATCGAAAAGCCGCGCTGCGTCGCTCGGCGCTGGCCCGCCGGCCGCCCAGTCGTGCTTGGCCCGGTCATGATGACTGCCACCGCCGGCATTCCACTGTCCCGCAACGAAGCCTGACCATCCGGTCGGTTTGAAGGAGAACACCCATGAACATCGTGAAGCTGATCGGCCGCGTTACCGGCGCAGCGATCAAGGTCGCCAAGGCCAACCCCACCCTCGTCATCAGCGCCGTCTCGGCGAACGGCCCGGTCGTGAAGGCGATCAAGGCCGAGGCGAAGAAGCCGCAGGCCTGACGCTCACGCCGTCGGCAATTTGCGGGACCAGGGGCGCCACCACTTGCGCGGAGCAAATAGCGCAATGCCCTTCTCGTCTGTCGCTCGGTACAACTCCCTGGCCAGAGACCGCAGCTGGCGATCGTTCAGCGCCAAGTGCACCTGCGTGTAATTGCCACTGCGGAAGCTTTCCGCGGAGTTGGCGATCTGCAGCGTCAGAACCGTACCGCCTGACGTACGATCGCGCCGCCAGCCGGCCAACGCGCCAGCCATCTCCACCAACATTGGACTTCCTCTCGGATCGCCCAGTCGGGCCGAATCAGTCTTATTAACCACAAATCATTGCCGCTGCTAGCAATCCCCTCAGCAAAAGGACCCTCCTCATGGCGAACAAGCTCTATTCCAAATATAAGCAGGCCCTGCTCACCGCAGGCGTCAACCTGGTCACCGGCACGGTGAGGGCGCAGCTGGTCGACACCAGCGCCTACACCTATTCGGACACGCACCAATTCCTGTCGGACGTGCCTGCGGGCGCGCGCTACGGCACCGCGGCTACGCTGGCGAACAAGACGGTCACCAACGGCGTGTTCGACGCGGACGATGCGCTCTTTACGTCCGTTCCGGCCGGCACCGCCAACACGACTGACAAGGAAGAGGCAATCGTCCTCTACGTAGACACCGGCACCGCCACGACGTCGCAGCTCATCTATTACATCGACACGGCCACGGGCCTGCCGGTCACGCCGAACGGCGGCAATATCGTGGCCAGCTGGGATCCGGCTGGGATCTTCTCGCTCTAAGCTGAAGGGGATAGCCCTTGCGCACCATCGTGCAGTCGACCCCGCCGATCGCGCGGGGCTACCCCTTCTCGTTTCAGTGGAACTGCCCGGCCGACGAGGGAGGCGTAGTGCCCTTCCCTGCGGGGTGCACGCTGCTCGCCGACGTGGCCCTGTACCAAGGTGGCTCGAAGGTCGCGACGCTCAGCACGGAGACCGGCTCAATCGTGCGTGTCGACGACATCTCTATCGTGTTGCTCCTGTCGGCCAGCGACACGGCAGGCCTGACGAACACGACAGCGGTGGTCGACCTGGTCCGGACTGATCCGTCGCCGGACGAATGGCTCGGCCTCCGAGTGAAGTTGCCGGTCGAGCAGCCAATCACGGCACCGCGGGTGAATTCATGATCCCCATCGTCACGGTGCCACGGCTGCGGCGCCCCGCGTTCGTCACTTCAGCCCATGGCCTGGCGACGATCACGGCGCGAGCGTGGCCGGGGTTAGGAGAGGGTGACGGAAGGCTGATCGTCCGCCCGCTGCTGTTGTCGAGCGGTGCCGGCTTCTACACGCCCGCGGTCGCGCCAGGTCTCGTGTCGGTCGGCCCATTCTTGCAGGCCACCGGCTTCATCGCCTACCCGCCCCCCGTCATCGCGGCCGGGACGGCGATCATCCCGCCAGCGCTCCTGTCTACGGTGACCGGCTTCACGCCATCTGTTCAGCCGGGTGCGGCCGCAGTGCTGCCCGCGCTGCTCGGCTCTTTGGTGGCCACATTCGTCCCTTCGGTGCAGGCGCAGTCCGCGGGCACGATCCTGCCCCCGGCGCTCGCCTCGTCTTCGACGACGTTCTTCCCCGTGGTCCAGCCGGGCGCAGCCACTATCGGCCCGGCGCTGCTCGGCGTGGGAAGCGCAGGATTCGCGCCCTTCGTTCAGGCGCCCGCCGCGGGCGCGATCCTTCCCGCGTTGCTCGCTGCAACCTCGATCACGTTCCCGCCGGCCATCCAGCCGGACGGCGTCGCCATCCAGCCGCTGCTGCTCGCCTCTGCCGCCGCCTTCTACGCGCCCGTCGTGCAGATGGTGACCGCAGGCACGGTTCAGCCGATCATTCGCCCCTCGTCCGTCGTGGTGTTCCCGCTGTCGCTGGCGGCGGGCACCGTCACCGTCGCGGCACCGGTGCTCGCATCCGGCGCGCAGCAGTTCGTTCCAGTCATCCAGCCGGGCGTCGCGACCGCTGCACCCGCGGCGCTGGCGTCGACGGCCGGCCTCTACGCTCCGTCCGTGCTGCCTGGATCGGCCACCGTCACCGCGCCGGCGCGGGCGTCGGCCGCGGCTGCCTACGCGCCCGTCGTCCAGCCCGGCTCCGCGCAGATCGCGCCGGCGCTACTCGCGTCCACCGCCGCGTCGTACCCGCTGGCGATACAGGCCGGCTCGGCCTCGATCCTGCCGGCGCTGCTCGGCTCGACAGCATTGACCCGAGCGCCGGCAGTCTCGGTGGCGGGCGGAAACGGCACGCTGAACGCCGTCACTGTGACCGATGGCGACAGCTGGTTCGGGACGGCAACCGCTCAGTACCCGGCCAATGCTCCTTATGCCGGGAAGCACATGGGCGCATATTTCGCGGCGAACCCGACGCACATCGTCAACAACATGGCGCTGAGCGGGTCAGGGCTTCAGCATCTACGCGACGACGTTGCCGGCATCATCGCAGCCAAGCCATACGTGGTAGTACTGTCGTGCGGACGTAACGACTTCATGAACGACACGTCGGGCCAGGGCTATACCGACGCCCAGCTGCTGACGGCCTACTCCGCCACCTATCGCGGCATCATCGACGACATCAGGGCTGGGCTGCCCGGGGTGGCGATCGCGGTCGAGACGATCACCGAGAACCACGATCCCCAAGGGGACATCAACGGCGTCACCGTCCGATACAACAACAATCGCAAGGCGCTGAACAGCATCATTCGCCAGTGGAAGACGGACGGCGTGATTGCTCAAGTCATTGATATCGGCGCTGACGCGGTCATCGGCCGCGACGGCGGTATGTTGAAGGGCTCGCCGGAGTCGTCGGACGGCTTGCATCTTTCCGAGGGATCTCAGCCAGCAGGCGAAGGCTACGCCATCCCGGTTTTCGCAGCCGCCATGAACGCGCTCTACGCCGCAACGCCGCTGCCGAGCTCATCTTCAGGAGATACCTACGTGTCCGACTATGCACTGACCGGCTCGCCGAGCGTGACGGAGGGCAACAGCGGCACCGTCAATGCCGTCTTCACCGTCACCCGCACCGGCGCACTGACCCGCACCGGGTCGGTCGACTGGGCGGTCACTGGCAGCGGCGCCAATCCGGCGAATGCCAGCGACTTCGCAGGCGGCGTACTGCCTTCCGGAACCCTCAACTTCGCCGCCAACGAGAGCAGCAAGACGATCAGTGTGCCCATCCAAGGCGATGCCGGCGTCGAAGCCGACGAGACGTTCACCGTCACGCTGAGCAATGCCAAGACGACGGGCAACATCACTTCGGCAACGGCCATCGGCACGATCGTCAACGACGACGTCGGCGGGGGCGGCTCGGTCACTTATGCTGCGGGCACGCCGGGCACGTTCACCAACACGGGCGGCTCAACGCAGACGGTCGCAGCCCAATCGCTGCAAGCTGGTCGCCTCGCGCTGTTCGTAAAGTCGGACTATGACCGCGCGCCCAACACGATCGTTGTGAAACGCAGCGGTCAGCCAGACATCATGCTGACCAAGCAGGGGGCCGGCACTGCCTCCAGCGTCTGGCTCGGCGATATCCCGGCCGACACGTCCGATTACAGCATCGTCTTCACGCGGACGACCGCGCCGACGCCGCTGATCATCCAGGGCTTCATTCCAATCCTCGTGAAGGGCGCGAACGGCACCCCGACGCAGTATTACGAGCAGACGTTCGGCCCGGGCAACGACACCAACGTCACGATGACGACGACCCTGAACCTGCCGACCAACGGCTTGGCCCTGCGCTTCGCAATCAACGACATCGGCAACGCGAGCGGAGGCCCGGCGACGCTGACCAACAACGATGGCGGAACGACGATAGCGTCCGGCAACTTCACCAACTTCGACGGCGGGGCGACGCTGTTCACGGTCGCCACGTTGCCCGCTAGCGCCAAGCCCTCCGTCGGTTTTGCCGGCAGCTCCTCCTATATCCGCCTGACCGCGATCGCGTTCGGGGCATGACAAGGGAATTGATGATGAAGCAGATTCTCGCCCTCGCCTTGTGCCTGCTGGCGGCGCCTGCCGCTTCGCAGTCGGTGTCGGGCTGCGGCACCACGGCCATCAGCAAGGCTGACGCGTCCAATGAGGCTAGGCTGACCACCTCGGCCGATTGCTTCGGCAAGGCGAAGATGATCGCAGCCGCAGCTGAGCAGACGCGTCGCGACCGGATTGTGGCGATCACGCCTGCGCCCGTGCCAGCGCCGACCGCGCAGCCCTCTGCGGTGACGCCGATCGCGAGCAACTTCGACGTCGCGGCGCTGATCGGTCCCGGCGCCCACAACCCGGTGCCATCGGGGAAGCCCGACAACGTCGGCGCGTTCCGCTTCATCTGCACAGCAGGGCAGCTGAACTATGACGACCCGATCCTCTATCCGGGCGTGGCAGGCGGGTCGCCGCACCTCCACCAGTGGTACGGCAACACGGGCGGGGACTATGCCTCGACCTACGCGAGCCTGCGCACGGGTGGGGAGAGCACCTGTTCGAACAAGCTGAACCGGTCCGCCTATTGGGTGCCGGCGCTGATGACCGCAGCCGGCAAGGTGATCGTGCCCGATTACATGTCGATCTACTACAAGCGGCTGCCCGATGGTGATCCGGAGTGCCTGTTGGAGTCGGCCAAGGGCTGCGTTGGCCTACCTACCGGCCTCCGCATCGTGTCGGGCTATGACATGAAGCGGATGGGCCAGCCGCAGCCTGAGAACGCCACCTTCACGCATCGCTGCATCACAGATGGCAAGCCGCAGATCGAACGCAAGACGCTTGCAGAGGCGATCGCCGACTGCGGCGGTGCAGGTCAGATCATGTCGGCGATCAACTTCGGCGCGTGCTGGAACGGCGACCTCGACAGTGCTGATCACCGCTCGCACGTGACCCAGGCGAAGTACATCGGGCAGCCCTATCCGCAGTGCCCGGCCACGCACCCCTACCTTATTCCCCAGCTGCGCCAGCAACTCGCCTATACGATCGAGCGCGGCGACGGGGAGGTATGGTTCTCGTCGGATCGCATGAACGGCATGACCATGCCGGGCGGATCGACCTTCCACGCCGACTATATGGAAGGCTGGGATCCCGCAACGCGTGCGATCTGGGAGCATCGCTGCATTGGTCAGCTTCTCAACTGCTCGGATGGCGAGCTTGGTGACGGCACGATGCTGAAGCGGGGCGGGCTGACGTATGTCGCGTCGCCGCGAACAGTGGACGCCGCTCTAAGGTAGGCACGGAAGAGACGAACGCGGCCTCGACCGCGACGGTGAAGGACCACTCCGCGAGCGGAATGAACCCCCGTTGAACGAGCGGAACTCGGTTAACGAAAGTTCGTTAACGAACGATGACACGGCCAGTAGTTCGAGGCCCGGGCAGTTTGTGCATGTAGGCCGAGCCAAGGTCGACTGCCACAATGGAGTATTGGGCATGAGCGAGATTTTATATACGTCGATCCTGCCCTGGCTTCTGCCGTTGACCGTCGCTGCAGTCTCAATAGCTGGAGCCATGCGTCACGCTCCTTTTCAACGCAGTATCGACGAATATTTTTTTGGCGAAACAGCTTGCGATCCCTTGTGGATCGAGTGGGAGCACTATTCCGGGAATACCGCGGATCGCTGAAAGCTGGGCGATCGCCGGCGCGGCAGCGCGCGCTGGGGTGATGCACTGCACCTCTCCGCTGGCAGCCTAGCCTAGACAGAAAGCGTTTGGCGCCGGGGACGGCCAGCTCGCGAAATGCGAACTGCCACGTCGGACCCGCATCGCTCGCGGCATCGGAGCCTCGATCCCGCCTATTCTGCTGTTCGACTAGCGCGAAAAAGCCGCCGCTCCTGAGAGAGCGACGGCTTCCTTCAAGCCCGACAATAGGGAAAAGCGGACAAGGGCTGTTAAGCGACCGCAGCCGTCATGCGCTTGATCTTTGCGTCAAACTTGACGTTCGAGCGGCGCATCGAATATCCAATCGCGGCCATGCCGAGGATCAACATCGCCCAGGTCGCCGGCTCGGGAACTGCACCGTTGACGGGGCTCACAGCAAAGTTGGTGACATTGCCCACCTGAAACTCGCGAAGCCCGCCCGAATAGTACAGGTTATAGTTGAAACCGCCCGCGGAAAACGTGACGCCATTCAGGTTAACAAAGTTTCCAGTAGGCTTAAACAGGTTGTCATTTCCGCCGAACGTATTGAGAGGCGACAAGGTGGCTGCAGATACACCCCGCGTTCCCGTGATATTTGTCACGGTGAAAAAGCCGTTCACGTCTGCGGTGTCCGTGGTGGTGAAGATACCGGAAAACAACGACGTGCCGCCGGCGTCAAGATTGGTCGTATAAGAGACATTGTACTGAGCTGCCTCTGCGCCACCAGCACTCAGCGCAGCGATGGTCATTGCAGCAGCCGAAGCAATTACGCGAATCATGTTCATGGTCGTTCCCCTGTTGCTGCGCACCTGGAGAGCGCCGCCGCGAGGCGTTAACCTACCGTTCACCGTAGCGGCAACGTGTTTAAGTAGTTAACGTTTCACTGTCCCAAGATGGGTCGTTTACTCGACATCATTTGGTGAGCGCCTGTCGAGCGGCAACTGCTAACTCCCGGAAAGCAAACTGCCACGTAGCGCCGGCATCCTCCCATGGGATCAGCGTCTCGATCCTCGCTATCCTGCTGTCCCGCCGGCACGAAAAAGCCGTCACTCTCAGGTGAGAGCGACGGCTTACTTCTAGCCCGACAAAAGGGAAAAGCGTGCGAGGGTTGTTATGCGTAAGCAACGGTCGTGGTGACGTTGCTCTTGCGACGACGCATCGCGAAGCCGACAGCGCCCATACCGAGGATCATCATCGCCCAAGTGGCGGGCTCAGGCACGGCAGCGGCAAGCGCGGTTGCGGAGAAGGACGTGGCGTTGCTGCCCTGTGCACTGAACAGGAAGCTGGCCGGCGTCGCATCGAAACCGTCGTAGCGAATGTTGCCGAGGGCACGGAACGTCAGGAACTGGGGATCCGTGCGGTTGATGCTGCTGATCGAGGTCAGGTCGAAGTTGATCGGCGACGTGTTGTTGCCACCGGTAAGCGAGAAGAAGTTCGTGATGCTCTGCGCGCCGACTACCAGGTTAGCGATGTCGTTGATCGTGCCGCATGAACCGCCCATGCAGGTGAAGCCGGCGAATGTGCCAGTGCCGCTACCGTAGTTCGGGATCGTACCGGCGGTGCCGGGGCTCGCAGCGCCGCTTGCGCCATTAACAAAGTCGATAAAGGTAGAGCCGCCAAGCGTGCCATTACCGCCAGACCCCTGAAGATAGCCGCCGAAGTCGATCGAACTGCCGGCAATGAGCGGTGCAGCGTTAGCCGACGTGCTGGCAACGAGCGCCGAGCCGGCCATCAGGCAAGTGAGAACAATCTTCTTCATATTGGAAACCCCTATTACGCGAGACCCACCACGGATCCAGAGCGCCAACCTTCAGACCGCGTTAACGTTCCATTAACTTTCTGTAATTTTTGATAAGTCTTCGCGATGCGGAGGGGGAAATGGCCGGCAGCGAAGGGGTGCCGCTGCCGGCCTATCTGCGTGGTGGGCCATTATATAACCATGGTTAAGGACCTCGGTTCCACCGTACGGGCACGGCGACAATCCGTCTACCGCGTGAACGACACACTCAAGCGCTATTCACGATTGACCCACTAGCACGAATAGGACGGGTTGATCTCCCACGGCCCGATAGGGCAGTGGTTTGTGCGGTTGCTCGTGGTGGGCGTCGCCGATGATCCCCGTTACCCGCTGAGCGACTCCACAGAATCGGCGTGTCGATCGTCGCTATCCTGCTGTGCAAGCCGGCACGAAAGAACCGCCGTTCTCAGGTGAGAGCGACGGCTTCCTTCTAGCCCAACAAAAGGGAAAAGCGGGCGAGCGTTGTTAAGCGTAAGCAACGGTCGTGGTGACGTTGCTCTTGCGACGACGTATCGCGAAGCCGACAGCCCCCATGCCGAGGATCATCAGCGCCCACGGGGGGGCTCTGGGACAATGCCGAGAACACGTTCCTCAGCCAAACAGCTGGTGAATGCCCCAACCCCGCTAACGGACCGGCGTCTCTATCGCCTGAATATGATACTCAAGGGGATCGCCCAACAGGCTGCTGAGAAAGCAAGGGTTCCAACCAATGTTACTGCTCTGTTTGGCTGCCCTTCGGGATCAAACCCCATAACCACTCTCCTCGCGGCTCGACCCCACATGTGGCCAGAGTGTCTCGATTTGGGACGCAAATCAAGCTCGTCGATGCCGCTGTGACGGCAAGCCTGACTACGGCCCATGCTGAAGCGCGGCGGACTGAACAATGCCGCGGTCAAGAGGCTGGTGAAAGGGCCCGGGCGAATGTAGCGTGGCGGGCATGGACCCCCTGATCATTATGTTTGTCGTTCTGGTTGTGGCCCTTGGCGTCTCGATCCGAGCGGCGGGTGCCGACAAGCGCCGTCGTCAGAAAGCGTATGAGGCCTACTTTCAACCGCGCCGTCCCGATAAACGAAGCCGCTGAGATCCTGCTCAGGGGTCGACTGCCGGTGGCCGCTCGCCGCGACTACTGGAGGCGCCTGCGCTCTGATCTCCATTGGCACGAAAAAGCCGTCGCTCTTAGGTGAGAGCGACGGCTTCCTTCACGCCCAACAAAGGGGAAAAGCAGACGCGAGGCGCTTTAAGCGGCGGCAGCCGTCATGCGCTTGATCTTGGCGTCAAACTTCATGTTCGAGCGGCGCATCGCATAACCAACTGCGGCCATGCCAAGGATCAGCATCGCCCAGGTGGCAGGCTCAGGAACAGCGGCAGCAGCTGCTGGTGCAAACGTGGCGGTAAACGCGACGGAAGGACCGAACCCGCCAAAATAATCCCAGCTCGAGTCGCCCCGCGGATCGCCGCTATTGTTGAACACAAAATAGTTCGTAAAGGCGCCAGCGGTTGCCGTCGGCATGGTTGCAGACCCAGCGGCGCCGCTGAGCCCGTATGTGCTGAGATATGCAACATAGCGCTGGCCAGCTGTCACCGACACGTTCGGCGAGAAGGTATACGCTTGCGCTCCGCTGGAGGCTACGTTGCCACTTTGGAACAAATTCGCGGGCGAGCCGAACCCGTCCGCGTAAGTCGCTGGGCCATTCCAGCTACCTACGCCGCCAAATAGCTGGCCGACGCCACCGTTCAGCGACAACGTGAAAGATGTGAGCAAGCCCGTGATGGGCGCCGTGAAGACTTGCCCGTAGGTTGGAGTGGAGGTTGCACCGAAATTCCCAATCGAACCGCCATTTGGATTCGTCGTTATTACCTGTGCGCTGACCGGCAGCGCAGCGAGCGCACTGACTGAAAGTAAGGCTCCAAGTACGATCTTTTTCATAATGACATTCCCCTGCCACGCAGAAGAGCGGGGCCGGCCACGCATTAACCTGTGGTTCACCAAATTGGGAGTCTCGATCCGGAGCTATTTTGATATGCCCCGTTTTGGCTCATTAAGTATCAATTTGTCGGTGTAGGTTTGGTGTGTCGTGTGCCAGTTCACGAAGGCGGACTGCCACGTTGCGCCGGCATCCTTTCACGGGATCGGCGTCTTGATCCTTGCTATCCTGCTGTCCCGCAGCTTCTCCGCCAGGTGCTCATCACAGCGTCGTCGTTGCCGGTGCAGAGAAGGCAGCGCATCATATCCGAATCGCTTGCGTTGTTGTTCCTGTTCCGTTCCATAGCTGGATGCGGCGGCAACAGCGAATCACGGTCGAGCTTGCGGTGCAGATCCTGCGCTCGACCATGACGGCTGGGCAACAGGTCGACGAGTTCGACGCACCAGTGCGGCTGGCGTTGCGCTGCCTATGGGCGCACTGCCCGGAGCGCTGGCCGCTGGTTCAGTTTTGGGAGGGGTGCCGCGGTGGGCACGACATCGGCCGATCGCAGTCGATGACGGCATCGTTCAATGGGATCATTCGTCAGCTGCGCCGATCGGGAGCCTGGTCCGATACCAGCGCCTAGCGGCCCTCGAACATGCGCGAATAGGAGAAGCCGACAGGTGTAAGCTGCCAACGCCCCATCCAGAAGCGGATCAGGCCCTTCTCCTCTAGGCGCGCTCGCACGTCCTCGGGAATGCCGCCCTGCAACGCCCAGCCTTCACCATCATGGGTAGCGGCGTCGATCTCGGCCTGCTCATCGTGGCGGATCGTGATCACGTCTCGCTCGGATCCCCGGCAACGACATCGTCGCCGAATGCCTCAACGGCGTTGATGATCGCGGTCAGATCGTCCGCCATCAACCCGCTCTCCTCATCGACAGGCTCACCCTCGTTGAAGGTGGCTCGGAACTGACGAAGGCGGTCGAGCGCGGTGGTGAGGCTGGCATGCCGCAAGGTACGCACCGGCCGGCGATTCGCACAAGCCGGCCCGAGCCATGCGAAGAACATTCAAGGCCAGACATAACAAAGGGGGCCGGAGCCCCCTCTGGAGCGCCGAAGCGCTCATCTAGCTAGCCCTGCCCCCCAAGTTGGGATGAGGGACAGAGCAGCTAAACCTTAGTTGCTGTCGGACTTGCCATCCTGAACGACCGCCACGACGCCGATGGCTACCACGCCTGCGACGATAAGAGCCGCCAACAGGCCGCCTCCTGCAAGGTCATTCTTCTTGGCCGACACCGCACCAGCGCGAACCGACTTTGCGACAGACAGGCTGGCGGCCGGATTAGCAGGAGCAGCTGCGACAGGAGCAGCGATGAGGGCCGTGGCGGCAGAGGCTGCGAGGATAGTCTTGAACATGTTCGTTCTCCCGGTAAGTCGTGACGGTCGCGACACCGCGATACAGGATATGTATCAACAACCGGTTAACGAGCACCGCGGCTGCCGACCGCCCGTCAGAACCCGGTGCGGATCACCCTGCACCACCTCTTGATGCGCTGCCATAGCGTCAGCTTAACCGATGAGCGCTAAAGCCCCTCCAAGCAGACGCTGTTGGCGATAACGGGGAGGCCGCGCCATCGCGATAACAATACCTTCGCCGCAACGCGTTTGATGAAGATTTTAGCTCGCGGCCGTGACGCAAAGCTCTCGTCCGTGGAATGTTACCCGCGGGCTTTCAGGTCGCCAGTTCAGTTGCGCGGTGTCCTTCAACTCGAAACACGCTTCCCGACCCTGATCCCCGAACCCAGCAACGGCTCTCACCAGCGGCTCACGCCCGTTGCGGTGCTCAACAATCAGAGCGAGCCGATAGCTCATATTCCAGGGCGACCCCATTTCAGCACGAGCCGCAAACTCGGGCGTGACGGGCCGGCCAGCAATTGTCACTGCGTTCTTGTACGTGGATAGGTAAAGTGAATTGCAGTCCCGCTTGCAGAGCGGCTGCGGGTCCGTCTCAGAAACTGTGTCAGCGATAACCAAGCTTAAGGTGCTTTGGTCAACGATGACCGGCAGTTCGCGTGACGGCGACGCTGGAACGCTTACAACTGCCTGAGCGAGCATCAGAACGAACATATTTGCGACGTGACCTCCTTGCCAGTTGCAGCGTCAAATACGCCGCCATCGACCCAAGCCTGCCAAGCCTCCGCAATTGGTGCAAGCAGTCGCGATGCACTACGTCGAGCCATGGCGGCGACATAGCGCCCTGCCCTTCACTGTGCCTGAACGCGCCGCCTCGCTAGAGCTTGGGCGCAGCGCTAAGCCCGTGCCATTCTGGGACTCCCGTGCCGGACCGCTTCTGCTTACGCGCATCTATCGCGGAGCTCATGCGTATTTTTCGGATGAAAATACCCAACGATCATGGTGCCTTAGCGCCAGCGGGTGACGAAAAGCGAGATGCAACAGTTGAAGCTACCACGGCCAAGAAGCGAGCCTTAGTTGCTGCAATCCTTGCCGCGCTGGAAGCAGGCGACACAGCAGCTGTTCAGAATTACCGCCGCCTGCTTCGGGAATTAGCGCGGCAATCGCGGGTCCGCTGAACCGCCTCCTAGGTGAGGTATGACTCCCTACTAATCCTGAGCCGGTTCTGCCGCGGCGGCGACATAGCGCCCTGCCCTTCACCTTGGATGAATGACCCGAGCTGACGTCAAGAAGACGCCCCTCGGCTTAGCGCGATTTCTATTCGTTCTGCCGCTGGTGCCCACAAGAGGATTCGATGCATGAGCGTAAATTAGATACACTGTGCGTCCGTGTACCCCTCATCGCATCCGCAATGAGGGGTAGCGGAACTGCTTGGTTAGAGCCGCTCTCTTGTGCAAGCCCTTCTTAAAGCAGGGTATAGAACGCGTCTAGCCGAGTTGCGCATCACGTCAACTCCTTGAAAAGGCTAGTTAAATTGGCAAAATCTACCTCTAAGAGCATCGCCCCGTCTCAGCTGTCGTTTGACCTCGTCATTGCCGCGGAAAAGGAAATCGATGGCATTGGGATGGGCGTCCTCAGCGACGGCCAGCCGTTTCTCACTCTACGCGGCCTGGCGCGAATGTGCGGCGTCGAGAATTCCCAAATCGTCCGCATGACAGCCGCTTGGCAGGAGACGCCGCTTAAGCCCCGCGAGAAGAAGATCCGCGAACTCGTCCGGGCTCAGGGCGCTGACGATACGGTCGCTTTCATCGCAGTGCAAAAGGCGGGTATCATCCAGCATGCCGTTCCTGCGGCCGTTTGCATGGCCGTGCTGGAATACTACGCTTTTGAAGCCAAGATGGACGACAATGACCAGGCGGCAAAGAGCTTCCGCATTCTCGCGCGGAAGGGTTTCAGCGACTTCATCTACTCGCAGGTCGGCTACAATCCCTCGGGTTCCGTCAGCGTCGCATGGCAGCAATTTCACGATCGCGTCGGGCTTGCTTATCACTCTGTTCCGGACGGATATTTCAGTGTGTTTAAGGAGATCGCGAGCATGCTGGTGACGCTTATTCAGGAAGGGGCTGACCTCGGGAACAAGTTTATCCCAGACATCAGCGTCGGTATTCACTGGGGCAAGTTCTGGAACGGTGAAAATCTCGAAGTTGTTTATGGCGCGCGCAAGCAGTACGAGCACAATTATCCCTCGTATTTTCCTCAGTCCGCTTCGAACCCGCAGCTGCCATACTGCTACCCTGACGATGCGCTCGGCGAATTTCGTAAGTGGGTTCGTGAGCAGTATCTTACGAAGAAGCTGCCGACGTACCTCAATGAAAAGGTCAAGCAAGGTCAGCTGCCCGCACCCAAGGCGGCTGCTGCCATCGCTGCGTTCAAGCCTAAGCTGATCACCGCCTGATTGACATTAGCCTCGCGGCGCTAGCGTCGCGGGGCTAGTTCATCCCGGCACCCCATCGTGGTGGACGCCGTCGAGCAACCGGCCGGCGGCTTTCTTGCCCACGCGCGCTGCGAAGTGGACGCGATCGCCATGGAAGCCGGTCCCGCCCGCCAGGTTGAGCCACTGCCCGGCGCATCTGCGTTCCTGGTCACCGCACTGCCGCCAGTCGGGATCATCGCGATCCCGGTCATAGGTGAGCGCATGCTCCCCCCACTGCTTGAACAGGAACGGCACGCCGGCGGCGGCGCATTGATCGCGGAGGCTTCGCGCCCAATCGGGATGCATCGGCCGCGCCCCTGCCCCGCTCTCACCTCCGACGATCACCCAATCAATCTTACGGGCCAGATGCCCGTCTCCGAAATGTCGGCGGCATCCGGCATCGAAGCCGTACAGGCTGTCACATGCGCAATCACCCCAGCACTCGGGATCGAGCGCCGTAGAGTCGTCGCTGACGCACGTCAGGTCGACCGGCCCGAGCAACGGCTCCATCGACAGGAACCGAACAGCAGCCGGTGTCGCGAGCAGCTTCGGGACGTCGCGGTCGGCCTCCACCTGATTGACGATCGTCGCTCCGATCCAGACGTTCGGGTAGTGGCGCTCGAAGTCCAACGGCACCGGCAGCATGTTGCTCACGTTACCGATGCGCTTCGTGAGCAGGAGCCAGTTGAGGTCCGGCGTCGCACGGATGAGTTCGAACAGGTCAGACCGCCAGGCAGGGTCGACGGCGTTGTCGAACACGTCGGCCAAGCTGGCGCAGAACACCCGCTGCCGCCGGCCGTACGCCGCTTGGAACGCCGCGGCGTCCGCCTGCCACCGCAACGGCTTTCGCCAGTTGCTGACGCTCGTCCGGCGGCGCGGCGCGCCCGGCCCCCAGTTACCCGCCACACCTCCGCCGAACCTCGCGTTCCGGGTCTCGGCATAGCAGTGGTCGCAGCCGGGCCCGACCTTCTGGCAGCCCTCCCATGGATTGAAGGTGTGGTCGGTCCACTCGATCGCGCTGTTCTCAGCCACAAGGCCCTCCGAAATTAAGCCCGGAGGCTGGCCCGAATGTTTTCCTCACACCCGCTAACCCATTGGGGTCAAACGGGGTCGTTTTCCCGAAACGGGGGGTGAACATCCGCAGTTTTGCACGGCGTGAGCCATAAGAAGCGGTTAATGGGCCGATATATGCGATCGGCCTTTGCCTTGGCGTCACGCCGCGGGCATGATGTGCCCGATACGGTTAAAAGGGTGAGAAGCATGCGGAACAGCGGTTGGATCGTGGGTGGTCTGCTCGCAGCGGGCCTGGTGGCGGCACCGGCCGCGGCACAGAACGTCAAGGCCGGCGTCGATGCCTGGGGTCGCGGCGACTTCAACGGCGCCGTCTCGCAATGGCGCGGCCCCGCGGTGGCCGGCGATGCCGACGCGCAATTCAACCTCGGCCAGGCGTACAAGCTCGGCCGCGGCGTGCCCCTCGACCCGGCACTGGCCGAAAGCTGGTTCCGCAAGGCCGCGCTGCAAGGGCATCAGCAGGCGGAGGACAATTACGGGCTCGCGCTGTTCCAGGCCGGTCGCAAGGCCGAAGCCGCGCCCTGGCTGGAAAAGACCGTTCAGCGCGGCGAACCGCGCGGTCAGCTGGTGCTCGGCACGATGCTGTTCAACGGCGACGGCGTGCCGCGCGATTATGCCCGCGCCTATGCCCTGATGACGCTGGCCTCGCAGGCCGGGTTGAAGAGCGCTTCGGAAACGCTGGCGCAGATGGACCAGTATATCACGCCGGTCGATCGCGAACGCGGCACGGCGCTCGCCCAGCGCTATGCGTCCGAACAGCGCAACGCTCCCCCGCCCAGCGGTCGTGGCGGGCTGATGGCGGGCGACACCTCGGCACCCCGCCGCGGCACGGTCGCGATCGCCGACGTGCCCGCGACGCGGCCCCGCGACGAACCGGCGCACGCATTGCGCGATCGTGGCACCGCCGAAAAGCCGCCGCGGCGTCCGGTTCCGGCCTCCCAGCCGGCTCCCTCCCCCGATCGTCCGGTCAATGACCGCATCGCAGCCCACCCGGTGCAGCCGCGCCCGGCCGTGCAGCCGGCGCCCCAGCGCGGCGGCGACTGGAAGATCCAGCTCGGCGCGTTCAGCAGCCAAGCCAATGCGCAGACGCAATGGTCGCGCGTTCGCGGCAAGCTCGGCAGCGCGCAGCCGGTCTACGCCAAAGCCGGTTCGGTCATCCGCCTGCAAGCGAGCGGCTATCCCTCGAAGGCCGCCGCGCAAAAGGCATGCTCGGCCGCGGGCGTGTCCTGCGTGGTGGTCGCCCCCTGACGCCGCGCGCGGGTCTTCATCCGGATACCCAGTCGGCCCTGCGATAGCCCTGAGCATAAAGCAGGACCGACAGGTCGCCGTGATCGACCCGCGCGCCCGCAGCCGCGGCGACGACCGGCTTGGCGTGATAGGCGACCCCCAGCCCCGCCCGCCGGATCATGGCGAGGTCGTTCGCGCCGTCGCCTACCGCGAGCGACAGCGCCGGATCGATGCCCCGTGCCGCGATCGCCGCCAGCAACGTTTCCTCCTTGGTGGCGGAACCGACGATCGGCTTGGCGACCTTGCCGGTCAGCCGCCCGTCCTCGACCAGCAGCACGTTGGCGATGGCCCGATCGAACCCGATCTCCGCGGCGACCGGCTCGGCGAAGCGGGTGAAGCCGCCCGATACCAGCACCGCCTGCGCGCCATGCGCCCGCATCGTGCCGACCAGCGCCCTGGCGCCCGGCATGATCCGCACCCGTTCGGCCAGGCATTGCGCGATGACGCCTTCGTCCAGCCCGGCCAGCAGCGCAACCCGGGCATCCAGCGCCTCCTCGAAGTCCAGTTCGCCGCGCATCGCCGCTTCGGTCACCGCCGCGACCTGCGGCTTGATCCCGGCATAATCGGCCAGCTCGTCGATACATTCGACGGTGATCATCGTCGAATCCATGTCGGCCACGATCAACGCCTTGCGGCGCGTCGCCGTCGCCTGCACCACCACGTCGGTCCGCAACAGCGCGCCCTCCAACGCCAGACGCGCCGCCGCGGGATCCTCGGCGAAGGCGATGTCGGCGGCCACGCCTGCGTCCAGCCACACCGGCTCGCCCGGCGCACAACCCCCCGAGGCCAGCCGGGCGACCGCCGCCGCCATATCGCCTGCACCAAGTGCATCGCCTATGAGCGTCGCCGTGAACATCGCTGCCTCCCACCCGAAACCGAAGGTCGCGCTCATTGCAGGGCCGACCGCCAGCGGCAAGTCCGCCGCCGCGCTCCACCTGGCGCAGCGCCTTGGCGGCACGATCGTCAACGCCGACGCCAGCCAGGTCTATGCCGATCTGCGCATCCTGACCGCACGCCCCAGCATCGAGGAGGAAGCGCGCGCCCCGCATCGCCTGTTCGGCCATGTCGATGCCGCCGACGCCGGCTATTCCGCGGCGCGCTGGGCTGACGAGGCACGCGCTGCGATAGCCGCGATCCATGCGGCGGGGGGACTGCCGATCCTCGTCGGCGGCACCGGCCTTTATATCCGCACCTTGCTCGACGGCATCGCTCCCGTTCCCGCGATCGACCCCGCGATCCGCGCCGAAGTCCGTGCCTTGCCTGTCGCCGAGGCGCATCGCGCCCTCGCCAGCGAAGACCCCCTCGCCGCCGCGCGGCTCGCACCCGCAGACACCACCCGCGTCGCCCGCGCCCTCGAAGTCGTTCGCGGGACCGGTCGACCGCTCGCGACATGGCAGGCGGAGCGGGTCGGCGGCATCGGCGGCACGATCGACCTCGCCGCCGCGATCCTGCTGCCCGATCGCGATGCCCTCGTCGCCAGGATCGATGCACGCTGCGAAGCGATGTTCGCCGCCGGGGCGACGGATGAGGTCGCGGCGCTGGTCGCGCGCACCGATGTCCCGCCCGATGCTCCGATCCGGCGCGCGATCGGCGTCGCGGCCATTGCCGCCAGTCTCGCGGGCGGGATCGATCGGTCGGAAACGGTTTCGCTGGTGCAGAACGACACGCGGCGCTACGCAAAGCGACAATATACCTGGTTCCGCAACCAATCACCGTCTGAGTGGCTGCGCACGACAGATTCGAATGATCTGGTGCTTTATCTAGCAAGTTTATTATAGACTGGGGTTGACCCTCGCGTGTACCGCGGTTACCCGGCCTCGCGACGAACCCGTCGATCATAGGTGGAGACAGACAGTGGGCGAGAAAAGCGGAGCCGATATCCTTGTCGAGGCGCTGTGCGATCTCGGCGTGGAGATCGTGTTCGGCTACCCCGGTGGGGCGGTGCTGCCGATCTACGACGCGATGTTCCGCTCCGGCCGGATCAAGCACATCCTGGTCCGCCATGAACAGGCGGCGACGCATGCGGCGGAGGGTTATGCCCGATCGACCGGCAAGCCCGGCGTGGTGCTGGTCACCTCGGGACCGGGGGCGACCAACGCCGTCACCGGAATCACCGACGCCCTGCTCGATTCGATTCCGATGGTCGTCATCACCGGACAGGTGCCGACCGCACTGATCGGCACGGACGCCTTTCAGGAAGCGGACACCGTCGGCATCACGCGCCACTGTTCCAAGCACAATTATCTGGTGAAGGACCCGGCGATGCTCGGGCCGACGATACACGAGGCGTTTCACATCGCGACCAGCGGTCGCCCCGGCCCGGTCGTCGTCGATATCCCGAAGGACGTGCAGGTCGCGACGGCGCGCTATACCAAGCCCGGACCGATCCAGCACAAGACGTACCGCCCGCAGGTGAAGGCGGTGCAGTCCGAGATCGAGCAGGTGGTCGACATGCTCGCCGCGGCCGAACGCCCCATCCTCTATACGGGCGGCGGGATCATCAATTCCGGTCCGGCGGCGTCGCAGTTGCTCCGCGAGCTGGCGCGGATCACCGGCGCGCCGGTGACCTCGACCTTGATGGGACTGGGCTGCTTCCCCGCGACCTCGCCGCAGTTCCTCGGCATGCTCGGCATGCACGGGACCTATGAAGCAAACATGGCGATGAACCAGGCCGACCTGATCGTCGCGATCGGCAGCCGCTTCGACGATCGCGTCACCGGCCGGCTCGATGCGTTCAGCCCGAACAGCCGCAAGGTCCATATCGATATCGACCGGTCGAGCGTGAACAAGAACGTCCGCGTCGATCTCGCGATCATCGCCGACGCCGGTCACGCCATGGAGGACATGGTGCGCATCTGGAAATCGCGCCAGCACCCGAAGCCGGACACGCGTGATTGGTGGGACCGGATCGCCGGCTGGCGCGCGCGCAACAGCCTCGACTTCCCGGAAACCGGCGAGGCGATCATGCCGCAGCGCGCGGTGCGCGCGCTGTGGGAAGCGACGCACGCCCGCGATCCGATCATCACCACCGAAGTCGGCCAGCATCAGATGTGGGCGGCCCAGCATTTCGGGTTCGAAAAGCCGAACAAGTGGCTGACCAGCGGCGGGCTCGGTACGATGGGCTACGGCTTGCCCGCCGCGATCGGCGCGCAGCTCGGCAATCCGAACGCCCTGGTAATCGACATCGCCGGCGAGGCGAGCATCCAGATGAACATTCAGGAGCTGGCGACCGCGACGCAATATCGGCTGCCGGTCAAGATCTTCATCCTCAACAACGAATATATGGGCATGGTCCGCCAGTGGCAGGAACTGACCTATGAAAGCCGCTATGCCGAAAGTTATTCGGACTCGTTGCCCGATTTCGTCAAGCTGGGCGAGGCCTATGGCTGGAAGGGTATCCGCATCGAAGCGCTCGGCGATCTGGACGACGGCATCGCCGCGATGCTCGATCATGATGGCCCGGTGATCGTCGACTGCCGCGTCGCCAAGCTGGCGAATTGCTTCCCGATGATCCCCAGCGGCGCGGCGCACACCGACATGATCCTCCAGGCGAACGAGGTATCGGGCACGATGGACGACGAGGCGAAGGCGCTGGTGTAGGCCGGCCCCCCGCCCGACGCCCGCTTCCGCCTATAGAACAGGGAGACTTCGGCCTTCGCCGAAGTGACGACCGATGCACATCAAGACCGAAACCGCCGAACGCCACACGCTGGCGGTCATCGTCGATAACGAACCGGGCATCCTCGCCCGGATCGCCGGCCTGTTCACCGCTCGCGGCTACAATATCGAGAGCCTGACCGTCAGCGAGATCACTGCCGACAAGACGGTCAGCCGCATCACCATCGTCACCAGCGCGTCGCCGGCGACGATCGAACAGATCATTGCCCAGCTCGACCGGCTGGTCCCGGTGCACAAGGTGACCGACCTCACCGCACAGGGCGCGCACGTCGAGCGCGAACTGGCGTTGGTCAAGGTGCGCGGCACCGGCGATCACCGGATCGAGGCGCTGCGCCTCGCCGACGTCTATCGCGCCCGCGTGGTCGACGCGACCACGAGCAGCTTCGTCTTCGAAGTGACCGGATCGATCGAAAAGATCGACAAGTTCGTCGAGCTGATGGGAGAGGTCGGCCTGATCGAGGTCGCGCGCACCGGCATCGTCGCCATCGCCCGCGGCAAGGAAGCGGCTTAGGATTTTCCCTCTCCCATCGGAGAGGGAGGGAGGCGCAAAGCGCCGAAAGGGTGAGGGCAGCATGCCCCTGCCCTCATCAACTCGGGCTGGGGCAGCACGCTGCCAGGCCTACGTATCCTCTCCCCATGGGAGAGGGAAAAGAAGCAGAGGGACATGCAATGAAGGTCTATTACGATCGCGACGCCGATCTGAATCTCATCACCGACAAGAAGATCGCCATCGTCGGCTACGGATCGCAGGGTCACGCCCATGCCCAGAACCTGCGAGATTCCGGCGTCAAGGACGTCGCGATCGCGCTCCGCGAGGGTTCGGCGACCGCAAGGAAGGCGATCGACGCCGGCTTCAAGGTGCTGTCCAACAAGGAAGCGGCGCAATGGGCCGACATCGTCATGATCCTCGCCCCCGACGAACATCAGGCGGCGATCTGGAATACTGACCTCAAGGGCAACATGAAGCCCGGCGCCGCGCTCGCCTTCGCACACGGCCTCAACGTGCATTTCGGCCTGATCGAGCCGCCGGCCGACATCGACGTCATCATGATCGCGCCCAAGGGTCCGGGTCACACCGTGCGCAGCGAATATGTCCGCGGCGGCGGCGTCCCCTGCCTGATCGCGATCCATCAGGACGCCAGCGGCAACGCGCATGACGTCGCGCTCGCTTATGCCTCCGGCGTCGGCGGCGGCCGTTCGGGCGTGATCGAGACGAACTTCCGCGAGGAGTGCGAAACCGACCTGTTCGGCGAACAGGCGGTGCTGTGCGGCGGTATCACCCACCTGATCCAGGCGGGCTTCGAGACGCTGACCGAGGCGGGTTACGCCCCCGAAATGGCCTATTTCGAATGCCTCCACGAAACCAAGCTGATCGTCGACCTGCTGTATGAGGGCGGCATCGCCAACATGCGCTATTCGATCAGCAACACCGCCGAATACGGCGACATCGTCACCGGTCCGCGCATCATCACCGACGAGACGAAGAAGGAAATGAAGCGCGTCCTCGCCGACATTCAGTCGGGCCGCTTCGTCAAGAACTTCGTTCTCGACAATCGCGCCGGCCAGCCGGAACTGAAGGCCGCTCGCAAGCAGGCCGCCGCGCACCCGATCGAGAAGGTCGGCAGCGAATTGCGCGCGATGATGCCCTGGATCGGCGCCAACAAGCTGGTGGACAAGGACAGGAACTAGGGTCTCGGCCCGGCCTTGCCCCTCCCGCGCGTCCAGCGGCGGGAGGGGCACAGGCCGTGCGCGAACGGTTCGTTTCGCCTTTGCACTCTTTCCCGCGTGGGTAACGCATGGTTAAACCTCCGAAATAATCATCCGGAGCTTACCTATGCGTCTCATCCTCGCCGCCCTCGCGCTGTCCGTCGCCATCCCCGCCGTGGCACAGACCGGCCTGCCCGGCACCCCGAGCAAGGCGCTGGTCACCGCCGGCACCTATGCCGTCGATCCGAACCACACGCAGGTGACGTGGACGCTCAACCACATGGGCTTCAGCATGCTCTCCGGCCAGTTCGGCGCGCAGGGCGGCACCTTGACGATCGATCCCGCGAAGCCGGCCGCCGCGAAGCTCGACGTGACCTTCGCGATCGACCGTTTGTCGGTCACCGCCGAGCCTTTCTCGCACCACCTGAAGTCGAAGGACTTCTTCGACGCCGCGACCTATCCGACCGCCCGCTTCGTCTCGACCGGCATCATCGCCAGCGGCAACACGGCGCGCATCACCGGCAACCTGACGATCAAGAACGTCACCAAGCCGGTGACGATCGCCGCGACGTTCGTCGGCGCGGGCAACAACCCGATGAACAAGAAGCTGAACTTCGGCTTCCGCGGCACCGCGCAGATCAAGCGTAGCGACTTCGGCCTGGGCTATGCCGCCCCCGTGGTCGCCGACACCGTCGATCTGGTGATCAACGCCGCCTTCACCGCGCAATAATCCCGCTGGGCGCGCGGCGATCAGGCCGCGCGCCGCACCTTGGCAAAGCCTTCGAAGGTCGCGCGCACCGCCGGGTCGACGCCCGCGGTCAGCTTTTCGATGCGCGCCAGCGCATCGCCGTTCGACTCGCCGGGCGCGTCGAACGCCATGGCCCATTCGCCGAACTCACGCCGCTCGATCTCACGGCTCGACAGCACGACCAGCGCATGGTGCCGATCGTCCTGCTGGATTCGCGTGAACGTCGCATCCACCGCCGCGTCGTCGCCTTCCAGCGCCTGCAGAAAGCGCTTGCCGTCGAAGAACAGCAGGCCGGTTACCCGCGCGCGTGCATTGTTGCGGCGCGACTGGGCGAGAATAGCGGCGGGATCAGCGACGGCGTGCCGCTTGAGACTGCTGATATAGACCAGTTGACGCATCGTAAGTCGTTCCCAACACAGGTTAAAAGGACCGAGCGGGGTCCCTCGTGTCGATAACCGCCGAGGGTTAACGACAGGTCACCCTTGCTGACAATTTGCTGTTTCGACCGGATCTTGCCACCACTGGACAAGCCGCCACGCGTCGGCCATGACCCTGTCCAGCATGGACTGCGCACGCACCCTTCTTCGACTTATCCGCCCTTAGGGCGGCGATTGCTCGTGCACGCTTCCCTAAGGGCCGCATAACGCTTCGGCGCCACCCCTGTGCGTGCGACCTCATGGTCCGCGCCGCCACCATGGGACGACACATGCTCCGCGATCCTTCGACCAAATACCGCGCTTTCCCGACCATCGACCTGCCCGATCGGCAATGGCCCTCCCGCGTCATCACATCCGCGCCGCGCTGGCTGTCGACCGATCTTCGCGACGGCAACCAGGCGCTGATCGACCCGATGGATGCCGAGAAGAAGACGCGCCTGTTCGAGCTGCTGCTGAAGGTCGGCCTCAAGGAAATCGAGGTCGGCTTCCCCAGCGCCGGCGCGACCGAATTCGACTTTATCAGCGGCCTGGTCAGGAACGACCGCATCCCCGACGACGTCTTCGTGCAGGTGCTTACCCAGTCCCGCCGCGACCTGATCGAAACGACCTTCGCCAGCCTCGACGGTGCGAAGCAGGCGATCGTCCACCTCTACAACGCGGTTTCGCCGGCTTGGCGCAAGATCGTGTTCGGGATGAGCCGCGCCGAGGTGAAGCAGATCGCGATCGACGGTGCCAAGGTGCTGCGCGACGAAGCCGCCCGGCGCCCGGACACCGACTGGCATTTCGAATACAGCCCCGAAACCTTCTCGACCGCCGAACTCGATTTCTCGGTCGAGGTCTGCGCCGCGGTGATGGACGTGCTGCGCCCGACCGCCGAACGGCCGATCATCTTCAACCTGCCCGCGACGGTCGAATGCGCGACCCCCAACGTATATGCCGACCAGATCGAATGGTTCGCGCGGCATATCCCCAACCGCGATGCGGTGGTGATCTCGCTTCACACGCACAACGATCGCGGCACCGGCGTCGCCGCGGCGGAGCTGGGGCTGATGGCGGGCGCCGACCGTGTCGAGGGTTGCCTGCTCGGCAATGGCGAACGCACCGGCAATTGCGATCTCGTGACGGTCGCGCTCAACATGTACACGCAAGGCGTGTCGCCGGGGCTCGACCTGTCGGACATAGACGGCGTCGTGAACACGGTCAATTATTGCACCAACATCCCCGTCCACCCGCGCACCCCCTATGCGGGCGACCTGGTCTTCACCGCCTTTTCCGGCAGTCACCAGGACGCGATCAAAAAGGGGTTCACCGCCCAGGCACGGCGCAACGACGCCTTGTGGGAAGTCCCCTATCTGCCGATCGATCCCGCCGACCTCGGTCGCAGCTACGAAGCGGTGATCCGCGTCAATTCGCAATCGGGCAAGGGCGGCGTCGCCTGGGTGATCGAACAGGACAAGGGGCTCAAGCTGCCCAAGCGCATGCAGGCGGACTTCAGCCGCCACGTCCAGGCGCTCGCCGATGAAACCAGCCGTGAATTGAACGCGGCGGACATCTGGGCCCGGTTCGAAGCGACCTATTTGCCCCGCGCTACCGACCGCGTCGTCCTGCGCGACTATGACGAGACGGGCAGCGCGGGCGACCGGCTGTTCGTCGGCCGCGTCGCGATCGACGGCGTCGAACGATCGATCGCGGGGCGCGGCAACGGCCTGATCTCGGGCGTGATCGCCGCGCTCGGCGAAACCGGACCGGACCTCGACGTCGTCGATTACAGCGAACACGCGATCGGCCACGGCGCCGATGCGCAGGCCGCCGCCTACGTCGAATGCCGCACCGTCGACGGGCGCACCGTCTTCGGCGTCGGCCTCGATACCGACATCGCTACCGCATCCGTGCGCGCGGTCCTGAGCGCGGCGAACCGGGCCTGAGCGGGCGGCTCGCGTCGGCAGCCGGCGGCGCCAGGCTGCCGGCTTCGCCGCGCTGTCGCGCCTATTTCGCTGGAACGCCCTGTTGCGTATCGACGGCGGTCGTGAGCAAGCGCGTCAACTCCGCGGGCAGGGCCTGTCGGGCAGCCACCTGTTTCGGCTGCCAGATTTTCGCCTCGACGAATTTGGGCACGAACCCGGGCGCCGCCGGCACCGCATAGGTTTTCCCGATGCTTGCGGGCGCATTCGGCATCTGCCGCAGCGGCCTTTTGCCCTGTGCCGCCAGACCGGCACCGATCTCGTCCAACCCTCCGCTGCACAGGACGTAATCCGGCTGTCGGACGCCGGCCGTGGCGGATTCAATATCGAGTGCGATGCTGCCGTAATTCATGCGCGCCGCTACCGGCAGTCCACGCAGATAATCCAGCAGCGGCCGGTTCTGGGCGAACAGTTGATCGCGGCGATGTTCGGGCGCGGACGGATCGGCGCAGCGCGTCCCATCGACGGCGATCAGGCTGGCGTCGTAGAGCAGCATCATCGCCGCGGTGCCCTTCAGCCCCTCGCCGCTGTCGCCGGGCAGGGCGTTACCGGCGCGCCACAGGCCGTCGAGATAGGCGTACACGACCAGAAAGCCCGCCCCCTGGAACACCCGCGCCTGCTCCCAGTTGAAATCCAGCACGATACCCGCCGGATCGCGCGTCGCATGAAGACGGTCGACGAGCTTGATGAACTCGCGTTCGCGCACCATACGATCCAGGTTCGCCGCATCGGCCGGCAACGCGCGCCCGGCCGGATCCATCACATTCACGAGGCGTGCGCGCAGCGTTGCCGCGTCGAGCGATGGCGCCGCCACCGCAGGGCCCCCGACGGTCTGCGCTTGGAGGCCGCCCATCGCAAAAGTTGCTGCAGCCAGCACGATCGGCGACACACTCCGTGCAGCCGCATATCTCCAGTTGCGCCGATCCCGCATCGTTTCCCTCCAACCGCGATGATCTGGGCTTAACACCGTCCGATACGGCCACAATAGACCATTCCGCCTTCCACGGTCACCGCCGCCGCACCACCTCGCATCCGACCGCCGCGTCCGGATAGACGTCGAGCTTCATCGACTGCACCCGGACTTCGCGCACGCGCGGGTCGGACAGGCATAGCGCCGCCACGGCGTCGACCAGCGTCTCCTGCAAGGCGAAGCCCTCGCCACCCGCCAGCGCATGGATGCCGTCGCGGACGAAGTCGTAATCCAGCACCTCCTCGATGCGGTCGGCGCTCGGCGGCGCGTCATAATGGACCGTCATCCAGACCGACAGGCGCACGCGCTGCGGTTCGACCTCATGTGGATGGATGCCGAGCCGCATGGCGACCTCCAGGCCTTCCAGGATCGTCGTATAGTCAGCCATGCCGGTCCCCGAACATCACGTCGCCGGCGCTGGCCACGAAGCGTTGGCCGGCATCGACATACAGCGTCTGGCCGGTGACGCTGCGCGCGCCGAGCAGATAGACGACGGCTTCCGCGACGTTCTCCGCGCCGACCGGGCGGCGGAGCAGATTGTCCGATGCGACGCGTGCGAATTCCGCTTCGCTCTGGTCGCCGCTCGGCAGCGTGATGCCCGGCGCGACCGCGTTGACCCGAACTTTGGGGGCGAGCGCCTGCGCCAGCATCTCCGTCGCGCCGGCAAGGGCGTATTTGCTGAGCGAATAGCTGAAGAAATCGGGGTTGGGATTGGCAAGCTTCTGGTCGAGCAGGTTGACGACCGCACCCGCGGCGATGTCGGTTTGCGCGGACAGCGCCGCGGCCAGTACGGCAGGCGTCACGCTGTTGATCGCGTGCAGCCGCATCGCCAGCGCGGCATCGATCGCCTCCGGCCGGTCGAACGCGAACAGCGAGGCGCTGTTGACGAGTCCCACGATCGGTGCGCCCGCCGCAGCCCGTGCCCGCGCGAACAGGTCGCCGGCGCCCGCCGCATCCGCCAGATCGCCCGCGACGCTCGCGCCCCCCAGTTCGGCCGCAAGCGCCTGCGCCTCGTCCGCCGATCGCCCGAAATGGATGACGACGCGCCCGCCCGCGGCGGCGACCGCACGGGCGATCGCCGCGCCCAGCCGTTTCGCCCCGCCGGTGACGAGGACCGCACCGGTCAGCATCCCATCAGCGCCAGCACTTCCTTGCGGCTGCGTTCGTCGTCGCGGAACACGCCCATCATCCGGCTGGTCACCATCGACACGCCCGGCGTGCGGACGCCGCGCGCGCTCATGCAGGCATGGCTCGCCTCGATCACCACCGCGACGCCCTGCGGCTTCAGATTGTCCCAGATACAGTCCGCCACCTCGGCGGTCAGCCGCTCCTGCACCTGCAACCGGCGTGCGAAGCCGTGCAGCACGCGGGCGAGCTTGCTGATCCCGACCACATGGTTCTTCGGCAGATAGGCGATGTGCGCCTTGCCGATGATCGGCGCCATGTGATGTTCGCAATGCGACTGGAACGGAATGTCCTTCAGCAGCACGATCTCGTCATAGCCGCCGACCTCCTCGAACACCCGCTCCAGATGCTTGGCGGGATGGTCCTGGTAGCCGGCGCAATATTCCTTCCACGCCTTGGCGACGCGGCGCGGCGTGTCGATCAGCCCCTCGCGCTCGGGATCGTCGCCGGCCCAGCGGATCAGCGTACGGATCGCGTCGGTGACATCGGCGGGAATGGCCGGCGTCGCGGTCGCCTCCACCAGATCGCCGTCGTCCGGCGTGCCGCGGCCGTCATCCATGTCGCAACGCCTTGTTCGCGCTGCACCGCACCCAACCATAAGTTCGATTTAGCAACTGTTTCATCCTGATCGTACACCGGGCAACCGTCGGTTTACCTAGCAGAAATCGGTTGACGCAAGAAATTTACGGACGTTAGTTTCGCCATACCTGAAACTAGAACTTCCGTATTGCCGGCGTCAGACCGAGCGAGCGGACAGGGAGAGGATGCCATCATGAAGAAGTTCGAACTGCTCGTCGCATCGGCACTCGTCATGCTGCCAGCGATTCCCGCCGCCGCGCAGACCGCCGATACCACGTCCGCCCAGAATACGGCACCCACCGGCAGCCCCGGGCAGGAGGCGCCTTCGTCGCAGAGCATCGATCCGAATGCCGCCTCCGCGGAATCGCAAGGCAATATCGGCGACATCGTGATCACCGCGCAGCGCCAGTCGCAGCGTTTGCAGGACGTGCCGATCGCGGTCAGCGCCTTCACCGCCGACAATCTGGAAAAGCAGCAGATCGTCAACCCGACGGCGCTTCAGCAATCCCTGCCCAGCATCACCTTCACCAAGACGGGCTTCACGACGTCGAGCTTCACGATCCGCGGCATCGGCGATCTCTGCGTCGGCGCAACCTGCGACCAGGCGACGGCGATCCACGTCAACGACATGCCGCTGACCAGCACGCGTCTCTTCGAAAGCGAATTCTTCGATCTGGAACGGGTCGAGGTGCTGCGCGGGCCGCAGGGTACGCTGTTCGGGCGCAATGCGACGTCGGGCGTGGTCAACTTCATCACCGCCAAGCCCGACCTCAGCGGCGTGCACGCGGCCGGCGAATTCGAATATGGCAATTTCGATTCGAAACGCGCGCGGGCGATGTTCAACCTGCCGATCGGCGATACGCTCGGCATCCGCGTCGCCGGCACCTACCTCAAGCGCGACGGTTATACCTTCAACACCTATGACAATACGCGGATCGACGGGCGCGACCTGTATTCGGTGCGCGGCACCCTGTCGTGGGAGCCGTCGAGCGACACGCGCATCGACCTGATCGGCTATTATTTCCACGAACGCGACAACCGCAGCCGCATCCAGAAACAGCTCTGCCATCGCGATCCGACCGGCGTGCTCGGCTGTCTGCCCGATACCAAGAGCTACGAAACGACCAACGGCCTGTCGACGCTGGCGGCGGTGCTCACCTCGACCGAATTCTTCCGCGTCAACAATGCCGCGCTCGCGCCCTTCGCCTTGCAAAGCCTGTACGGCACCGATCCGTACACGGGCGTGGTCAACCCGACAGACGTGCGCACCGTCCGCATCGATTACGACCCGACCTATTTCGCCGACGAGGAACAATATACCGCCAAGATCTTCCACGATTTCGGCAAGGTGAGCTTCAACTTCACCGGCGGATACGCGCGCAATTCGGTCGACAGCACGGTCGACTATAACCTCGCGGTGGAAGGCTCGCTGGCCAACAACCCGGGCCTCGCCGCGCTGAACGCATTCGGCCGGGCGGGCAGCGCCGCTCCCTTCCTCAACGGTGTGCGCACCACCCTGATCCCCAACGGACCGGCCGGCGGCGTGTGCCAGTCGGCGGCGGATCCGACCAATGTCGGCGTGTTTGGGGGCAATTCCATCGGCTGCTACCCGCAAAGCCTCGATTTCGACCGCTCCCGAGCCCGCAACCGCCAATATTCGGCTGAGGCGCACATTGACAGCGCCTTCGACGGACCGTTCAACTTCTTGCTTGGCGGGATCTACGTCGACAGCAAGACGCAGAACAACGATTATTTTGTCAACGCATTCGGCCTGGACTATGCCTCGGGCATTCTGGGGGCCGGATCGTCCGCTGCGATCCCCGGCGTCGGCGGCAATGCTTTCCTCGGCTCGCCCTTCTACCGCAACGACACCAAGCTGTTCCGGCTGAAATCCTACGGCATCTTCGGCGAAACCTATTTCGCCTTCAGCCCGCGCGCCAAGCTGACCCTGGGCCTGCGCTACAATCACGACGACAAGTTCGTGCAGGCGCGCAACCTGACGCTCAATGTCCTGACGCCGTACAGCGCTGGCTCCATCGAGAACGGCCTCAACTATGCCGCTGTCGATTTCGACCCGACGACGGCGGGCATCCAGGACTATGCACGCCGCTCCGTCTCGTTCGGTCGCCTGACCGGGCGAGCGGTGTTCGACTTCAAGATCGACGATAACAAGCTACTCTACGCATCCTATTCGCGCGGCTACAAGTCCGGCGGCATCAACCCGCCGGTCGCCGCGTCCTTCTCGGTCCCGGGCACCTTCTCGCCCGAGACGGTGAATGCGTTCGAGGTCGGTTCCAAGAACACCTTCGCGCATGGCGCGCTGCGTCTGAACCTCACCGGCTTCTACTACAAGTACAAGGCGTTGCAGCTCAGCCGCATCGTCGCGCGGACCGCGGTCAACGACAATGTCGACGCCAATATCTACGGCGTCGAGGCGGAGGCGGTGATCGCGCCGGTTCCGCGGTTCGTCGTCAACATGAACGCCAGCTACCTGCATACCGAGATCACCGGTGACAAGGCGCTGATCAACCCCCGTCTGCCCTCCGGCGGCCGCACCGACACGGTGATCATCAAGGATATCACCAACGCGTCGAACTGCGTCGTCATTCCCAATGCAGGCGGCAGCGCCGCGCTTGCCAACGGGTTCGTCACAACCGTCAACACCGCCCTCGGACTGCGCGGCCCCGTCGCGGTGCCCGGCACCGGCACCACCGGCGCCTTCGGCATCTGTTCGGCCCTGCAGGCCAATGCCGCCGCCGCCGGGCTGCCGCTGACCGTCACCGACGGCGTACCAGTCGGCCTCAACGGCAACACCCTCCCCCAGGCACCGAAGTACAAGTGGTCCGTCGGTGCGCAATATACCGCGGATTTCGCCGGCGGCTGGTCGGTCGTGCCACGCGTCGACCTAAACTACACCGGTGGCTTTTCGGCCAGCGTGTTCAACCTCAACGTCGATCGCGTACCGGGATACGAAGTCGTCAACGCGCAGATCCAGATCAACGCGCCAGACGATCGCTTCTACCTGCGCGGCTTCGTCCAGAACCTGACCGACAACGACGCGATCACCGGGCAGGCCGCGGCGGACCAGTCGTCGGGCCTCTACACCAACATCTTTACGATCGAACCGCGGCGCTACGGCCTCGCCGCGGGCTTCAAGTTCTGATCGTGACTGCGGGGTGCCGGCGCGCGCGAACGGCACCCCGTCCTATCCGTTGCAACCGTTTCGCGTCCCCGAACGCTTGATCGCCATCGAAGACACCAGGAGACGGACGATGACGGAGTTCAAGGCCGGCGACGAAGTGACGTGGAAAAGCCATGGCGGCACCGCTCATGGCAAGGTCGAGAAGAAGCAGACCAGCGACACCCATATCAAGAGCCACACGGTGCGCGCCTCCAAGGACGACCCCCAGTACATCGTAAAGAGTGACAACGGTGGAAAGGCAGCGCACAAGGCGGGCGCGCTCAAAAAGGCGTGACCCTTAACGCCCGGCAGGAACGGGCGATTTCAGGAAGGAATGCGATGGCTACGACTACCAAGACCGGCGGCATCCACGCCCCCGTACAGCCCTCCCCGGAGCTCGGGGCGATCGTCGGCAACGAGAAGCTGCCGCGCAGTCAGGTGATCAGCAAGGTGTGGGAATATATCAAGTCCAACAACCTGCAGAATCCCGAGAACAAGCGCGAGATCCTCGCCGACGAGAAGCTGAAGAAGGTGTTCGGCCGCGACAAGTGCACGATGTTCGAGATGAACAAGTACATCTCGCAGCACGTGAAGGCCTGAACCTAGACGGTTCACCTCCGAGAGCATCGCGCCCGCGTGGCTGGCGATGCTCTCGACAGGGCGCGTAATCTCGCGCCCTCGATCGGCTCAGCGGGCCTTTGCGTCGATGAACGGCAGGCGCACGACCGAGACGACGATCATCGCAACGCCCGCAGCGACGTAGAGCCAGAACGACAGCGGGCGCATGTTACGCGATCCCGCGGCGTCGGCATGCGCCGATCGCCTCCGCACCATCGTCGCACCCGGACACGCTGGCAGCCTTGTCACGCAACAGCTTGCTCCCGATCGCCAAGTGCAACCATCACGATATTCCCCAATTGTTGCACGCGTTTTGCAGTGCACCGCCGACTACGCTTACCCGACCCGACGATATTCCGATAGGTCGCACGAAGCGTGCAAAGGGGGCAGTCCGGCGCAAGGTCCCGATCCGAACATGGCATTACCCTTGGGCAACGCCGGGATGCAGGCGGTGCCGCGGCGGGATCGTGTGACGAGCACGAAACTAGGCTTCCCGCCGCGACGCGGTCATAACGCAGCAGCATGGGCTTTCGTCCATCCCTCTCAGCAGGCCGGCTGCGACGAACGGTGGATCGGAACGCATGGAACGAAGCTGCGCCTTCGCTCGGGTTCGCGTCTAGGCAGGACGGACGCTGCAACGATGGTGACCCCGGCGCGATTCGAACGCGCGACCTACAGATTAGGAATCTGGCGCTCTATCCGGCTGAGCTACGGGGCCACTGGGCGCCGTATTACCGGTCCCGGCGCGACGGGTCCAGCCTGCGGCGTCCGTCAGTTCGCCTTTTCCGGCGGCACGACCGGAAACGGCAGCGGAGCGACGGGCACGCCGTCCTCCACCAAGGCGCGCGCTTCGGCTAAGCTCGCCTTGCCGTGAATCGGTTTATGATCCTCCGCCCCGTCGTGCATCGCCCGCGCGCGCGAGGCGAATTGCTCGCCCACCCATTGCGACCCGGCAAGCGCCCTGGCCTGTCCTTCAGCGAGCAGCCGCATCGCCTGTTTCACCACCGCCGGCGGCGGCGGGTCGCTACGCGCATTGCCCTTCGCGCCGATGCTGGGCGCCATCATCGCCTTGACGACCGCATCATCCCCGCAGAGCGGGCAACAAACCTGCCCGGCCGCGCGCTGGTCCTCGTACGCGGCGCTCGATCCGAACCACGCTTCGAAGACGTGCCCGCCGCCGCAGCGCAGGTCGAAGACGATCATGCCCGGGTCACGTCGGGGATGACGCGCCGATGCGCCAGCACGGGGATGCGACGGCGCACCTCGGCCACGCGGGCCACGTCGATCTCGGCAAAGCCAAGTCCGCGCGCGTCGCCCATGTCCAGCAGCACGTCGCCCCAAGGGTCGACCACCAGCGAATGGCCATAGGTCGCACGACCATCCTCATGCGCGCCGACCTGCGCCGCCGCGATCACGAAGCATCCCGTCTCGATCGCGCGTGCCCGCATCAGCGCGTGCCAATGTGCCGCACCGGTGGGGCGGGTGAACGCGGCCGGGATCGCCAACAGATCCGCTCCCGCACCCGCCAGCGCAGCATAAAGCGCCGGAAAGCGCAGATCGTAGCAGATGGAAAGGCCCATCGGCCCCAGCGGCGTCTGCACCACGACGGCGTTCTCACCGGGGGCATAGGCCGCCGATTCGCGCCAGCTTTCGCCGCTCGGCAGATCGACGTCGAACAGGTGGAGTTTGTCGTAGCGCGCGCGGATCGTGCCGGCGTCGTCGATGACGAAGGTGCGGTTGGCAAGGCGGCCGTCGCCGCCGCGCACCGCCAGCGATCCCAGATGCACCCATATGCCCGCTTGAGCCGCCGCGTCCTGCACGGTGCGCAGGACGGGATCGTCCTCCTCATGACGGATCGACGCGGCCGCCCGCGCCCGGTCGCTATCGACCAGCCCCGCCATCTCCGGCGCGAAGGCCATCACCGCGCCATTCGCGGCGGCCGCGGCTATACCATGTCGCAGGTCGGCCGCGTTGACGGCGGGATCGATCCCGCTCGTCATCTGCAGCAGCGCGACCTTCATGCCGCCAGAAGCGGATCGAGTCCCCCACGGGCGTCCAGCGCGGCGAGATCGTCCGACCCGCCGATATGCGCGCCGTCGATGAACACCTGCGGCACGGTCGTACGGCCGTTCGCGCGCTGGATCATCTCCTGCCGCTGCGGGCCGCCCATCGTGATGTCATATTCCTGCGGATCGACGCCCTTGGCCGCGAGCAACCGCATCGCGCGCGAGCAATAGGGACAGAATGCCTTGGTGTAGATTTCGACCTTTGCCATGATGAAAGAGGTGTGGGCTCGACCCCGCATTGTCAATCGCCGCCGCCGATGTCACTCGCGGCATCCTCGCCGGGGATCACCCGCGCCCAGCACAGGATGGTGACCGACGCGGCGCCGGCGGTGAGCAGCGCCCGCGTGCACGCCTCGGCGGTCGCGCCGCTGGTGAAGACGTCATCGACCAGGCCGACGGCCCGCCCTTGCACGCGCGCGCGGTCCGGCACTGCGAAGGCGCCAGCAACCGCCTGCCGCCGCTGCCGCTTGTCCATCGCACGCAGCACCTGCGTCTGACGGTGGCGTGTCATGGCAAACGGGTCGTGCGGGACCGCCGTGTGCCGGTGGAGCGCCGCCGCGATCAGCCCGGCCTGGTTGTAACCGCGCGTCCACAGCCGCCACCGGTGCAGCGGCACCGGTACGAGCAGATCCAGCCTCTGGGGCATGGCAGCGACGATCCGCCGCGCCATGGTGTCCGCCACGCCTATCCGTCGCCCGTATTTCAGCTTCAACGCCAGCCGCCGGGCGACCGGCCCATAAGCGACCGCCGCGCGCACGCCCGCATGCCGGGGCGGATCCGCGTGGCACGCGGCACATAACGCCCCCTCACCCCGATCGAAATCGAACGGCAGGTTGCACGCCGCGCACCATGGCGGGGTCAGCAGATGCAGGCCGCTCCAGCACGGTGCGCAGAACAGATGATCGTCGTGCACCGGCGTACCGCAGCCGGGACAGCGCGGCGGCAGGGCGAGCCGGACGATGGCCGCACCGGCCCGCGCGACCGCATGCACACGGCCTCGTCCCGTTCCGCTGGTGCCGACCGACCGCATCCCTGCTTGTCGCGCGTTGCCGCAGCGGGCACAAGCAGCGGCGTGAGCGCCACCGAGATCTTCGACCGTCACGCCCGCCGCCGTCGTCGCGATCGCGCCGCCGCGGGCGACTATGCCGCCCATGCCTTCCTGCGCGATGTCATGGTCGACGGCCTGCTGGAGCGGATGGATGCCGTGAAACGCGACTTCGCCGACGTGTTGGATATCGGCACGCCCGATCGCGGGATCATCGTGCCCGGTGCGCGGATCGCCCGCGTCGATCCCGGCTTCGGCTTTGCCGCACGCGTCGGCGGCGTGCAGGCGGACGAGGATCGGCTGCCGTTCGCCGACGCCAGCTTCGATGCGGTGCTCAGCGCCGGCGTGCTCGATCAGGTCGGGGACCTGCCGGGTGCGTTGACCTTGATCCGAAGGACATTGCGTCCGGACGGCGTGTTCCTGGCAGCCTTCCTCGGCGGGGGCAGCCTGCCCGCGCTCCGGGCCGCCCTGCGCGTGGCGGAGGGCGATCGCCCCGCGGCGCGGCTGCATCCACAGATCGACGTCCGCTCGGCGGGCGATCTGCTCGTGCGCGCCGGCTTCGCATTGCCGGTCGCCGATGTGGAGACGTTCGACGTCCGTTATGCGAGCTTCGGACGCCTGCTCGACGACCTGCGGGGCATGGCGGCCAGCAACATCCTTACCACCCGGTCGTCGATGTCGCGCACGACGCTGGCCGGCGCCGCGGCGGCCTTTGCCGCAGCGGCGGATGCCGACGGTCGGACGACCGAACGCTTTGCGATCGTGTATCTGACGGGCTGGTCGCCCGATCCCTCGCAACCCAAGCCGGCCCGCCGGGGCAGCGCAACCATGTCGCTCGCCGCGGCCCTCAAACCACCCGGATCCTGAGACCCGGCGACGGGGTCACATGATCATGCCGCCATCGGCGTCGCGCGCCAGGATACGCCCCATCGCCTCGAACAAGGCGTCCATCGCCACGGGCTTGAACAAGACCTCGTCGGCCCCCGCCGCGATGCAACGCTCGCGCAGGTCCTGGGCCGTGTCCGCCGTGATGACGATGATCGGCACGCTCGCCTTGTCGTCGCCGCGTGCGCGGATGTGGCGAATGGCGGTGATACCGTCCATGCCGGGCATGCGCAGATCGACGAGCAGCATGTCGAACGTCTGCGTATCCAACGCCGCCAAACCGGCTTCGGCGCTTTCGGCTTCGATCATATTGGCGCCGGCGACGTCGAGCATATCGCGGACGACACGCCGGTTCATGCGGTCGTCCTCGATGAACAATATGTTCATCGCCTGGGCAGCTGCGCGCTAGGCGGTTTGTGCGAAAGCATGAACCGGCGTCTACGCCTTAAGCGGCCTGTGACACAAGCGCCACATCGCCGGATGCGACGATCGCATCCGCCAAAGCTGCACCGGCAACCGGCTTGATAACATGTACGATTTGTCCGTAGTGGACGATCCGTAACCGCTCTGCGGCGAGGGTCGCGGGCCACAACATCGTGATGCGCGCGCATGGAGCGCTCGCGATCAGTCGCTCGGTCGCGGCGAGGGTGTCGCCGCCGATGGTCAGGGTCGTGGCATCCACCAGAACCCGCTCCACCCGCTCGCGTTGCAGAAACGACACGCCTTCGTCCAGCGACGCTGCAGTGGCGATCTCCCCCATGTGCGGCATCATCAGCGTCTTCAGCATCGCACGGGTGATGGGGTTGCGATCTATCACGAGCAAGTCGGACACCGGACGACAGCCGTGGCCATCGTCGAGCGCAACAGCGGCGACCAGCGGCAAATCGACGATGAAGCGCGCGCCTGCACCAGCCTCGCTCTCGACGCGCACATCACCGCCCATCGCGCGCGCCAGATTGCGGCAGATGGCAAGGCCCAGCCCGGTGCCTCCGAACTGCCGCGTCGTGCTGGTGTCTGCTTGACGAAAGGATTCGAAGATTTCCTCGCGTTTGTCTGCGGGGATGCCAACTCCGGTGTCGGCGACAATGATGCTCAAGCGATCGTCGCCGCCGGAAGCCACCCGCAGCGATACGCTGCCGGTGCCGGTGAACTTCAGCGCATTCGACATCAGGTTGAACACGATCTGGCGGATCCGCGCCGCATCTCCGACGATCGGCCCAGGACATTCGTCCAGCTCGCGACGGAAGGTCAGACCCTTGGCTTCGGCCTGATCCTCCCACAGGCGCAGCGATCCGCTCAACAGCGCGCGCAGATCGAACGGCGCTTCTTCGATGACGAGGTTGCCCGTCTCCATCTTCGCGACGTCTAGAATGTCGTCGACCAGGGATCGCATCGTCACCCCGGCGCTGTGCACCACCGTCAGCCGGTCGCGTGTCGCTTCCGGTATGTTGCCGTCCGCCAGCATCACCTCGGTCATTCCCAGGATACCGTTCAGCGGCGTGCGTATCTCATGGCTCGTCGTTGCCAGAAATTCCGTCTTGGCGGCCAACGCTTTGCTCAATGCCGAATTGGTGACCGCCAGGCCGGCGTTCGCATCCCGGACCTGGTTGCGGCTGCGGCGGAGCGTCAGCAAGCCAAAGCCCAGCATCGCGACGACCAGCGCCGTCGCCGCTGCGATGCCGAAAAACATGTTGCGCTGCGTCCGCGTCCGCGCCTGTTCGAAGGCGACGTTGCGACGCGCCTCGTCACGTTGCAGGTTGGCGATCTTCAGCTCCTGGTTGGCGAAGTCGAACCGCGCCGCCATCAACGCCGCATTGGTCGATCGCGCCAGCGTCGTCGCCTCGTCGTCAAGCCTTTTCAGCGCCACCAGATGTTGAAGCGCCATGTCGTGCTTGCCGGTCGCGCCATAAACGACATAGGCGGTGCGGTGAGCCTCGCGGTCGGCCAACGTCGTGGTGTCGAGATCCTCACCCTGAAACCGCTCGCCGATCAACCGGCTCGCAAGCGGCAGGTCGCCACGCTGGAACGCCGCCTGCGCGCTCAGGCCGATCAGCATTTTGCGGTAACCCGCCCCCTCGCCTCGCCGCGAAAGCCGAAGCCCTTCGTCGATCGCGCGCTGCGCGCCTGCGACGTCCCTGGTCGACAGGCGTGTCTCGGCTATGTTGCCGAGTACCAGCACGCGCAGCATCGGGCTCTTCATCTGCTCGGTCAGCGTCAACGCCTTCGCGAACTGCGCCTCCGCCTCGGGATAGCGTTCAAGCGATTTCAACGCACTCGCCCGATTGTTGTACAGCGTCAGCGCGAGCAGCGGGTCGGCATGGTACAGCGCCAGCGCCTGATCGAAATACTTCAGGGCATTCCTGAAGTCGTTGCCCCCGCGGTACAGCGAACCGATCGACTGGAGCGCTTTCGACTGGCTGCGGACTTCGCCCAGCGCCTGAAAGATGTCATGGGCCCGGGTATAGTCGGCCAGCGCATCGGCGACGTCGCCCTGCGCGACGTTGATCCAGCCGCTGTTCAGCAGCGCGTCACCCTGCAGCCGCGATCCAGGCGCATACCGCTGGGTCAACGCCAGCGCCTGTGCAATCAACGGTTTGGCGCTCTGCAAGTCGTTGAGCCGCGAATAGGCCTCGCTGCGCAACCATTTCGCGGTCGCCTGCATGATCGACCGTCGGACCGATGCGGGCTGACGACCGGCGAAATGCTCCGCATCCAGCGTCTTCTGAAGCGTGCCATGCGGATCGGTGAGCATTGCCGCCTTTGCGTCCGCCACCATCGCGTCGAAGCGGTCGGACGCCGCTGCCGTCACGGTAGCGGCCGGCGCCGCCCCCGCTCCTCCGGCCATCAACAATGCGGCAAGCAGCGCGCAAACGACACCGCGCATCACGGTCACGCCTGCCGCCGCACCGCAGCCAGCCCGCTGAAGGCAGCGAGTGGGTCGGGTCCGGGAATGCGGTGCCGCCCCTCGTCTAGATACTGAACGAAGGATTCGAGCACGACCGGTCGACTGATCAGGAACCCCTGCACCATGTCGCAGCCCATGACGGTCAACAGCGCCAGCGCGGCATGCGTCTCGACGCCCTCGGCGACCACCTCCATCTCCAGCGCATGGGCGAGATCGATCGTGGATCGGACGATCAGCGGATCGCGATTGGAACTCGTCAGCTGCGTGACGAACAGCTTGTCGATCTTCAGCTCGCGCGCGGGCAGTTGCTTCAGATAGGCGAGCGACGAGAGTCCGGCGCCATAATCGTCGATGGCGATGGTGATCCCGAAATCGGCAAAGATCTGCAGATTGGCGATGGCGCTGGCCGGGTCGCGAATGACCGAGGTTTCGGTGATTTCGAAGCCCAGCTTCGCATCGCTGCCGCCGACCAGGTCGCACGCTTCGCGGACGAAAGCCGTGTCGGCGAGCAATTGCCCGGCGATGTTGATGAACAGCCGCATATCGTGACCGCGCGCCGCAAGATCGCGCTGATCGGCGATCGCCCGCCGGATCGTCCACAGCGTCATGCGATCGATCAGCTGGCATTCTTCCGCCACCGGGATGAAGTCGTTGGGCATGATCAACCCGCGGGTCGGATGACGCCAGCGGACCAGAGCCTCTGCGCTCGTGATCTCCTGCCGACGGACATGAACCTTCGGCTGGTAGTGTAGCACCAGCTCGTCATTATCGATTGCAGCGTCGAGCTCGCGTGCCAGGCGCAGCGTGTCGCCGTGATTGCGCGGCGCTACCGCATGGGTGATCGCGCGATAGGCGGTGCGCGCTTCGGCGAGCGCCGCCTCCGCCTGTTCGACCAATGCGACATCGTCCACGTTCGCGGAAGGTGCACTCGCGCCACCGAAGGTCAGGGTCAAAGTGACCGCCTGATCGTCCAGTACGAGGGGACGACCGAACGCCTCCTCGATCCGGGCGACCCGATGATCGATGTCAGCGGCCATATTGTCACGGAAGCAGCAGGAGATCTGGGTTCGGCCGATAACGGCAATGCTGGCGAGCGGCATCGCTCTCGCGACTCGGTCGGCAGCGAGCCCCGCCAGCAGGTCCGAACGAACACAGCCCAGCAGCCGGCGCAGCTCCGTGAAATTGGCGATTTCGATGAGGAGATGGAAGCGGTGCGCCATCATCATCGTATCAGCGGTGCCGCCCGAAGCGGTCACAGCCTGCTTTTCCGCGGTTTCCTGACGTGGGGCATGGTGCATCACCCGACCGGACTACGCGTCAGGATTGAAGATAGGATTAATCCGAATTCACTGTCGGCTCACCTGCACATCCCATTGAGACGAGCTTAACTTCCTGTTAAGGTTACCTCGCATCCTCGAGATGCCACGATAAGGGAGATTAGCATGTTGAAGTTGATCGCAGCGTTCTTCTCGGCCGTCACGGTTGATATCCAGCCCTGGTAATGCCGTTGCGTCGGCTCCGACCATGCAGCGCGGCTCTCACAGAGCCCGCGGTGCGAGGGTCGGGGCCGACATTTAGACAGTGCAACCCGGTATCGCCCTTATGAGCGGACGAGCCTTTCGTTCCGCAAACTCCTGGATGTCCCCAGTAGCGACTGCACCGGACCTATAATATCAGGGCTGCTTGAGACGAAGCGGACTGCGCCGTGGACGGCGTCAACCTCCGTATTTTTGCACGTCAAAGTCCGGTTCCAACCAGACCGACACGTGAAGCCTCATCGCCCCCGCCAGTTCCGCGTCAGGCAGCGATTCGCCCCGACCGCCGCGCAGGATTGCTGAACACCATATCGTCGTCCACTGATCCAAGCCGCAATGCGAGCACATCCAGGGCATAGTTCTGGTTCAGCTTCCAGGGCTTGCGCGCGCCCTGCTTGGGCAGCTTGTGCTCGGCACGCTGGATGTAGCCGGACGTGAAATCGACGAAAGGTTCGGTCGCCATGCTTGCGTCGCTGTTATGCGGCGTCACCTGGCGCATCCCTCGCTTCTTCATCGTGTTCAGCAGGCGGCAGACATAGGTCGCCACCAGATCGGCCTTTAGCGTCCAGGACGCATTGGTGTAGCCGAACGTATAGGCTAGGTTCGGCACGTCCGAAAACATCATCCCCTTGTATTGCAGCGCCTTGCTCAGATCGATCGCTGCTCCATCCTGGCTGAAGCGCACGTCGCTGAGCAACTGCAATTCCAGACCCGTCGCCGTGACGATGATGTCGGCGGGCAGTTCGTCGCCCGAATGCAGACGGATGCCGCTTTCGGTGAAGCCCTGGATCGTCCCGGTCGCGACTGCGGCGTTCCCCGCCTTGATGCTCGTGAACAGATCCGCGTCCGGCACTAGGCATAACCGCTGGTCCCAGGGATTGTAGCGCGGCGTGAAATGCGTATCGACGTCATAGTCGGGGCCGAGATGCTCCCGCACCATCCCGATCAGCCGCGCCTTGAACTTCTCCGGCTGCTTCTTGGCGATCCGATAGAAGAACATGCTCATCAGCACGTTCTTCCAGCGCGTGACGCCATAGGCAGTCTTGGCAGGCAGCTTCCCACGCAGCCAGTTCGCGAACTTGTCCTCGGCCGGCCGCGACACGACGTAGGTCGGCGACCGTTGCAGCATCGTCACATGCGCGGCGGTTTTCGCCATCTCGGGCACGAGCGTCACCGCGGTCGCGCCGCTGCCGATCACGACGACGCGCTTGCCCGCATAATCCAGATCCTCCGGCCAGAGCTGGGGGTGGACGATGCGCCCGCCGAACGCCTCCGCGCCGGCGAATTCCGGCGTGTAGCCCTTGGCGTAATTGTAATAGCCCGAACACATGCACAGGAAATTGCAGGTGAAGGTCAGCGGCTGGCCCTCCGGCCCTGTCGCCGCCACCGTCCAGCGCGCCTCCTCGCTGGACCAGGACGCCTCCGTCACGTGGTGACGGAAGCGAATGTGCCGATCGATCCCATAGGCCTTCGCCGTCTCTTCGACATAGGAGCGGATGGACGAGCCATCCGCGATCGACTTGGCGTTGGTCCAGGGATGGAACGAGAAGCCGAGCGTGTGCATGTCACTGTCGGAACGGATACCCGGATACCGAAACAGGTCCCAGGTCCCACCCAGCGCAGCCCGCCCCTCCAGGATCACATAGCTACGGTCGGGGCATTTGTTTTGCAGGTGATAGCCCTGCCCGACACCGGAAATCCCGGCCCCAACCACGACCACGTCGAAATGCTCGGCCATCGGCCTCTCCACCATACCGCTTATTCGGTTTCGTGGAGAGACCTACAATAATCGCCCTCAATAGTCTTTCGAATATTTCAGTCGCGCATCCGAA
>Ga0160428_1000112_pt1 | contig 102180 bp, 92 predicted proteins | sample SolpanmetagenomM_FD_108198 | JGI IMG/M metagenome (GOLD analysis project Ga0160428, IMG submission 108198) | Solar panel surface microbial communities from Lawrence Berkeley National Laboratory, California, USA - M | ecosystem: Engineered > Built environment > Solar panel > Unclassified ...
ACGCACGATCTGACCTGTGCTAAAGCGACGAGCGATCGGGTAGCGATGCTGCTCGATGGCAAATTTGAGCGCGTCGGTACGTTCGATGAGGTATTTGCCGATCAGGACACCCGGGTGCAGCAGTTTTACAATTATAACTTCGTGAATTAAACCTGCCGCCCACCCTGGCAGTTTTCCCACTGCCGGATCGCAGCGCGCTGTCCACCAATCTTTACTACGCATCAACTGGAATGAGTTCAGAATCAACCAAACGCTCGGTCACTGTCGGTATTTTCGTCCTGGCGGGACTAGTTATCTTCGTCGCCGGGGTATTCGTACTGGGCGGTCAGCAGAAACGATTTACCCGCAGTGTTCGGATCATGGCCGTTTTCAACGACATCAGCGGTCTGAAAGCCGGTAACAACGTCTGGTTTTCGGGGGTTAAAATAGGGACGGTCAAACGGATCAGCTTCTTCGGCAACTCACAGGTTGAAGTCGACATGGACGTTGAGCAGAGTTCGCAGCAATACATCCGCAAAGATGCCAAGGCGACCATCGGCTCCGACGGGCTGATTGGCAACAAAATCGTCGTGATTACGGGCGGCACCATTAGTCATCCTGAGATCGAAGAAGGCGACCGGCTTCAGACGGTGGCGGCCCTCAGCTCCGATCAGATTCTGGAAACATTGCAGGAAAACAACCGCAACCTGGTACGCGTGACGCAGGATTTTAAAGCCTTGGTCGGTAATATCCGCCGGGGCAAAGGCACGGTAGGCGCGGTACTGACCGATTCGCTGGTGGCCAACAATTTCAAGATGGCGATGGCTAATCTGGAAAAGGCATCGAATAACACCGCGTCGATAACCGGTTCGGTATCGCGTTTTGCGGCCAAACTCAACACGAAAGGTACACTGGCCAACGAACTGGTTACGGACACGACCGTGTTTCGGCGGCTAAGTCGGTCGGCCAGTAATCTGGAGAACGTCGCCAGCAGTGCTGAAAAAACCGTTGGAACACTGGGCGCAGCGTCGCAGAACCTGAACCGGGCCTCGGAAAAGCTAAACAATAACAACAGTCCGCTGGGTGTGTTGCTGACCGACCAGGAAACAGCCACGAACCTGCGCATCACGCTGAAGAACCTGAATACGGGCACGCAGCTGCTGAACGAGGATTTGAAAGCCGCACAGAACAATTTTCTGCTGCGCGGTTTTTTCAAAAAGCGGGATAAAGACGAAGCCAAGCGCAAAGCTGATAGTACGGCCGCTTTGCCCAAATAACCCGTCTATACAAATTGCTGCCACGACAGCAGCCCGATTGCCAGCACGGCCAGCCCCAGTCCAATGCGGTTGGCCGTGCTTAGTTTTTCGTGGAAGAAAAACCCCGCAACCGCTGCCGCCACCAAAATGACGCCGATGTTATAAATCGGGTAAACCAGTGCACCGTTACCGCCAAAAGCCGACAACGCCAGCAAGAGGGTATAAAAACTTAGAAAGTTGGGAATGCCCAATGTTACGGCACCCGCCAGGCTACGCAGCTGTAGTTGTTCCTGCCCCCGTATCAGCCGAATCAGCAGCATAGCCACCCCGGCAACTATTGCCCCCAGCACCATTGTCAGCGTCACCTGTACGGTCTTATCGGCCGACGGAATGTAGTTGATATTCATGTAGTTGATCGTCGTGTTTGTAGCGCCGTAGCATAGAAATACGGCGACGGGCAACAGCACCGCGCCCAGCGAACGTCGGGATGGGGTACTGTGGGTGGGCGCAGCTAGATCGGGGTTCCGTTCCGGCGCGGATGGCCGGTAGGTGCTCAGCCCGACGGCCACGATAGCCAGAACCAGTCCGATATAATTCAGCGTATCGAAGCCAGCCGGGTTACCAGTACGGAACACAAACAGACTAAAACAGACCGGAATCACGAGCGACAGGTTGTTGGCCAGCGACGTTGCGGTGATACCCATCCGCTGCGTCGACGCGCCCGCCAGCAGGAACGTCACGATAAAACCTACGCCCAGTGCCAGCGCCATCCAGGTCCAGGGTTGGTGCAGATCAACGCTGAATGTCTGCCCGGCTGGCAGCAGCAGCCAGCCCGTCAGGAAGCAGACCGGATAGTTGAGTACGATAGCCTGAAACGTGTTGACGTTGTAGCGGGGGAACAGGCGGAAATTCAGGAGCAGCAGTACCGACAGAAAGACGCTCAGTAGTAGAAAAAGCATTGACGAAGGTGAAAAAACGGAAGCCGCAAGATAGCAGCCCGGCCGTGAATAGTACGTCGTTTGCGGTTACGATGCCAAACCACAGCCAACAAAGTACAGTTACTAGTTAGGGTACTCCCCCGTTTTTTACGGGGCGACACCCGACTAACTGCTTAATCTATGGATAATTATACAGCCGTCAGCCTGCTGGTGGCCCTCGGAGCGCTTCTGTCGTACATCAACCTTCGCTTCGTCCGGTTGCCGGGTACCATCGGCATCGTCGTCCTGGCGTCAGCCGTCACGATCATATCGCTGGTCATGGGTAACCTGTCATCGGGTTTCGCTGAACTGCTGCGTGACCTGACCGAGCGCATCGATTTTTCCCGTACGCTGCTGGAGATCATGCTGGGCTTTCTGCTGTTTGCCGCTGCCCTCCAGGTAGACTTCAACGATCTGAAAGCGCAGTTCAAACCCGTACTCGTACTGGGAACGGTTGGCGTCATTCTGTCGACAGTTTTGTTTGCGTTTGGCTTTCTGTTTCTCACCAGAGCCCTGAACATCGACATGCCGCTCATTTTCTGCTTTATGTTTGGTGCGCTGATCTCACCCACCGACCCGGTTGCGGTGGGCGCTGTGCTGCGGCAATCGCCCATTCCCCACCGGCTCGAAACGATTATCACCGGCGAATCACTCATCAACGACGGTGTGGGTCTGGTACTGTTTGTGTCGCTTCAGGAAGTAGCCGATCCAAACGTCGACTTTCGGTTTTCCGACGCGATACTGCTGTTTGCCCGTGAAGTCATCGGCGGTATCAGCCTCGGACTGGCTATGGGCTACGTGGCTTACCGGCTGATCAAGGCGACCGACGATTTTCAGACTGTGGTGCTTCTGTCGCTGGCACTGGTCATGCTATTGTCGGTGCTTTCCACGGCGGTACACGCATCGGTACCGCTGGCGGAAGTGGCGGCCGGGCTATTGCTGGGCACCCGCCTGTCGGGCTCGAACATTGAGAATTCACCCAAAGCGTATCTCAATCGGTTCTGGCACCTGATCGATGAAATGCTCAACACGATTCTCTTCGTCATGATCGGATTGCAGATCGTGGTACTGCCGGTCCTGTCCAACTACCTGCTCATCGGTCTGCTCTCCATTCCGCTGATGGTACTGGCACGTGGCCTGAGCATCGCACTACCGTTTCTGCTTCAGTTTCGGCGGGAGCAACAGACACCCGGCAGTCTGCGGATTCTGACCTGGGCCGGTTTGCGGGGTGGTATCTCCATCGCGCTGGCGTTGTCACTGCCTGATTCAGACTACAAAGAAGTTATTCTGGCCAGTTGTTACTGCCTGGTTCTGTTCTCCATCGTGGGTCAGGGGCTCACGCTGGGTCGGCTGGTAACGTCGGTATCACAACCGAAGCAGATGAAGGCCTAAGCGCGCAAGTGGTTGATTCTGTTGTAGAGATGCACAGCATACTTCGCGTCTCTACAACAGAATCAACCACTTACGCCATTTTTACGACCGGCAATACCAGGGGCTTAATGTCGATTGCCTTTGCCGCTGGCCGGATACGCACCAACATCGGTACTCGGCAGCGTAATTTCCGTCGAACCGAAGTTGGCACTGACCGGCACAACCGTCAGCGGGCTGAAGCTCGTCGTTCCTTTGCCCAGCGCGGGGGAGGCCGATTGCAGGCGGAAATTCCACGTACCGACAAAACTGGCGTCAGCGATTTTTTTGGTCGCGACGTACGGCAATGGGAAGTTTACGAACATGGGGTTATTTTTCTGCACCACTGCCGACCCGTCATAGACCTGACCGAACTTGTAACCCGTAGGCAGAAACGACGACGGAGCCGGTATGTCAGTCGTCTGGGGCTTAGTTGTAAAGCCAACCGGGTAAATCTGGTTCGCCATTTTCAGGGAATCGACGTAGTTATAGTTGTAGCCGTACCTGATGTTGGCCGTATCGGCGACCACCAGCGCGTTGCCCGAATAGCTGGCCGTGGCTCCTACGATGCGCGGACCGTACTTACAATCAACCATCAGGTTATTGTAAAACGCCCCCCGTGCGCCGTTTTCGTAGTTGAGCGAACCGCCCCGCCCATCCTGCGCCCGACGGTAGCCGTTCGCCACCATGGTATTGTTGTAAATCAGAATGTTGGTCTGGGGCTGGTTCGTCGCCTGTCCATCGTTGGAAGCTTTGGGCCCATTGGTAGCCATGCCGATGATAAGGTTGTAGGCAAAATTCCCGACCGTGCCGCCCTTCACGTTCCAGGCTTCCCCCCCGGTAAACCCACATTTCTCGAACGTGTTTCGCATCACATTGTACTTGCCGCCGAAGGGGCGCATCGGGTCATCGATGGAGCCGTACACCCACGAGTCTTCCAGCACCACGATACCGTCCGAATTTTTCGTCGTCAGCGTGTAGGCATTGGCTCCGTTGGCGAGAAACGACACCGGTGATGTACCCAGTTTGCCACCACCGAAATCGAGGTGTGTCCACTTGATGATGATGTTTTTAAACATGGTTTCACCCGCAATACCACCCCAGTACCCTTTGTAGGCGGGGTCGGCGGTGGGGTCGGAACCCAGCGTTTCGTTCTTGACCGCGACCGAACTGGGCACGGTGAAGTAGATGGGTTTTTCCTGCGTACCCAGCGAGAGCAGCGAGCCTTTCACCACAAAATACCAGCTTCCCTTACCGTCGAAAAGGACTTTGGCCCCCGGCTGAATCAGCAACGTGTCGCCTTCGTTGATGAATACGTCGCCCGTTACGTTGTAAGTCGAATCGGCTTTCAGTGTTCCCTTGATCGATCCCTGCAAGGGCGTTCTGGTGCTCACGGTCTGCCCCACCTGATACAGCGGAGCCGATACCTGCACGTCCTCTGATTTACTACAGCCTAGCAGCCCGGCAAGTGAACTGGTAATCAGCAGGCTGGCAACCCAGCCCAGTCGAATCGGATGGTTCATTCGGATTAAGTAGTTAAAAATTTGAGATTAACTGGTTGACTAAACGCACATCAATGTTTGTAGCGGAACCCGATCAGGTACGTCTGCTGAAAGACGTCTTTCTGTACGGTGATCCGGTCGCTCCGGTCCTGGTCAGGATAGCCTACCAGCGTATTGGGTCGCAGAATGTCGACGATAATGGGGTTGTTGAGCAGGTTGGTCAGCTTGGTAAAGACGCTCAGTCGCCCGCCGTGAAAACGCTGCTCCGCCGAGAAATCCACCTGCGACGTACCCCGCTGCCAGTAATCGAGGTCTTTGTAGGCCGACACGATGTTGATGCGCTTGCCGGTGTAAACCCACGCCAGTTGCGCGTCGAAACCCATCGGCCCATTTTTGTAAATCAGCGATAGGTTGGCGATGTGCGCCGACTGCCCCTGTAACGGCCGGGTTTGCTGCGCGTCGGTCACGACCGTACCCCCGCTGGCGTCGCGGCCATACACCCGCTTGGTGGTGGTGATGCTCGACTTCGTATAGGTGTAGTTGCCCGACACGCCCCAGTTGCTGAAGTACCTGGCAAACACCAGTTCAGCGCCGTAGTTGATGGCTGTGCCGTAGTTGACGGGCTGGTAGACGATGTTGTTCTGCGCCAGTTGACTAAACCCGTATTCGATGGGGTTTTGCAGGTTCTTGGCGAACGCCCCGATCAGCAGTTGTTCGTTGCCGCGTGGAAACAGCTCGTAGCGAAAATCGAGGTTGTCAGCGACCGTATGTTTGAGGTTGTAGTTACCCGTTTCGGTGAAGAAGTCACCGGGAAAGGCCGCCGGTACAATCTCGAAATACCCCGGCCGACTGATGCCCCGGAAGTAGGAAAAGCGCAGGTTTTCGCGGGTCGACAACTGGTATTTCAGGTGCAGGCTCGGCAAGATGTCCAGATAGCTGATGTTGCCGGTTTTGCCGGTAGCCGTCACCGGCAACTGCGATACGTACGCCTGATGCGTATTTTCGGCCCGCACTCCGCCCACGACCTGCCACCGTCCCTGCGCAAACTTACCCTGCACGTAGCCCGCTCCGACCTGCTCACTGGCCGTGTAGTTATTGGCGTTGGTGCTGTCGGGGTAAGCATAGGAATCGGGGCGGAACGAGAAAATGGCCTTGTCGACGCTGGTAAACACCTGCCGGTCGCCACCGGGCAGTACCGTCGATAGCTGGTAATCGTTGTAGTAGTTATCCCGGTTTTTATCCCGGTACATGCCCCCCACCGACACATCGAGCGTTGGTAGCAGCGCGTAGGTCAGATTGACATACCCGGCCAGATCGCGGTCGCTGTTGCGGGTCCAGATGTAGCTGAAATCGTTGATGTACTGCGTCGACACTGACGTCCCATCGGTTCCCTGACCCGTGCGGGTGGTAACGGAGAGGTCCGTCCAGTTAGGCGTCTGACTTTTGGCCAGCGAATACACCGCCGACCAGTTCAGTTGCAGCCGACCCACGCCCGGTTTCGCAATCAGTGCATGGTCGCCCTGCAAGGTTGCATTCGAGATGTTCTGCCGCCGGAACATCGACCGGTCGGTGGTCGTTACATCGCCGAGTTGCACCAGTTGATTGCCCAGTACCGTGCGGTGCAGCTTGTCGTCGAGTTGCATAAACAGCCCGTACAGACTCAGTTTGCTGTTAGGCCCCAATACGTAGTCCGTTTTCAGATTCAGCCCCAGCCGAGCCTGCTCAGTGGAGTACGTACGCTGCTCCACAAACTCGAAAATAGGGGTGTTGGGTACGGGGTCAGGTGAAGGCTGACCATAGAGCCGCAGAAACGACGACTGACTGCCCCGGTAGGTATGCTGGTACGACCCGCCCAGCAGAAAGCCGAGCCGCTTGTTGAGCACCCGGTTGCCCACTGACAGACTGAACAACCCGTTGATCGGCACCTTTACGTCCTGATACTGCGCCGTTCGCGGAGAAAAATCACCGGGTTTGGCGGCATAGCGGTTACTGCCCGCCACTTCGGAGGGTGCCCGGTAGCTGATGTCTGCCGTGCTGTAGCCGGAAAACGGGCGACTGCTGAAAATCTGGCTGTAGCCGCCCGACGCGGTCGCGTTAACGACCAGATAATCGGGGGCCGAGCGCATAATCATGTTCATAGCTCCCCCAACGGCATCGCCTTCCATATTGGGCGTGAGGGCTTTGACCACTTCCAGTCGTTCGAGCAGATCGGCCGGAAAAATATCCATCGGCACGTAGCGGTTTTTATTGTCGGGCGAGGGAATCTTGATACCGTTGACCAGCGTGTAGTTGTACCGGCGGTCCATACCCCGGATGATGGCAAACTGACCGTCGCCGGTCGCGTTGCGCACCACCGACACCCCCGATACGCGCTGCAAGACGTTGGCCACCGTCACATCGGGCAGCAGCTGAATGGCTTTCGCCCCGATGATATTCAGTACGTTATCCGCTTTCTGCTCCGTTTTACGGGTGCTCTGCTCATTCTCGCGGTCAGCACCCGACACCACTATTTCGGCGAGGTCAGTACTGGCTTCGGGCAAGGCAAAATCGAGTATCACCGTGCCCGCCCCGACCGTAATGGCTTTTTCTATCGTCCGGTAGCTGACGTACTGCGCCCGCAGGGTGTAGCTGCCCGCCGATACGTCTTTGATACTGTACTTACCGTCCAGCCCCACTACCCCACCCTGGCGCGTGGCGATGCCGTTCTGTAGCACCTGCACCGTTGCGCCGATGAGCGGCTCACCCGTGCGCTCATCGATGATCGTACCGCGCAGCGTAGCCGCCCGGACCGTCAGCGTTGCCAGCAGGAATAGTGCGTAAAAAATTAGTTTCATAGCTTGTCGCAGCGGTTGATTGACTGTGCTTAATTACCGGGTATCATCAGTGGCTCAATCTGAAACAGACCGGGCCGCGCCGGATTGATGGTGATGCTGACGGCATGGATGTTGTCTTCACCGAAAACCTGCACCCGCGTGAAGAGATCGAGGTCTTTTTTGCCCGTTTCGTACATTGGCTTATCGACCAGAAACACGTGTGAATCGCCATTGACCAGCAGCACCGGTTTACCGAAGGCCACCGTCCGCTCCTGTAGCTTTTTCTTGATAGCGGTAAATGCGTTGGCTTCTTTGGCATCTTTAGCCGGGTTGTACATGTCGGCCTGCGTGAAGAGTACCACGGCGCTATTGCCCGCCGTTTTCGCCCGGTCGAACACCTCATCCAGCCAGGCTATATCGGCTTTCTGCCGGTCGTAGAATTCGGCGTTGTTTCCGTTCGGATCGGGGTAGAAATTGTTGTTCGTCCCCACGATGTGCACGGTCGCGAAGGCTACGTTGCCGTGCTCCCAGCGGTTATTTTCGACGTAGCGGGCAAAAGTCGGCTGCTGCGACTGGGCCACTACAGCCAGCCGCTCCCGACCCAGGCTGTGTTTACCGTCGAAAAACAGTCTGCGAATCATGGTCAGCCGTTCGTCGATGTCGTATTTGCCGGGGGTGTACTTGTTGCAGTCGGTCCACTCGTTGTCGCCGGGGGTGTAAATCAGCGGTTTCGTGAACTGATTGAAGTAGCCCAGAATCTTATGGTAATAGTCATCCGAACAGTCGGTTTCGCTCGATTTAATGTCGCCGAGATGCACGTTGAACACCTGATCCTGCCTGTTGACCTCCCGAATCAAATTCTCGAACCGGGCATAGTCGGCGGGCAGGTGGTAGGGCATATCCCCAAAGGCCACGAAGCTGAACGCCCCGCTTTTGGTAGCCGCCGACCGGGTCGCCTGTCCGGCGGCCGTGTATGCGCCAATCAGGCAAAGCGCGGCCAGACAGACCCAGTTAAGCGTCTTATACGTAACAGAAAGCATAGCTGACAATGGATGTATACGGCCGGTGGGAGTTGCCACCGGCAACCGTCGTTTACTTTGTTGCGGTTGAGCTGGCGGGCCCGTACACATAGACACCGAACGTACCCGGCGCAGGGGTTTTGCCGTCGGCCTGATAGTCAGCCCCGCTCAGGTAGATGCGGTGCGTCGTACCCCGGTGAACCATCGTTTTCTGACCAGGTTTCGTCGTCAGCGTCTGCACGACCGAGTAGGTATCGGGTGAGTCCTGATGCACGATCGTCACGCTGCCTTCGCCATTGGATGTCATCACCGTTTTCAGGTCTTTCTCGAACACGACAGCGTCGACGCCGGCCCCAATCGACAGCGTCTGCACGATTTTGCCGGTAGCGGCATCGAGTACAACCAGCGTCTTACTCTTGCGACAAACGGAGAACAACCGGTTCGTAGCTGCATCCATCGCCAGGCCCGTAGGCTGTACGTTATCGCCGAGCGAAAATTTCTGTCTGACAGTCAGCGTTTTGGGATCGAACGCGACAATTTCGTTGCTGTCTTCCAGGTTAACGTAGACGATTCCTTTGTCGGTCGTTACGGCGAACTCGGGCGCTTCTCCTACCTCGACTGTACCCACCACTTCGTCTTTCGCAGCATCGATCGCTACGGCTACTTTGTCGCCGTTGCAGAACGCAAACACCCGGTTTGAGTACTTGTCGAACAGCATTGCATCAGGTTTCTTACCGGGTAGCGTAATGGTCTTCAGCACCTTGAATGTGTTGTAATCGAAGACCGTAACGGTATTGTCGGTGCCGTTGCTGATGTACCCTTTTTCGAGGGCTTTCGCCAGCGTTACACCATGCACACCTTTCAAACCGGTGATCTCACCGACAGGCTTACTGGTGGTCAGGTCGATAACGTGTACGCGGTCGAAGTGGGACACAAACAATCGTTCGCGCTCACCGTCCATTTTGAGATAATCCCATTTACCGTCGCCGGGCAGATCGATCTTCTGGATATACGAATAAGTGGGGATCGTCTGGGCAGTCAGCAGGCCGGTTGAAAAGCCCATCAGGCCGGTTGCCAGCAAGGACATTTTGAGTGTTGCATTCATTGCGTTTCGGGGTAAATCGTCTGGTATATGCAATCGTTTTGTGACGCAAACCTATTGACTATTTCCGCGAATCCATCTCCCAGATATTACAATTAACTATTTGATAATAAGTAGTTTGTAATTAATTAACAACAGGTAATTATATAAATAAACCGTAACCGTTCGACAGTACCAGAAGGCATGTCTCGCAGTTACGGCGTTGATATGAGTCGTAGTATCTAGTTGCTGAAGTCGATGTCGGGGCGGTCGGGTTTACGTTGATTTCGTTTGCCGGTATCGCTGCCGAGCGGGAACTGAATCGACAGTTTGTAAAAGCGTACTTCCCGGCGATTCATCGTGGTCTGGAGCGCACCCGGCTGGTCGTAAACGGTGATGAATCGGCGCGAATTGAAAACGTCGTTGATAGCGAACGTCAGGCTGGCCTTGTTTTGCATGAACCCTTTCCGCACCGCAAAATCGAGCCCGCGCACGGCCTGTCGGTACCCCTGCAACGTGGGCGATTTACCGTCATTGGTGCCGGTAAGCTGAGCCGAGAAATTGGCCGGAAACTTATACGTCAGATTCAGCTTGGCATTGTACGACAGCAGCCGATTACTGACGTTGACCGATTGCAGAATCACGTCGAACACGTTGAGGTTGGCTACCGCGCTCAGGTTCGGACCGAGGTTGACCTTCAGCGTGTTGTCGACGCCGTAGCGGATGTCGGCTTTCACGTTGATGAACGTGGTCACGAGCACCGACGAATCGGTGGCCGAGGGCGTGGTAAAGGGCTTGATGGTGTGGTCTTCGTAGATGTAATAACCCGTAGCCAGCCAGTTTACACTGCCCCACGTCTTATTGTAGTTCACCTCGGCGGTGTTTACAAATTCGGGCCGTACCGCCGGGTTGCCGATGGTGATGTTCTGGCGGTCGTTGGCCTGAATACCGACAAACAAATGCCGAAAATTGGGCCGACCCACCTTGCGGCTCAGGCTGACGTTCAGATCGGCGGTTTCGCTCAGCTTTTTCGAGAACGCCAGCGAGGGAAAAAACGACTGGAACAGATTCTGCCCGCTCGAAGACGGGTAGTCGTAACCAAACGTCGATCCATCGAAGCGTGACAGCCCGTGCAGACTCGACTGCTCCAGCCGCAGGCCCGCCTGCATGTTGATGTTCCGGCGAAACTGGCGGGTATAGAGCAGGTAAACGGCGTTGACGGTTTCGGCAATCCGGGCGTCCTGCGAGTAGGTTGGCAGCAACTGATACACCTGCGTGTCGCTGTTGAGCCGGTTGAACAGATACTGCTGGTCGCGGACGTAGGTGTAGCTCCGCACGCCCAGTTCCAGTTTGGTCGAGTCGTTGATGGGGTGAACGTAGTCGAGCTGGGTAATCTGCTGGTCGCCGATGGTACGGCCCGTAATCCTGTCGCGTTCGGGAAAACCGGCCTGACTGGTTCCGTCGGCGTTGAGGGCGGTTGTGTACCAGTCGGCCGCGTTCGATAGCTGGTTGCGGCTGTACTGGGTGCTGAAGCTGAGTTCCCGCCCCTTCCGGGCGAACTGGTGCTTCCAGTCGAATTCCAGATTCATGTTGGTAAACCCGTTCTGCGGTACGGTCTGGCGGTTGCCCGTACTGGTGACGGTGCCACTGGGATCACGGTAGGCGTAGGGCTGTTCGCTGACCGTGTTGAAGGCTCCGCCCACCATCGTGGCTGCCAGCGACAGCGTGTTATTGTTGTTCAGCGCGTAGTCGGCGGCTACGCGTCCGCTCTGAAACGTATTGTTCAGGCTGATGCTGGTGGTCTGGTCGAAGTAGCTGGTTGGGTTGCCTTTCGGGTCGCGATTGATGCGGTTCACATACCCTGTCAGCGGGTTCTTCGTCGCGTTGATGGAGTAAAAGCTGGTCAGATTCCATTTGCCACGTCGCCAGTCGAGATTGAGCGTACCATCGAACCGGGCGTTGTTGCCGATGCCGACGTTGACCAGCCCATTATAGCCGGGCAACCGATTCTTCTTCAGTACCAGATTGACAATCCCGCCCGACGTTGAGGCATCGTAGCGGGCTGAGGGGTTGGAAATCACTTCGACGGATTCGATCTGATTCGCCGGAATCTGAGCGAGGGTAAGCTGGGTCGGTTTGCCGTTGACATAAATCGCCGTGGGCATATTCCGCAGGCTGGGACTGCCCGTTTCGTCGAGGGTGATAGACGGGACGTTTTTGAGCACGTTTTCGGCCGTACCGCCAATAGTAGTCAGGTTTTTGGCGACGTTGAAGGTTTTTTTCTCCATCGTCATGGTCATCTCGCCCTTCTCGCCAACTACCTTCACTTCCCTGAGCGTACTGGCGTCGGGCTGGAGCAGCAGCGTCCCCACATCGGTTTGCCCCTGACCCAGGCGAACGATCTGGTTAAGGGGCTGATAGCCAACGAAGGTCACCCGTGCGGTCAGCGTCCCGGCGGGCAGATTAGGCACCGTAAATGTACCCTGCCCGTCGGTCTGGCTTCCCGTCAGCAGGCTATCTTTACCCGCTACCTGTTTGTACAACGCCACCGACGTAAAGGGCAGGGCCTGTCTGGTGGTGGCATCGACAACCGTCCCCGTCAGCCAGTTACCAGCGGGCGTATTACCCGACTGAGCCACGACCGAACTGGGCCGGAGCAGAACAACGAAGAGAAAAAGAAGGACGCCTGGCTTCATAACGATCACTAAAGTCCGGGTCAATTATGAAGCAATTCTGAATTTAATGGGTAATTAATCAGCCTGGCTCTCGTCGGGCGTCTTTAAACATTGCGATTCCGTCACAGTTCTTGTACTGGTATCCAATAAAACCTAACAAGTAGCGAAGCAATGAAAAAGATAGTCCTATTGGCCTTCCTGGTAGCCGGTGGCCTGACCGTACAGTCGTGCGGAAGCGAAAAGAAAGACAGCACCGAACGGGCTGAAGACATGAACGAGCAAAAGGTCGACGACAAAATGACGTCCGTCACCGAGGATGGAGCCGAATTTGCCGTCAAAGCCGCCAGCGGTGGTATGCTGGAGGTAGCCGCCGGTAAGATGGCCGAAGAAAAAGGCATGAGCCAGGCCGTTAAGGATTTTGGGGCCATGCTGGTGAAAGACCACACGAAAGCAAACGACGAGCTGAAAAGCATTGCTACCAGCAAAAACATCAACCTGCCCAGCACGATGGGCGAAGAGCAGCAAAAGCACGTCGATGAACTGGCGAAGCTGTCGGGTAAGGAGTTCGACAAGAAGTTTATCGATATGATGGCAGACGACCATGAGGATGACATGGACCTGTTCGAAAAAGCTTCGAAAGACCTGAAAGATCCCGACCTCAAATCGTTTGCTACCAACACGGCATCGGTTATCAAAGGGCACCTGGAACGCGTCACGACGCTCAAACAGGATATGAAATAAGTTCGTGGTTCGTAGTTTGTTGTTGGCTACCGCGAGCAGCAGCGGTGACAGCAGCCGGGAACTATAAACAACAACGACAAACACAGAAAAGGGATGCTGGCTATGAGTCGGCATCCCTTTTTTGGTTTACTTCACTCGATGAGGCTTTTTAACTGGCTTTTAGGCGTTTTGCTGGGTGGGTCGCTGCTATCGGGTACAGTAGCGAACGGGCAGCGTAAGGTAGCGTTGTCGGCAACCATCGCTCCGACTTACACCACGACCAACTACGCCCGGCAAACACTCTACCCCGACAGCGACGGGCAGGTTGTAGAGCCCATTCATCTGGCGGGACAGCGAAGTGCGCCGGGCTTCGTGGCAGGCCTGTCGCTGCTGTATACGTATGCCCCCGGCTGGACCCTCAGTACGGGTCTACTGTACCGGCAGTCGGGTATGCGGCAGCAGCGGTCGCCCACAGCGGGTGAAGGGTCGACACTGGTTACCAACCGGTCGATACGTTTACCGGTAGCCATCAGTTTTCGGTCGTCGCCAAAACCACTGTCTCCCTATTTTACACTGGCGCTGCTCACCGATTTTCCGCTCACGACGCGCCTGACAGCGACTCGCACGGGCGAACCCACGCAGCAGCTACGCGCCCGCAACTCGATCAATCCCACGTTTTCGGCCCAGCTTGGGGCAGGTGGTTTTTGCCAGCTCAGCGGCCGGTACGCCCTGATTGCACAGCCCACCCTCACGTACAGCATCGGTCGATTTGGCGGATCGGCCACCGCCAGCCCATCGTTCGAAATAGGGGTACAAGTGCAGGCCGTGTATCGGTTGTAGTGTAACCCGGACGTCTACGTCTGGAGGCCGCAATAGCGGCCATCGGCGTACGCCTGAGTGAAAATTAGCCTTACGGCTATCAGACCTGGAGGTCTGAGCTACACTATAGCCTCCCTTCGGCTTCCCAGCGCATCCGGTAGGCATTCATCGCGGTATGGCCCAGCTGGTCGATCAGGCGGTAGTTGGCGACGATGCCCACGGCAGCACCGATGCCGGGAATGAGCTGCGCCATCTTGACCAGATCGATATAGTCGCGGTATTCCTGCTGGAACGTCAGCCAGTCGAACTGATTAATATCGTCGGGAAGCTGGGCGCTGTGAGCGGGCCAGTCAGCGATGTGCTGATACACGACCTGCCGACGCTCCTGACTCGAAAAAGCCAGCTGAAACACGTAGAGCATAAACACCCGTTCGCGGTAGTCGCGGGTCGTGTAGCCGTACAGCGCAGCAACTTCGAAGAGCAATTTCATTTTCAGGCCCATCAGTAGTGGAAAATCGGCCAGCCCCAGCAACAGGCCACCCGCACCGGTCACACCCCCTTCGGCCGCACCCGTCCGTTTGTAAAAGTCGATGCGGGCCACAACGCTTGTTTCACGCTGCGGCAATGTCTGCCCCACAACGGGCGGACGGGTCAGGGCTTAGGCACCGAACAGCATGGCCCTCGTCATCTGCTTGATAGCCGCCGTAACGACCTGATGGATCCGGCGCGGAATCAGCCGGTTCACCCGTCGCTGCACCGCCGACGATACCCGACCAAACGTCGATGGATTGCGCTGCATACGCTGCTGCCACTGGGTCAGTTCTGTACGGACCGATTCTTCATACGTCGACATAGCGGATAGCTGCTCGAAAAGGTGTAGTTTCGCTAGGCTAAACCGACAATGGGCCCGTTTGGTGCATTCGCTGGTCGCCCGTCTCATCTATGCCCACGTTCCTGAAATCTGGGGTGTTCCTGTTGATCTCCGGTCTTCTCTACGCCTGTAGTTCGGCTCCGGCTTCGACCGCCGACTCACCCGTGCGGGTAACCAGCGTTGCCCCCCCCGCCCTGCCAGAAAACCCACTTTACAACGAACTGGGACTGGAACAGGCCGGACTGGCACAACCCGCTTTTGAATACGCCCTTACCGGCCGACGCAATCTCGGCAACCGACATCCGGTATTGACCATTGCCGACATGAGTCAGCCTTCGACGCAGAAACGGCTGTATGTGATTGATCTGAAAGCGCGGAAGCTACTGTTCAACACCTACGTTGCCCACGGCCGAAACTCCGGCGGTCTGGTACCGGAGCGCTTTTCCAATACACCGTCGTCACTGCAAACCAGTCTGGGGTTTTACCGTACGCTGAGCACTTACATGGGTAAACACGGCTTGTCGCTGCAATTGAAAGGGCTGGAGAAAGGGATCAACACTAATGTGCAGAACCGCAATATCGTCCTGCACGGTGCCAACTATGTTTGCGAAGATACTGTCCGGCTGAAAGGGCGGCTAGGGTGGAGCGAAGGGTGCCCGGCAGTCCCTTACGCCCTGTCGAAACCCATCATTCTGGCCGTACGGGACGGTTCCTGCCTGTTTGTGTACGCGCCCAACGACGAGTATCTGAAAAAATCCGTCTACCTCAACGTGCCAAAAGACACTTTGTAGAGTTTATGGTTTGCAGTCGAGTAGCCCGTTGTAGCCTGGACGTCCACGTCCGGGTGGCCGATAGGCCAAAAAAGCTGCCGCCTTGAGTAGTTGGCCTATCGGCCACTCGGACGTGGACGTCCAGGCTACTTACAACCCGCCGGCTACTCGACTGCAAACTGAACCGATCAAACGTTAACTCTACTTGGATATTTACCTGGTTCGCCACACCGAAGTGGCCGTCGGGCGCAGCGTCGCCTATGGACAAACCGACGTGGCGCTAAGTGACTCGTATGCCGAACAGCGCGACCACTTGTTGAGACACCTGCCTCCGGCTCCATCCGTCATTTTCACGTCGCCACTCTCCCGCTGCCGCCGACTGGCCGACGACCTTTCCCTGAGCCTGACAACGGGCAGTTCCATCGAAACGGCCCCCGGCCAAACCGCGCTTGCCGATGCGCACCGCCCCCTCATCCGGGCCGACGACCGGCTGAAGGAGTTCTTCTTTGGCGACTGGGAAATGGTTCCGTGGACCGACATCGACCACGACGCGTTGACAGCCTGGCGCGCTGATTTTGTGACAACGCCAACGCCGAACGGCGAGAATTTCAACGAGGTTTCGATGCGGGTAACGGCGTTCTGGAACGAGTGTATCATGCCGCTGGTACAAACTGGCAACAGCCGACCGGTGCTGATCGTATCGCACGGCGGGGTAATTCGGGCACTGCTGTGTTTCTTCCTGGAGCTGCCGCTACAAAACGCGTATCGACTCAATCTGGATTACGGAGCCGTGTCAAAGATTACGCTGAGCGGTTCGTCGTTTACAGTGCAGTACATCAACCGCTAGCCCTTGTCCAACTCTATCAGTTGCCCGATTGGAATGGGGATAGCGGGATTGGCCGGATACGTCTGCAACAGTAACGAGAGCCAGACTACATCGTGCCACGCGCCGAACTTGTAGCCGACACTCCGGTACGTGCCGACTGGGGTAAAACCCGTTATCTGATGAAACACTTCGCTGGCAGGGTTAGGCAGCGTGATACCAGCGTAGGCATTGCAGTAACCCTGTCGACGGAGCAGATCGAGCAGCCGGTCGTACAGTTGTCGCGCGATGCCCTGCCGGTGCCCATCCGGGTGAACGTATACCGATGTGTTAACCGACCAGTGATACGCCGTCCGGTCCATGTGCCGCGACGCGTAGGCATAGCCCAGTACCCGCCCGTCGACTTCGGCTACCAGATACGGAAACTGCTGCTGAGTGGCTTCAATCCGCCCGCGAAAATCTGCGACACTGGGCACCTCGTATTCAAACGAAATACAGGTATCTGTAACATACGGGCCATAGATAGCCAATAAGGCAGCGGCATCATCGGGCGTGGCGAAGCGAATGGTCATGGGTAGCGAAGGAAGAAGTGAGATGAAAGAAGTAAGATAAATGACAAAAGACTGTTTCCACCCCAACCTTTCGGCTTGCATCTTCCGTCTTTTCTCTCTCTTCTGACTTCATTCGTCTCCCTTAATTATTCAGCCGGATAAACCCACCGTCGAGGGGGTAATCACAGCCCGTCACAAAACCGGCTTCGTCGGAGCAGAGATACAGGGCCAGCGCACCGACTTCGGGCGGCTCCGCCATTCGGCCAATGGGTTGCGTTTTCGATAGTTTGGCAAACATCTCGGCCTCCTGACCGGGGTAGTTCTTCGCCAGAAAGCCGTCGACAAACGGCGTATGCACCCGCGCGGGCGAGATGCAATTGCAGCGAATGTTGTCGACCAGGTAATCTTTCGCCACCGAGAGCGTCATCGTCAGCACCGCGCCTTTGCTCATCGAATAAGCAAACCGGTCGGGAATACCCACCGACGACGCCACCGACGCCATGTTGAGAATAACTCCCCCCCCGGCCGCTTTCAAATGCGGAATGGTGGCAAACAGGCAGTTGTAAACACCCTTTACGTTGATACGAAAAATGCGATCAAAATCGGCTTCGGCCGTCGTATCGGCTTTCCCGACGTGTGCCACCCCCGCATTGTTGACCAGGATGTTGATCGGTCCCTCGCTGGCAATCTGCCCGATTACGTCCACGACCTGCGCCTGATCCGACACATCGACGGTGTGCGCCTGGGCCCGTCCGCCATCGCCGTTGATCGATTCAACAACCTGCCGGGCGAGCTGCTCGTTGAGTTCGAGAATATGAACTGTTGCACCGGCGTTAGCGAACGCCTGCGAAATCGCCAGCCCAATCCCGCTGGCCCCACCCGTTACGATGGCAACTTTGTTTTGTAAGGAGAACATGGTTATAAAGAGCGAAAGAGCGAAAGACTGAAAGAGCGATTGGCTGACGCCGGTGTAACCACTCTTTCAGCCTTTCGCTCTTTCGCCATTGTTTAGAGTGAAACGCCCCGCTTCCAGGGGATAAAGTCGTCTTGCCCGAGTTGCTCGGCTTTGGTTATTTCCTCGCCCGATGCCAGCCGGATGATGTATTCCAGCAGGTTGTCGGCGCTTTGGGCAATGGTCTGCTCGCCGTCGATGATGGGGCCGCAGTCGAAGTCGATCACGTCAGGCATCCGGTTTTTCAGCTTCGTATTGGTGGCCACTTTCACAACCGGGCAAATGGGGTTACCCGTGGGTGTACCAAGACCAGTCGTGAACAGAATGACGTTGGTACCCGACCCCGCCATACCCGTCGTTGCTTCGACGTCGTTGCCGGGTGTGCAGAGCAGGCTCAGGCCGGGCCGCACAGCCGGTTCGGTGTAATCCAGCACGTCGACAACGGGGGAATTGCCGCCTTTTTTAGCCGCCCCCGCCGACTTGATCGCGTCGGTTATCAGCCCGTCCTTGATGTTGCCGGGCGACGGATTCATGTCGAAACCCGACCCAACGGCTTCGGCCTGCGCCGAATACGTACCCATCAGGCTGATGAACTTTTCGGCGTCGGCCGGGTCGACGGTGCGGTCGATGAGTTCCTGCTCTACGCCGTTCAGTTCGGGAAATTCGGCCAGTACGGTTTTACCGCCGAGGGCGGCTATCGCATCCGACAGGTGCCCCAGCGCGGGATTGGCCGAGATTCCCGAAAAGCCATCGGAACCGCCACATTTCAGGCCCACCGTCAGGGCACTCAGCGGAGCCGGTTGCCGCTCGATTTTGTTGATCTGCGTCAGACCCAGAAACGTTTCTTTCACGGCCTGCGCCATCAGCGCGTATTCCGTACCCGACTGCTGTTCGTAAACCAGCAGGGGCTTGTCGAATTTAGGGTTCTGCCGACGAATTTCCTGCTCGACCATGTCGGCCTGCAAGTGCTGGCAACCCAGGCTCAGGATGGTAGCACCGGCCACGTTAGGGTTGTTGATAAATCCCGCCAGCAGCGCACCGAGCGCACCGGAATCCTGCCGGGTGCCGCCACAGCCCATCTCGTGGGTCAGAAATTTGATCCCGTCGACGTTTTTGAACACACGATTGCCGGTCGGCGCGTGGTGGAGTGTCCGGTTCTGCGATTCGTCGACAAACGGCTCCATCCTTTTGATCACGTCCAGCTCACCCGCCCGGTACAGGCTCAGCAGTTCGTGCACCTGTTCGCGGTAGGTTTCGGGCTGGGCGTAGCCGAGTTCACGCTCAAACGCATCTTTGAGAATCAGCACGTTGCGGTTTTCGCAGAATACCAGCGGCACCACCAGCCAGTAGTTACGCGTACCGACGCTGCCGTCGGTGCGGTGATACCCCATAAACGTCCGGTCCTGCCACTTGGCCACGTCGGGCGGCTGGTAAGCGTACGGTTGTTTTTTATCCAGACCGTAGCGGTCGGCGCTGTGCTTGAGGTTAAACGTCGTGATGGGTTCCCCCCGGCGGATAGGCTGCATGGCCTTACCCACCAGTACGCCGTACATCGTGATCGGGTCGCCTGTCTGCCGGTCTTCGGTCACGAATTTATGCTTGGCCCCCACGGCATAGGGCAAGGTGTAGGTCTGCTGATCAAACTCAATTAATTCTCCGGCCGACAGGTCGCGCAGGGCAACGATTACATTGTCGGCGGGATGAACTTTCAATACGCGGGCTGACATGCCAGAACTTGTTTTTACGATAAAGAAACCAATACCGCCAAATATACCGCTAATCGCGTTTTCTTGACAGGATTACAGGATTTACGGGATTTGATAGCCCGCGGATGACCGCTGGTTGTAGCGGATAATTGCTGATTTATGTGGTGTCGGGTCCCCGACCTGACACCACGGTGGTGCCACCAAATCCTGTTTATCCTGTAATCCTGTCAAAAACTTGCTATTCTGACCGTCAATCCCAAGTTTTGGCAACCTCTTCCTTCCCAACCGCCCATGATTCCCCGTTCTGCCAAAGCTACTGCGGGTGTGCTGCCCGACCGCCTGATGTCGATGGATGCCTACCGGGGCTTCATCATGACGCTGATGGCGGCTGAACTGCTCCAGTTTCAGGCCGTCCACGAAGCTTTGCCGGGCAGCGCGGTCTGGGCATTTCTGGTGCGGCAGCAGAGCCATGTCGAGTGGGTAGGTTGTACGCTGCACGATCTGATTCAGCCGTCGTTTTCGTTTCTGGTGGGCGTGGCCCTGCCCTACTCCGTGGCCAGTCGCGCCAACCGGGGGGAGTCATTCGGCAATCAGTTTCGCCACGCCCTGCGCCGGTCGCTGATCCTGATTCTGCTGGGTGTGTTTCTGCGCTCCATTCATCAATCGCAGACGTATTTTACGTTTGAAGATACGCTCTCGCAAATCGGACTGGGCTACCCGTTCCTGTTCCTGCTGGGCCGAACGTCGGTGCGGCAAACGTGGCTGGCCTTTGGGCTACTTCTGGTCGGCTACTGGCTGGCGTTTATCCTGTACCCGGTTCCGCAGCCCGGCTTCGAGTACACAGCCGTTGGCGTCCCTCCCGACTGGCCGGAGCACTTTACGGGGCTGATGGCGCACTTCAACAAAAACAGCAACCTCGCCTGGGCCTTCGACACCTGGTTTCTGAATCTGTTTCCGCGCGAAAGCCCCTTTCGGTTCAACGGGGGCGGCTACGCGACGCTGAGCTTTATACCAACATTGGCGACCATGGTACTGGGCCTGCAAGTGGGCCGGTGGCTGCGATTGAAATGGCCCGCCCGGCAATTGCTGCGTCAACTGATCGTTGCGGGAATCATCGGTATCGCGGCCGGTGTTGCCTTGCAGGTGCTGGGCATCTGCCCCGTCGTCAAGCGCATCTGGACCCCCGCCTGGGTACTGTTTAGCGGGGGCTGGTGCTGCTGGCTGCTGGCCGGTTTCTACGCCCTGATCGACCTGCGGGGGTTCCGGCTCAAACCGCTGATCGTGGTCGGCATGAACTCCATCGCCATTTACTGCCTTGTACACCTGATCGACCGGTTCATTATCGACTCGTTTCATATTCATGTCGGCCACGCTCCGTTTCAGGTGCTGGGCATGGCCTACGAACCCCTGCTGACCGGTGCGCTGACACTGGCCGTTTTTTATTTACTACTCCGCTGGCTGTATAACCGCCGACTCTTTATCCGAATTTGACCTATGCTGGAAGCCAATCTCTTGAATCTGTTCGACCAGAAAATTACGTATGCCCGCATCAGCGTATCCAACGGCCGCATCGACCGCATCGACCAGATGGGTCCCGAACGGCCGGGCGAACCGTATGTGCTGCCGGGCTTTGTCGATGCCCACGTACACGTCGAAAGTTCGCTGCTGACACCCCCGCAGTTTGCCCGACTGGCGGTCGTTCATGGCACCGTCGCAACCGTATCTGACCCGCACGAAATTGGCAACGTACTGGGCGTGGCCGGGGTCGAATACATGATTGCCGAGGGCAACCGCGTGCCGTTCAAATTTATGTTCGGTGCGCCCTCCTGCGTACCCGCAACACCGTTTGAAACCGCCGGGGCCACCATCACGCCCGACGACGTACGTTACCTGCTGAGCCTGAAAGAAATCGGGTATCTGGCCGAAGTGATGAACTTTCCGGGCGTGCTGAACGGCGATGCTGATATGCTGGCCAAGATCGCGCTGGCAAAAGCGTTCAACAAACCCATCGACGGACACGCCCCCGGCCTGACCGGCGACGATGCACAGCGGTACACCGACGCCGGTATCACCACCGACCACGAATGTTTTACCTACGAGGAAGGACTCGATAAGGCCCGGCGGGGGATGCAGATTCTGATTCGGGAAGGCAGTGCCGCCCGCAACTTCGACACGCTGATTCCGCTGCTGGCCGAGTTTCCTACCCAGATCATGTTCTGCTCCGACGACAAGCACCCCGACACGCTGGCGATGGGCCATATCGACCAACTGGTTCGGCGGGCACTGGCGCAGGGGCACTCGCTCTGGAACGTGCTGCGAGCCGCCTGCCTGAATCCGGTGCTCCACTACCGCTTGCCCGTGGGACTGCTGCGCGAGGGCGACCCGGCCGACTTTATCGTTGTCGATTCCCTGACCGACTTTCGTATACAGCGTACCGTCATCGATGGCGAAACGGTGGCCGAAAACGGCGTGTCGCACATTCCCGATCTACGCAGCAAACACGTTAACCAGTTCAACTGCTCGCCCAAAACCCCTGAGCAACTGGCAGTTCCGGCCGAAACAGGCGCGACACAGATTCGGGTTATCGAAGCCCTCGACGGTCAACTGGTGACGAATGAGCTGTTAGTCGAGAGCACGATAGTCAACGGGCAGGTGGTACCCAACGTCGGGCAGGATGTGCTGAAGCTGGTGGTCGTGAATCGCTACAAAGACGCACCGCCCTCGGTTGGCTTCATCAAAAATTTCGGCCTGAAACAGGGGGCCATTGCGTCGTCAGTAGGGCACGATTCGCACAACATCACCGCTGTTGGCTGCGACGACGACAGCCTATGCCGGGCTATCAATCTGGTAATCAACGCACGGGGTGGTCTGTCGGCCGTTTCGGGCGATTCGTCGGAAGAAGGTCAGTTGTTGCCGCTACCCGTTGCCGGATTGATGACCGATGCCGACGGCTACGACGTAGCGGCCCAGTATGCGGCACTCGATACCTACGCCAAGCAAGAGTTGGGCAGCACGTTGGCCGCCCCGTTTATGACACTCAGTTTCATGGCCTTACTGGTAATTCCGGCCTTAAAATTAAGTGACATAGCTTTATTTGACGGAAACCGATTCTTATTTACCCCATTGCAGGTACCGGTCGAATCCCATTAAAAAATATTTACAAAATGCTGTGTTAAATCTAATTAATTATCGGTATGTTTACAGACGCCTAGTTATTTCTAACCCCTTCTCCTTCCCCTTAACGCCCCATGGCTCGCTCTCGTAATCAGTCAGGACCCAGCGACGAAACTCTTTGGAACATGTTTCGCGATGGCGACGAAAACGCGTTTGCCCGGTTATACGAAAACTACGTTCAGGCGCTCTATCATTACTGCGCCCACTTCGCTACCGATCGCGCCTTGATTAAAGATTGCATCCACGACCTGTTCGTTGAACTCTGGAAGCACCGCACCACCATCGGCCCAACTACGTCGGTACGCTTCTACCTGATGGCGTCGATCAAGCGGAAGCTGGTTCGCCACCTGACAGCCGAGCAAAAGCTGGTCAGCCAGGACGAAATCACCAATGGACGTCGGGTGGGCGACATGCTGACCGGCGCTGATCCGTCGCACGAAAATCTGCTCATCAGCCACGAAGAAGATTCGTTTATGACAAACTGCCTGCATCAGGCACTGGACAAGCTACCCCGGCGGCAACGCGAAGCGGTGCATCTGCGCTACTTCCAGAACATGAGCAATGAGGAAATTTCGGCCCTGATGCACATCAATATTCAGTCGGTTTACAACCTCATTTTTGGTGCGATGAGCAACCTCAAGCGGCACATTACCCCCGAAGCCGTTTCACTGTAACGACACCGATTGACTCAGCCTCTATCACAGGCCCGGTACTGTCGCCCACGACGGTATCGGGCTTTCTCTTTTGCAGGCCCCACCGGATTGCGGTAAATTCGCTCAATGAATACCGACTCAACACCCCTGCCCGAACGGGTTCGCCCGCGTACGCTCGATGATGTCATTGGTCAGCGTAAATTGATTGGCCCCGGTGGGGCGCTGCGCCGGGCCGTCGACGCCGGTCGGCTGCCGTCCATGATTCTGTGGGGACCGCCGGGGGTAGGTAAAACGACGCTGGCACTGCTGCTGGCCGAAGCTGTCAAACGGCCATTCATCGCCCTCAGCGCTATTAACTCGGGCGTCAAGGAAATCCGCGACGTACTGAGCCGCCCATCCGGGATGTTTCCGCCGGTGGTCTTTATCGACGAGATTCACCGTTTCAACAAAGGGCAGCAGGACGCGCTGCTGGGAGCCGTCGAGAAGGGGCAGATTACGCTGATCGGCGCAACGACCGAGAACCCCTCATTTGAAGTCAACTCGGCCCTGCTGTCGCGCTCGCAGGTTTATATTCTGGAAGCCCTCAGCCGCGACGAACTCGTGCAACTGGTTGACCGGGCGATTGCGCAGGATGCGTTTTTGCAGTCGAAGCACATACAGATCGAGTCGTACGATGCGCTGCTGCGGCTGTCGGGTGGCGACGGTCGGAAGCTGCTCAACCTGCTGGATCTGGTCGCGTCGGCCCATGTGTCGAGTGAATCACTGGTGATTACCGACGAAGGCGTGACGAGCGTCGCGCAGCAGAACATTGCCCGGTACGACAAATCCGGCGAGCAGCATTACGATATTATTTCAGCCTTCATCAAATCACTGCGCGGCTCCGATCCTAACGCGGCTCTGTACTGGATGGCGCGAATGATTGTAGCCGGCGAAGACCCCGTGTTCATTGCCCGGCGGATGCTCATTATGGCGTCGGAAGACATTGGTAACGCGAATCCCACGGCGATGATTATGGCGTCGGAAGCGATACAGGCAATCCGGGCAATTGGCATGCCCGAAGGCCGGATTATCCTGTCGCAGGTGGCGGTGTATCTGGCCACGTCGCCCAAGAGCAACGCCAGTTATGTGGCCATCGACGAAGCTATTGCGCTAGCCGAGCAGACGGCGCACCTGCCCGTACCACTGCACCTGCGCAACGCCCCGACGAAGCTGATGAAGCAGATCGGCTACGGCAAGGAGTATCAGTATGCTCATTCGTACGAAGGCAACTTCGCCCGGCAGAATTTTCTGCCCGATGATCTGAAAGGCCACAAACTCTACGACCCGGGGCAGAACGCCCGCGAAGCCGAGATCCGGCGCAGCCTGCAAACGTGGTGGGGCGACTGGTACGGGTATTGATCGGCAAGAATGTAATAACCACACTATTCATGCTTCTCCCTTTCGCCGAAAAAGCGTACATTGATACTAAAAAGCTTGTCGATTATTGTCTTTCGGAAACGCACGTTACCGGCAGGCACAAAGCTCGGGTCTTCAAGGCTACCCTGAACCTTACAGCGTCTGATTTTCTGTACCTTAAAGAACAGATCGCAACAGCTGTTCTGTTAATGGAAGCTATATCAGCTGGCTCAACGCAGCAGGGCGACTTGTACACGGTCGATTTTAAATTGACTCACAACGACCGGTCTGCTCCTGTACGGACAGCATGGATTGTGTTGCATGGCGAATTCTTCCCCCGGCTGGTTAGTTGTTACGTGAACAAATAATTCCCTGATTATGGACTCGTTAATCCTCTTAGACCCCGTCGCTCTGCTAGTTGACGTTCCCAGTGAAAATCTCAGAAAAGGGAGTTTAGGCACTGTAGTCGAAATCTTGGGAGAGGATAACTATCTGGTTGAATTTGCCAATACGGATGGAGTGCCTTACTCAATGCCGGTGTTGGGTAGCGGGCAATTGATGAAGGTTTACCAGAATCCTGTTACAGCCTGATGTTGATACTTCCGTTCTGTTTCCCGCAGCATCCCTGCTATGTATCGGACAGTCAGGCACTATTCTGGCTAGTGAGTTGTACTGAGCGTTAAGGTTCTCTCCGGCAGCACTTTGCTGTCTCAGACTACCCTTTTTCCGTACAACAGGCTTTCTTTATCGCCGTACTGAATGCGTTTCTCAAACTGAAAGCCCAGCTTTTCGATCAGCGCTATCGACGCCCGGTTGTCGGGGTTGCAGAAAGCAGTCAGGCGGGATAGCTTCAGTTCAGTGGCGGCATGGGTCAGCACGGCAGAAGCCGCTTCGTAGCCGTAGCCTTTACCTTCGAAGCCGGGCAGAAAGGCAAACCCCAGATCGACGTCGGGCAAGGTATCGCGCCGGTGTAAGCCGCAGGTACCGATAGCGTCGCCGGTTTCGCGCAGGCTGACCCGGTACGTTCCGAAACCGTGCTGATCGTAGCTGTTCAGCGCACCGTTCACAATGTATTGCCGGGCGTCATCGACACTATGTACATTACGGTCGCCGATGAAGCGCAGCCAGAGCGGGCTGTTGAGCAGTGCCAGCATAAACGGCGCGTCGGTGATGGTCAATCGGCGCAGGATCAGCCGGTCGGTGGTTAGTTGCCAATAGCTGGCTAAGGCGTCAGATGCGGAGGTTTCAGGCATATCCGCAAGCTACGCAAACGTAGATAAACCGACACAGACCGTCGGTTTATCTACGCTGTTGGCAGACGAAAATAGAAAGCAGCACCGTCTGTGACGCTATCATCCAGGCCGATTTTGCCGTTCATAGCGGTGATAAACTCGCTGGAGATGGCTAACCCCAGCCCCGTCCCACTCGCCTGACCGTTGCTACCGGGTGCGCGGAAATACCGGTCAAAAATACGGTCGCGGTGTTCCGGGCGAATACCGGCTCCGTGGTCGCGCACCCGAAATTCCAGGCTGTTTCCAACTGGAGAAACCGACACCTCGACGCGGTTGTCGGACGGGCTATGGCGCACGGCATTGGACAGAAAATTAATCAGCACCCACGACGCCTTATCGGGATCGGCCAGTACGGGCGGCAGGCTGGCGGAACTACGCTGCTCGAAACGCACATTTTTCTGACTAGCCGACGTCTGTAACGCACTAACAGCAGTCTGTATGAGCACGCTCGAATCAACTGACCTGATCTGCAACTGAATTTGCCCTGACTCTACCTGTGCCATGTTCAGCAGTTCGCTGGTCAGATTCATCAGTCGATCCGTATCGGCCCGTACGTTGCCGATCAGGCTGCTCTGCTCATCGTTCAGGCCACCAACCCGTTTGTCGTCCAGCAGTTTCAGGCTCATTTTGATACTGGCCAGCGGGGTCTTCAGTTCGTGCGAAACGGTGGCGATGAAGTTCGTTTTTGCCAGATCGAGTTCTTTATACGACGTCACGTTTTTCAACACGATCACGTAACCCGCCAGCGTCGGCTCCGTTTCCCCCGTGCGCGACACCTCTACCTTGTTGACCTGCCGGGTGAAGTAACTTTCGCGCCCTTTGCCACTCGGACCCGGATCGTATATTTTCAACAGACTGTCGCCCGTTGCCGGGGTTGTGTCCTCCGTGCCATTTGCTTTGTAGTCATTCAGCAACCCCTGAATCAGGGTTCGCAGCAGATCGTTGGACGTGGCGATGTCGGGCGAGTAGCGACCGATCAGCCGCTGCCGTTCGACGCCCAGCAGCCGCTCGGCAACGGGGTTGATGAACAGGATACGGCGGTTTTCGTCCAGCCCGATAATACCGTCGTTCATCACTTCGATCAGCGTATCGATGCGCTTTTTTTCGAATAGTACCCGCGCCAGACTGGAGTGTTCGTACTCGTCCAGTTTCTGGGCCATCGAGTTGAACGACCGGGCCAGCTCGCCGAATTCGTCGCTCGATTTGAAGGTGAGCCGCTCCTCGAAATTGCGGCTGGAAATCTGCCGGATACCTCGTGTCAGCTCACGCAGCGGACCGGCGATGTAACCGGGAAAGTTGACGATAAACGAAAAAAGAATCAGAAAACACAGCGTCCCGACGACCGCTACCCAACCCAGCGCTTCCTTGGCGGTACGCTTGGCCGTATCGTTTTTGCGGACCATAGCCTCCCGGTTCAGGTCGTCGAGTTTGAACAGATGCTGGCGGATGCGCGCGACCGAAGCGGAGTCCGGCATCCGGGTCTTGAACGGCCTGAGTTCCCGGCGAACGGCGTCGGTTGCTGCCTGCTCCCCTACCTCGGTCACGTTATCTTCCTGCTTCTTCAGGTTCGTCTCAAAGCTGACCCGCGCCCCCGGATCACCCGGCGAAGCCAGGGCTTTCTGCATGTTGCTGACGTACTCGAGCGAGATGTAATTGTCTTTCAGAATGGCCTGCGAATCGTCGGCCAGCTGATTGAGGTAGTACATGCTCAACCCGCCCAGTGCCAGCAGGATGGCAAAGACAAACAGCAGCGCGGTCGATATTTTAGCTTTGAGGGTCATAGGTCAAAGAGCGAAAGAATGAAAGAGTGAAAGAGCGAAAAAGTGGCTCGCGCATTATTCGCTCTTTCACTCTTTCATTCTTTCGCTCTTTAATCATGATAGTATAATCAGGTCCGTGTCGGAGTCAGCGAGCTTGTTGAGCAGCTGGCTGAATCCATTCGTGCGCAAAATAATCTGGATCAGGCTAAAATGCGGCTTACCGATGCAGATCGTCGTGACGTTGCGCTGCTTGACTTCATCCATGATGCTGTTGACAATCTGATCACTTTTGACCTGAATGACTTCAGCCCCCAGTTCGGTGGCCAGTTTCAGGTTGTTGATGAGGTGCCGCTGTACGTCGAGTTTAATGCGGTCGGCGCTTTCCGAGGGCGTCTGCACGTACAACACAAACCAGCGTGAATTGTAGTAAGCCGCCAGCCGGGCCGTTTTGCGGATAACCCGCCGGGCCGTTTCGTGGTTGCTGCTGATAGCCGCCAGAAACCGCTCGAGTTTAGGCTGCGTACCCGGCGGCAAAATGGTGTTGATCTTGCGCTCGACAGCTGAGGCCACTTCGCGCAGGGCCAGTTCGCGCAGTTGCAGAATCTTCTCCGACTGAAAGAAGTTGGCCAGGGCCACCTGCACTTTGGTGAGATCGTAAATCTTCCCTTCCTTGAGCCGGGTAATCAGTTCGTCGGCCGTCAGGTCGATATTCACGACCTCATCGGCGGTTTGCAGCACCCGGTCCGGTACGCGCTCGGTGACGTCGACACCCGTAATGGCGCGAACTTCATCGTACAGGCTTTCGATATGCTGAATGTTGACCGCGCTGATGACGTTGATACCCGCGTCGAGAATCTCGAACACGTCCTGCCAGCGTTTTTCGTTTTTCGAGCCGGGAATATTCGTGTGCGCCAGTTCATCGACGATCACCAGTTCGGGGTGCCGGTTGACCACCGCCTGTACGTCCATTTCTTCCAGCTCACGGCCTTTGTAGAACAGCGTCCGGCGCGGCACGATGGGTAGCCCGTCGATAAGCGCGTGGGTTTCGGCGCGGTTGTGCGTCTCGATGAAACCGATCTGCACGTCGATACCGCCCCGGAGCAGGGCGTGGGCTTCCTGGAGCATTCGGTATGACTTACCCACGCCCGCACTCATGCCGATATATACCTTGAACTTCCCCCGGCGCGACTCCTGAATGAGCCGGAGGAAGTTGTCAGCCGATTGGTCGCGTTGGTCAGGAAACATAGTTCGGTTTACGGTATACGGTATTCGGTTTACAGTAGCCTGGCGCGCTGTGTAGCCTGGACCGGTCCGCCGGCGCGGGTCCACGTCCGGGTGGCCGTTAGGGCAATTGGTGCAGGCGGCAGCTATATTGGTCGCTGTCGCGCCCACCCGGACGTGGACGTCCAGGCTACACGATACGTCAGATTACATTAAAAACTAATCGCCAGGCTGGTCGTCAGCGATGTATTGGTTTTGCTCAGCCCATTGCTGGTCGAAAAAATAGCGTCTTTGCTGTCGTACACTTTGCCTTCGATGCGGAGCAAGGCGTTCGGCAGGATGGCGTAATCGTAGCCCAGCGAATAGCCCAGCGTCTGAAATCCGTTGGCCGAACCGGTTGCAATGATGACGCCATTTTTATCATCGTAGTACTCGACACGGCCGTTGAGATAACTCCGGTCCGAGGTTTTGTAGCGGGCAATCACGACGGGCGAATACCAGACGTAGCTGCCACCGTTATCCACGCGCACGTCGGACCCGGCACGAACGACAGGCTTGCGGTCGGCACCGATATCGAAGCCGAGGATGACGCCAAATTTACCCTGTGGGTTAATGATCGCGTACAGGTTGTTGAAGAAACGGCCCTGCTTCAGCGAATCCGGCCGGTCGCTGCCCAGGAAGGTACTCCAGTTCAGCGTCAGCATCGACGAGGGGCGGTACTGCACCTGCGTGCTGACGGCCATACCACTGTAACCCGGCAGTTTGGCGATGCGCTGCCAGCCGTTGAGCACCGAGCCAAGCAATGTCCGCTTACCATTTGCGGTGTTGTAGGTCACTTTTGCCCCCGACAGGTAGTAGGGCGAGTTTTCGGCCAGAATGCTGCGCGTCAGTGTCCAGCAGTCTTTCGAGATCGCACTTTCAAAACCGATGTGCGACGAGAAAATACCCGCATCGAGCCACAGGTCGCGGCTTTTCGACAGTTTCACCCCCGCGTTGGCTTCAAACACGTTTTTGAGCAACCCCTGTTCGGCGGCATAGTTGTACTGCGCGTACGTACCGACCTGCAACGCCAGATTCGCCCGGACGTGCTCACCGGCATAGGCCGCTTTCAGAAACGCCAGGTTGACGTTGACTTCCCGATTCCGCCGGTGGTTGTAGAGAAAGCCGGGCCGCTCCTGATCGGTTTTCGGGGCCGTAAAATCGTGGCTGTAATACGCTTCGACATACCCCGACATCACCAGGCCAGCGTTGGGCGCGGCTACGGTAGCCGATGCATCGGGCCGAGCCGGTGCGAGGGTCGTGTCGGGGGTTTGGGCAATGGCCGACACCGTTAGCAACGGCACGGCAGCAAGCGAGAAAAATTGGGCAATACGTTTCATGGTTGGTGGTCCGTACAGCGACGAACTCGTTGGTTTTGTTGTACTCATTGACTCACTAAAAACTAGACTTACGTTGCGCCTGTCAGGTACTCAGCGATGGGCCCGATCGCCAGAGCCGGAAAGAAGCACAGCGCACCGATAATGACGATAACGATGAACAGCAGCGCGCCAAACGTGTACGACTCGGTGGGCAACGTGCCCGACGAATCCGGTACGAACGGCTTCCGGTAGAGCGACGCGCCGATCAGCAGCGTTCCGACAATCGGGATGAACCGGCCCAGCAACATAGCCAGCGCCGTTGTCAGGTTCCAGAACGGCGTATTGTCGCCCAGCCCTTCAAAGCCCGACCCATTGCCTGCCACCGACGATACATATTCGTAGAGCATCGTCGTAAACCCGTGATAGTGATCGGGTCCGGTGGGCCGGTTGCCGAGCCACCCCAGCGCGGCTCCATCGTCGGGCGTCTGATTAACGATCAGAGCCGCAACGGCCGTCAGGCCCAGATACAGTAACGGCTGCGCGACGATAACGCCCGTTGCCAGCTGAATGTCAGTCTGTCCCACTTTTTTGCCCAGCAGTTCGGGCGTGCGGCCGATCATCAGGCTACCGATAAAAACCGCGATGATGATGTACAGAAACAGGTACATGAACCCCGTACCGACTCCGCCGTAAAACGCATCGACCTGCATACCGAGCAGCATAAACAGCCCTGACAATGACGTGTAGCTGTCATGCATCGAGGTGAGCGCCCCCGCCGGAATGACGATGTTAACCCCGCACCAGAACGCCGACGCCAGCGTCCCGAACCGCATTTCTTTTCCCTCCAGACTCCCCGCCGACTGATCGATACCGAGTGCGCTGATGGCCGGATTGCCCGCCCACTCCTGCTGCATAATCGGGATGGTAAGCAGGAGCCAGCACCCGGTCATAAGCGTGAAGATGATGACGCCCAGCTTGCGCCGATTCAGGTAATAGCCGACGAAGCAAACAAACGCCATCGGCAGCAGAAACACCGTGATCAGATGCAGGCAGTACGTCGCCATCCCCGGATTCTCGAACGGATGCGCCGTGTTAGCCCCGAAAAAGCCGCCCCCGTTGGAGCCCAGGTGTTTGATCGGCAGCATGGCCGCGACGGGCCCGCGCGCTACGGATACCAGGTCGCCCTGGAGTGTTTTGATGGAGTCGTACGGGGCAAACGTCATGGGCACCCCGGCAAACACCAGCCCGATGGCGACCAGCAGCGACAGCGGCAGCAGTACCCGCGTAATCGACCGCACCAGATCCGCGTAGAAATTACCGGGACTGTTGCCCGTCTGCGACCGCAGCGACCGTACCAGGGCTACCCCCACCGTCAGACTGGTAGCCGCCGATACGAATTGCAGAAACATGAGCACGACCATCTGCGAAAAATACGTCGCGCCGGTTTCGCCCGAATAGTGCTGGAGGTTAGTACTGGTCAGGAAGCTGATCGCCGTGTTGAGCGCCAGCGTCCATTCCATCGACGGGATATTCTGCTGGTTCCAGACCGGAATCTGCGCCTGCGTCATCAGCAACACCACGGCCAGCACGAGCCAGACCACACTCGTTACGGCCACCGCCCCCAGGTACTGCGGCCAGCGCATCGACACGCCGGGATCAACACCGATCAGTCGGAACAGGACCCGTTCGGCCGGGGCCAGCCAGTCGAACAGACTGCGCTCACACCCGAACACCCGGCTCAGGTACCGACCTACCAGTATCGACAGACCAACGGCTGCGCCAAACAGCAGGGCCAGACCAATTAACTCACTACGCATGACTGTCCGATTAACCCCGGTGATACCGGTGGTTCACCGGCATCACCGGTACGTTTCGTTACTTGAGTTGATCCAGTGCGACGTTCAGTTTCAGCACATTCACCGTCGAGTGGCCAAACACCCCCAGCAGTGGTCCTTTGGTGTGTTCTTCGACCAGCTGGTTCAGCCGGTCAGCCGACAGGCCCCGCGCTTTCGCAATCCGCGCCACCTGAATTTTAGCCGCATCGGGCGACAGGTCGGGGTCCAGGCCGGAACCAGACGCCGTGACGAGTTCGGCGGGAATGTCCGCTTTTTTCACCGACGGGTTGTGCACCATAAACGTGTCGATCCGGGCCTGCACGGTTTTCAGGTAATCGGGGTTCGACGGGCCTTTGTTGGAGCCAGCCGAACCAGCCGCGTTGTACTCGACCGCCGACGGGCGCGAGTTGAAATACCGGTCTTCGGTGAACTTCTGCCCGATCAGTGCATAGCCGACCACCCGGCCTTTGGCTTCAACCGTGACGCCTTTACCCCCACCGGGCGCGAGTTTGGCAATACCCGCCACCACGAGCGGATAAATGACGGATGTTAGAATAAGCATGACCACTGTCAGGCGAATTGCGGGAATGAGATTCGTTTTCATTGGGATTGACCTCACCCCCAGCCCCTCTCCCAAAACAGGAGAGGGGGGCAGGCTCGGTTATTTATTTCTTTATTTGTCTGTATTTATTTGCGAACGCGGCTTTCGCGATAGTCACCCCTCTCCTGTTTTAGGCGGTCCGCCGTCGCGGGAGGGGCCGGGGACGGTCGGCCGCTGCCGTGAGGTCACTAAACAAACAACCCCACCACTAAATCAATGACCTTGATACCGATGAAGGGGGCGATAACACCACCTACGCCGTAGAGCAGCAGGTTCCGACGCAGCAGGGCCGATGCGCCGATGGGCTTGTATTCGACCCCGCGCAGGGCCAGCGGAATCAGCATTGGGATAATGATGGCGTTGAAAATTACCGCCGACAGAATGGCCGATTCGGAACTGTGCAGCCGCATGATGTTGAGCGCCTGTAGAGCCGGTATCGACGTGATGAACAGGGCCGGTACGATGGCGAAGTACTTGGCGACGTCGTTGGCAATGCTGAACGTCGTCAGCGTACCGCGTGTAATGAGCAGCTGCTTCCCGATTTCAACCACCTCGATCAGCTTGGTCGGGTCATTGTCGAGGTCGACCATGTTACCGGCTTCCTTGGCGGCCTGTGTGCCCGAGTTCATCGCTACGCCTACGTCGGCCTGGGCCAGCGCGGGAGCGTCGTTGGTACCGTCGCCCATCATCGCCACCAGTTTGCCGCCCATCTGTTCGTGCCGGATGTACTGCATCTTGTCTTCCGGCTTAGCCTCGGCGATGAAATCATCGACACCCGCTTTCTCGGCGATAAATTTGGCCGTCAGCGGGTTGTCGCCCGTTACCATCACCGTCTTGACGCCCATTTTCCGCAGGCGGTCGAAGCGCTCGGCGATACCGGGTTTGATGATGTCCTGCAACTCGACAACCCCTTTTACCTCTTCGTTCTCAATGACAACCAGTGGCGTCCCACCGTTGGCGGCAATAGCTTTAGCCTGCGCGTCGGTTTCGGGTGGAAAATGATTGCCCACCCGCTCTACAATCGCCCGGATCGAGTCGGTTGCCCCTTTCCGAATGCGTTCACCGGTCACCAGATCAATACCCGACGAACGCGTTTCGGCGGTGAACTTGATGAGTTTAGACCCGGTCGTATTCAGATGCCGTGTTACATCCGCACCTGCCAGTTCAACGATCGACTTCCCTTCCGGCGTCTCGTCGGCCAGCGAACTCAGCGCCGATACCCGGATCATGTCGGCCTGTTTGATACCCGGTGCGGGGTAAAAATTGGTGGCTTTCCGGTTACCGATCGTGATGGTGCCCGTTTTATCGAGCAGCAGCGTATCGATATCACCCGCCGTTTCGACCGCCCGTCCCGATTTGGCAATCACGTTGGCCCGCAGTGCCCGGTCCATACCGGCGATACCGATGGCCGACAGCAACCCGCCGATGGTCGTCGGAATCAGGCAGACGAACAGCGAAATCAGAGCCGCAATGGTAATCGGTGTGTTGGCGTAGTCGGCGAAGGGTTTCAGCGCGACACAGACAATGATGAAGATCAGCGTAAACCCGGCCAGCAGAATCGTCAGGGCAATTTCGTTGGGCGTTTTCTGCCGCGACGCCCCTTCGACCAGCGCAATCATTTTGTCGAGAAACGATTCACCGGGTTGCGTCGTCACCTGTACTTTGATCTGATCGGAGAGCACTTTCGTACCACCCGTAACCGACGATTTATCACCCCCGGCTTCGCGAATCACCGGAGCCGACTCACCCGTGATGGCCGACTCATCAATCGTCGCCAGTCCTTCGATGATTTCGCCGTCCGACGGGATAATATCGCCCGTTTCGCAGAGGAACACATCGCCCTTTTTGAGTTGTGCCGACGAGATCATCTGCACTTCGTTGGTGTACATATTCCCGACGGGCCGGATCACCTTGGCGGGCGTTTCCTGCCGGGTTTTGCGGAGCGATTCAGCCTGTGCTTTCCCCCGCGCTTCGGCAATCGCTTCGGCAAAGTTGGCAAACAGCAGCGTGAGCAGCAGAATCAGCGTGATGGTGATATTGTAGCCCACCGACCCCTGCGTCTGATCGCCCGACACGCCGATGTAGACCGTCACCAGCACCATAATCAGCGTGCCGATTTCGACGGTGAACATGACCGGATTCTTGATAAGAATAGCCGGGTTTAACTTGACAAATGACTCCCGAACGGCTGTCCGGACGAGGTCGCCCTGGAACAGATTCGGAGAAGAAGATTGGGTTGCCATTTTGGTTATCTTTGAAAAAACAGATTTGATTATGACGGTCGAACAGGCTTCTATCGAGCAGGTATTTCATCGGTTGGGCTACAAGTCCAGCCAGGATTATGCCGTTCAGAAGGCGAAAAATGAACTACTGAATGAGCTGAAAACATGCATCGGACAGATTGCGGTGCTTGAAAAAAAATATGGTATGTCCTACGAAGAATTCCACGTTCGCTTCAACGAGCTGACCCAGTTTGGTTTGTTTGAGCGCGAAGACGATATCATGGAATGGCGCGTTCAGAACATCGAAGCACGGTCTATAGAGAAACTGCTTATTCAACTCGTTCCGTGATTATCGAGCCTTTACTGACCTCACCCATTATTGCGTCGGTCGAACGAAATCAAGTTATTGAGCGCCGTTCATCCACTAGTTTGAAGATTCAGTTGACACTGATCGACGGTTCTACCTTCCATGTCACTGAAAATCATATTTTCCTGACCGGTTGGATCGATTATTCCTACCACTGGCAAACCGCCGATCACCAGATCATCCACCGCTGGGACAACGCTCATCCTGTCCCTTTACCCACCTCTCCTTTCCATCAGCACATTAGTTCCGAGGAGAATGTACAGCCCTCCGAGCCGATGACACTGGCTCAAGTGCTGACCATTATCGCCCAGCGCATCACTTCAGGCAGTTGAACGAATTGATTTCATCTTCGTTATCGTTGAAAAAACAGAATTCATTATGACGGCTCCACTCGCAACGGATCGACTCGACAGCCTGGCCCAATCGCTGGGTTATCGGAGTGTGTCAGACTTTACGCGCATTCAGCTTCGTCATGCCGTCGAGCAAAAGATGGCGTACTATCAAAGCCGTGTCGACTATTACCAGCAGAAATACGGCATGGACTTCAGTGAGTTTCGCCGTCGCGTTGTCGACCAGGCCGATCCGCAGTTGTCCAAATTCGGTATCATCGAGAAGGAAGATGACGATATGGAGTGGGAATTAGGCATTGAAATGGTTCAGGGTTATAGTGAAGAATTGCAAGTACTCAGCTAATGGAAGCAGCCGTTGAGCCCTATTCGCACCTGATTCGTAGTTGGATCATCACCGCTCAGGAAGAAAATAGTAACGTCAGCTTTCGCAAAGCACGCATTCTATTCCATGACGGTAGTTCGTTGTCTATTTTCGAGAAACTGCACAAGCCAGATGGCCATTACCGCTACGGATACCAGTGGCAGACGGTCGACAATGCATTGATCCATCGTTGGGATAATGCTCTTCACTACGAGCAAATCGAAACGTTCCCTTTCCATCAACACGTTGGTTCCGAGGAGAATGTACAGCCCTCCGAGCCAATGACGCTGACTCAAGTGCTAACCATTATCGCCCAGCGCATTACTTCAGGCTGAAATACTCGGCCAGCGGCCCCAGCGTGAGAGCGGGGAAGAACGACAGGGCGGTGATAATCATGATGACCGCGAAGACCATCAGACCAAACGTGCCATTGTCCGTTGGCAGCGTACCGCTCGACTCCGGCACGTACTTCTTCCGGGCCAGCAGACCCGCGATAGCGACCGGCCCGATGATCGGCAGGAAACGTCCCAGCAATAGCACGATACCCGTCGCGTAGTTCCAGAAAAAGTTATTGTCGCCCAATCCCTCGAAGCCCGATCCGTTGTTGGCGTTGGCCGACGTGAACTCGTAGAGCATCTCCGAAAAACCGTGGAAGCCAGGATTGTTGAGCCAGGCTGACGGCTTCACCGCCCAGTCGGCGTTCGGGTAATTGACGAAGATCCAGGCCGCCAGTGCCGTGCCGCCTTTGACAAGCAACGTACTGACCAGCGCCACAATCGACGCAATCTTGATTTCCCGCGCTTCGACTTTACGTCCGAAAAACTCCGGTGTACGACCCACCATCAGGCCCGAAATAAAGACTGCGATAATCAGGAAGTAGTAGAAGTTCAGGATACCGACGCCACAGCCGCCATAGAACGCGCCGGTCATCATACCGAGCAACTGCATCATCCCCGAAACCGGCATCGACGAATCGTGCATGGAGTTGACCGAGCCCGTCGAGATGACCGTCGTCAGGATACTCCAGTAGCCCGACGCCAGCGGCCCGAAGCGTACTTCCTTGCCTTCCATCGCACCCGTAGGCTGGGCAATATCCATCCGCGCAATGGCCGGGTTGCCGTGCAGTTCACTGATTAACGTCGGCACCAGCAGCATCAGCACGCCAATGGTCATTACACCGTAAATCATCCAGGCGAATTTCTTCCGGTTGATCAGGAAGCCCAGCGCGAAGATCATGGCAATCGGCAGCACAACCTGCGCCACCATTTCAGCCATGTTGGTCAGGTAGTTCGGGTTTTCGAGCGGGTGCGCCGAGTTAGCCCCAAAATAACCACCCCCATTGGTACCGATGTGCTTGATGCCAATCAGCGCAGCCGCCGGTCCGCGCGACACACCGACTGTATCGCCCTGCATCGAAATAATGCTGTCTTTGCCGTCGAAGCTGGCAGGTGTCCCGTTGAATACCAGCACAATAGCCAGCAACAATGACAACGGCAGCAGAATCCGGGTGATCGACTTGACGAAGTACACGTAGAAGTTTCCCACCGTTTCGACGCTTTTCGGTAGAAACGACCGGACGATCAGTACCAGCGCGGCCATACCTGTTGCCGCCGACACAAACATCAGGAAGTTAAACACGCCGATCTGCGTCAGGTAGGTCGCCCCCGACTCACCGGAGTAGTGTTGCAGGTCGCAGTTGACCAGGAAACTGATGGCGGTATTGAACGCCAGATCGGGCGTCATCGACGGGTTTCCGTCGGGGTTGAGCGGCAGACTACCCTGTACCAGCAGCAGCACAAAGGCATAGACGAGCCAGACGGCGTTGATGGTCAGCAGAGCGAACAGGTTGGCTTTCCAGCTCATATCCTGCGTTTCGTCGATACCGCCAAGCCGGTAAATCAGCCGTTCGAGGGGCCGCATAAAATCAAATGATAGTCCACCGGTGCGGTTGGGCGTATCAGCGAACACGTTCGCAATGTATTTACCCAGTGGGATCGCCAGCAGCACCGTCAGGCCGTACATGGCGAATATCCCGATCCATTCATTCATGGTGAAAGAGCGAAAGAGTGAAAGAGCGAAAGAAAGGTTAGCGCGCGAGTCTTGATTTCCAGCAGAAATCGCTCTTTCGCTCATTCACTCTTTCGCTCTTTGATATTAGAATTGTTCCGGTTTGATGAGTACGTAGAGCATGTAGGCAAACACTAGCAGAGCTACGACGAAGAGGAGTGTGATCATATTTTTTCGAACCAGTCGATGGTTTTGTAAAAGACCGCGAAACAGCTTAAAGCCGACACAATCAGGAGAAGCAGGGTTGCCATAGCACTTGATAAACAGGTTGTCGGACCAGCTATGCCAAGAAGCACACCAGATTGGCATAGCAGAGTAACCTTTTCTATAACTCGCTTACTATCAACGATAAAGCTATTTTTTCACACCACCGGAAACGCGAAACGGCAAGCCGACCTTTCCATAATGGTAGGGTCGGCTTGCCGTTTTGATAGGGTATCTGGTATTACGTCAGGGCATCGGCGTATCAGCGTCCATTTCGGCCAGCTTCCGGTACAGGCTCGTCAGGCCGATATCGAGCAGACATACTAAAATTTACCTATCAGTCGCTTTAATTGTTGAAATTCAGTGACTTGCTCCAACTGTTTCCAATAGAACTTAATGTATATAGTACGATCAAAGCTGTTATGCTCTCTTTTATATATCCAGATAGAATCTTTATCAGCAATCACAAGTGTATGGGCACTTAACCGTTGTCCGTACGACCATACCTGCCTAAATGCTTCTTCTAAACCACGATTGTTCACAATTGCCAATTTACTTTCGATCAACATTCCAGCCTGTTCAAAATCTTTAGCCTTACTCGTCAGGAAAGCATAATCAGGATAGTTCCGTTCACCCCGGCCCATCCTGACCGCGAGTTGACGAGTCCAATCCTGCACTGTATATCCAAGTCGCTTAAGAAGCGGCTCGATCAATTGTAGTTCGACGTCACGTTCGCTTCTGACACTGGTATTTCGCTCAATCTCATAACCATACAATTTCGGCAAAACGTCGGCTGCCCTATCTTTTTCAAATATGAGATGCTTAAGCCTCTGGTAATCTTCTGCCGTTAGGGGACGATCGTTAAGACCTTGAAAATTTTTTCGTGCTAGAGGATGAGTTTTAAAGTACGAATCAGCTTTTAATTCATGATATGTAATTGGTGACACCCGCTGCCCCTGACCGATGTATACACTACCATAGAAATGGGAAAGCGGGTCAGAAACACCGTCAGTCATAGCGCGCCAAACCGAGTGAATGTAACTACGCGGAGACAGGCAGTACATCACCAAAATATCTCCGCGCTTAGTTTCTTCGTTTCCTTGCCAAAAGTGCGTAGAATCTGGTGTGGCGTTATCCAGAAAGTCGAAGTCACCCCCGGCTTTGTTGGCTCCGATCATCCAAACCTGCGTGGGTTGCGGCAGCGTCGTAGTCAGGTTCCCAAAGGCTTCTACATAACGCGGAGCAAAGTCGTATAGAAATGCACACATCTCAGCCGAACTAAGTCCATGATGTGTCTCCAATTCGGCAAACGTCCTACAGAGATCAAAATAATAACGTAATCGCTCGGCTCGATATCGTTTCAACGGAACCGGTGGCAACTCGAAGTCAAACGTATTTGCTATTCGGGTCAACAGGTGAAAATTGTGACCAAAGAGATAGGGCTTGAAAAAAGCGGGATAACCGAAGTATAACCAAGTAGACAGAGAGGGGATGCGGTATGTCAATTCATCTAATTTACTGATGTTATACGTTCCGCTATCGTCTTTCAAGGTAACCCCCTCTTCGATAATACGCTCAGACAAGTCTTTTGCCTCTTCTGATGTAATCGTTTCAGGTAGCACTGGCTTTATGCAGAAATCCTGAAGATCCTCAACGTCATCGACAACTGTATCGAATTCCAGCGCTAATCCGAAGGAAGGAATCTGATTGTCACTTGGAATGAATAAATCTATTATATCCTGCGCAGAGCCTTCATGGAATGCTCTAATGGTACGCTGCCCTCCCTCTGATTTCTTGTAGTTGGTCCAGATGTATTGATTAAGTTGCATAGTTTACAAAGCTTAAAACATGTAGGCTAACTTAACTTCTAATCTCCGAAAGTAGCAGAAGAGCAACTCAACGATATTACCCTATTCAATCTTGTACTCCGCTACCTTCCGATACAACGTCGTCAGGCCGATGCCAAGCAGTCGGGCGGCTTCTGTTTTGTTGCCGTTTGTGTGGCGCATGGCCTGACGGATTAGTTGCCGTTCGCGGATAGCCAGGTCGAAGGTTTCCGTATCGGCAGATGCGTTCATCATTACGCCAGCCTGCATATCGTAGGGCAACAGATCCGGCGTCAGTTCCGATGAGTCAGACAGAATGACGGCCCGCTCGATGACATTCTTCAGTTCGCGGATGTTGCCTTTCCAATAGTGCTGTTTCAGCCGTTGTACAAAGCTGTCGCTGAGTCGGACGTCGCGCCGACCGATCTTGGCGGCCTCCTGCCGGGCAAACTGTTCGGCCAATACGGAAATACCGTCAAGTCGCTCGCGCAGGGTAGGCAAATCGATACTGAATACCGACAGCCGATAGTACAGATCCAGCCGGAAGTGCCCCACTTCGGCTTCCTGCGCCAGGTGTCGGTTTGTCGCAGCTACGACCCGCACGTCGGTACGGGTGGGTTTTGTATCGCCGACGCGCAGAAATTCGTGGGTTTCAAGCACCCGCAGCAGCTTGGCCTGTAAGTCGAGGGGCATCTCGCCGATTTCATCCAGAAAAATAGTCCCTTTATTGGCCTCGGCAAACAAGCCTTTTTGATCGCGGCTGGCCCCGGTGAAGGCCCCGGCCCGGTGTCCAAACAGCTCGCTTTCCAGAATGTCTTTACCCAGTGCCCCGCAGTTGATGGCGACGAACGGTCCGTTTCGGCGGGGACTACCGCCGTGAATAGCCCGCGCAAAGACTTCCTTGCCCGTACCGGTTTCGCCCATGAGCAGCACTGTCGTGTCGGTAACGGCGACGCGACGGGCCAGGTCGACGGCCTGCTGAATCGCCCGCGACTGCCCGACAATCAGATCGAATCCGTATTGTTTACTGACCTGCGCTTCGAGCTGCTGAATGCGAAACTGCAACTGTGCCTTCTCCACGGCCCGGCTTACCAGCGGAATAATTTTCTCGTTATCGTCGCCTTTCACGATGTAATCGAACGCGCCGTTTTTGATAGCCGTTACGCCGTCCGAGATGGTGCCATAGGCTGTCAAAACGATTACTTCCGTCGCCGGATAGCGTTTTTTGATTTCTTCAGCCAGCGCAATACCATTTTTGTCGGGCAGCTTTACGTCGCTGATAACCAGTTCGACCGTTTCGCGTTCGAGGGTTTTCAGGCCACTGCGGGCGTCATCGGCCTCCAGCACCCGGTATTCTTCCAGGCTAAGTATACGGGCCAGCAGACTGCGCAGCCGGGGTTCGTCGTCAATGAGAAGGATAGTAGCAGCCAACGGGATTCGGTTTACAATAGTTGATGGCACGTCGCACGGTGGCCCAGCGCCGGTTGTTTTGCCGGGGCTACGCACCAGCAAGGTGAAGCCAGGACTCCTGATTTGCTAGTTGCGCCGGTACAAAGCGGGTTGGCTGACGGCACAGTAAATCTCGACAAAAAATGCCCCGGAAGTACTTCCGGGGCAAAGCAAACGAATGGGCTGGCCCCTCGGCTAAAACGCGACGGCTTTGAGTCGAAGGCCGGTATCTTCGGGTAAGCCCGTCACCAGATTGAAATTCTGAACGGCCTGTCCGGCGGCTCCCTTCGTCAGGTTATCGATCACGCTCGTAATGAGCAACTGGCCGTCGTGCAGTTCCAGGTGCAGCAGGCACTTGTTGGTATTGACTACCTGCTTCACGTCAATCGGTGCGTCGCTGACGTGCGTGAATGGCTGGTCGGCGTAGAATGTGCGGTACAGTTCCTTAGCCTCGTCCAGCGTACCGGCAAAGGGCGTGTACACGTTCGCCATGATACCTCGCGTGAAGTCGCCCCGGTAGGGTATGAAGTTGATGCCCGCTTTGAAATCGGGATCAAGCTGATTCAGGCTCTGCCGGATTTCGGTCAGGTGCTGATGCGTAAAGGCTTTGTAAATCGAGACGTTGTTGTTGCGCCAGGTAAAGCCCGTCGTCGGCACGAGCGCCTGTCCGGCACCCGTACTGCCCGTAATCGCACTGACCTGCACGGCGTCGGTAAGTTTGCCCGCTTTGGCCAGCGGCAGCAACGCCAGCTGAATACTCGTCGCAAAACAACCCGGGTTGGCTATCCGCGTCGCTTCCCGGATCCGGTCGCGTTGCAGTTCGGGCAGGCCGTAGACAAAATCGTCGTGCTCATCGCGGAAGTCAGTACTCAGGTCGATCACCGTAATATCATCCGACACCTCGTACTCATCCATGAACGTTTGTGATGCACCGTGGCCCATGCAGAGGAAAATTGCGTCCAGTTCGTCATTCGACAACAGTTCGTTCAGATCATCGCCGGTAAAGGTCAACTCCGTGTCGCCCAGCAGGTCGGTATGCGTGGCCCATACTGGCTTACCCGCCTGGCTATTACTGTGCACAAACGCGATAGTCGCAAACGGGTGGTTCAGTAAAATACGCAGGAGTTCCCCCCCGGCGTATCCGGCCCCGCCGACAATACCAATATTGAATGTAGTCATGGCTGTGTATGTAAGGTGAGTGCAGAAAGACGGGCAAAAAAGAACTGGTCGACATCCCCGCCCCCGTTTATTTTTTGGAGTATGGCTACCTGATAACGGCCCCGCTGCTTATTACGGTTCCGGCGTCGTTCTGGCCTCCGCCGGTTTGGTTACGTCGCTGAACCACTCCATAGCCTTGTCGATTTCCGGCCGGTCGAAGCCCGTAACATACGCGCTACGCAAACCGGGCCGGTCGAGCGTCAGTGTCTGGCTAAGCGCGTGGTTGTGCAACACCAGCGTTGGCTGACTGCCGATGGGAAAAAACTGAATGCCCTGCCCATTTTTCTGAAACGACACGGTTGGGCATCCCAGGCAACAGAGGTGCGTCGGCAGCGAATCGAGCGTAAAGGCGGCAAGCGCCTGCTCGCTCAGACTGGCAATATCGTCCAGCCGCAGTTTACCCACAGCCGGAACCAGCCGGTCAGCATCAGCCGGATGCAGTTTAACCAACTGGTCGTACAACCCCGTCGTGAAGGGCTGCTGCCCGATAAATACCAGCGGACCGGCCGTTTCGCGCAGCAGTTTTTCGACCAGTATGGCCCAGAAATCGGTGGTGAGCATCCGCACCGGATCGCCCGATTCAGGGCAGATCAGGATGGGCCTGTGCGCCGGTACGGGCCGACTCAACCGCGCCCAGAGCTGTTCGGGCGTTTGGGCCGGATGGAAAAAATAAGGCTTTACCACCCGCAGATCGGCGTCGATACCCAGCGGACGGAGCAGCGTGAGAATTAGCTCGAAGTTGTGCGTTTCGCCGTCGGGCATGAAAAACTCATCGTCGAGCAAGCCCCCAAAGCCACGCGTACCGTACCCGATTTTTCGTTTGACTTTTAGGTACGGCAACACAAAGTGCATGGGTGCCGCCGAGAACCGAATGTCGATGGAGTAATCGTACACGGTATCGCGCAGCGTCTGAATAGCCTGCCGGGTCGACCGGCCAAACGTCCGCCACTTCTGCCAGCGCGATACGGCCCGGCGGTTGGTGTTGACATGATCGAGGTGGACCACCCGGTTGATGTACGGATTGTCTTTCCAGATCGGGTCGCACCAGCTACCCGCCAGCACATCGATGCGGGCGTTGGGGAATCGCTGCCGGATGAGCGGAAACGTGTATGTCAGCACCAGCGCGTCGCCGAGGTGGCCCGAACTCATCAGCAGAATAGCCGGGGCCGCTTCATTTACGGCCCCGTAGTTACGCCGACGATAGGCTCCCTGCGCGTAGCGATCCACCACGACATCGAGCAGTTGCAGTGGATAAGCGACGCTGCGGGGGGCGCAGTATTTCCGATCCTTACCGATCACTGATTGTTGATTTTCTCGTAGATCATCACCTGATTCGACGCCACTTTCGAGAAGCCGCGCACATCGTCACCCGTCCAGGCATTGTTCATTTCGCCGTACGAGCCGAACTTCGACGACATCAGATCGTGGGCCGATTCGATACCCAGCACCTGGAAGCGGTACGGTGCCAGCAGCACGTGGACTTTACCCGTTACGTGGGCCTGCGTATCGCTCAGGAACGTTTCGATGTTGCGCATGACGGGGTCCATAAACTGCCCTTCGTGGAGCATCGTGCCGTACCAGTTGGCCAGTTGCTCTTTCCAGTGCAGCTGCCATTTGCCGAGCACATGCTTCTCGATCAGGTGGTGCGCCTTAATCAGAATCAGCGGAGCCGGTGCTTCAAAACCAACCCGCCCCTTGATGCCGATGATGGTGTCGCCCACGTGAATGTCGCGGCCAATGCCGAACGGCCCGGCGATCTCGGTCAGCTTCCGGATCGCATCGACCGGATTGCTGAACTTTTCATCGCCGATCCCCTTGATCTCGCCGTGTTCAAACGTCAGCGTGATCGTTTCGGGCTCCGTTTTGGTCACCTGCGTCGGCCAGGCCGATTCGGGTAGAAACTGGTCGGAGGTCAGTGTTTCCCTGCCCCCTACCGATGTTCCCCACAGCCCTTTGTTGATCGAGTAAGCGGCCTTGTGCCATTCCTGATCGACGCCTTTTGCCTTGAGGTACTCAATCTCCGCTTCGCGCGATAATTTCAGATCGCGGATGGGCGTGATCACTTCGGCGTCGGGCGCGATGATGCGGAACGCCATGTCGAACCGCACCTGATCGTTGCCGGCACCGGTACTGCCGTGAGCAATCGCCGATGCGCCGATTTCGCGGGCGTATTCGGCCGCAGCGATAGCCTGAAAAATTCGTTCGGCACTGACGCTCAGCGGATACGTATTATTTTTCAGCACGTTACCAAACACCAGAAACTTCAGGCAGTGCTGGTAGTAATCGTCGGTTTTGGAAATCGTCGTGTGCGATTTCACCCCCAGCGAGTAGGCCCGCTCTTCGATGGCTTTCAGCTCATCATCCGAAAAACCGCCCGTATCGACCAGTACAGAATAGACTTCCATACCCCGGTCTTCGGTCAGGTATTTAACGCAGAAGGAGGTATCGAGACCTCCACTAAAGGCAAGAACTACTTTTTTCTGAGACATTATACGAAAGACGCCGGGCGACTGCCTGCCCACCGTCGGGATAGTGTTGGCGGGCAAATATCGGGCTTATCGGTGGAATTAACGCGCATGAATTGCGTATCTCCTGCACCAGTCACACCGGTATGACGCCGAAAACCAGTCGTACTGCCAACGCGAAGGCGTCCGGTTTAGGACCGTTAAAAAAGCAGCCTGCGCGATGACCTATTCATTTACCGGCTCTTCGGTTTTGAAGTACCGTTCGACTACGTTGTACAGCATGTCGGGGCGGAGCGGCTTGTGCAGAAAATCGACGATGTGACCGTCGAGTTGCGCGCGCTGGTAATCGTCCGGATTGAGCGATGTCGTCAGCATCACCACGATGACGTTGGCCTTGTACTGCTCGTCCAGCTGGTTGTACAGGTCCATGAAGTCCCAGCCAGTCAGGCCCGGCATATTGATGTCAAGAAAGATGATCCCCGGTTGTAGCCCGGCGTCTTTTTCCTCTTTCAGATACGCGATCGCATCGGTAACGTTGTTGATGGCTCTCACGGAAACGCCCAGATCAGTACGCTCGATTACCTTCGTATGTACGAGATTGGTGAACCTGTCGTCGTCGACCAGTAGAATACTGCTCAGGCCGATAAATTTTTTCATATCGTCTTAAGTAGCTGATAATCTGATTAATGTATGGGAATAGTAAAGAAAAACGTGCTACCCTGCCCCGGTACTGAGTCGACCCACAGTTCGCCACCATGCATCTCCACGATCTTTCGGCTGTGGGCTAGCCCAATACCGTTGCCTTCGTACGTTTCGCGGTCGTGCAGCCGCTGGAAAATCTTGAAAATTTTGTCTTTATAGACCGGATCAATTCCTATACCATTGTCGGCAACGGCGAACTGCCAGTGATTGTCGTGTCTCTGGGCCGACACCGTCACGACCGGCGTCTGACCCGGTTTTGTAAACTTGAGACCATTGCAGATCAGGTTTTGAAACAACTGCCGCAGTTCGGTTGGGTAGGCCATCAGCCGGGGCAGGCTATCGTAGAGCAGCAGGCCGTTGGTCCGGCTTATTTTCGCCATCAGGTCTTCTTTTACGAAGCCAACCAGTTCCTGACAGTCGATATTGGTAAAATCTTTTTCCCGGCCAATTCGGGAGTAATCCAGCAGTCCTTTAATCAGATTACGCATCCGGTGGGTGCTCTGACTGATAATGTCCATGTAGAGTCTGCCCGTTTCGTCCAGCTGGTCGGCGTTTTCGAGTTGAAGCAGTTCGATAAAATTATTGACATTCAGTAGCGGCTCCTGCAAGTCGTGCGACGCGATATAGACGAACTGCTCCAGTTCCTTATTCTGAGCCTCAAGGTCCTGCGCGTGTAGCCTGATGGTCGTTTCGGCCTTTATTCGTTCGGTCAGGTCGCGGGTAATTTTGGCAAACCCGATCAGGTCGCCCTGCTCATTGTAAGAAGCGGTAATGGTAACGGCCCCCCAGAACTGACTTTTATCATTGCGCAGCCGCCAGCCTTCATGATACACTTTACCCTCGGCTTCGGCCTGAGCCAGCAACTGAGACGGTAAGTCAGCCTGACGATCTGCCTCGGGATAAAAAACCCTAAAGTTCCGACCTATAATTTCATCAGCCTTATACCCTTTAATCTTCTCGGCCCCTTTATTCCAGGTCTCGATATTGCCTTCTTTATCCAACAGGATGATGGCGTGATTATCAATCTCATCCATCATCTTGAGCAATCTTAATTGCTTCGCTTCCAACTCCATCTCAAAATCGTTCAGTCTCCGCTCCGCAACGATTATGTCAACAAGTGTGCCTATCCTACTACTCTACGTGTCCAAATGGCAACAATCTGTTGATAAAATTAGTATACTAATGCATATTCGCCAGATTACTCACCATTGAAATACTCATCGGCTACATAGCGATTTTCTTTACAAGCCGGTGGGTGTGCTACTTCGTCACCAGGTTATCATCATCCAGCGTAAGTAGTGTGCCATTTATTGACAGCGAACCACCCTGCATTGAAAACGTACCGATAATTTCCAGATTCTGACAGATCGCCATCGGCATGGTTGAATCGAGCAGGACGACATGCGGATCGTTGACCGTAACATTGTGGTAGGCCACCGGCACACAATTGCAGGACCAGACAGCGGGATCATTCCAGTTGCCCGACTTAACCGAATATACGTTGTTGGAAACTGGCCCCAATTTGACAACCCACACCACTGCATCCGTATCCGTTTTGCCCTGTACGTCGCCATCGGTCGATGTGGTGGTTCCGATCACTAAGTAACCACCATCAGCCCCCGCAACAATACCAGTAACGGTTTCGACACCGGAGCCACCCAGTTTTTGCTGGTAGGCCAAATTTTTGCCCACAACCGTCTGTAGGCGGATATCCCCCTGCCGCTCGTTGACTACATCGGCGATGGTATGACTGGTCGGGTTTGCACCGGGCACCACAAAGGATTTTGTGCGACTAACGCGATTAGCAATAGTGATGCTGTCGGTCCTATCACCATTGGTAGTGATTGTCAGACCCCGGGTTTCTGTCCCCGCCATAGACCCAACAGCAACAGCAGCGGTATTGTCGTACGGACTAATGATAACATCATCGAGTCCTAGGCCGCCTGATTTCTTCTGCGAGATTACAGCCAGCTGTGGGTCTACTTTAGCGGTCCAGTCGGTTGGGGTAAACGACGTTCCGGTAGCGTCACCCACAAGTAGATAGTTACCATCCATTGTCTGAACAACCTGGGTTGCACTGGTGGTAGGCCGTGGATTACTCCCACCAGGATAGCTAATTGAACCTTTTATGGTATTATTTCCAGTCGCGTCAAACTTATACAGTTCCGTCCCGTACGGACTCCGTGGATACCCTATAGTAGAAATTGCCAGAAAGCCGCCATCTGCCGTGTATATCAGTCCGGCAAACTCTCGTGTCCCGGAAGACCAAGCATCTGAACTTTCGGCAAATGTCTTATTCCAGCGAATACTGCCGTCTGCATTCAACCGAAACAACGACCACTTAAACCGATTATACGCCAAGACGCCAAAGCCCCCATCCGGCGTTGCGGCAATGTGGGTCGTGATGGTGTAATAACCAGGGTATTCGGGCGGGTCGGGAAGGGTAGTCTCCCAGATCGTATCACCTGATTCGTTCAGCCGAATCACCTTTCTGTGTAGAACAGCAAAGCCGTCTCCGCTGGCGCGAACGACCTGTGCCTGATATGGGCTTGATCCCCGTGATGAACCGAGCAGCCGCTGCCATTGGATAGTCGGCGATTGCGCTGTCTGAGCCTGAGTCGCTATCACGCTAACGAATAACAGGCTTATCCAGAACCACACTTTCAATTGATTGTACATAGTCAACATAGGCAAGCACAGTTAAACTTTTCGAATACAACTACCCGATTTATAAGTAATAATTAAATGGTATTTCCAGTCACAGCAACACCAGCAGGCTCCCCGGCAGGATACGGATATCGGCCCGGCCGTTGGGCAGGGTAAGCGGTTCGCCGTCGGCGTGAATCAGCAGGGGGCGGTCGGCCTGCACGGTGGCGTGTCTGATGCTTGTACCGCGCCAGTACGGCGACTTGTCGATACTCTTGTTGAACAGCCGCCAGGCCAGCATGCCCCCCGCCTGCATAGGAAACGGCCGTACTTCGCATTGCTCCAGCCGCCCGTCGGCGATGTTGGCGGTGGGGGCCATCCAGGCGTTATTGCCGAACTGACCGGCGTTGGCAAACGTCATCGAGAACAGGTCTTTCGCCACACCATCGACCACGTAGCGTTCGGGCCGGTAGCGCAGAAACGCGTCGAACGACGTGCGGATATACGTCGGCAGTCCCCGCACCGGTTGCCGGGCAAACGCATGGGCGACGTAGGCCTCAAACCCAAAGCCCGCCGTGCAGAAAAACGGATGGTCGTTGATCGTCGCACTGTCGATCACGACGGGCCGACCGTTGAGGGCTGTCTGCACGGCAAGTTGCGGATTCAGCGGTACGCCCAGATGTCGCGCCAGCCCATTACCCGACCCAAGCGGGACGATGCCGAGGGCGGTATTCGACTGCCGCAGGGCGCGGGCCGTCTCGTTGATCGTACCGTCGCCCCCCACGGCCAGCACGCGGGTAACACCCCGACTTACGGCATCCGCTGCCAGTTCGGTTGCGTGGCCGGGGCCTTCCGTTACGGTCAGTTCGGGCGCGTAGCTGGTAGCTTCGGCCTGCCGCATGATGTAATCGCTCAGCCGCGCTTTAGCCGCCGGCGAAACGGTGCCCGACAGCGGGTTGATAATGGCCAGAACGGCCGGTAATACAGCCATCTAGCTAAAGAAAATAAAGAGCAACAGGATAAAGACCAGGATAAAAACATAGTACCAGCCATCCGAAAAGATGTACGGCTTGTAGTCCTGATAAAATTTACGAATAGGGTTCATGCGGTTGGTTTGTGGTTTACAGTTTGTGGTTTGTCGTTTATGCGGTTGCTTTTCTGCAACAGGTAAATCCTGTGTATGGCCCCAACCACAAACGACAAACCACAAACTAAATAGCCTGCCCGCCGTTGACTGCCAGCACGTGACCATTGACGAACGACGATTCTTCGGACGCCAGAAACAGGTAGGCGTTGGCGATGTCGATGGGCTGGCCGATGCGCCGGACAGGAATTGTGGCGATGGCGCTGGCTTTGACGTCCTCCGGCATAGCGTCGGTCATGGCCGTCTGGATAAAACCGGGTGCGACAGCGTTGGCCGTGATTCCCTTCGGCCCCAGCTCCTTGGCCCACGAACGCACCATCCCGATGATACCCGCTTTGGCTGCCGCGTAGTTGGTTTGCCCGAACGCACCGTGGACACCGTTGATCGAGGATGTACAGATGATCCGGCCGTACTGCTGCCCGACCATGTAGGGCGCGACCACTTTGGTACAGTTGAACACGCCCGTCAGGTTCACGTCGATCACCTGTTGCCATTCGCCGTACGACATCTTCAACAGACTTTTATCACGCGTAATACCGGCGTTGTTGATCAGGATGTCGATGCGGCCGTAGCGGTCGACTACGTCGCGGGCAGCCGCTTCGATAGCGGGAACGTCGGTAGTGCTGACGGTCATAAAATCGCAGCGATACCCCTGTTCAGTCAACTCGCGGGCCGTGGTTTCCCCATCGGGCAGTACGTCCCAGATGATGACGGTGGCTCCTTCTTCGCAGAATCGTTCGGCGGCTCCGCGCCCGATACCCCGCGCGGCTCCGGTAATGACAGCAACTCGATTTTTAAGTCTCATGGTTTATCGACGACAACGACCGCCTTACCAATCACCTTCCGGTCGAGCAGATCGCGAAGGGCGGCAGGGGCCTCGGTTAGGGAATACTGTTTATAGATATGCTGGGTCAGCTGCCCGGCTGTAATCCAGCGAAGCAACTGATTAAAATTCTGCAGGCTCAGTTTTGGTTCGCGCTGTGCGAAGGCTCCCCAGAACACGCCCACGATAGCCGCCCCTTTCAGCAGAGCCAGATTCAGTGGGATGCTCGGAATACTGCCAGCGGCAAAACCAACGACCAGGTACCGCCCCCGCCACGCCAGCGACCGGATGGCCGGCTCGGCAAACCGGTCGCCCACAGGGTCGTAGACCACGTCGACACCCTTGCCGCCGGTCAGGTCTTTCAGGCGTTCACGCAGATCGTCGGTCGTGTAGTTGATGGTTTCCGACGCGCCCAGTTCGCGGCAAATAGCCAGCTTCTCCTCGGTCGACGCGGCTGCAATGACGTGGGCACCCATCAGCACACCCAGTTGCACGGCCGCCAGCCCGACGCCCCCGGCCGCGCCCAGTACCAGCAGCGTTTCGCCCGGTTGCAGACTGGCCCGGTCTTTCAGCGCGTGGTACGACGTACCGTAGGTGTACATGGTCGACGCAGCCGTGACAAAGTCCATCCCGTCGGGCATGGGCAATGTAGCGTTGGCATCGGCCACAACCTGCTCGGCAAAACCCCCGTAACCCGTCATGGCAAAGACATGGTCACCGGTCCTGACCTGAGTTACCCCCTCTCCCACAGCCAGTACCCGCCCGGCCACTTCGCCCCCCGGCGCAAACGGCATGGGGGGTCGGATCTGGTACTTCCCTTCGATAATCAGTGTATCGGGAAAGTTAACCCCGCAGGCTTCTACGCCGATCAGCACCTGACCCTCAGCGGGTTGCGGATCGGGAACATCGGTGAGGGCAAGCGTTTCGGGCGGACCATACTGGCGGCAAAGAATGGTCTTCATAGGCGTATACAGTTGAGTGGTTTACAGTGGCTGACGCTTGTGTAGCCTGGACCGGTCCGCGCCACGGTGGTTGCCAGCGCGGGTCCACTGGTGCGGTTGGGCGTCAGGGCAACTGTTATAGACGGCAGCTTTTTGGTCGCTGTCGCGTCCACCCGGACCTGGAGCCGCGCCGGCGGGCCGGTCCAGGCTACTTCACTACCAAGCTACACGAGCGCGCCAACAGAGGCCCTAAATTACGCCGAAAGTGGGCAACGTAGGTACATTCTTCACCAAAGAGCCTGATGAGCATTTCAGAAAATGAGTCGGCACTGTAGTTTTACCAAAAACACGACTCATGCGTACATTCTCTACTATTCTGTTTCTGCTACTGACTTTACCCGGCTTCGCGCAGCAGAAAGAAACGCCCGCCGACAAAGACCGCCGGGCCATTTTGTTGATACTAAAACAGCAAACAATCGACTGGAACAGCGGCCGGACCGAACGGTTTATGAACGGCTACTGGCGCTCCGATTCGCTGACGTTTGTGGGCAAAGCGGGCATCACCTACGGCTATAAAGCGACACTCGCCAACTACAAAAAACGCTACCCCGGCCGGGCGGCCATGGGAACACTCAAGTTCGATATTCTCCAGATCGACTTTCCAGCCCCGAACCTTGCTTACGTTATCGGCGCGTACCACCTGACCCGCCCACAGGTCGGCAACGCAGACGGTCATTTTACGCTCCTATGGCGCAAGATTAAAGGCCAATGGCTCATTACCAGCGACCACAGCAGTCAGGATTAGCCGGACCCCACCCTACCCCTAACCCCTCCCCGTTAGGGAGGGGAACCACCAGTCACCTGTTCAATTCCCCTCCCTAACGGGGAGGGCGGTCCGGCGATCCGGTTAGGGGTGGGGTGGTCCTCCCCAGCCACAGCAACCCGTTCAGGATAAGCTGGTTCTGTTCGGGGCTGCTGAATGTGGCCGACAGCTCCCGGTTAGTACCGTGCTCGTAGTCGATGTCGTTGTGGCCCATGTTAAGGTACAGCATCCGGTACTTTTTATTTGTCCAGACGACGGGGTAATAGCCGCTGTGCCAGATTTCGTGCGGTTTCGGGCCGGTACCGAGCGGAAAACTCGTTGAGTCGATAGCCAGTAAAATGTCGATATCGGGGTTTTGGCGCAGCTCGTTTTGCCAGCGATACCACTCGTTGGGGGCGGCTTTAAACGTCTGGGGCAGGTGGCGCGTGATGGGGTGCGTCGGGACTTCGACGCGCAGGACAGCCGACGTCGGTCGCCAGGTGTTGCTGCCGTACTGACCCGACCCCAGAAACTGGTTGTGGTACCAGTCCCAGTTTTGCGGATAAGTCGACGGGGTGAGGGCGAAAGCCGCAAAGTGAAAGCCCATCCAGCCACCGCCCCGCTCCATATACTGCTGAAAAGCCGCCCGTTGCGCCGGTTCGTCAGGACGGGTATCGAGAAACAGGACGACCTGATAACGTGACAGAAAATCGGCGTTCAGGTTAGTCCAGTCACTGGTCGAGTCATACTGAAAGCCATGCTGAGCCGCCATTTTCGGAAACCACCGGTTGGCTTCGTGTACGAAACTGATGTGTGCCTGATCGTTTTTGGCCGTGTAAAACGCAATGACCCGAAAGGCCGGTTTTTTCTGCGCCTGACTGCCAATCGCGAGAAACAACAGCGGTATAAACAATAGAAATCGAACTACCGACATTGCTTAAAACGTATAAAACACCTGCGTTTGCAGACTGGCCCGGCCCGAAAAGTACGACGAATACGTCCCCTGTGGCAGATAATAATTGAACGTCGGCTGAACGGACAGCGACAGGTGGGTATTCAGCCGGCAGATAGCCCCCACCCCGACAGTTGGTACGACCGTTACGTCGTTCTGGTCAAGCCGAACCCTCAATTCCTGACCATTGCCGATGTTGACGTAAGTTGACGAACGGAAACTCAGCAACACGCCCGCCGAGAAATAAGGTGATAGTCGACGGGGCGACGACTGAAAATTGACGAGTACCGGTACCTGGTAATGGTGCGAACGCGCCTGACCAATGAGCAGGTCGACAGGGATACCTGACGGATAAGTTGGCGGTTCCGTTCGGTTATAACTTATCCAAACCCCCGTCGAAACAGACCAGCGTGGCACAAATTCGTACTTCCCCATCACACCGTCGGTATAACCGTATCCCTTGGTTTTAGTGGTAAAATCAGGGAGCAGTATGCTACTCCCACCAGGAGTTGGCAGAAGCACATTCCGGCGTATGTTGGCATAACTGTACGTAGGTGCCCCGCTGATCGACAGTGAAAACTTACCCTGAGCAAAGCCGTTTTGCGCTGACAACAACACCGTTATGAACGCAGTAACGACACCAACGACAGTTTTCATGGTTCGGTCAGGATAAGGTGGCAGACAGGTTATTAACGAAACGGCCGGGGGCTTGCCCAACCCCGAATCCTCGGGTAAACGGACAAGCCCCCGGCCTGGTTAGAACAACATCTCCGCTTTAACAGCATCTTAACAAAACCGCTGTCTCACAGCCACTTCGGCCTTACTTCGCCGAGAACGTGTAGACAGTCGTAGTCTGATACGTCTGACCCGGCCGCAGTACCGTCGATGGAAATTGGGGCTGATTTGGCGAGTCGGGGTAGTGTTCGGTTTCAAGGCAGAGCGCGTAGCGTTTTTTAAACGTCACACCCCGGCCCGATAGCGTTCCATCGAGGAAGTTGCCGGTGTAGAACTGGATGGCCGGCTCGGTCGTTTCCACCGTCAGAATTCGGCCGCTCGTTGGTTCCATCACCGTAGCCGCCTTTTTCAGCGTCTTGCTGCTGTCGGTGAGTACCCACGCATGGTCGTAGCCACCGCCGTTTTTGATCTGCGTATCCGTCGAGTCGTTGATGCTTTGACCAACGACGCGGGGCTTTGTGAAATCGAAAGGCGTCCCGGCTACAGGTTCCAGCTTACCCGTTGGAATTAGCGTAGCGCTGACGGGAATAAACTTGTCGGCATAAATCGTCACGACATGATCCAGAATGTCGCGTTTGACGCCCCCCGTCAGGTTGAAATACGTGTGGTTGGTCAGGTTGACGACCGTCGGTTTATCGGTTGTGGCTTTGTAGTCGATCTTCAGCGCGTTGTCTTTTTGCAGTGTGTACGTCACCTCTACGGTCAGCGCGCCGGGGTAGCCTTCTTCACCATCTTTCGAGACGTACGCCAGTTTCAGGGCCGGTTCGTCGCCGTCGACGGGGGTAGCCGTCCAGACGCGTTTGTCGAAGCCTTTCGCCCCGCCGTGCAGGCTGTTGGGGCCGTTGTTGGTGGGCAGGGTGTATGCCTTGCCGTCGAGCGTGAATTTGCCGTTTGCAATCCGGTTACCGTACCGACCGATCAGCGCCCCGAAAAACGGCACCCCTTTCTCGTAACCGGCCAGCGAATCCATCCCCAGCGTTACTTCCTCAAATTTACCGTCTTTGTCGGGGGCCGTCAGCGACACGATAGTGCCGCCATAGTTGGAGATTTTGGCGGTCATGCCGGCCGCGTTGTGCAGGGTGTAGAGGTCAACGGCCTGCCCATCGGCCAGGGTTCCGAACGACGCTTTTTCAATACCGGCCTTTTGCTCGGTTTCTTTCTTTGGGGAACAGCTATTCATCATCAGTAAGCCGCCGGTCAGTACGGTCAGCATGAATCGGGTTGAAACAAACATAGGAGCTTGTGTTAAGAAGGCACCGGCTTTCGGTGTGTTATCGGTTTTCTGACTCCGTAAAGGCTTTTCACCAACGAATGTACTGACCGTTCCGACGAATTTCTAAACAGTCGTTCAGCGGTAGAAAAGCTTTACATTCGCGTTTTACTCGAGTAATCTCAACTTTTATCATGCAACGACGCGATTTTATCCGGCAGTCGGCTCTCCTGACCGCTGGCGCTCTTACCCTCAGCCAAACCAACCTACTGGCTGGTGCTCCTGCCAAAACCATCAGTCCATTCGGTGTACAGCTTTATAGTGTGCGCGACGTTATCGGCAAAGATCCGAAGGGTGTCATGACGCAGCTGGCTCAGATGGGCTACAAACAGTTTGAAAGCTACAGCGGTCAGCAGGGTTTTTTGTGGGGTATGACGCCCGCCGAGATGAAGTCGTTTCTCAACGGCATCGGCGTCAACATGGTCAGCACACACTTCAACTACGGCCAGCAGAAAGATAACGACAGCGAACTGCAAAAAAGCATCGACATGGCCAAAGGTGCGGGGCTGACGTACATCCTGTGCCCGTACATCGGCCCGCAGAAATCGTTCGACGACTGGAAACGCATCGCCGACCGGTTCAACGTCGTTGGGGAAATGGCCCGGAAAAGCGGGATGAAATTTGGTTACCACAACCACGATTACTCGTTCAAACCGCTCGACGGCAAGATTCCGCAGGAGTATCTGCTGGCCAACACCGACCCTAAAAACGTGATGTTCGAGCTGGACCTGTGCTGGATCGACGTAGCCGGGCAGGACACCGAAGCGCACCTGAAAAAATACGGCAAACGCTACGAACTCTGCCACATCAAAGACTACCGCAAAGTCGACGGCAAGCCCGTACAGAACGACCTCGGCAAAGGGGCAGTCGATTTCAAGAAAACGCTGCGTGTGGCCATGGACAACGGCATGAAATACTACATCGTGGAGCAGGAAGAATACCCCGGCGAGGTGCTGGTCAGCATGAAGAACGACGCCGATTACATGAAGGCGTTGTCTGTGTAGGATTTCAGTTTTCGGTATACGGTTTACAGTTCTCGGTTTTCGCCGGTGATCTGTCGCCTGCAATCACAGCGGGTCAAATGCTGTAAACCGTATACCAAAAACCGTATACTGCACTTAGAACGTAATCTTCGACAGCGTTCCGTCGCCCGTACTAATCAGGTACGCAGTGTGGCTGTCAGCCACTTTCAGATCGGTCGGCATATTCAGATTGTCGAGAATCAGCTCACTGGTAGTCCCTTTGGCCCGCAGCAGTCGGCCCGTTTTGGGCGCAAACCCCTGGGCACCAAACACGCCGTATTCGAGCACCAGATAATTGCCGATTCCATCGTTCTCGATATCGACCAGGCTATTGAAGGTTTGCTGGAACACGGTGGTGTTACCCGCGAGGTCCATGCGGTAGATAATCGCTTTGCCAGCCGGGAAGGGGAAACCAAGTAACGTGCTGATGGCAAACTGTCGGCTATCATAGGTAATCCCCGTCGGAACCGACTGAATAAACGGTGGCCCGACAGGAGTTGGGTTAGCGATACCCGGTACCGCCGTCACGACACTCAGTTGACCGGATTTCGACCGACGAACGATCGCATTGGCGGCTGCGTCGGCGAAGTAAAGTGCGCCATCGGGCCCCAGCGTCATGTTGTAGAGGTGCGACTCGCCGGTGTCGTCGGCAAATTTGTAGTCGATCACAAACTGCTGAATGTTTTCCGGCGTCAGGCTCCCGGCGGCAATCGGTGCGTTACCAGCCTTGATCGAAGCGAGACTAATCGTATACAGTCCTTTGGCGTTCAGGATGTATAGCATACCGTCGGCGGCAAGCAGGTGGTCGGTCGCGTCCAGTTCGTTGTCGGGACGTTTGAACGAGTACAGACCCGTAATAATCGGGTTTATCTTCCCGTCCGGCGTGATTTCCGACACGCGGCCGTCGTTGTTGCCCGTCCCTTGTTCGCTCACGAAGACACGTCCACCGGGATCAGTTTCGACCCCGATTGGCCCGACCAGTCCCGAAGTCAATACGGTCGCAACCGGTTGAACGGCATTGACAAGCTGGTGATCCTGACAGCTCGAAGCGAGACAACCTGCCAGAACGAAAGAAAGCACGGATGATTGACGCAGCATGATGGTATGTTGGTTAGATGAGGAAGGTATAGACTGCCGGGCCTACCCGACGGCGGCTGATACCGGGTCAGACTAAGCACCACATCCAAATCTAAAACTTTGACAATCAGCTAGTATCTCCAAGTTAGTTACCGGTCAACCTGGCTCCGATAGCTTACAGTTGCACTGCCTGTCCTGGCTGTTCGGGCCGGTGGAAATGGATACCCCGTTTTTCGAAGTACGGACCATAATTGTCGTATCGCTGCGTCACGAAAAACGGTTTGGCATACCCATCGTGCAGGGGCAGAAGCTGTTTTGGCTGCATGGCTTCCACAAAGCGGGCCACCGTCAGTTCCGTCAGGAAGGGTGCCATGACGGGGGTCATCAGCAACTCTACCCCACGAAATGCCAGCAACGTATCCGAAAACGAATCGGCCGTGTTCAGGATCCGCCCATCGATCAGGAAAGCAAACATCCGGGGTATCTGATCGGCCAGAATCGGCTCGTGCGGCACCTCGATGGCGGTCAGCGCGAACGGCCCCAGCTGGAAATCGCCCTCGCGGAGTTCATTGACGGCAATCCCTTCCGGCCTTAGTTTCTCAGCCACTTCTCCCGTCGACCAGACCTCGGCCCTGCTCAGCGCGACAATCTGCTTCAGCGCCTGAATATCGAGGTGGTCGGGGTGATCGTGCGTGATGATGACGTACGACACGGTTGCGAACGTATCTGGCGTGACCCGCCCGTCGATAAACGAAAATTTGCCGGGGTCGAACAGCAGTTGCTGTCCGTCTTTTTCCAGCAGCACACAGGAGTGAATGTATTTGGTGATCGTCATGGGTCAGGTCACTTGTCTGCTGCTATAACATGATCTGCCAGCGGTGGTTTAATTTCCGGGTTCGGGCAACCCGTTTGTGGCGCTGCTGCGGATAGCGTTTCGGAATGCCCCCTTCCAATGTATGATTGGTATACCACCCGCAGGCGGCAGACCTTTGGGTCAATCAACCGGGGCATCTGCCCTTACGACCATGAAAACCCTGTATCACCCCGCCCAGCCCTGGTGGCTCATGCATCTGCACAACGCCTGTTACGCCGGGATGGGCGTCGCGCTGCTCATTCACCCAACCGAAACGTCACCCCTGCGGACCGGCCTGCTCGGGGGCCTGCTCCTGCTGGCGGGTATCTGTACGCTCTCACTGGGGATTCGCCGTCGGCAGCGAGCCGAAACCGATAACCTGTGGTTCATTCTTTCCAGTGGTCGCGACATCGTTTTCGGCGTCTGGTTGCTAGCCGTACTGAATCAGCCGATGAGTGCCATGATCAACACCGTCGGGCTATGGGCTATCATCTACGCCTTTTTGCAGGCCATCGAGGCCAACTTCTACTTCCTCGGCACCCGCGCCAACGAAGACAAAGAATACCGGGTTGAACTTATTCACTTCGTCTGCGTATTCATTGCCGGCGGGTTTGCCTTTTTGCTCATCATGCGCCCCGACGGGCTAACGGCCAGTCTGGGCTACGTGGGCCTGTTTCTGGTGGGGCTTGGGGCTGCTCAGGAATTACTCACGCGGCTGCTTCAGCGCGACGCCGAACAATAGTACAGGAGCCTTGTTAAGCCAGATACACCTACTGCTGACCCATGGCCGTTCATACACATCCGCATACGATTCGGCTTAAACTTGGCTTGCTGGTTCTGCTGACGGCTGGTTTAGTGATAACGGCTTTTAGTCGGCATAACAGGCCGGCACCTGCCCCGCCAGCAGCCCATACCCAAGCCACCGGTATGGTCGGCGGGCCGCAGCCTGAGCAGGGGCCAGACCAGCCCGTTGCCAACGCACTCAGACGGTAAATTATCGACAAAAGTTAAGATGGGATTGTTAGTATGTTCGACTCGTTTTCTACGCCCATCCTGCTGCTGATTTTTGCGGTTGCCGCAGCCGTTGTCTGGCGGGCGGGTACCGTACTGTCCGACACGACCGATGTACTGGACAACCGGTTTAAACTGGGCGAAGCACTGGGCGGCACCATCGTACTGGCCGTAGTCACCAACCTGCCCGAAATTGCGATCACCGTCAGTGCATCGCTCAACAATAAAGTCGAGCTGGCTGTGGGAAATATTCTGGGTGGTATTGCCCTGCAAACCGTCGTGCTGGTGCTGCTCGACGCATTCGGCGTAGGCAAGGAAGCGACGCTGACCTCGAAGCAATCGTCGCTGTTACCAATACTGGAAGGGGCACTGGTCATCGCCATGCTGACGCTCGTCGTCATGGGGCATCAGCTCCCCGGCACGGTCCTTTTCGCCCGACTGACGCCCGTCGACCTGGCCTTGGTCGCCGTATGGGTCGCGGGTGTTTGGCTCATCAGCCGGGCGCATCAGGGGCTTCCCTGGCATACTACCCCGCCGACGAAGCCACCCGACAAAGGACAGCCGAACACCGACAAGCGCAGCACGGAGCAAACATTACTGCGCTTTGGTATTGCCGCGCTGGCAACGCTGGCGGGTGGGGTAGCGCTGGAGGAAAGTGGCGATGCGATGTCGAAGCAACTGGGTATGGACGGCATCCTCTTCGGCGCGACCGTACTGGCTGCGGCCACCTCCCTGCCCGAAGTATCGACGGGACTGGCAGCGGTCAAAAACAAAGATTATACGCTGGCCGTCAGCGATATTTTCGGCGGCAACGCGTTTTTGCCGGTACTGCTCGTGCTGGCCACGGTTATTTCGGGGCAACCCGTTCTGCCCACGGCCCAGAAAAGCGACATCTACCTGACCGGACTGGGTATTCTGGTTACAATCCCGTTTATCTGCGGGTCACTATTCCGGCCCAAACGCCAGATCGCCCGCATGGGACTCGACTCGTTCGTCGTACTGATCGTCTACCTGATCGGAGCCGTCGGCCTGTTTACACTGGCGAAGTGAACCCCAGCCCCTCCCCGTTAGGGAGGGGCTGGGGTTGTTTTACCGGTTGGCGTTCCAGACCAGAATCGTGCAGCCGCTGGGGCTGGTCGCGTGGTGCTCGGTACCGACGGGATAGTACAGATACGCACCCGACTCAAAGGCTTTTCCATTCTCCACCTGCGGGTCGACATAGACGCCATCGACCACAAACACTTCGTCGGGTACGGAATGCGCGTGTACCGGAAATGCGCGCCCGGCCCCGATGCGGATCAGCGTTCGTTTTTCGCCCGGCAGGCTCCGCAGCATACATTTTTCAACGCCTTCGGTTACAGTTTCCCACGTCAGGTCTGATGGGTTTACGGCGGCTATCGTAGTCATAGGTTCGTTGGTTTTGTTACGTAACCGGTAAACGGGAATGTACGCGCCAAAATTCACGCGCCGGGCGAATCGTTCGGCGTATCAATGCTGACGCGTCGCTTCCCAATCGCTCCGAACCCTTATTTTTGTCTCATACTATCAATACCGTGTGCTCATGCGGGTACCGGTGGTTCGAATCCCTCGCTCTCTGTTGCTATTCCTGCCCTATGTTCGATTTTCGCCTGACCGTTTTTTACACCGTTGCCAGGCGGCTGAGTTTTACCAAAGCAGCCGCCGAACTGTTTGTAACGCAGCCTGCCATCACCAAGCACATTCAGGAACTGGAAAGTCAGCTCGGTATGGCCCTGTTCGACCGGCGGGGCAATCAGATCAGCCTGACGACGGCGGGCAACGTGCTACTGCGCCACGCCGAAACGATCATGGGCGTATACCGGCAGATTGAGTTCGACCTGAACGCGCTGAAAGGGCAACCCGGCGGTCGGCTGCGGCTGGGTGCCAGTTCGACCATCGCGCAGTATGTGATTCCGGCCGTACTGGCCCGCTATCAGGAGCAGTCACCCGACGTAACGCTGTCCTTGCTGAGCGGCAATACCGATCAGATCGAACAGGCGCTGCTCAGCGACGATATTGACCTGGGTCTGGTTGAAGGGCGCACGCACCACAGCGACATCCGGTATACTCCCTTCGTGAAAGACGAACTCGTGCTCGTCTGCCGCGCCGACCACCCGCTGGCCAGTCGCGACGAGATTACGCAGGATGAACTGAAAACGATTCCAATTGTCCTGCGCGAACGTGGTTCGGGGTCGCTGGAAGTGATCGAGCACGCGCTGCGCGGGCTGGGACTCCGCCCGGCCGATTTGAAAATTGGGATGCAGCTGGGCAGTACGGAAGGTATCAAATCGTACCTGAGCAGTTCGCAGAGTATGGCGTTCGTCTCGATCTTCGCCGTGCAGGACGAACTAAAAAGCGGCACCCTGCGTGTGCTCGACGTAGCGGGCCTGACGATCCAGCGCGACTTCTATTCGATTCAGTTACAGGGTGTCAGCGAGGGGCTGGCCGACACGTTCATGCGCTTTACCCGCCAGCACTACGCCCGGCGGTAGCCTTACCGAACCTGCATCTGTTCCGCAAACGCGGTAGGCGATACAATCCGGCACAACCCGAAGGGGTCCAGTACCAGCAGGTCTTTATCGCCGGTAATCAGGTAGTCGGCGCCGACGAACTCGGCCAGTTGCAACACGTGATTATCGTCGGGGTCACGGCAGAGGGTGGGCAGCGGACTGGTCGGTTCAACCAGCACTATAGACTCCTGAAACGTTCGCATGACCACTGTAAGCTGCGTATCGTTCAGCGTGAATTTGTCGCGCAGAATTCGGTTCACTTCATTCGTGATGAACGGAGAAACAAATACGTCTGCTTCCTCCAGACAGTACAGACAAACGCGGCTCGGCAACCCACCAAATCGAAAATGCGACAAGTAAACGTTCGTATCGATCACGATCGTCATGACACGTTGTCAAGCAGGTCTTCGGCCGATTGATAGGGTCCTTTGCCTGCCATAATCTGTTGTACGTCAGCAGAGTTTTTCTGAAACAGGAAAGCCCGTAATGCCCGATTAAGGCGTGTTTCTACCGTTTGTTTCTCGGCTGACGAAAGCTGTTCCCACAGTCGGAACGTATCGTCCGGCACAGGTATAGGAAGGGTTTGCATACCATTTTCGTTTTACCAAGTTTACCAAAAGACAACCGTATTTCCTACGCATTCATGCGCTTTACCCGCCAGCACTACGCCCGGCGGTAGCCTTACCAAACCTACATCTGTTCCGTTGGGTGCTGGAATTTTTCAGATTCTGTCGTCTTCGGGGAGTAGGGAATCGTACGCCAGCTCCACAAACGCATGGGCAAATTGCTGAACGGCGGTGGCCGTGGCTGCGTCGGTGATGGTTCCGGTTTTGTCTATTTTTCCCTTAACCGCCTGAATCAGCAGCGTCGTGTCAGAAGACAGACGAGGGGGTAAACGTTTTCATTATCAGGTACAGTTCTTTGTGCCCCATCTCGCCGTTTACCGATGCCGTAATCAGGCCGCTGGGCTTACCGTCGAGCGTAGGTTTGTCAGCGGGCAGATATGTCACATCGCGCAAATGGCCGGACCGACGCTTCGGTCGCGGTGATAAACTAGTAGTTGCTGGTACGCCAGCACATGAGTAATGTCGACAGGGAGAACGTGAAAGTCAGCCGGAAGCAACCGGTCGAGTGGATAGCGTACTGTCGGCCTGCCAATGTTTGTCTTGGTAGCAATTTCCCACAACGACACGATGCTGAATCACTTTTCATGGGCAGGGTCTTCAAGGATGTCACTCCATTTGGTCAGTGACTGTGGAGCATCATCAGGATGCCAGAGTAGAATGTACGTATCAATCAGCAGACGCATCACATGTAGTCGTTAAAATCGTCAGCTATGTATGTAATCACTTCTTTGCCAGCCCCAAACCGGTTTGGCAGTCTCGGCAAGGATTCGGTTACGGCCTGCTGGTCTTTGGCCTGCTTAAAATCCAGAAACTCCACAGAGGTCAGCACTTCGGCCCGTAGTTCGGGCGATAGCTGACTGACTTTAGCATCGATCAGTTCTACAACAGACCTCGTTCGGTTCGTTTACTGCCAACTATACTCAACAACGCAATGCCGTCTGCTAGCGCCGTTTCGTGGCCCTATTCATTGCCGATAGCCCTGCATAACGGCCGGTAATCGAGCATCAGTAGCTGTGATTGGCCCCGCCCGGCCGGGGGTGGTATCTTTGTAGCACGTAAAAACAACCACGCTATGAACGCCGTACCCACCCACTCCAAACGCTGGCAGCAACAGGCGCAGCACCTGCTCGACCATCGCTTCACGACCCGTCAGCTGCTTTTTATCGGAGCCGTCATTCTCTGCCTGACGCCGGTGATGTCGCCCCCGCTGGCCCTGCTGCTGGGTCTGGTGATCGCGCAGTTTATCGGCCACCCGTACCTGCACCTTAACCATAAAGCGACCCACTGGCTGTTGCAGGCTTCGGTGGTGGGGCTGGGCTTCGGCATGAATGTACACAGTGCGGTGCAGGCCGGTAAAGAAGGTGTCCTGTTTACGGTGGCGTCCATCGCCGGTACGCTGACGGTCGGGATTCTGCTGGGCAAGTGGCTGAAAATAGATAAAGTTACCGCCCACCTGATTGCGGCCGGTACGGCCATCTGCGGAGGAAGCGCCATTGCCGCCCTGTCGCCGGTGATGAAAGCCGAGGAAAAGCAGCTATCCGTTGCGCTGGGTACGATTTTTATTCTCAACTCGGTGGCGCTGCTGGTCTTTCCGGCCGTCGGGCACTGGTTTCACCTGACCCCCAATCAGTTCGGGCTGTGGTGCGCGCTGGCCATCCACGACACGAGTTCGGTGGTAGGCGCAGCCGCCCGGTTTGGACCGGAAGCCCTGCAGGTCGCAACGACCGTCAAGCTGGCGCGGGCGTTGTGGATCATCCCCGTCGCGCTGGGTACGGCTGTGCTGTTCAAAACCGGCAAGGGTACCGTCACGATTCCGTATTTCATTGGCCTGTTCATCCTGGCGATGATTGTTCACACCTACGTACCCGCCATCAAACCGGTGGCCGACGTGCTGGTCAAACTGGCCCACAGCGGCCTGACGCTGACATTGTTTCTGATCGGGGCCGGGCTATCCGGCAAGGTCATCCGGGCGGTGGGCTGGAAACCGCTGGTACAGGGTGTCGTGCTGTGGGCGTTGATTTCTGCCGCGTCGCTCTGGGCGATTCTGACTTTTTAGATGAAAGAGGAGAGAGAAAAGACCTGGCAACTATCTTTCTTATTTCGTCCCGCTTCTTCCTCCTTTTGCCTTGACGGTTGTATAGGATTATATTTCACGGCCTACTTTGTCATCCCGAGCCTGCGAGGGATCTTCGTTCAAAGCAACCGAAGCCACCTACCAGCGAAGATCCCTCGCAGGCTTGGGATGACAAAGTAGGCCGTTTTGGACGGAGATTATACAATCCTGAACAACCTCTTATGTCTCTCCTCTTTCGTCTCACTCCAGTAAATTGCGTAACCCTTTTGCTTCACTTCGTATGAAAACCAATCAATCCGACTCATCGCTGTTCAACCGGCGGGGCTTTCTGAAAACTTCCTCGCTGGCGACGCTGACGAGCCTGCTGGGTACCAACATCGTTTTTGCCGACAGGCTGCCGAAGCACTACCTGCCGCTGGTGTTCGACGGGCAAATCGACCCGATGGCGACCAAAAACAAGAATATGGTGGTGCTGAACGACAAGCCGTGGAATGTCGAGACGCCCGCTTACCTGCTCGACGATGCCGTCACGCCCGCCGACAAGATGTTTATCCGCAACAACGGCCTGATTCCCGAAACCATCGACGTAAAAAACTGGACGCTGACCATCAACGGTGAATCCGTTAAAGCGCCGAAAACCTACACGCTGGCTGACCTGAAAACGAAATTCAAACCCTACACCTATCAGCTCGTGCTGGAGTGCGGAGGCAACGGCCGGGCGGGGTATTTTCCGAAAACGTCGGGCAACCAATGGACCGAAGGGGGTGTTAGCTGCGCCGAGTGGACGGGTGTCCGGCTGAAAGACATTCTGGCAGATGCGGGCATCACCGACACGGCCGTTTACATCGGCTACTACGGGCAGGACCTGCACCTCAGCCGCGACCCGAAGCAGCCGGTTATCTCGCGGGGAGTGCCCATCGCCAAAGCCCTCGAAGACGAAACGCTGATCGCCTGGGCCATGAACGGGCAGGACATTCCGCTGGTGCACGGCTACCCCCTGCGGCTGGTGATTGGTGGCTGGCCCGCGTCGGTATCGGGCAAGTGGCTGCACACGATTGCCGTCCGCAACAAAGTCCACGACGGGGCCAAGATGACCGGTAAAAGTTACCGGGTTCCCATCCATCCGGTGCAGCCGGGCGTCGATCCACCAGCCGATCAGTTCAAAATTATCGAGTCGATGCCGATCAAATCGGTAATTACGTTTCCGCAAACGGGACTGGAGCAGCCGATGGGCCAGAAGCTGTCGCTGCGGGGTCATGCGTGGGCGGGCGACCGGGTGGCGAAGGAGCTGCACGTATCGATCGACTTTGGCGAAACCTGGCAAAAAGCGGACCTGAAAGCGCCAAAAAATCGCCTGGCGTGGCAGCACTGGACCGCCGACGTAACCTTCCCGACGCAGGGTTACTACGAAGTATGGGCGCGGGCGACCGACGACAAAGGCGTATCGCAGCCGATGGTGATGCCCCAGTGGAACCCTGAAGGCTACATCAACAACGCCTGCCACCGCATCGCTGTGAAAGTGGTTTAAATTCCTGTTTTGTCTCAAACAGCATCCTGCTGTTTGTCTGATCTCATCCAATCAAACAGCAGGAATGCTGTTTGAGACAACTTACCTATGAACAACATACCGTTAGTCAGAAAATACCGCTGGCTCGTTGCCAGCCTGTGCGTGTGGTTATTATGTGCCTGGGTGGTCCGGCAGCCGGTGGTTCAGCAGCCGGTTCCGGCGAAGAAAGCCGCAGCCAAAGCCCGCACCACAACGGCAGCGCATCGACCCGTGACGGCCCGAAAACCCGCAAAAGCAAAACCGGCTACTGCGGTTGCGGCTACTGAAACGGCTCCCACCGACGCCACGGCACTCAACGCGCAGGGCGTGGCGGTCGACGCTGAAACGGGGCTGGCCCTGGGCGACAACATGGTGCTGGTAAAAGGCCAGTGCACCGTTTGCCACAGCAGCAAGCTGGTGTTACAAAGCCATTTCGACCGCGAGAAGTGGATCGAACGTATCCGCTGGATGCAGCGAACGCAAAAACTGTGGGACCTGGGCGACACCGAAAAACCGATCCTGGATTATCTGGTCAAGAACTACGGCCCCCTCCCCAACAACTTCGACGGTCGACGGCTCCCGCTCGATGCGCCCCGCTGGCACACACGGTAAGCCACTTAGGCTATTGATACAAAGCCGGAACACCAACAATGTTCCGGTTTTTTCATTTATGCCTTACCGATGAGTATAACGGCCAAAACGTTCGGCTTTTTCATTGATAATCAGTGCTTATCACGCCACATCGATGAAGATTTGCTTTACCATTTTATATACTGTACTGATCACTACAGGCTGCAACAGACAGCCTGACGAAGCGGCTACCACATTGCGCCTTCCTGTTACGTTCAAACAAGGGTACGGACCATTCTATCCGGGTTTTGGCAGGCTTAATGCCGAGCAGGCAGATGATCCCGTCTGGGGGAAAACATACCACCCGATTAAGGGAATTCCCCATCATTGGAGTAGTCCTGTAAAGAGTCAGATCAGACTGGATTTTCAGCAGTTTATCTACCAGCAGGTAAGAGCTGGCAATCTTGACCAGGCCACATACGACGCCTATAACAAATCACCTGACTGGCTGCGTGATACAACTGAGTTATCGGCTAAGCCAATCAGGTGTTACATCTACGTTGTGCGGGGGTTTGACGAACACGTAGGCAAGTGGGCTATTCTGGTCGACACGAATAATAACCTTGATTTCGCCGACGAAACCCCAGTTTATCCGGAAGCCATTCAGCCAAAAGAAATCCCTGATAAGGTCACGAACAGCCGCACCATTCGGTACGAAACTTATCAGGACGGTCAGGTAAAGACGGCTTACGTGCCAATTACATTCCGGTACTACGGTAATACTTTTATGTATAATTTCCCCCGTCATGCCATTGCGACAGCAACCGTAGACGGCGATCCGTATGCGTTAGTTATTGACCCTGGTTTGTTACGGCTCGACTTTGAAGGATCCACAATCGCACTAGCGTCGTCTATCCGACGTAATGGCCGGGTAGATGAGCAGAAGCTGATAAAAGTTGGTGACGAAATCGAGCTGGGGGGCGTCCTCTACCGCAATAACGGGATCTCGCCCACCGACAATTTATTGGTACTCGAACCGGTGAACGCTGGTACAGCAGCGACGAACCCGCTCCAGAACGGCCACATCTTTCAACCGTTTACAGACGTTGATTTCAGCACACGCAAACAGGTGTCGCTTCAGCAGTTGCGGGGCAAGTATGTGTACGTTGATTTTTGGGGAACATGGTGCAAAGGCTGTGTTCAGGATATGCCAAACCTGAACGCGCTATATCAACGTATTGATAAGCGTAAAATCGAATTTATTGGCATCAACTGTGGAGATTCACCCGATAAACTCAGATCGTTTCTCGAAAAGCACCGTACAAACTGGCTTCAGGTGAGGGCCACATCGACCAACAAACTTCAAGACAGGTACAGTGTCAGTGATTTTCCCACGTCCGTGTTGCTCGATCCATCCGGCCGTATCATTGCCCGTGATTTGCGTGGCGATGTGCTGACTGACACGCTAACCCGACTACTCCGCAACCAGTAGACATTCCTGTCAGCGCAATTCAACTATTCTATTGCACTTTTCGCGTACACCTACCCATCCGTTGGCAATCATTACTATTTTGTACTGATTTATACGGACATATGCGAAAACAGTTACTGATTCTTTTTCTTACTGCCTTTGTTTTCGGTCGTGGCTACGGGCAATCCTTCAAACCCAAACAGTTACGCGAAGCCACCGTCGAACAGTTGCACACGGCTATGCAGGCCGGTAAGCTGACGGCCGTTCAACTGGTGCAGCTGTACCTCGATCGCATCGACGCATACGACAAGCAGGGGCCGTTTATCAACGCCCTGATTATGGTCAACCCAAATGCGCTGACCGAAGCCCGGCGACTCGATTCGCTGTACAAGGCGACGGGGAAATTCGTCGGACCGCTCCACGGCATTCCGGTTATTGTCAAGGACAACTACAACACTGCCGACATGCCGACCACCAACGGGACGCTGGCGATGAAGACGTCGATACCGCCCCGCGATGCCTTCGTTGTCAAGCGAATCCGGGACGCAGGGGCTATCATCATCGCGAAGTCAAATCTGGCGGAGTTTGCTACGTCGGGGCATTTTTCGGTGAGTTCGATTCTGCCGGGCTACTCGCGCAATCCCTACGACACGCGCCGGACAACGGCCGGGTCGAGCGGGGGGACAGCAGCAGCCGTAGCCGCCGATTTTGGCACCATCGGACTCGGCACCGACACGGGCAGCTCGATCCGGGGGCCGTCGTCGCATCAGAGTCTGGTTGGGTTTCGGCCCACGCTGGGGCTGGTCAGCCGCGACGGCATTGCCCCGCTGGCCATGACCAACGATACAGGCGGCCCTATCTGCCGGACGGTGGAAGATGCGGTTCAGGTACTCGACGTCATTGCGGGCTACGATAAAGCCGACACCGTTACCCGCCGGAGTGCGGGGAACCGACCGACGTCGTACCGGCAGTTTATGGACAAGAATGGCTTGAAAGGAGCCCGGATCGGCGTATTCCGGCAGCTGGTTACGCCCAAAAATTCCGATCCACAGGTGTATGCCCTGTTCAACAAAGCACTCGACGAACTACGCGCGGCCGGGGCTATCGTGATCGACTCGGTGCGGGTGCCGGAACTGGACACAATCAACAAGTCGTTCGACACGATCCCGCAGCTTCGGCGGGATTTCAACCTGTACCTGGTGAATCTGGGTCCGAATGCTCCGCACAAATCGCTGCGATCAATTATCAAGTCGCGGCAGTTTCACCCGTCCATTGAAAAGACGCTGCTTGATGCCGACGCCGACACGCTGGCTCCTGAAGCGCACAAGGGATGGGGCAAAAACATGGCCCTGCGCGCCCGTCTGCGTCAGTTGCTGCTCCGGGCGATGGACTCCACGGGCGTCGATGTGCTGGTCTATCCGTCGTTCAGCTACCCGCCCCGGCTCATCGGCGATTTGAACACACCATCGGGCACGAACAACAACGCACTGTCGCCCCCGACAGGTTTTCCGGCCTTTACGGTGCCGATGGGATTCACATACAACGATTTACCGGCGGGTTTGCAGTTCTTCGGCCGGCCGTTCAGCGAACCGACGCTTGTCCGGCTGTGCTACGCCTACGAGCAGGCGACGCACCACCGCCACCCGCCCGCCACGACGCCCGTGCTGCCCAAACACAGACGTAAAGCCACCGCCTTGTAGACCCATGTTTGTCATCCCAACGACAGGAGGGATCTTCGGTAGAGAGAAGCCAGTTGGCTCCTATCGAAGATCCCTCCTTTGTCGGGATGAAAAACATGCGGAGTAAATACAGATTAAAAGCGGCTTACGTCCCCGGAATGAGATCGATCAGGCTGCGGCCTTTCGTGGCAACGGCTTCCTTGACCTGATTGCGGATAAAATGGGTGATAATGCTGCCCCGGTCGCTTTCACCACGAACCATCGCTTTCGTGAATTCCAGTACCTGCTCGGTCGTGATTTTACCCGGCATCGGCGGTTCATTCTGGTCAACGATACAATCGATCAGGACGGGGCCGTCGTGGGCGAGGGCTTCGCGGATAATGCGGTCGGCGTCTTTGGGTTCGCTGATGGTAAAGCCGGTCGCTCCGCAGGCACGGGCGTACTGCGCGTAGTCGATGGATTCCAGTTCAACGCCGTATTCGGGGTTGCCTTCCATCACAATCTGCTCCCACTTGATCTGCCCGTACGAGTTATTGTGGAAGATAAACAGCTTGATCGGCAGCTTGTACTTCACCGCCGTCGCCATCTCGCCCATCAGCATCGTAAAGCCGCCGTCGCCGACCAGCGCCACCACCTGCCGGCCGGGGTACGCCACCGACGCGGCAATAGCATACGGAAAACCCGACGCCATCGTCGCCAGCAGGCCGGACGTGGAAAACAGCATATTCTCTTTCATCTGAATGTGCCGGGCCACCCAGGTCGTATTGTTGCCGCAGTCGCAGGTCACGATGGCGTTGTCGGCCAGCAACGGGCTGACGTTGTGCGGAATTACCTGCGGTTTCATCGGCATTGTATCCTGCGTACCGCGCTGCGTCAGCAGTTCACGCCAGTGCCCCATTCGCTCCTGCGCCTTTTCCAGAAAACTCCGATCCGTTTTGCGCTGAATCAGCGGCAGCAGGGCCTGCAACGTCGATTTTCCGTCGCCCAGCAGCCCCACGTCGACGGGTGTACGCAACCCGATGTGCGACGCATCGAGGTCGATCTGAATGGTTTTAGCCTGACCGGGTTTGGGGTAGAATTCAAAGTACGGGAAGTTCGTGCCGATCATAATCAGGGTGTCGCACTCCTCAATCGCGTCCTGCGACGGGGCCGTACCGAGCAGCCCCAGCCCGCCCGTCGTGTAAGGGTTATCGTCGGGCACGACGCCCTTACCGAGCAGGGCCTTAATAATCGGACCACCCACAGCCTCAGCCAGTTGAACGACTTCCTCACGGGCACCCAGCGCCCCCCGGCCAGCCATCACAACGACCTTCTTACCGGCATTGATCACGTCGGCCGCCAGCCGTAGCTGATCCATCGTCGGTGCCACGGTGTACGTCGTTTTGGTGACGCTGCTGTGGTCGGCGATGTTCGGCGTCGACCGCGTATCGTCGCTGACGGTCCAGTCCTGGTAATCTTTCGGAAACGAAATGTGCGTAACGGTACGCTGCCCGAGCGAAGTTCGAATGGCCTGATCGAGCACGTTGACGACGTGGTTCGGTCCCATTACGCGTTCGTTGTAAACCGCCAGGTCGGTAAATACCTTCACCAGATCGAGGTCCTGCTGGTAAAATGTCCCGCTGATGTCGTGGGCCGCGCTACCCGTAATGGCCAGCACCGGCTGACCGTCGTACTTAGCGTCGTACAGCCCGTTCATCAGGTGAATACCCCCGCAGCCCGACGTCACGATGCAGACGCCCAGCTTACCGGTAAATTTGGCGTAGCCGCAGGCCATAAACGCAGCCGCTTCTTCGTGCCGCACCTGAATCAGTTTGATTTTGTCTTCGTGCGTTCGCAGCGATTCGTAAATGCCGTTGATACCATCGCCGGGTAGGCTGAATACGGTATCGACACCCCATTCGATTAGTCGTTCGACCAGCAGGTCAGCGCCAGTTTTAGCCATGATTGTTGTCCGTTGAGTTGGTTAGACCAGGTTTGTCAACGTATAACAGCCGACCATTGCACTTGTTGCCCGTATAATCAGCCAACGGGCTTCTACCAGCCTTCCGGTGGCGAAATAGACTGCCTTTCGCGCACTTTTGCTGGTTTAAAAAGCGATTAAGAGTTCGCTTTACCCCGATAAACCCCACCCCAACCGGATCGCCGGACCGCCCTCCCCGTAAGGGAGACGGTCGGCCGCTGCCGGGCTTCGCCTTTCGAGTACTTTTAGCCCCTCCCTTACGGGGAGGGCGGTCCGGCGATCCGGTTGGGGTGGGGTTTATCCGGTGGGGTCTTGTACTATCAAACGCCAGCTGGCTTTTCCTGTCCGCGCAGGAAACCCGTTTCGTCGCGGCCGAAATGGTATAGCTTGGCGACGTCGTTGCGGAGCCATTCCAGCACGGGCAGCGCGAACACTACCAGCGCGAGGGCGGTACCCGTAAACGGAGCCAGCCAGTAGAGCCAATGGTCCGTCCAGATGCCGGTGACCAGGGCGGGGCCGAAGCTGCGGGCGGGGTTGGCACTGCATCCCGATAGCGGGGCCTCCAGTCCGACCAGTACGGCAAACAGAATTGGGATGGTATAGGGCGTGTACGGTTTCAGCCGGTCGTGGGCCGTGAACAGTAGGATGGTAGCGACCAGCAGAAACGTCGACAGCACCTCCCCCGCAAAAGCCGCCTGTAAACTCGGGCCCGGCACCGTAACGCCCTCGTGCTGACTCGCGCCCATCGTTCCCCAGACGGTCATCAACGCCCAGGCCCCCAGTACGGCCCCCGTAAGCTGCGCCAGCACGTAGCCCAGCAGCCCCCGCCACGGCATCAGCCGACGCCCGAAAAAAGCCAGCGTCACAGCCGGGTTCAGGTGTGCCCCGCTGATGCGTCCCAGTGGCGACAGCGTAATCAGGCAACCGGTCGACCCGAATAGAAAGCCCGTCAGCACCCGACGCCAGAGCGGATTCGGCAACCACTCCGCCACGGGACTACCCGTACCAAAATCAAAAACCACGGCCGACAGACCGCCGAAAAGCAGCAGCGCCGTACCGATACATTCAGCCGCCAGCGCCTTCCACTCGTTCTGCTTCATCACTAGGTACGTTACGGACAGATTCAGTTGCTAAAGTAGTAGGGCTGCGTTGCCGGCGATGTTGTTACAAAATCAACACGAGCGTTCCGCCGATAATCAGCGCTGCCCCCAAAGCCATTTTCCAGGTCAGCACTTCCCCCAGAAACAGCACCGACAGTACGATGGCAATGGCAACGCTCAGTTTATCGACCGGGGCCACCTGCGACACCTTACCGAGTTGCAGTGCTTTAAAATAGCAGATCCACGACAGCCCGGTTGCCACACCTGATAGCCCCAGAAACAGCCAGTTCTGGCGCGTCAGGGTGGGTAATGTGTCGATACCCCCGCGCCAGAACACCAACCCCCACGCCACGACCAGAATCACAACCGTACGAATGGCCGTAGCCAGATCGGTGTTGACGCCTTTGATACCCACTTTCGCCAGAATAGCCGTCAGCGCAGCAAACAGAGCCGACAGTAATGCATAGATCCACCACATAGATACCGGGTTTGTTGACTAAACCAGAAACAGACCAGACTGTCTTTACCGAATTTGCCCAGGCGTGTGGCTCCGTTTGTAATCTACAAAAGCTACCCATTTACTGGTTTTTTGTAAACCATGCCTGCCGGGTTGGGTTAGGTTCGGACAACTGACCCCGTTTTCGGCCCTCCCCTATGAAAGCAGCCGTTTTTCACAAACCCGGCGACATCCGTTACCAGCAAACGGACGACCCGACGATTGAGCAACCGCGCGACGTAATTCTGCGCGTGACCTCTACCGCCATCTGTGGCTCTGATCTGCATATCTACGACGGCTTTCTGCCCCAGCTTCGCGAGGAAGTACTCGGACACGAGTTTATGGGTATCGTTGAAGAAGTCGGTTCGGAGGTAACGAATTTTAAGAAGGGTGACCGTGTCGTAGTGCCATTTACAGTAGCCTGTGGACACTGCTATTTCTGCCAGCATCAGCTTCAGATGCACTGTGAGCACTCAAATCCGGAACACTACGGTCCTGACGGGGGGCTGCTGACCGAGAAAGGTGGTGGTCTGTTTGGCTATTCCGACCTCTACGGCGGCTACAACGGCGGACAGGCCGAATATGTCCGGGTGCCATTTGCCGATTATGGCCTGCGGCATGTACCTGAAGGTCTGAAAGACGAGCAGGTTCTGTTTCTGACCGACATTTTCCCGACGGGCTGGAGTTCCATCGAGTGGGGTGAATTGAAGGGCGGTGAAACGGTTGCCATTTTCGGGTCCGGTCCGGTGGGGCTGATGGCCCAGAAATCAGCCTGGATTCAGGGGGCAGGGCGCGTCATCGCTATCGACCCGGTCGAGTACCGGCTGGAGCGGGCCCGGCGCGTCAATAAAGTCGAGACACTGAACCCGCACGAGGTCGACGTGGTCGAAGCCATCCGCAGCATGACCGAAGGGCGTGGGGCCGACCTGTGCGTCGATGCGGTGGGTATGGAAGCCGAACGCTCCATCTTCGACAAAGCCAAAGCCGCGTTCAATCTGGAGAAAGGTACGGTCAGCGTGCTGGAAACCTGCCTGCGGGCCGTGCGCCGGGGCGGCATCGTGTCGGTTGTCGGCGTCTACGGTACGCCCTTCGACAACTACCCGCTGGGCCGCATCTTCGACAAGGGCCTGACGCTGCGCTACGGACAGTCGCAGGTTCACAAAAACATCGATCACCTGCTCAATCTGGTTGTGGAAGGCAAGGTCGTGCTCGACGACATCGTGTCGCACGTGCTGCCGCTGGCCGAAATTTCGCGCGGCTACGACATTTTCAAAACCAAGCAGGACGACTGTACTAAAGTTATTCTGAAACCATAAACAAGTTCGTGGTTTGTGGTTTGTCGTTCGTAGTTGACTACCATAGCCGTCAGTACTGCCGCAGCAACGACAAACCACGAACGACAAACTACTAACAAACATACCAATGAACGGAAAAACTGCCCTGATTACCGGTGCCAGCAGTGGCATCGGCCGCGAACTGACCCGCCTGTTTGCCAAAGACGGCTACAATCTTGTGCTGGTCGGTCGCGATGAAGAATCACTCAGCCAGCACGCTTATAACCTGAATAACCAGTACGGCACGGAAACGACGATCATCAGCAAAGACCTTGCTGACCCCGCTGCGCCCGATCAGATTTACGCCGAAACGACCAGCAAGAACATGCAGATCGACATACTGGTCAACGATGCGGGCTTTGGCGAATACGGCATGTTTGCCACCGAAACCGACATCCAGAAAGAACTGAGCGTCGTGCAGGTCAACGCCGTGGCCCTGATGCACCTGACCAAGCTGTACCTCCGCGATATGGTCGACCGCAATCAGGGAAAAATCCTGATGCTGGGGTCGGAAGTGTCGGTATTTCCTAATCCGATGATGGCCGTTTATGGCGCGACCAAAGCGTTTATTAAATCGTTCAGCGAAGCCATCCGCAACGAGCTGAACCATACCGACGTCTCGATTACGGTATTGATGCCGGGCGCAACAAACACCAATTTCTTTAAAGTCGCCGGGGCCGAAAACGCCAAAGGAGCCGACCCCAACAAAACCGCCGACCCGGCACAGGTCGCGAAAGAAGGCTACGAAGCCCTGATGTCAGGCAAAGACCACGTTGTGGCTGGCTGGATGAACAAGGCCCGCGTCGCGATGGCGCACGTCCTGCCCGACCCCGTGCTGGCAGCGGGCGTACGCAGCGACATGATGCCGAAAGATGAAGAAGCCGAAAAGAAAAAGCAGGCCGTAACGTTCGCCATCATAGCCGGTGTCGCCATCGTTGGCGGGCTGTGGGTTCTGTCGCGTTATAAACCGTCGGCCGTGTCGATCAGCCCCTACGATAAAGCCCGGTACAAATTCAAAGCCGCAAAAGCCGAGTACAAAGCCAAAAACGCGCTTGAATCGGCGGGCAACTCGGTGAAAGGTGCCTATAAGCGGGCCAAATCCAGCGTCGAAGATACGTTCGCCTGAACCCCACCAGCGTATAACGAAACGAGCCGGTCAGCATCATGCTGACCGGCTCGTTTCGTTGGTGATCCCAAAGCGATTCGAACGCTTGACCGTCTGCTTAGAAGGCAGATGCTCTATCCAGCTGAGCTATGGGACCCACTTACTCGGTTTTAGGTGATGTACTGGATGCACCACGCGGAAACCGGGTCAAAAGTACGGGCTTGGGGCTTACTTTGCAAACCCGATTCCCCAATCTGCGCGCCATGTCCGCTTTGTATGCCCGGTTTTTGTTACGCCTGCTGGCTGGTGTTGTGATGGCATCTGTACCTTGTCTGGCTCAATCGCTTACAGGCCGGGTAACTGTATCCGATTCTGTGCTGCGAAAGCACGTCTACGCGCTGGCGTCCGACAGTTTGCTGGGTCGCCGGACGGGTACGATTGGGCAGCGGAGAGCGGCAGCCTATTGTCTGTACGCCATACGAACCTGCCATCTCTTCGCACCCTTCCCAATTGATTCGACACGCTTATCGCACCGGCAACCCTTTCCAGTTACGATCAACACCGTATCCAGTCACGGCCGGGTGTCCGGTTTGTATTCCGATCACACTTACATAGCGACGGTCAGACAGGCCGGCTTAATTAACCAACCGATGTCCCGGCGCGACAGTAGCCGGGCCCTGTTTGGCATCAACGTGGGGGGCCTCATACCGGGTACTGATCTGAAACGGGACGTTATTGTCGTGTCGGCCCACTACGACCACCTGGGTGCGTCGGGGGGACGTATCTTCCACGGCGCTGATGACAACGCGTCGGGCACGGCAGCCGTGCTGGGGGTAGCCGCCGTGTTCGATAGTCTGGCCCAGCTGGGTATCCGAAGTCGGCGAACGGTACTGTTCATGCTGTTTTCCGGCGAAGAAGACGGGCTGCTGGGATCGGCTTATTTTATCAATCATTCCCCCGTAGACCCCGACCGGATTATCTGCGGCCTCAACGCCGATATGATTGGCCGGGTCGACGCAGCCCATCGAAACACCCCCGACTACTGCTACGTCATCACCAATAACCGGGGGAACGAGCTGAAGCAGGTCGTCGAAACCGTCAACGCGCAGACTGTCGGCTTACAGCTTAACCAGGGGGGGTACGACACCGTCGAAGATCCCGACGGCCACTTTCGGCGTTCCGATCAGTACAATTTTGCGCTGGCGGGTATTCCGGCCCTGTTATTTACCAACGGCGAACATGGCGATTACCACCGCCCGACCGATACAGCGAAAAAAATCCGGTACGATGTGCTCCAGAAACGAGCCACATTGCTGTTTCAGGTCGCTTGGGCGTTAGCAAACCCCTGATCGCTGTCGCCACCGTACTGAACCAACGGGTAGGAAAACGGCCGTACGGGGCAGGCAGGAAATGTGGCCTCAGACCGACAAAAGTAAGTAAACGGCTTTTTTTTGGGGCCGCTGTTCCGTTATTTAGCCGTTCTGTACAACGTGTTAAATTAACCTAACTACGCTGCCCGGTTGAGTCTTGATACGTATAGAATCACCGCAGTAGCCATGTCAACTATGAATCAGGACGCTAGTAACGAAAATATCGGCCGTCAGCTGGAAGACGAAGCCAACAAGGTGCAGGATCGCCAAATCGAACAGCAGTTCCGCGATGCGTTTCTGCAACTCGACCCCAGCATCAACCTGTCGACAATCACGATCGTCAGCGACGTAGCTAACGACAATCTGCTCATCGACGGTGTCGACGATGAACTGATTGACCGCGCCGTCGAGGTTGTGCGTGGTGAGCACGATGCCTTCGAGGTGTAGATGGGTTCGAGGTTTGTGGTTTAAGGTTTAAAGTTGACCGTTGAGTACACCTCTGAACCTTAGAGGTTGTTTAAGATTTTGTAGCCCGTTCTCGAATCGCCCGTTTGTCATCCCGAGCCTGCGAGGGATCTTCGCTGGTAGGCGGTTAAGTTTGCTTTTAGCGAAGATCCCTCGCAGGCTCGGGATGACAAAACAGGCCTTTTCGGCCGGGGATTATGCAAGCCTAAACAACTTATTGGACCAATACCCTTAAATGCCTGGTTACAACTAGTTTTGCTAACCTGCTTGAAGCCAAGAGACTATTGTTTTACCTGAACCGGCAGGTCTTCGAGCTGGGCGTAGCTGAGTTTCCAGCTACCGTCGGTAGCTTTCTTCCAGAGCAGCATATAATTACCCTCGCCATACCCCGCCTTCTCACCAGCCCCCTGCGGCAGTACGTCCACCGAGAAGGTACCTGCTTCATAGGCTGTCTGCGCGTCATTCGCTGAACTAACTACGCTTGTTTTCAAATCTTTCGTCGTGGGCATCGTTGCATTGACCCACTTATCCGTCACTTCGGCCTTGCCTTTGTAATGAACTTCGCCCTGTACGAAGTCGACATCATCGGCCAGCAGACCCGTCACTTTACTGGCATCCCGGCTATTCCAGGCACCGATAAACTGCTGATTCAGCGACTGAACATTAGCGGGTTCTTCCTGCTTGGCACAGCCCGCCATTACTGCCCCGATTCCCAGGGCATAGATCATCATTTTCATAACTGTGTTGGTTGAATGGTGACTGTTTAGTTTAAGGTTTGTGGTTCAACGTTCAAGGTTGGCTGCTGAGCGCAACCTTAAACGTTAGACCACAAACCTTAAACCAACAAGAATTTACCAGCTACGGCGCAGGTACTGCGACGACGCGTACGGCGTGTCGGCCTGACCATAGGTGGGATTAGGCAGGAATGAGGCCGAGATTACCTGTGTCGATGAAGCCAGCGTGGCGGGTGCTACGGCAGCAACAGCAGCCGGCACCGTAGACGCTACCCCCAGGCCATGTTTTGGTTTCTCCCGTGCGGCAACACGTTCGCGCTCGGCTGCCGCGTTAGCAGCGTCTTCGCGGGCGCGCTGCTCCGCCATAGCCTGGTTTGCCGCAGCAACACGGGCGGCTTCCTGCTTGTTTTTGTTGTCTTTGTGCTTACCGATGGCGTATCCGGCGGCACCACCGATGGCTCCCCCGATCAGCCCACCAACCAGCCGGTTGCGCTTATTGATGATAGCACCGGCCGCACCACCGATACCGGCACCGATAGCCGTACCCTTTACCTGCGGACGCCATCTGCGACGCTCCTGAGCCTGTACCGATTGCACCAGTGTCAGCATGGTTAACAGAACAAGTAAGGCGGAAGCATGAATCGTTTTCATAGTCGTATCGTGATTAGGTTAAACATTGGTAACGTGACTAAGACAGCCCGGCATTGGCAGGGTTTAGTCAACCTGTTTGATTAATCAGTGTTAACTAACCGACTCACCTGATCGATTGTTCATGTTAAACGACGATTCAGACTGTGGTCAGGCTAGTGATTTGACCAGAACGACAAACGTCAGTGGTTGTTTGGGCAGCCCAAAACGAGGATCATCAGGAAACGGTTTTGTTTCGCCGGTCGACTGATAGCCGCGCCGTTCGTACCAGGCAATCAGTTCACGTCGCTGCGTCAGCACAGTCATCGTAACCTCCTGACAACCAAGCAACTTTCCAACTTCTTCAGCCTTAGCTAATAGCCGCTTGCCGATACCGCCCGTCTGTACATCAGGCGCTACGGTCAGCATACCCAGGTACAGCTTTTGGCCCGTCTGTTCGAGATAGACGCACCCGAGTAGCTGACCACCGACGCGGTATGTCAGAATTTGAGCCTGAGATTTTTTTAGTGACTCCTGCAAATCAGCCTCGCTGGTACGCTGCCCGTCGAGCAGATCAGCTTCGGTTGTCCAGCCCCGGCGCGAGCTATCACCCCGGTAGGCACTATTAACCAGTTGAGTCAATTCCGGTACGTCGGCTTCAGTTGCCGGTTCGATGTTGAAGTCGGTCATGCGCGTGTACAAAACTGTCCCAGATAGGTGGCCATCTCCGTTTGCAACGCCTGCGCTTCGTCCCGCGCCCGGTCCGCGAAGTCCGTTCCGTTGGACGCGTACAGAATACTGCGCGACGCATTGACCAGCAGCCCGCCCGACTCGGTCAGGCCACATTTCGAGACGTCGGCCAGGTTACCACCCTGCGCCCCGACGCCCGGCACCAGCAGAAAATAGTCGGGGGCCAGTTCGCGAATCCGGCTGAAGACCGTTGCCTGGGTAGCGCCTACGACAAACATCAGCTGGTCAGCACCGGCCCAGGTCTGCGCCGTCTGGATTACGGCCTCAAATAGTTCAACGTCGCCATCGGGCGTGGTCGGTAACCGCTGAAAATCAGCACTGCCTGCGTTCGACGTCAGCGCCAGCAGGATCACCCATTTGCCGGGATACGCCAGAAAAGGCTCGACCGAATCGTGCCCCATATACGGCGCAACCGTTACGGAGTCGAAATCAAGCCCAGCCGCCGACGGGTCGAAAAAAGTCCGGGCATACAACCCCGACGTGTTGCCGATGTCGCCCCGTTTGGCGTCGGCGATGGTAAAGCAGTCATCGGGAATGTAGTCGAGCGTTTTTTGCAGACTCTCCCACCCACGCGGCCCCTGCGCTTCGTAAAACGCGATATTCGGTTTGTAGGCAACGGCGAAATCGGCTGTCGCATCGATTATGGCTTTGTTGAAGGCAAAAACCGGATCAGGTTCGGTCAGCAGGTGGGCGGGTAATTTGCGCGGATCGGTGTCGAGACCGACGCACAGGTACGACTGTTTTTTAAAGATCTGATGGCTCAGTTCGTCGAACGTCATAGAAAACGGGGCGGCAGAATACTACGTGAATGTCCCGCAAAGGTAGGCAGGATGCCACGGCCTGCGTACTTTTTCGTAGTTTTGTCCGGTAACATCTCTTTATCAAACCGGTACGCGACGTACACTTTTTCCTTATGCAAGTTCGGCACACTGCCATCGAGGGCCTGATTGAACTGATTCCCCGCGTGTTTGAAGACGAACGCGGTTACTTTTTCGAGTCGTACAACAAGCCGCTGTTTGCTTCGCTGGGCCTGCCCATGGACTTCGTGCAGGACAATCAGTCGTTCTCGGTGAAGGGGGTATTACGGGGTCTGCACATGCAGAATGAGCCTTACGCGCAGGGTAAACTGGTACGGGTGGCCAGCGGGCAGGTACTCGACATCGCCGTCGACCTGCGTCCCGACTCCCCCACGTTCGGTAAGTACGAAACCTTTTTACTGGACGCCAAGCTGGCTAACATGGCCTACATCCCCGAAGGCTTCGGTCACGGTTTCGTGGCGCTGGAAGACAGCATCTTTACCTACAAGTGTACGAACGTGTATAACAAAGCGTCGGAATCAGGCATTATCTGGAACGACCCCGACCTCAACATCGACTGGGGCGTCAAGAACCCCATCGTATCCGATAAAGACCAGGAATTATTGACGCTCCGTGACGTATTCCCCCACGTGGCGGTGTAACAGTCGGTATACAGTTTTCAGTTTACGGTTTTCAGTGGCTGACGCGTGTGTAGAGTAGCCTGGACGTCCACGTCCGGGTGGGCGCGGAGCGACCAATATAGCTGCCGCCCTGCGTAGTTGCCCTGACGGGCACCCGGACGTGGACGTCCAGGCTACTCTACTCACGCAACAGCCACCGTATACTGATCCCCTATTTCTCGTACATTTCCTCCAGCACTTTTCGGCCTACTTTGCGGGCCGACAGGGGATTCTGGCCCGTAACGAGTCGCTCGTCGACCTCAATATGGGTCAGAAACGGAATCAATCCTTTGCTGTAGAGACTGGTTCTTTCCCGCAATTTATCTTCGAGCAGAAACGGCACCTGATCGTCGAGCCGGGCGAGTTTCTCCTCGACGTTGGCAAAGCCTGTGACCTGCCGATTCTCAATCAGCGACGTACCGTCGGACAGCGCCACGTTGAGCAACCCGCTCACGCCGTGCCCCACGGCTGCCACCATCCCCCCTCGCTCGTAGATCTGCCGTACGATGGTCTGCAACACTTCATTCTGCGGAAAATCCCACATACTGCCGTGCCCCCCGGCCAGATACAGAATCTGGTACTGCGTTGGGTCAACATCATCCAGCCGAATCGAATTGGCCATTTTTTGCTGAAACACGGGGTTATGGGTCCACTTTTCGTTGGTCGTATCACGCCGGTCGACACTTTTTTCGTCGACGGGAATAGCGCCCCCCGCCGGGCTAGCCATATCGAAGGGCAAGTTTCGGTCGGTTAGCTCATCGCAGAAGTGGGTCACTTCGCTCAGCCAAAGCCCTGTTTTGTGGGGCTTCTGCGGGTATCGGGTGTGGCTGGTGCAGACAATCAGCACCTTATACATCGGGTCCATACTGCAAGTTACGGTTTTTGTCTTGTGTAGCCCAGCCGTCTACATCTGGTAGTCGCACCGGCGGCTGGAGAGCGGCCGCCTGAAACGGTTGCCTTTACGATTACCTGCTATCGATGTGCTGTCCCGATCCAGTTATTCTTCGAGGGAATCAGCTTTTTAGCCGTTGACACGGCTACCAAATCTGGACCGGGCCGCGCCACGATGGCCGCCGGGCGGGTCTACGCTACAGGTGATTAAACCTTTACCTTAACCACTACTCTAATCATTGGCCTATTAATTGATAGACAAATTAAAATTTTACAATTATTTACATGAACAGACTTTTTAGACTGTAAATTATATATTTGCTTATAATCCGTACTGTACCATGAACACAAAATCAGCTAACTACGAATCAATGAACGCTGAACACGCCTGGATGGTCGTGTCGGATCAGCTTCAACAGCGCAACAACGTACTGGGCCGGAGTATAGCCCAGCTGGAACGCTTTCCAGCCGAAACGCGCATGGCCGGTCGGTTGACGGTGCTTCGCTACCACCTCAAAATGAGTCTTCGGCAGCTTACGCAGAGCGTTCATACGACCCCACGTGCCACCGACGACGCGCAGCTACTGGCCAGACAGTGGCAGCATGTACACCAGCTTTTTTTTCTACTCCGGCAAATCGACGCAGAATTTAACCGGGCTATCGACGACAGCGGGACACTTCGTACGTGGTTGACTACGCAGCATACCCGCGTCTACCGCTCGGCACTGGTACACCTGAATTGAACCTGAACGGAAACCTTATGTGTATGCCCGGATCAGGTAGCGAACACGTCCTGTTTCCCCGAAAACGACAAGACCCGGTTGCAGAACGCAACCGGGTCTTGTCGTTTATAACTACTGCTAGCGCGAGAAGTCGGCAACCTGTTTATTCATCCCGGCTTCGTCGGGCTTACCCGATTGAATCAGCAACCGGTGGCGAAACGTGACTGACTTGCCGGCGGGAAGGGTATAGTTCAGCGCGGGCTCTTTACCACTGCTCATCACCGACCGGCCCAGCGGATTGGCGGCAAACAGCCCATAGCCACGGGCGTGCCAGTACGTTGGGTAATCGACGTTTTTGGGGTGATCGAACAACACCACCGACACCGGTTCACCGTCGACCGTTCCGGCAAGACTCATCCACTTACCGCGCGTACCCCAGACTGCATCGCCCGTTATGCCTTCGCTACTCCGGTACAGGCCCGTTACGCCTTCGTTGTTCATCACCGGCACTTTCGTTTCAACGCCCTGCGCATCGGTAAACAGTTCGGGTTTGGTCGACGGTTGTTCGAGTTGCCGGGCCATACGCAGGGCAATCATGCCTTCTTTATTGTCTTTGAACACGACCTCCTGCTCATCGGCTTTCAGCGTTGTCAGCCGGTCGATAGTACGGCTGCTGGCGTCGCCCCGGAAGGTGTACGTTGTCGTTTCTTCGAGCATTCGTTTGCCGTCTTTATCGAGCCAGTCGGCCATAACGGTCAGTTCAGCCTGGTCTTTGCCGCTCTTCATCGACCTGACACCGGTGTGCACGATCGTGCCGAACGGGCCTTTATGCTCAGGACCGATAGCGGTCGAATTGTTCCAGAAGTCGTGGCCGTTGACATCGCCGTAGTTGAACCACATGCCAACGTGGTGCGGGTGGTCGACACGCTCACCGGGCCGGGGGTCCATTGGCCAGCCCCGCGTAATAAAATGCCCCCCCGCCGACTGAATCGGGTACAACACCGGCTTTTTCAGAACGTCCGGTCCGGGATATATGTACGCCGTAAACGGTTTTCCATCGACCATCACAGTCACCCGTTTATCGGCTTCAGAGTGGGTAAGCTGAATACGGTTCTGGGCCAGCATGGGTGTGGCTACGCTCAGCAACAGGAGAACGGAAAGAAGTCGGCGCATAGTTAGTCGGTTCGGAAACAAACGGGCACAAAAAAGCCCCGGTTCTAAAAGTCGGGGCCCATGTTATATTACCCATTCAGGGCGACCCATTCCGAGCGACCCATCCAATGCGCTTTACTGGCCCATCAGGATCTTGTTGGTCACATCATGATCGATCGTGATGTAGCCGGGGTAGTTGATCTGCTTGCTACCCAGATCAAGCGTTGGCTTGATACGGATGGTCAGTTTCGACGGTTGCGTATTGTTCGAACCCGACAGATTCTGCACCAGTTGGGTAAACGCGTCGCGGGTTTTGGCGTCTGTCAGCAACTGGTAGGCGTTGGTGTTGAGCCGCACCGGAACAACGGTTCTGCCCCCACCCGGCTGCACTTCGATCCGCTGGTTAAGATAGCCGTTGAACAGTTCCTGCCCGGCCAGCAGAATCTTATATTCCAGCTGATTAATACCAGCAACGCGGTTGGTCGGGTTGGTGATTTGCAGGTTCAGCTTGGCATCGAGGGGTACGTTCCGCGTCAGCAGACCGGCCGCCAGTCGAGGGTATTTCACCGGGTCGAGGTCTTCGATCCTGCGCAAGCTTTTTACGTTGATGCCCGACAGATAAATGCTGTCGACGGAGGTTATGCTATACCGGCAGTCGCCGAGGGTTTTGGCCTGCGAAATCTGTTTGTTGATACCGCAGCCAGCCAGTAGCAACGGCAGAGCCAGCAGGCTCAGGATAATCACTTTTTTCATGATGTAGGTGAATCGTTTCGTGGTAAACGTTCGACAAGGGCAAAAGGGTTTGGTTTAACCGGCGGTATGGTCAACTTCAGTCGAAACTTGATCCATGCGTAACGTGGCCAGGTCAACATTTTTTTTATCTTTGGCAGCAGGGGCTATCTCCCGCGATGATGAGCAAACTGACGGCCGACGAACTGATTTACGGGTACATCAATGGCATTTTTCCGATGGCCGACGCCGACGGAACGCTATATTGGTACGCCCCCGACCCGCGCGCCATCATTCCCATCGACACTTACAAACCGGCAAAGTCGCTGCGGCCAACGCTGAATCAGGGCCGCTTCGAGGTGCGGTTTGATACAAACTTCGAGCAGGTGATGCGAAACTGCTCTTTCCCCCGGTCGGCCGACGACAGCACCTGGATCTCCGACGAAATTATTCAGGCCTACACCGAACTGCACCGCATGGGGCTGGCTCACAGCGTCGAAACATACCAGAACGACGAACTGGTGGGTGGACTGTACGGCGTATCGCTGGGGGCGGCTTTCTTCGGCGAGTCGATGTTTCACCGGGTCAGCGACGCGTCGAAGGTGGCCTTTCATTACCTGATTCTGACCCTGCGGCAACAACAGTACGAATTGCTCGACACCCAGTTTATCAACGATAATGTGCGCCGGTACGGAGCCATCGAAATCCCGAAAGCCGACTACCACAAGCGGCTGAAAGCGGCTATGCGTAAGAAGGCCCGCTTTACCGAACCACTGGTCGAACACCTGTTTCGCAACCATCCCGGCGACTGACGGGCCGGATGCTGTTGCCGGGACCTTATCTTTGCGGGCATGAGTAAACCCGTACTGGTCCTTAAATTCGGCACAGCCTCGATCACCAAGCCATCCGGCGAACCCAACGAGCCGGTTATGGTCGACATTGCCCGGCAGGTGGCCGCCCTCCACCCCCACTACCGCATCGTACTGGTATCGTCGGGGGCGGTGGGCGCGGGAAAAGCCCTGATCCGCGACTACCGGGGCGACATCACCCAGCGCAAAGCCGCTGCCGCCGTGGGCAACTTACTGCTGCTGAATCAATACTCGCGCTTCTTCTCGATCTACGGCGTTCACATTGCGCAGAGCTTGTGCGAACGGCAGCACTTTGCCAACCGGGATCAGTTTCTGCAACTCAAACAGACCTACGAAGAACTCTGGGACAACGGTCTAATTCCGATTGCCAACGAAAACGACGTGGTCAGCAGCCGCGAACTGAAATTTTCCGACAACGACGAACTGGCTACGCTGATCGCCGTTGGTTTCGGGGCCGAGGTGCTGATGCTTTGTACGTCGGTGGGCGGGTTGCTCGATGCCGAAAATCAAATTATCCGGCGGGTCGAGCGGTTCGATGAGCAGGTGTTTGGCGTGGTTCGTACCGACAAATCGTCGCTGGGGCTGGGCGGCATGGCCTCGAAGCTGACGTTTGCCAAACTGGCGACGCGTATGGGTATCCGGGTCGTGATCTTCGGACTGACCGAACCCGACAGTCTGCGCCGGGCCTTGCGGGGCGAAACCGGCACCGAGTTTCCGGCGAGTGAAACGGCGATGAGTGCCCGCAACCGCTGGCTGGCCAGTGGTTCGCTGGTAGTTGGTCGGCTCCAGATCGACGCGGGCGCCGTTCGGGCACTGGCCCAGCGCCGGAGTTTGCTGGCCGTCGGCGTCCGGGCGATACTGGGCGAGTTTGCGGCTGGCGAAATGGTCGAAATCCTGGATGAACAGCAGACAGCCGTTGCCGTAGCGCGGGTACGGATTTCGTCGGAACAGCTTCAGCAGCAGCTGAATCAGCAGAACGTCGACGTCGCCAATGCCAGCGATATTGTACTTTTGTGACGGTAAAGAGCCCTCAGTAAACGAGCAGATTATGGTACAGGTAAGCAAACAGGCCGTACAGCAGTGGATGCTGGTTGACTATTTGGCCCAAAAGCACCGCTTTCAGGACCGAATTAATCAGTTTGAGCGTAAGTATGGCATGACATACGCCGAGTTTGAGCAGCGTATCGAAACAGCTGATAAGGAAGTATATGAAGAATGGGACGACAGTATCAGTTGGGGGGCTGCGGTTGATATGCTGGCTGAGGTGATTGACAACATTAGGGAAATTGAAGCTGGCTCAATCGAGATAATTTGATGCAGTCACTCCTACCCGACATTAATTCTGTACTTCAAGTACTGGCAGATAAATCGGTCGTTCGGCAGTTTGAGATTTTGCTATACGAGCGTACTGCCGTAAAATTTCAGCTTAGACTACGCATCGACCTAGCAGACCACTCCGTGCTCTTTACCAATGACTATGTTTCTCCAGAGAAACGTAAATATGCATTTCAATGGCAAAATGCGGATGATACCTGGCTCATGCGCTGGGATAATGCGCCCCACTTTCCAAAATTAGCTGCTTACCCACACCATCGGCATGACTACCAGTCAACGCCCGAAACGGTGAGCGATAGTCATACTATTACGCTGGCTGACGTGTTGGATTATATCAGCCGCCACCTCAATCAACCCACTACGCCATGAACCCAATAACGCCACTTCTACAGGCAACGCAACAGGCGGCTGCATCCGTCCGGCGGCTTAGCCCGGCCCGCAAAACCGACCTGCTTAACCGCCTGGCCGACGTACTGGGTGCCCACAAAATAGACATCCTGGCCGAGAACCGGAAAGACCTCGACCGGATGCCCGAATCCGACCCAAAATACGACCGGCTCAAACTGACCGATGCGCGTATCGACGGGCTGGCCACCAGCCTGCGCGACGTGGCCGTACTGCCCGACCCGGCGGGGGAAGTGCTTGTCGACCGGACGATTGAGCAGGGCCTGCAGCTCAAAAAAATCGCCGTGCCGCTGGGCGTCGTGGGCGTGATCTACGAAGCGCGGCCCAACGTCACCATCGACGTGGCATCGCTCTGCCTGCGGTCGGGGAATGCGTGCGTGCTGAAAGGCGGTAAAGAAGCTGACTTCTCCAACCGCTACCTCGTCGGCCTGATTCAGTCGGTACTGAGCGAATTCGACGTGCCAACAGCCGCCGTTACGCTCCTCCCACCCGACCGGGCGGTAGTCAGCGAATTACTGACGGCGACCCGTTACGTCGACATTATTATTCCGCGCGGGTCGGAGTCGCTGATTCAGTTTGTCCGCAAAAATTCGCTGGTGCCGACGATTGAAACGGGAGCGGGCGTTTGCCACGCGTACGTCGAAACTACAGCCGATCTGGCAAAAGCAGCCGCTATCGTTATCAACGGCCGGGTATCGCGCCCATCGGTCTGCAACAGTCTCGACTGCGTACTAATCGACCGGGCCATTGCCGGTCAGTTTCTACCCATGCTGGTTGACGAGTTGCGCAAATGGAATGTCGAGGTATTCGCTGACGAGTCTTCGTACGCCATCCTGCACGAAGCGGGCTACGAACAACTACAACACGCACAACCCGGCGATTTTGGCCGTGAATTCTTGGACTATAAACTGGCCGTTAAACTCGTCGACGGGATCGACGAAGCCCTGTCGCACATTCAGACGTATTCGTCGCGGCATTCGGAAGCCATCCTGTCGCAGGATCAGGCGCTGATCGATCAGTTTCTGCGCGAGGTTGACGCAGCTGCGGTCTATGCCAACGCGTCGACGCGCTTCACCGATGGTGGTGTATTTGGTCTGGGGGCTGAGATTGGCATTTCCACACAGAAGCTTCATGCGCGCGGTCCGTTTGCCCTCGAAAAACTCGTTACCGAAAAATGGATCGTCATCGGCGACGGACAAGTGCGATGGTAGTGTAGCCAGCAAAGTAGCCTGGACCTCCAGGTCCGGGTGCCCGGCAGGGCAACTACTCAAGGCGGCAGCTTTTGGTCGCTATCGCGTCCACCCGGACCTGGAGGTCCAGGCTACTTCGCTGGCTGCATTACTGTACCGTCGTTGAGATGGGGCGAAACCTGATTTTCAAACCGTAGTCTTTACCTTTCGACACGTCTTTCAGCGTCACCTGCGCGCCGTCGGAGCCGTTCCAGGTTGTAACGCCGTTTTCGGTTTTGGGCTGTCCATAACGGGTAGTGAAATACGGTTTGAGGTCGCTCTGATAGGTCGAAACAGCCGATTTGCTGTTTAAAAACAAATCGACGTCGATACCCGACACTTTGCTGTCTTTTTGGTAATACAGCATATCCGCCGACTCCAGATTCTTGAATTCGACCGTGTAGCCGACGTGGCTGGCGTCCTGCTCGAAGGGCTTTTCAGTCTCGTGTTCGGCCACCGCCGTAAACGGGTCGCCGAGGTTGACGCCCCGCCAGTGGCTGTCGCGAGTCAGGCCCAGGTCAGCCAGTCGGGTCGGCATGGGTTCGGGCAGGTAATCGACGGTGGGGTCTACTTTACCGGCAACGGCTGCGGAATCAGCCATCTGCGTTTTTTCCTGCTTGTTCGACTGGCAGGCAACCTGGGTTAGTAACGCACCTGCGATCAGGCACGACAGGAAATACTGTTTCATAGTTCAACTGGTCATCGGCGACCTAGCCACAAACTTACAAGGAATTCACGCCCGCACCGCTCGCTACCCGTGCTCAGCGACGGCATCGCGCAGTGCATGACCGTCGGGCATAACAATTTGATAACGTACCGACGACAGACAGGCTCCGGCAAATCATGTTTACGGAGGGTCAGGCTGTTTTCACCGAATCGGCCCGGCACGTTTACTCACGGAACGACTGCTGGCTATATGGTTTGTTTGTTGCTGGATACCACCCTGCCGTTTGTCGGTGTGGTCAGCCTGAGCGGTCTCTCGTTTACGCTGTTCTGCGCCTGCATACTGGGGGTGCTTGGCTTTGAAGTAATCAACGGTTTCCACGACACGGCCAACGCCGTTGCTACGGTTATCTATACCAATACGCTACGGCCTACTGCCGCCATCATCTGGTCGGGGTTCTGGAATTTCACGGGTGTATTTGTCATCGGTACGGCCGTAGCCATGAGCCTGCTGAAGCTGGTACCGCTCGATGCGTTTATCCGGTTGCCGCTGCACGTAGGTGCCAGTCTGGTACTGGCGGTATTGACGGCGTCGATCATCTGGAACCTTAGCACCTGGTATGTCGGATTGCCGCTGTCGAGTTCGCATACGCTGATCGGAGCCCTGATTGGTGCCAGTCTGGGTTTCTCGCAGTACTACGGCGGCAGCGTCAACTGGAATCAGGCCGGAGAAATTGGCTTATCGCTGCTGCTGTCGCCCATCATCGGGTTTGTCGGGTCACTACTGCTGCTATACGGGGAAAAGAAAGTGCTGAAAAACAGCCTGCTGTTTCGCGCGCCAGCGCACGAGCACGAACACCCGCCCCTACCCATCCGGCTCCTGCTGATAACAACCTGTACACTGGTCAGTTTTTTCCACGGTAGCAATGACGGCCAGAAAGGGGTCGGCCTGCTGATGCTGGTCCTGATTACGTTTCTGCCTGCCCGCTTCGCCCTCAACCCGGACACGACACCTGCCCAACTCCGTACACTGCTACTAACGACAGAAAAGCTGCTTCAGCAGACCCGCCAGTCGACGCCCGCACAGGCCACCCGGCTGAGACAGGCCGAGCGGGCCACCAGCCAGCTACGCCAGCAGGTACAGAAGCACCAGGGAGTGCAAACGCGGGAACAGTACGCACTCCGGCGGGAATTTCAGCACCTGACCAGTCAGTTGAAAGCGATTGCCGACGAATCGAATACGGCGCTACCGGCGGACGTCCGGGCGCGGCTGAATGAACAGATCAGGCAATTGGATAAAACGACCGATTTTGCGCCCATCTGGGTACTGGTGGCTATTTCGCTGTCGCTGGGACTGGGAACAATGATCGGCTGGCGACGCATCGTAACGACTATCGGCGAACGGATTGGCAATGAACACCTGACGTATGCCGAAGGAGCCACGGCCGAACTGGTCGCTGCCAGCACGATCGGGCTGAGTACGCTGGCCGGTTTGCCCGTCAGCACCACCCATGTATTGTCGAGTGGGGTGGCCGGAGCAATGGTGGCGTCGGGAGGAACCAAAAATCTGAATTACGGCACGTTACGCAACATTGCCGTTGCGTGGCTGCTCACCGTACCGGCTGCCATCGGACTGGCTTATGCGTTATTTCTGGGCTTTCACCGGTGGCTGTAACCTACAGGGCCGGACGGCGCAGGGGAATCCAGTTGGGCAATGGCAGGCGGAAAAACAGCCACAAACCAATACTGACCAGCAGGGCCATACTAAGGCAGGCCAGATCAGCCACCGTCAGGTACAGGGCATCGGGCACGTCGAAAACGTAATAGCCGGGGTAGCGGTAACTATCGGCGTAGCGTTGCAGCGTCGTGGTGTAGACCCGGCCAGACGTCAGTTCCAGAAACGTAGTCAGTGTACACAGCCCGGCAACGCTGACCAGCACCGTATTCAGATGGCGGACGACCAGTCGCTGCCAGCGCCGGATGCCCATGCCGAGCAGTACCGCCCCAATCAGCATCGACCAGCGGCTGCTCTGTTCCAGCCACTGCTCCGGCCATATCAACGCGTGGTAACGAACGAGCGGGGCATAGTCTTTATCGAGCCAGTGCTGCGTTGCTACGGCCCGCTCGTGGCGAAGCGTGCGCTGCTGGGCTTCGTACAGATTAACCTCCTCCGAAACAGGCATGGGGTAGTTCCGGTTGGCCTGTACCCAACGGCCCAGCTGACCGGGCAGGTTGAGTACCAGCACCATCAGGGCCAATAGTGCCCAGCGGGCGCGCACCGTTCGCATGCTCACCAGCACAGCACCGGCAACGGTCATGCTCAAAAAAGTCGTGTCGCCGGTGAGCAGGTAATAGCCAACTGCCAGTACACTCTGGCCAGCCAGCCAGCTACCGACAATCAGTTTTGCGCGACGGGGCCGACGCACCAGCAGCCGCTGATAGCTGCCAGCCCCCAGAAAGCCGCAGATCATGGTTAGAATAAACATGCCCCGGCTGGTCAGCCACAGCATCAGTTCTTCCGGTTGACTGGGTGTCGGGTCGGTCAGCAGCGTTGTCTGGTACCCCAGCAGAATTCCGGTCAGGCCGATGGCAAACAGCCAGGTCGCCAGCATTCGTACCCGGTAAGCTACTGAGTTTGCGTTTATCATGGGTTAGCAGCATTTACTGCCTGCGCCGACGGAATCGCCGGTCGCGGGCAGACAAATCTACATAATTTTTCAAACCCTATTCAGTAGCAGGAGTATCCGCCCAAATTTCTTGATTAATCGGCTTCATAACCAGTCAATCAGCCACTTACTCAGCGAACCAGACCCGGCATCCGGCACCGGTAAACACAGGCTTCCCGGCCGGGTCCAGGCCCGGTATCAATGCCGGCAATTCGCCCGTCAGCGACACAGCAAACGTATAGCCAGTCGGTTCTGTATGGGTCCAGGCCAGTATATCGGTTTCGCCCGGAGCCAGCAGCCACTTCGATTCGCGCCCGACGATGGCTGGCCACACCAGTTCAGCAAAGGCCCGCATCTGACCGATAGCCTCGAACTGGTCGGCATTCTCTCCCCACTCATACGGTCCGTGCGTTACCTTGTCGGGTTGCCGGTCGTCGCCGATCTGAAACACGTAAAGCTTGGAGTATTCTTCGTTGGCCCCCCGCTCCAGGTGCCGGTTGCGCGTTTCAAAACCCAGTCCCACGTAGCTGGGCATATCGGTCAGGAAAAGGGCTGTAAAATACCGGAACAGATTGCCCGTCCGGTAAAACTCGTCAAAGCGCGGATCGTCTTTGTCGGCGGTCATTACCGTGAAGTTGGGCGCAAACCGGCGCGTTTTCAGCAGGTGATAATACCGGCTGAATTGCTGGCTGAATTCGGGGTCGGTCACGATAAGCGACTGCAAATCGCCCAGCGTCGAGTCGGCATCGATCGCGTCGAGGTGATCATCTTCATCGCCATAGCCCATCACGCCGGGGGGAGCCAGGAAGGTTTCGGCGAAGAAGCCAAAATACGGTACCCCCGTTTCCTGCACATGATGCTTGATGGCGCGCAGCGGATCGTAATACCGCAGATCACCGGTCAGGTCGGTTGGCGCGCCCTGCGGCTGCATCTGCACATGGGCCATGTCGCCCCGCATAAAATCGAATCCGTAGGCTTTCTGACAATCAGCCACTTTCCGACTGATATACTGCCAGGCGGGGTAATTGGGCCGGGTGAAATCCAGCTCCCATTCCTGATTGTCGTTTTTCGACTCGTAGAACCGATACCGGGCCAGCGGACCAAACACGCGCGACATGGCTTCGGGCGTATCGAAGGCGTACTGATACCAGGTTTGCCCGTACTCATCGACGGTAAAATCATCGGCGTCGATGTGCAGCCCCCGGTACGGCGGTGCCATCGTCATGGGCAGCGTTTCAAAGCCCTGACTGGTGAGGTGACGAATCAGCTGAATGCGTCGACGCAGCCGCCCGCCGTGATCCTGCGGATAACCAAACAGAATCCGCAGCCGCTGATCGTCGGTCAGGATCGACAGGTCGGTGGAGAAAAACACGTCACGGGCAAATAGAATCTGTGAGCCATCGGCCGCCCCCGCCGACCGCAGAAACTGCCAGATCGACTCCTCAACGTAGCGGTACACCATGCTCCCATGATCGGCCAGCGTGGCTCCGTCGCGCCGGACCCATTCGAACAGCGACGGGCAGGCCAGCACCATTTCCGAGAAGCGGTCGGTATGCGGAATCACGTCCATCCCGACACTGCGCCCCATGGCGTGAAGCAGGTTGACCACCACTTTCAATTGTTTCTCGACTGTATCCAGCCCCGGCACGTACCGGGCCAGATCGACGTCGAAAAATTCGGGGTTGATCTGCCAGCTGACCATGCCGTAGAGGCTACCGACCACCCCCGGCTCCCAGATGGGCAGCAGGTGAATACTGTCGTGGGCAGCGGGCAGCGTAAGCGCGTAACCGATCACGCGCCAGAACGAGCCGATCGTCCGGACGTTGACCCCCACCATATTGCTTTTTTTCAGCCACGAACTGTCGGGCTGGTTACTGACGGGACTGGCAACGGTCTGATACGGATCGAGCGCCCGGCGGAGCGTATCGTTGCCCAGCCGTTTGTGCAGCATCTCCAGCACCTGATAAACAGACAGTTGTACGGCCGTCTGGGGCAGCAGATGGTCAATATACGACGTACGGCCCGACTGGTAGTTGGCCGTGTACGTTGCATAGTTTTTTTGCCAGCGATCCAGCAACTCGTTCATATCATAAGTCATATGGCAAATGTAAACTCCTTTTCAGAAAACCAAAGACCCGGTTCTGTTGTCCTATGCTGGGGACCATCCACGCGGTGAACAGGCAACCCGGTGAAGCATGATTGATACAGATGTAGTGGTAGTGGGTGGCGGACTGGCGGGGCTTATATCGGCGCTCGAACTGGCCCGGAACGGACACAATGTGACGTTGATCGAGCGTAAAACGTATCCCTTTCACAAGGTTTGCGGGGAGTACGTATCCAACGAGGTACGGCCTTACCTCGAGTCGCTGGGCGTTGATCTAACGTCGCTCGGGGCCGCTTCGATAAACGAGTTTGTGGTTTCGGCACCGTCGGGGCGGCAGTTGACGGCTTCGCTCGATCTCGGCGGCTTCGGTATCAGCCGCTACCAGCTCGATTACACGCTGTATCAGCTGGGGCAGCAGGCAGGCGTGTGTTTTCTTACGGGCCTGTCGGCAGATGACGTGCAGTTTACCAACGATTGGTTTATGGTCACGCTCAGCGACGGGCGGGTACTTCGGTGCCGGCAGGTGATCGGTGCATTCGGCAAACGCACCCGGCTGGACAGGGTACTCGACCGGGCTTTCATGCGGCAACCGTCGCCCTACATCGGGGTCAAATACCACGTCCGGATGGATTTTCCGCGTAACTGTATTGCGCTCCACAACTTCGCCGATGGCTACTGCGGGATGTCGGCCATCGAGAACGACGCTTACTGCGTTTGTTACCTGACCACACGCCAGAACCTGCGGCAGTACGGCAGTATTCCGGCGATGGAACAGGCGGTGTTGTACAAAAATCCGCAGCTGAAAGCCGTGCTGTCGGAGGCCACCCATCTGTACGACCGCCCGGAGGTTATCAACGAAATTTCGTTTGCCCCCAAGTCGGCCGTCGATAGCCATATGTTGATGGCGGGTGACTCGGCCGGGCTGATTACACCCCTGTGCGGCAACGGCATGGCAATGGCCATTCACGCGGCCAAACTCGCCAGTCAGTTGACCCACGCGTTTCTGATCGGCCAGCTACCCCGAAGAGCCCTTGAAACGACGTATCAGCGGGAGTGGTCGGCCCGCTTTGGCCGCCGGTTGTGGATCGGGCGAACGGTTCAGAAGCTGTTTGGCAATCCAATCGTTTCCGAACTGGCGCTTAGTGCCTTTTCCGCCGTTCGCCCGGCCCTCCACCGGGTCATGCAACAAACCCACGGCCGCGTGATTGAGGTGTAACATACGCTGGGTGCGTTCGCTGAACGGTCCACCAACGGCCAACCGTAAAATTCGTCTCCTGTATGTTGGTCAATGACACATCCCGCAAATCGAGCGTTTAGCGAGATACTAACTATCACGAACGGTTGTCACTAGCTCACGGTAGTAAACACAAAAAGCGGCCGGATCAACTTAGATCATCCAGCCGCTTTCGTACCTATCGACTACGCTTTAGGGCTTGAGCACTTTCAGCGTCTGACTCTGAGTGGGCGTGCTCACCCGCAGCAAAAGCAAACCACCGGGCTGAGAAGCTATCGACAACCGCAGCGACTCCACCGGCCCCGCCTGCTGGATGCTTCGCTCGCTCACCAGCTGGCCATGCAGGTCAGTCAGGCGCACCTGCAATAGCTGACCATGGGCCCCCTGCACCTCTACCGCCACCACGTCACCCGTCAGAGGGTTACCCAACACCCGAACCACCAGCGCCGATTCCGCTTCGCCCAGACCAACACGACCCGCCGGGTTGCACACCGCCAGCCAGTTGTAGCGGTAGCTGCTCCCCGCCGAGCCCTGCTGGGCGCTCAACATGATGGCCGGGTTGTCGGTGTAGAGTCGCAGCGTGTAGGGACCCGCAGCCATGGTGGGCCGTAGCTCGTTGGCCACCGAGAAGCTGATGGGCACTCCGCTCACCCCGGCGTACTGGGGCGTGAACGTCAGCTGCCGCTCGCCCACCCCGATTACCTGGCAACTCACTGTCGAGACGCCCACAATGGTGAAGCCACTAGGCGGGGTAGTGAGCATGGGGCTCACCGTCAACGTAAAGCTGGTGTTCGCTTGCAGGCCGCCGGGGTCGAGGGCCGTTACCATCACGTTGGCTAGGCCCGTCTGGGTGGGTGTACCGCTGATAACCGAACCCGTTAGGCTCAGGCCCGCCGGTAGACCCAAGGCCTGGAAGGTCAGTGCCTGCCAGTCGGGGTCGGTGAAGTAACTGGTCAGTTGCAATTGATACGCTTGTCCCTGCACGATGGTCTGGTTGGGGATACCCGTGGCGGTCGGCGGCCGGTTGGGGCTGCTGCCACTCTGGCAGGAAGCCAGCCAGTTGTAAGCGAAGCGGGCTTCGCCGTTGCCCGCCTGAGCCGCCACTAGGGCAATGACCGGATTGTCGGTGTAGAGCCGCAGCGAGTAGGGAGCGGACGCGGTAGTCGTGGCCAGTTCGTTGACGACCGAAAAGCTGACTGGACTGCTGTTCTGGCCCGTATACTGGGGAGTGAACTGCACCCGATAGCCGCCTTTGGCTTCGTCGAAGAGCTCGCAGTTGACCATGCTCACCCCCGTGATGGCGAAGCCGCCGGGCAGGATTCGCAGCGCGAGCGGGGCCGAGGGGCTACTGGTACAGCCATTGAGCGAGCAAGTAGCCGAGAGGGTGTAGTTTCCCGGCTGGGTTAGCGTGTAAGTGTTGCCGCTGGCCTGCCCCGTGCCGCCCAAGGCGGTCCAGGTGATGGTTCCACCTGTACAGCCGCTGGCCGTGACCGTGATGGGCTGACCCTCTGTAGTCGGAGCCGGAGCGGCTGCGAGAGTGGGGACAGTCGGCGCATCAGTTGTGCCGCTGACAGTGGCCTGGGCTAAGGCTTTACAACCGTTGATTCCCGTAACCGTCACCGAGTAAGAACCCGGTACGTTTAGAGTGGCTTGGTTGCCGCTTTGACTAACAAAGCCCGGCCCGCTAAAGGCGTAGGTGTTCCCGCCCCCCGCCGTAAGCGTCAGGCTGGTCTGGGTGCAACTGAGGAGTGCTGAAGGCGCGGCCGTCAGCGTAGCCACGGGTGGGTCGTTGACCGTCAGGCTAAAAGGCGTACTGGTGACACTGTTGCAGCCGCTGACGACCACCTCATAGCTCCCACTTTGGGCAGGTTGTACGTTGGTCAGGGTGAGCGTGGCTGAGATCTGACCACTAAGTAGGGCCCCGTCTTTGTACCACTGGTAGGCGCTGACCGTCCCGTTGGCGCTCACCGAGGTGGTGAGGGCGGCACCGGCGCAGACGGCCAAGCCGCTGGCCAGCGGCTGAGTAATACTAATGAGCCCGTTGAGCAGTACCGATACGTTGTTACTTAGGTAGTTGGCCGTCACCAGATCGGGCTTGTTATCCCCATTGAAATCTCCCACTGCCACCGAAAAAGGCGCCCCCCCCGCACCAAAGTCAGTGGGGGGGGCAAAGCTGCCCTGGCCGTTGCCTAGCAGCACCGACACAGTGTTATCTCCACTGGTCGTTACCAGGTCGAGCTTACCATCTTGGTTGAGATCCCCCACTGCCACCGACATGGAACCCCTCCCCCCCCCAAAGTTAGTGGGGGGGGCAAAGCTGCCCTGGCCAAGACCCAGCAGCAACGACACAGCATTCGTCACCAGGTCGGGCTTGCCATCCCCATTAAAATCCCCCACCGCAACCGAACGAAGATAGCCTCCCCCCATAAAGTTGGTGGGGGAAGCAAAACCGCCCTGGCCATTGCCCAGCAGCACTGACAGTCCATTACCACCATTGGTCGTCACCAAGTCGGGCTTGCCATCTTGGTTGAGATCCCCCACTATCACCGAAGTAAGAAATTCACCTGCTCCAAAAATAGTGGGGGGAGTAAAGCTACCCTGGCCATTACCTAGCAGCACCGACACGGTATTAACATACATATTAGCCGTCACCAGATCGGTCTTGCCATCTTGGTTGAAATCCCCTACCGCTACCGAACGAGGAAACCCACCTACCCCGACGTTAATGGCGGGATCGAAGCTACCCTTACCATTACCCAGTAGCACCGACACGGCATTATTGAAATATCTAGCCGTCACCACGTCAGGTTTTTTATCCCCATTGAAATCCCCCACTGCCACCGACTGAGGATTATCTCCCACCATAATGTTAGTGGCGGGGCCGAAGCTACCCTGTCCAAGACCCAGTAATACCGAGACAGTATTACTTAACTGGTTAGCCGTCACCAAGTCGGGCTTGCCATCCCCATTGAAATCCGCCACCGCTACCGAATACGAGCCAGCCCCCCCGTTCAAGCCAAATGCTCGGGCCGATTGAAACAACGTACATTGCCCCCGGGCCCCTGTGCTTAGGGCCAGAAACCCAACGGCCACCAGCCAGTATCCATACGTAAACAGTTGTTTCATCGTGTAACTAAAAAAGTAAGCTGAATATGTATATGGTAATAGACTCCTTTCCGACGCCAGGACCCAACAGCCCCTGGCGTCGGAAAGAAACAGAAGGTATTGGCTAACGGATTATTGTTCAATATGTATGTATTTCCAGTGACTAATGCCCGAGCAAGTATACCCCAATCGTTGAGCAGTATGTGCATATTTCGGCCCAATATGTGCACTTCTTACGCAGGCAGGGTGAAAATTCAGCCCACGTCTTAATTATAGTACAGTTATGTACTTGATTTGGCGTACATATCTTCAACGCTAGGGCGGTTCATGTGATGAGGGGGCCACCGGTATTGCTTATGGGAGCCATAGGAGGGAAGTTGAGCCCTAGGAATTGTGTGTGGCCTGTCAAGACTTGTTTTTTCCTAGGCTCACGGTTCCGGCACGCGCAGTAACGCAGTAGATTAACTGGCTGTGGTGGCCTAGATCAGCTGACACACTGGTGCCATGTTGGCTTCAGCCATCGTCTCATCCAACGCCCGTTTTATGGTGCAGTATCCTTCATTGCTTCTTTATCTTCTTTCTGCGAAGAGAGCTGTCATTCGGGTCAGTAAACCAACTAACAGTATATACCAGCGGAATCGATCTGGTTAGATACATGGGGCTCAGCGTTGACGGCTACTCGGAGTCGGTGCTTGGCGCATCATCGCGCCACAGCCGGCGCTCAATGGGAAATGGCTCTTGCTTGACGATTTTAATCGCCTTGAAACCAGCGTGGGCCGGATGAAGCAAATAATTATAAGACATAGATACCACCACCGAGGGCACTGCTGCTGCCAGAGTCGTAGGACTAGTCAACCAATCGCGAAGTATCCATTGGGTGCGCTCATAGCTCTGCTCATCCCAGTACGCCGGGAGCGTTTCGACAGGGTAGGCGGTTACCTCATCGGGTATGAGCAAGGTGAACAGCTGCAACTTAGGCAGCTTATCATACTTCACCTGAGGCTGGTGGACCAACGATTCGACTAAGGCTAAGGCCGGTGAGGAGGTAGTATACAGCAAAGGAAACCCTTTGGGATTCCAGCGACCGCCAAACAGGCGAGCTCCCTCGGTCGCCAGCGGTTGGTTGCTATACATCGCTTTTACGGTTCGGTAAACAGTAAGCATTCCAGTTCAGTGGCTAATTCAGCCAACAATGCCATGCTCAATTCGACCTAGTACGTCATCAACTAAGCCAAAGCCCGTTGTTGTATCTAGCAGTTGTAGCGGAGACTGAGCGTTTAATTCTCGAATCGGGGCGTGCAGCCAGTCGGCGAGCGTCTGAGCATCCTCGTCAAAGACCGCTAAGCCATGCTGGAGTAGGTTAGTCAATAATAGTAATCGCTCAGAGGCATCACGCGATAGCCTATCCTGGGGTTTGATCCGGTGCAGATTACGATCAGACATGTTTAGGATGCGGGCCATTTCTAGGTCGGTCAAACCAACCAAAACAGCTACTTTGTCTGCTTCAGCCCGAAGCACTCCCTGACGCGACTTGTCAATCACGGTGTAGGGCGCGTAGACGGCTGTGTGAGCGGGAAGGGTTACGTAAGCCATAAGTAGTGACTGAAATATGTCGGTGTTGTAACTGCAATATGGCTTACAAGGTTCAGATTAACAAGACTAACTGACAAGATATGCCGTCCCCCATCCTGAAGGCATTAGCCCTGTCCATTGACTGACTGGTTGATTCTTTCTAATGAAGTAGGATAATAGGATACCAAAGGGGAGAGAAAGCCACTGCGTCTCAAATTGGAGCGTTGTTCGCATCAATGCAACGAACGGACCTCTGCTTGCATCTCTTCCCAACTAATCTATACCGACACTCACTCTTGAGATTACTTTATGAGCCAATCTAGTTGTCTGTTATTCGGCTATGCCCGCGTGTCAACTCAAGACCAAAACCTTGATCTCCAACTAGATGATTTGACAAAGGCTGGCTGTCAGCGAGTGTTTCAGGAGAAGGTATCTTCAGCCAAAGCACGACCGCAACTTCAGAAAATGCTGGACATACTTCGGGAAGGCGATACGGTCATCGTCTGGAAATTAGACCGCTTGGGCAGATCGTTAAAGGAGCTCTTTACGCTAGTCGACGATTTTCAGCGTAAAGGTATCGGCTTTCGTAGCCTGAACGATGCGATCGATCGACACAACTACCGCACAGGGCCGGCTAGTTTTCAATCTGTTTGCCTCTCTGGCAGAGTTCGAACGCGACATGATTCGGGAGCGAACCAAAGCAGGCTTAGTAGCTGCTCGTGCCAGGGGCCGGGTGGGTGGCCGTCCCAAGGAAGGGCCTTTCCGTCCAAGCTCAAGCCAAGGCGCGAGCTGTCAAAACCATGCATGGCCTGAAGACCCATACGATCTTAGAGATTTGCCAGCTCTTCCATCTGAGCCGGGCAACGGTCTACCGATATCTAGCCTGGCGAGAAGAAACGATAACTACTAGTTCGTAGATAACAGTGTTTCCTGAAACGGGCTTTTAAAAAGACGGTACGATTCTACTAGCCAATTCGTTCTCGCTATTATAAGGACTAATTGCTCAATTTAATTTTGGAAAACACGCCCGACTTTTCTTCGCTACTGCATTACATTGCTCAGCGTATAACCCTTACCCAGTCAGAGAAGGAGTTGTTCATCTCTATGCTGCGCGTGAAAAAAGTGAAACGTAAACAACTTATCGAGCAACCTGGATTTATCTCTACCCATCGCGCCTATGTCGTCACAGGGGCCTTCCGAGCTTACATTGTGAGCCCTGACGGACAAGAGCATACACTATCACTGGCCATAGACAATGGAATGATTGGTGATCCGGGAAGCTTCCTCTTGCAAGAATCGGCAACGTTATTTGTCGAAGCTCTTGAAGCGAGTACCATCATCCAGTGGAGTTATGAGAGTGAACAGATACTACTGGAAAAAATACCCCAGTTTTCAGTGGCCATGATTCGACGAGCGCAACTGATCGCCTTAACCATCCAACGACGAGTTATCGCTCAGTTGAGTCTGACCGCTGAAGAACGATACGACGAGTTTGCCCGAAAACATCCCCTGCTGCTTCAGCGAATACCGCTTTACATCATTGCCTCTTACCTGGGCATGACCCGGGAATTCCTCTCTAAAATCCGTAAGCAGAAGGTTACCCCGAAAAAGTAAGTAAACAAATGTGAACTAGTTCACCCTTATTAAGTAATCTACTTCAATAGCCACGTTAAGGCGTTGTCTGACCTTTGCTGCGTTGATTATAAACGAATTAGGTTAGATAACGATGAACGAGTATAAGACTGAATTCGAAGGTAGTGGCCTAACTGCGTTGAATAGAGTATCTTTGTGAATGGTCTTAGAAGCAGTCACCTGTAAGCATTGTGGGCAAACCCAACACGTCAAACGCTATGGCACTACCCGCGCTGGTACCCA